>Ga0247670_1000082_pt1 | contig 30297 bp, 25 predicted proteins | sample CNK11_metaG_FD_183042 | JGI IMG/M metagenome (GOLD analysis project Ga0247670, IMG submission 183042) | Soil microbial communities from Purdue University Martell Research Forest, Indiana, United States - CNK11 | ecosystem: Environmental > Terrestrial > Soil > Temperate forest > Bulk soil...
GACGGCCGCACTCCGTATTTTGCAAACACACCCTACCGACCTTTGGGCGCAAACATCTGCCCGGCCATTTTCATGCCCATGATCTGCATCTGGCGCTGGGACGCTTGATATTGCTCAAATTGCGCCAGCTGTGCCGGCGTCAGGATTTTCTTTGCCTGCTCCAGGAACTGCTGGTCGAACTGTTCTTTTTCCTTCGTGAACTGGTCGATCTTCTCCGCGCTAAACATCGCCGCGTAATCGCCGTTGGGAGGATTCTTGTCGCTATAATCCGTCGTCCATTTGAAACCGGTTCGGGCGTCACTCATGGCCTGAATCAACTGCGACTGCTGGTCCGCGCTGAGTGAATTATCCCCGGACAACTCGTCGCCGAACTGGCTCACCTCCATGCGGTCGGGCACGGTCTTTTCGTAATTTTGATATGCCGGGTAGCCATCGCCGAGAAATTGTTTGATCTGCGCGTCATATTCATCCGTTGCGGCTTTCATTTGCCTGGTCAACTCCGCGCGTTTGGCGGCATCCACGCTGTCATCCATCATGGCCATCCCGGCGTCCGCGCCGGCCAGCATTTTGTTCACCAGCAGCGTTTTCAACTGGGCGCCTTCCTCCGGCGACATGTTCAACTGTTTAAACAACGCGGCATACTGCTTGTCAATCATCGGACCCATGACGGCTTTTTGCTGGGTCTTGATCATCTCCTTCATCTTCGGGTCATTGAACATCTTGGCCATGCCCGCCAGGGGATTGCTGGAATTCGTTTGGGCGGCCAGCTTCTGTTGCAACAGCCCGGCCTGCTTCGTCTGTTCATCCGCGAACTTTGAAGTTTCCGTCAGCGAATCCTGCAACATCTTGGACGACCGTTTTGCGCTGGCGATCTGGTCGGCGGCATCGGCGACGGCTTTCAATTGATTTTGCGCCGAGACGAGTTCGGCCTGGGCCTGCGCGGACCGCTTTTGTTGATGAACCGCCAATGCGCCAAGCGCAAGGGAAAGAACCAGCAGCAGAACAATGGTGATGTTTTTCATGGGCCCGATTTGAATTGGACAACGAAACCGTCCTGAGCGAAAGCAAATTCACTCGCCGGACACGCGGAAATCCTGACCTGGCCGGCGAAGGAGCTGGCCGGGGGAAATCACTGGCCGTTGATCTTTTTTTGCAGCGTCGGGTCGTTCGGAAATTTCGTCAGGCCGAGCTGCCAGGTGGCCAGGGCTTTTTCGGGCTGGCCGATCTTTTGGTATTCATTGCCCAGCACGACATACGGCTGCACAAACGCCGGATTCGGCGTCATCGTTTCCTGCTGATCGATGAGATTCGACAACCGTTGAACCACGTCATTATCCCGCCCCACGTCCGTCGGCCAGTAATACATCGAGGCGGCCTTGACGAAATTCGCCTCCCAGTTTTGCGGGTCAATTTTCAACGCGGCATTGAAACTCTGGTCGGCCTGCATCGCCAGAATGCCCATCTCGTTGACGTCACTCCCGCCTGCTTCATGGAGCGCGCGCACTTTGTTGAGCAACGCCTCGCCAATGGTGGTGGGAAGTTGCGGGTTTTTTGGATCGTCCGCCGCGCGCTGTTTCAATTCCGCGATCGCCTGGTCCATCTGGCCCGACTTGATCAGCTGCTGAAACAGCTCGTGCTTTTCCCCGGCACTTTTTGCGGACAACAATGCGTCAACCGCCTTGTGAACTGGATTGGCTGCATCATCCGATTTTGATTCGCTGACAACGGGAGCAGCGGGCAAAGCCTTCTCCGGTTTGTCGGCGCTCGCCAACGGCAACTCCCGGCTGGCGGTAATTTTTTCCGGCTGGGTCGGCATCTTTTCACCGGGCGAAGATTCGGCCATTGGCGCAGGAGCCGGCGGCGATGCTTTTTGTCGGTTTGAATAGACAACGGCGCAGGCGATGACGCCGCCAAGAACGACCAGGGTGATGATGGATTTTTTCACGTTATTTGACTGGTTGAGTTGTTTGGGGATTGGTCTGCTCGCGCCGGCGGCTGCGGGCAATGATTTGCCACTGGATAAACAGCGGCGCGATCCAGATGAAATTCATCCAAACCCAGTGCCGGTTCATGGCCTGGACACACTGGAAAAACAGATTCGCGTCGACGAATTGTCTGGCAAGATCGTTGTTGGCCTGCGCGGCATGAGCCACGCCGCCAAGCGCAAAATCGTGCGCGATGGCCAGCCCGCCCACGGCGGCTTTCCAGGCCAGGGCGCAACCGCCGATCGCCTGCCAGCCGATGACAATCCCGCCGAAGGCCAGAACCCCCAGCCCCAGCCCGCCGAATGGCATGATTCCCAAGGCCAGGCCGCCGAACGGCAGCAGGCCGATGGTCAGTCCCCCGATGCTGAATGGCGCCACCGCCACGCCCCCAAACGCGAACAAGCCGCCGACGGCGTAGTTGGCGACGGCAATCCACGCTGTCACCGGTTTTCTCAGGACGTCAAAGCGGTCGCCGATGCGGACATGCACGAGCGGCAGGCCGAACAGTTTTGTTTTGCTGCGAAATTCATAGGCGGGTTTCGGGAAGACGCCGCCGTGTTCCTGTGCCAGAATTCCGGCATAATAGCCGCGGCGCTTGCGCGCGGTGGCCATGGCGGAAATGAACAGTGCAATCAGGTAGATGACCACCAGCGCAACAAACCAAAACTGAAAAAGCTCCAAGGCGCCGATTCGACCGCCATCTGGCTCTCGACAGCAGAAATACAGCACCGCCGTGATCAAAGTGGACAGCCCGAAGCTGACCGCGTAGATCGTGTGGTAAAAGGATTTGATGTGGCGGCGCTCTTCATCCGACCGGGCTTCCGCCAGCCCCATACGATACGGGATGTAATTACCAAAGATGACGAGCAGAGGCGTGGCCAGCACGCCAAGCACGCCCGTCACGCCCATGGCCCCGGCGGTTTTGGCCGTCATGCCGCCCTTGGCCGCAGCGGCGGCAACCGTGGCGGCTTTCGCCGAGGTTATCAGTCCGGCGGGCAACGCAGCCAGCACGCCGATGGTGAATGCCCGACCCGGATTCGTCCGCTCCAGCGCGCCTTCGACGAACGCCAGCACCTGCTCCTGCAATAATTTCCGGCCGCGCGACAGACGCTGTTTCACGTTGTCCTCGGTCAGATCCAGGCTCAGTGCGACGGCCTCAATGGATTGATGTTCGCGATAAAACAAGACCAGCGGTTCGCGATAAATTTCCGGAATGCGTTCGAGCGAGCGCCAGAGGATCGCCTGCTCCTCGTTGCTGATGGTGTGGTCGCGCGGCAACGGTTCCGATGAGTGTGATTCAGCAACATTTTCCAGTTGCTCGGCATCGCGAATGGGTTCGCGGCCTTCGCGGCGGAGAAAGTTATTGATCCGGTTGCGGGCGATGCCGCACAACCAGGCGCGCAGCTTGTCGCGTTCGCGCAAATGGCTCAGATGCTTCCAGGCAGTGATGAAGGTTTCCTGCGCCAGGTCTTCGCTCTGGCCGAGGCTGCCGGTGGCGCTGTAGGCCAGCGAGCAGATGAGGGATTGATAGCGCGAAACGATCTGGCCGAAGGCATCGCGGTTGCCGGACAGGGTTCCGCTGACCAGTTCCGCGTCGTTGTTCGCTGGTGCCGACATAATCTTGGTAGTCATCATATCGTCGCATAAGTGGCTGGAAAGCGCGAAGAGGTGACAGGAAATTTGCTTTCGCCGGTCTTTTCAGAAATCCTCGTCATCGTTGATGAACCTGCCGGCCAACATTTCTAACGCGCACTCAAAGCGGACAAGCCGGCTGCTCAGCCTGCTCATTGCGTCGTTCCTGCCGGTTTGGGCGGCAGGTGCGTTAACCAACGAAGTTTATGTCTGGCAACGCGCCTGGACCGGGCCCGTCCGCGAGGCGGTAACCACCCACGCCACCAATTTCACAAGTCTGGTCGTGCTGTCCGCCGAAGTAACGTGGCACGGCAAAAAACTAGAAGCCACGCATGCCACGGTGGATTATCCAACGCTCGCCAAAACTCCGACGCCGCCCGGCCTGGCGCTGCGCATCGGGCCTTATTCCGGCCCGTTCACGAATAATGACGCGATCATCACTGCGCTTGCTGAACTCGCCGCGTCGCTGGTCGCCGAGGCGCGCGCGAATCAGGTCGAGCCTCGCGAACTTCAAATTGATTTCGATTGCGCCGCCGCAAAACTCGATGGTTACCGGATCTGGGTGCAGATGATCCAGCGCAAGGTCTTTCCCGTGCCGGTGACCATCACCACCCTGCCCAACTGGCTGAACACCGTGGCGTTTTCCGCACTCGCACATAGCGCCAGCAACTACGTTCTGCAAGTCCACTCATTGTCTCGCCCGAAAGATCTCAGCACCCCGTTCACCCTGTGCGATCTTCACGCGGCACAACAGGCGGTGGAACAGGCGAACCGGATTGGCGTGCCATTTCGCGTGGCGCTGCCCACCTACGGCTATGTGCTGGCGTTTGATCGCCATGGAAAATTCTTTGATCTGTCGGCGGAAGGCCCGCGCAAGAACTGGCCGACCGATGCGCAGTTGCGGGAAGTCCGTTCCGACCCGGTTGAATTGTCGACGTTGATTCAAGCTTGGACGACCAATCGTCCGGCCAATATGCGCGGCGTGATCTGGTATCGGCTGCCGGTGGCGGTGGATAACTTGAACTGGCGCTGGCCGACGCTCGGTGCGATGCTCGCGGCGCGCGCTCCCCGTGAAAGTTTGCGGACGAGCGTGCGCCGCGTCGAGCCGGGGCTGGTGGAAATCAGCCTCGTCAACCAGGGCGACCTCGACATTTCCTCACGGCTCGCTTTGGAAGTCCATTGGTCAGACGCCCGCTTGGTGGCGGGTGATGGCCTGCGGGACTTTGAACTGGCGGCACCCACGGCGTCCGCCGCGAGATTCACAACCAAACCGGAGTTCAGACGTTTACCCGCCGGCGAAGAGCGGGTGGTCGGCTGGCTGCGGTTTGACAAAGACTGTGAGGCGCAAGTTGAACTCAAAAAAAATTAAAGGGCTGGCAAGTTTGCTGGTGATCGGATTTGGCACGGGCCGGTTGCTGGCCTGCGGTCCGGATTTTCCCAACAACATTCTGGATACCGGCGATCAAGGCGTGCTGGTCGCGCCGGTCACGTATTTCTATCGCGAGCTGGACCGGCTGCATCTGGCCCCCGCCGGCTTTCATGCCGTGGTGGCCACCAATACTTACGCCGAGCAGAACATCAATCTTGAACAAACTGATCTGCTGACGGCCTTGCGGCAGGCGGGGAAAAATAATTTTGAGACGGCGCAAATCGCCACCCAACATCTGGCTGAGCGCATCAAGCTTCAGGAATTTAATACGGCACTAAACAACTGGAGCAACTCGACACCAGCGGAATGGGATTCAGACGCACAAAAATTTGCGCGCGCCCGGCCGACCACCCCGCCACCGACGTTTCCGGTCGTCAATGTCGTCAACGGATTGCCGGAGGAGTTCGGCGATTATTTTGACGGTGCCATCGCGTGGAGCAATCCCCTTATTTTGGACAAGGCGATTTGCCGCGAGATGTGGGAACGGGTGCTGGAGCTGCCGCCGGCGCAGCGCCATTTCAAATCCGCTGCCGCCGCCTACATGCTGGGCAAATCGTGGGCGGCGGAAAATCCGGACAAAGCCGCCGGCTATTTTCAACAGGTGCGGGCGCTGGCGAAACGTGGATTTAAGGATTCCGCCGGCCTCGCCGCCGCCAGCCTGGGCGAGGAGGCGCGACTGGATCTCGCGCGCAAACAATTGGCCAGCGCCATTGGCCTGTATCTCGATCAGCTCACGACCGGCGATTTGACGGCGGCCAATTCGCTCCGGTTCACTGCCGCCCGGGCATTGCAAGATTGCGATGCTGAGGCGCTCCGCCTGCTGGCCGCCGACGCCCGCGCTCAACGGGTGATCACCGCCTATCTCATTTCCTGCTGCCAGACCCGCGGCCTGGAACAAAACGTGACGGCGGTCGCCTGGCTTACTGCCGTGGAAGCCGCCAACATTCGGGACGCCGATTCAGCGGAGGAATTTGCGCTCGCCGCCTATCAGGCCGGTGAATGGGACCTGGCACAACGCTGGATCGACCGGGCGCCGCACAGCCCAACCGCGCAGTGGCTGCAGGCCAAATTATTGCTGCGCGCCGGAAAGCTGGACGAAGCCGCCGCCCAACTGGCCAGGGTCAGCCGCAGTTTTCCAGTCATCATTCCGGCGGCGGCCATGCAGCGCGATGAAGCGCTGATGAATGAAAGCTATCAGCGGAGAAACAACCTTTCGCCCACGTCACCCGACAAAAACCTGCCGGTGACTTTGGCCGATAATCTCACCGTGGCCAGATATTCCTATTACCCTGGAGACCGCGACGCGGCGAGCCAGGTGCGCGGCGAACTCGGGGGCCTGCATCTGGCCCGGCGGGAATATACCGAGGCGCTGGATGCGCTGCTCCGCGCCGGATTCTGGATGGACGCCGCCTATGTGGCCGAACGCGTGCTGACGGCGGACGAATTGAAAACTTACGTGGATGAAAACTGGCCGGCGATAACGGACGCCGGAACCAATCATCTGGATACTGATGAAAACGTGGCGGATGAGATTGGCGAGTTGGATTCGCGCCGGGAGATTCGTTATCTGCTGGCCCGCCGCCTGACCCGGCTGGATCGCGGCCCGGAGGCAACAGTCTATTATCCGGCGGAATGGCGTGCGGCCCAGACGAACCTCCTCCAACAGCTTGCCATCGGACGAAACGAATCCCTGCCCGCCGCGCAACGCTTCTTTGCGCTGGCATCGGCGGCAGGCATCACGCGCACCAACGGCATGGAATTGATCGGCACGGAATTGGAACCAGACTGGCACATCCATGATGGCAACTTTGAAAGTGGCATCTCCGCCAAATCCCGCCATGACGAACTGATTCGCGCTTCCGCGGATGAATTGAGCCGCGCCGCACAAAATGACGTGGTGCCGGAGAAACGCTGGCATTATCGCGATCAGGCCGCCGCTCTCAAACTCGAGGCCGCGAAGCTGGGCTGGACCGCAGCCGCAACATTTCCTGATAATTCCGATGAGGCCGCCCGGATTCTTTGCCTGTCCGGTTCGTGGCTCGATCCGAAAGCCGCCGCCAAGTATTACCAAGCCATTTTGCATCGCTGCCGAAACACCGGGATCGGCGCGGAGACCGCGCGCATCGGTGACTTTCCGAAACTGGATGAAAATGGTCACGTAATCCGCCGCCAGTTGAATGCCGAAGATCAGCCGGTGCCCGGAAAAGCTTACGTGATCCATGCCGGCGATACACTCACACAGATTGCGGCGAGCGCCAGCGCGAGCGGATTACTGGTGACCGTCGCCGACCTGGTTCAGGCCAATCGCAATCTGGTGCCGGACAAAATCCGGGCCGGCCGCACGATTGACCTTCCCGTTCCGGATACCCGCCAGAACCATTTGACGCCACCGTGGGACTCATCCATCTATCCGCCAACCGACACCAGTAACGACACAGCTGGCAACGAAACCATGGCAGCTGGCGAGCAATATGTGATCCAGAGCGGAGATTCACTCGCCAAAATCGCCCAAGCCGCCAGTGTCTTCGGCGCACAAGTCTCCATGCAGGATATCTTGGAGGCCAACCCGGGTCTGGACCCAACCCGGCTCAGAGTCGGACAAAGGGTTTTGATTCCAATACCCGGGAAATAAACTTAATTTGCCGCCGGTTGGACGACTGCTGACCTATTCAGCCCGGTGGCTGGAGGAACTTTTTTCAGCAGGAGGCGGACGACTTCGGCGGCGGTGTAGCTGTCGCGATCCGATGGCAGCAACCGCGCGATCTGCACGACATCATTGCCGGCAGTGACGAGCGGCAGGGATAAATGATTTTCCAAATCCACCTGGCCGAGACCGATGGTCGCCATCAATCCGTTGCAGACGCATTGACGGCCGATGGTTTCTTCCAGGGTGCCGCCCTTGCGGACAAAATCGTCCACCGGTTCCGCGGGACAGCGATAGCCGGCAGAGCCATCCGCCTTGCAATAGGCGCGCCGGAGAAAACCAAGATCGCAACGCCGATGGTGCGGCAGAAAGGATCCGGCCTCCGACAACGTGCCGGGCAATTGCACGACCTTGAACGGAAAACCCGTGGGTGACAGAAGCGGATCAGTGAACACCCGGAGCTTGTCCAGGCGGCCGAGCCGGAAAACCTGCCGCTTGAGATCGCGGTGGATGCCGGATTCCTCACAGAATGCAAACGCCGTGCCGACCTGGATGCCGACCGCACCGAGGTTCAAGGCCTCAGCCAGCTTGCCGGCCGCACCATAGCCACCGGCCAGCCAGAACGGCAGTTGCAGTGCGCGGATTTTTTCCAGCTCCACCACGTCGCGCGGCCCGTAAACCGGTTCGCCCGCCGCGTTCAATTGCAACGCACCGCGTGGCGGCGCGTTGTGGCCTCCGGCCGTTTCGCACTCCACCACAAAACCGTCGACCTGGCCGTTCGATTTACGCGCGAGCGTCATCGCCAACGTGGCTGAGGCGACGATGCCCAGAAAATACGGACGCTTCAGGAGCGGCGCGGCGCTGCCACAAAAGGCCGCCGGATCAAACTGGGAATAAAATTCTTCGCCGGCCAAACCGCCCTCGATGTCCATTTTTAATTGGACGGCTTCACCGCGCGCCAGATGATCCAGCACGCCCGGAATGGCGCGGGGAATGCCCGCACCCATCAACACGTAATCCACACCCGCGAGCATCGCTCCGAAGATGGAGGCCAGCGTGGGGAATTGAATTTTTTCAAGAAAATTGATGCCGACCAAACCAGCGTGGCCTTCCTTCGCCAGCAGCACCTCCACAAAGTTTGCCAGGACAGTCAACGCCACATAATCCGGGCCGGGATCCAAACCGGGCAACGGCGTCAGTTTGAACGGGGCGTTGGCGGGTTTGCCGCCGGTGATGAAATAATCGGCCATGACTTTGGCCGCGATCCCGGGCACGGGAAATTGTTCGAGGGCGTGGCGCATCCGGCCGTCGGTGTCACCGGTTTGCAGGCGGCGGACCAGAATGGTGGCCAGGGCGGTGCCGGACACGACGCCAAGCTGGCCGGTTTGTGAGACGGCGCGCGCCAGCCGCCAATCGGAGACCCCCGCGCCCATTCCGCCCTGGATGATTTGTGGATGTGACATGATCATTCAACCGAAAGCACCGCCGGACAACCGGGCCGGTTGCGGTTGAAAATTGGATTTACCAGACAGATGAACTCGAAGCTGCACCCAGCGGGTTTTCCAACGGGAAAATTCGCATCCGCACTTTAGCTCATGGGCGGGAAAGGTCGGCGCAATTCTTGCCAAAGACCAAGCATCAATTGCCGGGGGACAGCTTTCGCAGGACATCCTCCCGCTTGAAGCCGTGCAGCAGGATGGTTTTGTGCCGCGACTTGTGGCCGCGGATCAACTCTACCCGGCCGCGCGGACAATCCAGTTTCTCCGCCAGGAATTCTACGAGCGCCTGGTTGGCCGCCGCATCCACCGGCGGCGCGGTGACTTTGATTTTCAATTCGTCACCCAGCGGTTCGCCGATTTCGTTCTTGGAAGCTCGCGGCTGGAGTTTCACGAAAAGCAACGTGCCGCCGGCCTGGTCGCGCAGAAAGTTTCCGGCCACGCTCACTTGAGCGTTTTGAGGTAATGCAGGCTCTGCGGAATCTGCTGTTCCGACAAAGGCGATTCGTCCTCGATGACATACCATTTCACGCCGAGCTTTTCAGCCGCCTGCACGACCGGCGCGTAATCAATTTTGCCGGTGCCGACCGCCACGTCGTTTGTCACGTCGGTATGGCCGGTGAGCAGGCCGGTTGGTGTGCTGTCCCGCATTCCTTTGACGTGCAGCAGCTGCCAGCGCTTGCCATATTTTTCCAGCAACGTCACCGGATCCTGGCCGGGATGCACGATCCAAAACACGTCCATCTGAAAATTGACGAACTTCGAATTCGTCTCGTTCATGATCAGATCCAGCAGGGTGCCATCCTGGTAGCGCTCAAACTCGTAGCCATGCACGTGATAAAAAAACTTCAGCCCATGTTTGGCGAGGGCTTCTCCGGCCTGGTTAAAGACAGCGACCGCCTCGCGGCAGGTCTTTTCATCGAATGCTCCATTATGCGGAACCCACGCGCAGCCGACGTATTTGAGTCCGAGAATTTTTGCATCCCGTGCCACGCCTTCGACATCGTCGCGCAACCGGTCATACGGAAAATGTCCGCTGAAGGCGTTGAGACCATGAGCGTCGAGCTGTGTCTTGAACTGTTCCGGCGTGAGATTGTAGGTGCCGGCGAGTTCCACGTTCTTGATGCCCCAGCCTTTTATCTCGGCGAGCGTGCCCGGCACGTTCGTCGCAAACTGACTGCGCAGGCTGTAAAGCTGCAGGCCGATGGCGGAATTTTTGAGGGGCGCGGCGTGAGTGCCCAGGGCCATGAAAAATAAAATCGCCCCGGCAAGGATGGCCGGCAACAGCCGGTAGTTGGATTTCATCCCGCCATCTAAAACCAGCGGCATGAAATTAAAAAGTCTTTTTCGCCGTAAATTTAAAGGACAGCCTATTTATCGTCCGGATGGGTGACCTTGAACACCAGCGCAGCCAGCACTCCGGCGGCAAAGTTGGCGACCAGGTAAATCCACAGATTCGACGCCTTGACCAGATGCATGAGCGTGCCGCCAACCGCGACCGCCGGATTGAACGCGCCGCCGGAAATGCCGCTGAGCGCGTAGGCCATCACCGTCACGGTGAAACCGATGGCGAGGCCGTAATTGGAATTGCCCGCCGTGGCCTTGGCCGTGGCCACATTCAAAATCACGTAGCAAAGGGCGAACGTGCCGATCAATTCGGCAATGAGCGCGGGAACCACAACGACTTCTTTCCCCGTCAGCACCGGATGGCCTTTGAAATACAGGGTGATAAATGACGCCGCGGCCGCGCCGAGCACCTGAGCAACAAGGTAGCCCGGCACGTCGGTCGTGGCACAACGTCCGCGCAGCCAGACGGCAATCGTCACGGCCGGATTGTAATGGCCGCCGGAGACGTGGCCGCCGGCATAAACCATAATCATCAGCGCCGCGCCAATGGCCAGCGGCGCAAAACCGACCGCGACGACCGGATCAATGACGGTCATGCCGATGGTCAAAACGAGAAAGAACGTGCCGATGAACTCAACGAGATATTTTTTCATGAAAATGGATTGGATTGGTTTGCCTCAAATGCGCGGGCGAGGTTAGCAAATCATGACTGGCTGGCGAACATAAATTGACAGTTCAGGTTATCAGCTTCCAGGCTTGGTTCAACCGATGCCAAGCAACTCGACTTCGAAGATCAGCGTGGAGTTCGGCGGAATCGCACCGGGATAGCCGTCGCGGCCGTAAGCAAGTTCCGGCGGGATGGTCATCTTCACCTTGTCGCCAACCTTCATCGTGGCGACGCCAATATCCCACCCGGCGATGACTTGCCCGCCGCCAAGCACGAACGCGAACGGTTCGTCACGATCCACGGAACTGTCGAATTTTTTGCCGTCCATGAACGTGCCGGTGTAGTGGACGGTCACGGTGTCGCCTTTTTTCGGGGCGGCGCCGCTGCCGGCGGTGAGTTTCTCGATCTTCAATTCAGGTTTTGCCATGCGGAAGTTTTGCCACTATTCGTCAAGTCGTCAAACCCGCATTCCACTGTTCATGATCTCTTCCAACAGCTGGAGACCTTGCAACGCTCCGGTCGCCAACCCGAAATGTCCCGGCGGAACGTCGGCTTCGCGCAGATTGATGCGGATGAGCGTGCCGCCAAATCGTTCCACCAGACGCTCGGAAGCATGTCGCACCGTGGGGATGGTCGTGCCGGCGCCCAGTTCAATGACCGCCAGCCGCGCAGATTTTTCGCGCAACTGCTGGAGCCATCGCGCAAAACGTTTTTGCTGTTCCTGACTCCGTTCGGAAAGCCAGGAGAAATCGCCGAACATCATGATGTTCGGCCGCGCCATCCCGTCGCAGTGGCGGCAGCGCGGCAATGGACTCATCGCGCGGAAAGCCGTCTCATCCACGGTTACTTTTTCTTCGGAGGCATCCCAGATGGAACGGGCGCAGCCGCGCAGACATTGGAAGTGATGGATGGAGCCATGACATTCCTCGATTTGCTCCGGTGAGAAACCGGCTTTCTGGAAATGCCCGTCCACGTTGGAAGTGAAAACAAAATAACCCGCCGGTTTGCCAGCCGCCCACTTCAGGAGTTTTCCAAATCCTGCATGCGGCGTGGTCTGGCGGTAGAGATTCAGCCGGTGACCATAAAACGCCCACGCCAGTTCCGGGTCATTTTCAAACCAGACCGGATTTGCCATCGCTGCGAAAGTCAAGCCGAGGCGGGCGACCACCGGATAGGCCTTCCAAAACCCCTGTTTACCGCGAAAGTCCGGCAGGCCTGAATCCACCCCCATGCCCGCTCCCGCCGCAATGACCAACCCATCCGCCGCCTGAATCGCACGGGCGGCTTGCTGGAGGTGGCTTGCGGTCACGCGCCGATGTTAGGCGGAGAATTGATTTGTGCAAAGGATCATGCGCGGTTTTTTGCCGGCCGTGGACGTTTCAACAAAAGCTGTTGTTCAAGGCTCGACGGCCGTGTTCTCCGGTTCAAAGTTAGCCTGTGGAGAAGCCGGATTCGAATGCAGGCCGAAATTTTGGAGGTCCGCGCCGGAGGAATAGCCAAGATTCTTCAAGGCTTGCGGTCCCAAGCGTTCGGCGAGCTGGGTCAGATACAGGCTTTGCGGTGTCACGGGCTTGCCGCGTGAATCAAAAGTTCCCTCGGACAATTTCGGCTCCTGGTCGAATCGCCGCGCGGTCGGCACACTTTCGCCGATGCAGCCGATCGCCCAGTTGAACGCGCCCGGCGGCTGCTGAACGACATAGTTTTTTTCCACGCCATGTCCCAGCCCATGCCCCAGCCGTGGCCGGAACCCATCGCGCCGCGGTTCTTGAAATCCATTCCCCCCTTGGGCGCCCGGCAATTGTCCAGCAGCATTCCCGTCGTCCAGCGCATGTGGCCCTCGATGCGGCCGTTGCCGCGGAAGGCGCAGTTGAGAAACACGATCGGACCGGAGTGCTCGGCGCCGGTCGCCGCAAACCAGACGTTGTTGGCATTCACCGCGCAACGGTCGAGCAGGATCTGGTCGCCGTTCGATGCGAATTCCGCCGGCTTGGATGAGCCGACGTGCTCAATCTTGGGGGTGACGGTCACGCGCTCCAGGGTGATGCGCCGGCCACCGAGCCCGACGCTGTTCATCGTCTCGTCAATGTTCACATCGCGCATCCAGCAATCCTGGCCATGGCGACGAGGGCGTCGCAGCTACCAAGACTGCGGTTTCCACTTTCAACTGCATCGTTCCGGCTGAGGCTTATGCTGCGATTCAACCACCTTGGAACCAACTGGCATGTCAACACCTGGAAAATTCAACGTGATATTATTGGCCGCCTTGACCACCGCCGCCATTGAATGGAATTCCCTCGAACCCAAACCGAACGCGAACGGCTCCGGCAGGAAATTTTTTGAGGGGCCGACCGCCACGCTGGATCTGCTGGAGTCTCACGCCTCCACCCTCAATCCCGGGGCGACCAACCACGTGATCCTCACCCGTCCCCACGACGAGGTCATCATCGTGAAGGAGGGAAGCATCGAAGCGTTTGTGAAGGACCAGTGGATTCGCGTCGGACCGGGCTCGGTCATTTTCAACGCCGCCAATATTCCCCAGGCCATGCGCAATGTTGGCGGCGGCCCGGCGACTTATCACGTCGTCATGTTTCAGCCGGCGGCGGAAAAACAAAAATGAGGCAGTGTCCTGATTCGGATTTTGCGGAGCGCGGCTGTGCGCGCAGCGTCAGCCGCAGCGCGTTCTAAATGATGCGGCTGGTCTGCGACACAGCCGCGCTCTATTCAAATCAGGGCACTGCCAAAAATGATCGTTGCTTGACGTTGCGTCCCGGCATGGCGAATCTTTTGCCCATGCCAGCCCAACTTCTCAGCCTTGGTGTGCTCACATCGATTTTGATGCTCGCTTCCACTCTTCACGCTGCGCCCGACAAAGGCGTCACGGTTGTGCCCAACGAAGCCGCCCGCCGCGTGGATGTGCTCGTGGATGGCCAGCCCTTCACCTCCTACATCTGGCCGGACACCTTGAAAAAGCCGGTGCTGTTTCCGCTGCGCGCGGCCAGCGGCACGATCGTCACGCGCGGCTTTCCGCTCGAACCGCGGCCGGGCGAGCGGGTGGATCATCCGCACCACGTCGGGCTTTGGTTCAATTACGAAAGCGTCAACGGCGTGGATTTCTGGAACAACTCCACCGCCCAGCCGGCGGAACAGCAGGCGAAGATGGGGACGATCCTGCACCGGCGCATTGTGAAAGCGACCGGCGGCGCGGATCGTGGCGAACTCGAAGTTGAAATGGACTGGATCATGCCGGACGGCCAGCCGGTTCTGAACGAGACGGCGGATTTTATTTTTCGGGCCGGGCCGGGCCGGCGCGTGGTGGACCGGATTTCCACGCTCACCGCCCTGGACCAGCCGGTCAAGTTCAAGGACGTCAAGGATGGCATGTTGGGTTTGCGCGTGCGGCGGGAACTGGAGCAACCTTCCACCGAGGCGGTCACGTTTACGGACGCCAGCGGCCGGCCCACGACGGTGAAGGCCATGGACACCAACGGCGTGAGCGGATTGTATCGCAGCAGCGAGGGCAAAACCGGCGACGCGGTCTGGGGCACGCGCGGACGCTGGACCCTGTTGTCGGGCAAAGTGAATCAGGAGGAGATCACGCTGCTCATGCTCGACAATCCCCTGAACATCGGATTTCCGACCTACTGGCATGCCCGCGGCTACGGCTTGTTCGCCGCCAACCCGCTGGGCCAGGATATTTTCAGCAACGGGAAGGAAAAATTGAACTTCACCCTCGAACCGAACAAGTCGGCCACGTTCCGGTATCGTCTGGTCATTCTCGACGGCCCCACGAAACCGGAGCAGGCGGAAGCGCAGTATCAAAAGTTCGTGAACGAGGTAAAATAATTTCGTTTTGCTCTGTAGAAACAATGAAAACATTGTCGGCAGAAGGATGGATCGAGCCAATCACCCCCTCATCCCGGCCTTCTCCCCCAGCGGGGGAGAAGGTGGCCGGAGGCCGGATGAGGGGGAAACGCGCCAGCTTTCACGACGGCTCCAATCATTTCTATTGAACAATTCCGTTTCAAATATCACATGAACAAAATCCCCCGCCGCCGTTTTATCCGTAATTCACTGCTGGCTGCTGCCGCGTTTAAAGCCTGGCCGCTGGTCGCGCAAACCTCCACCCAGTCCCGCATCATCGGCGCGAACGGTGACATTCGTTATGCCGTCGTCGGTTTCAACGGGCGCGGTAAAAACCACATCGAAGCCTTGAGCAAGGTGAAGGGCGCGCGGCTGGCCGCCTTGTGCGATGTGGACAGCGCCGTGCTGGAAACGGAATTGAAGAAGGCGGCCGAGGGCGGAGCCAAGGTTGAAGGTTATACGGACATCCGAAAGCTTTTGGAGAACAAGGATGTTGATGCGGTCACCTTCGCCACGCCGAATCACTGGCACGCGCTCGGGGCGATCTGGGCGGTTCAGGCCGGCAAAGATGTTTATGTCGAGAAGCCCGCTTCGCACAACGTGTGGGAAGGCCGGAAAATGGTCGAGGCGGCGCGCAAATACAATCGCATCGTGCAAGTCGGAACGCAGTGCCGCTCCAGCGTGGGATTGCAGGAGGCGATTGCGTGGTTGCGCGAAGGGCAGCTCGGCAAAATCATTCGCGCACGCGGGCTTTGCTACAAGCGCCGCGAAAGCATCGGCAAAACCAGCGGCCCGCAGCCCGTTCCCGCCACGGTCAATTACGATCTGTGGTGCGGCCCCGCGCCGCTCGACCCGCCGCGCCGCAACAGCAAAAAGAACGGCACGGTCCATTACGACTGGCATTGGTTCTGGCCTTACGGCAACGGCGACCTCGGCAATCAGGGCATTCATCAGGTGGACATCGCGCGCTGGGTGCTGGGTGAGCCGGAGATTTCACCACGCGTGCTCAGCCTCGGCGGAAGGCTGGGCTACGAGGATGACGGCATCACGCCAAACACACAGATTGTTTTCCATGATTACAAGGCGGCACCGCTGATCTTCGAAGTGCGTGGCCTGCCTGCCAGTGTTGATTCGTCCAACATGGACGAGTATCACGGCGCCAGCATCGGTGTGGTCGTGGATTGCGAGGGCGGTTCCATGGTGATTCCGAGTTACACCAAGGCGATTATTTACGACAAGGCGGGCAAGGAGATCAAAACTTACGAAGAAGGCGGCGACCATTTCGAAAATTTCATCCACGCCGTCCGCAGCCGCAAGGCCACCGACCTGCACGCGGATATCTTGGAAGGACACATTTCCGCCGCGCTGATGCACACCGGCAACATTTCGTATCGCCTTGGCAAGCCGATGTCGTCGGAAGCCATTCACGACGCGGCCAAAACCAACGGTGATCTGGCCGAAAGCCTGGGGCGGATGGAAGAACATCTCGGCGCGAATCAGGTGGACTTGCACAAGACTCCATTGATGCTGGGCGAAGTGTTGAAGATCAATCCGAAGACCGAACATTTCACCAACAACAAAGAAGCGAATCAACTGCTCACGCGTGAATACCGCAAGCCATTTGTGGTGCCGGAAAAAGTCTGAATCAAGAACCGTCTGTTGACTGTAGCGGCGTCTCGGCAGAGCGCCGCAAACCTGTGGAAATTAACAAATGCGGCTTTCTGCCGAAAGCCGCTACGGTTGTTTATTATGAAATCAATTCAATCTCTCGGTAGTCGTATAGTTCGGAACGCCGGGCACCGTCCCGGCCCGAAGCGATCCGGTGACAACTGGCCGAGACGGTGCCCGGCGTTCCATTCCTTCGGCAAACTATGCCACTACCAATCTCTCTGCCTCGTTGCGTTGTGCCTCACGTCCGCTGCGCTGTCTGTGACGCGCGCCGATGATTTCAAACCGGAGCCGGGTTATCTCAGCTTGTTCAACGGCCACGACCTTACGGGCTGGGGTTACCTGACCAATAACTTCGACGGCAAGACCGTGACCGATGACGGTCGTTACTCGGCCACGAACGGCATTCTCACGGTGCATCCGCGCACGCCCCGGCTGATCCAGAAGATATGGACGACGCGCGAGTTCCCCATGGATTTCAATCTCAAGCTGGAATTCCGCGCCGCCACGAATGCGGACAGCGGCATCTACATTCGCGGGCCGCAATTGCAATGTCGCGATTATCTGGTCGCCGGGCCCTACAAGGATCTGAAGCAATACAAACCGCAGGATTGGAATCAAATCGAGATCACGGTGACGAACAACGTCGCTTATTGCACCTGCAACGGCGAGGTGTTGACGAACGCCCTGCCCGTCCCGGCCACCGGCCCGATTGGTTTTGAAGGCGATCGCGGCCAGATGGAGTATCGCCACATCCGGCTCAAGGAGTTGCTGAAATAAACAAGCGCGGGCCGGAGCCCGCGCTTTTGAATTTTTGTAGCGGCGTCTCGGTAGAGCGCCGCACTTTTCTGTTTCACAGCGGCGCTCTGCCGAGACGCCGCTACGAGGTTACACGTTGTAAGTGCTGCTGCTGGTCGTGCCGCCGCGACCGGTCCAGTTCGTGTGAAAGAATTCGCCACGCGGTTTGTCCACGCGTTCGTAAGTGTGCGCGCCGAAGTAATCGCGCTGCGCCTGCAACAGGTTCGCCGGCAACACGGCGGAACGATACTGATCGTAGAACGCCAGCGCGGTGCTGAAGGCGGGAACGGGGATGCCCTTCTTCGCCGCCGTCGCCACGATGTTGCGCCAGCCTTTCTGCGACTTCTTGATTTCGCCGCGGAAATAATCGTCGAGCAGGAGGTTCGTAAGCTTGGGATTGTTGTCGTAGGCTTCCTTGATCTTGCCGAGGAAACGCGAACGGATGATGCAGCCACCGCGCCACATCAACGCGATGCCGCCATAGTTCAGGTGCCAGTTGCGTTCCTTCGCCGCCGCGCGCATGAGCATGTAACCCTGCGCGTAGCTGACAATCTTGGACGCGTAGAGCGCGCTCATGATGTCGTTGATGAAGGCTTTTTTCTTTTCCGGATTCGCGGCGATGCTCGTGAGCGCCGGACGCGGGCCTTTCAGTTTTCGCGCGGCCTTGACGCGTTCATCCTTCAATGCGGAAACGCAGCGCGAATAAACCGCCTCCGCCATGAGCGTGATGGGAATGCCCAGTTCCTGCGAATCAATCACGGTCCACTTGCCGGTGCCCTTCTGTCCAGCGGTATCAAGAATCTTGTCCACCATCGGCGTGCCATCGGTGTCTTTGAACGCCATGATGTCGCGGGAGATTTCGATGAGATAAGAATCCAGTTCGCCTTTGTTCCATTCGGCAAACACCTCGTGGATTTCCTGGGCGGACAAGCCAAGACCGTTTTTCAAAATGTTGTAAGCCTCGCAGATCAACTGCATGTCGCCGTATTCGATGCCGTTGTGGACCATCTTCACGTAATGACCGGCACCGCCTTCGCCGACCCAGTCGCAGCACGGCACATTGCCTTCCACCTTGGCGGAGACGCCCTGGAAAATATCCTTCACGTGCGGCCATGCGGCGGGCGAACCGCCGGGCATGATGGACGGGCCATGACGCGCGCCTTCTTCACCGCCGCTCACGCCGGTGCCGACATAGAGCAGCCCCTTGGATTCGCAATATTTCACACGGCGGCTGGTGTCGTCGAACAGCGAGTTGCCGCCGTCAATGATGATGTCGCCCGGCGACAAATGCGGCACGAGCAGTTCGATGAAGTCGTCCACCGGCTTGCCGGCCTTGACGAGCATCATCACGCGGCGCGGCGACTTGAGCTTGGAAACCATTTCTTCAATCGAATGCGCGCCGAGGACTTTCGTGCCCTTGGCTTCGTTTGCGAGGAATTGATCCACCTTTTCCGTGGTGCGGTTGTAAGCCACGACGGTGAAGCCGTGGTCGTTCATGTTCATGATGAGATTCTGACCCATGACGGCCAGACCGATGAGGGCAATGTCAGCTTGAGGTTCCATAAAATAAAAAGTGTCCGGACAGCATAATGACAATGCGCGACGGCGCGAGGACTTTTTATGAACAAAACGGCACAAAACAGTGAAATTTGTTCACCGGCAGGTGCCAGAAGAGGCTCCTGACGAGCCAGCCTTGGCACGGCAACGGGAGACAACAACAATGGAACTGGTTGTCAATAAAATCAGCGCAGACGATTCTATTTACCCAGCTTTTGTGGGATTTCGTCGCGGGCTTTTGTGAAGACTGAACTGTTTGGATGTATTTCAACAGCACGATTGAAATCGGCAAGCGCACCGCTTAAGTCGCCTTTCTCATCTCGTTTCAAACAGCCACGACTGTAATAGGCAAGCGCATCATCGGCCTGGACTTCGATGGCCTTGCTGAAATCAGCCAGCGCGCCATCAAAGTCATGCTTCGACGCTTTTAATTTGCCGCGTTCACGATAGGGTCCGGCATAAGTTGGATCCAATGCAATAGCTTTACTGAAGTCAGCCATGGCCCCATCCAAGTCTTGCTTTGCAAATTTCTTCCGGCCCTCACTGACGAGAGCCATGACCTCATGAAGACTTTGTAGTGGCGGGATTGCTCCATTATGACTAACAGATGCACGGGACTGAGTTTCATCCCGGATTTTTTTGAATGCCGGATTATCTGGGGCAAGCTCGACGGCACGATTGTAATCAGCAAGCGCTCCCTTGAAGTCACCTTTCTCATCCCGCTTCAAACCTGCACGATTGAAATAGGCAACGGCATAATCGGGTTTAAGCTCGATGGCTTTACTATAATCAGCTAATGCGCCATCCACCTCATGCTTCCATGTTTTAATTATGCCGCGACCAACATAGGGTTCAGCGAAATTTGTGTTCAATGCGATAGCCCTGTTATAGTCAGCCAGGGCACCGGTCGCGTCGCGCTTGTCTCGCCTCAAATTACCCTCATTATAATAAGACAGGGCATCATCACGTTTAGGAGTTAACTGAATTGCCTTAGTCTGGTCAATCATTGCATTATCCAATTCACCTTTGGAGTGCTTCAAGTTGGCGCGATTTCCGTATGCCTTTTGATAACCAGGATCTATTTCAATGGCTTTGTTGTAGTCGGTCAGCGCGCCATCCGTGTCGCCTTTATCGCGCCTAGCATTTCCGCGATTGTAATAGAATCTGGCTTCTTTTGGATCTAGTCCAATGGCTTTGTTGTATTCAATGATGGCACCGTCCAGGTCGCCCTTTTCAGATTTGATAATGCCGATGTTGCAACGTGCGTCGGCATAATCTGGCGCAAGTTCAGCAGCCTTTTTGTAATCCGCCAAAGCTCCGTCTAAATCGTGTTTGTCATCTTTCGCATTCCCACGGTTATTGTAGGCTAGCGCAAAATCGGGTGCGATTTCGATGGCTTTAGTGAAGTCGGCGATTGCGCCATCCACGTCACCTTTGCCATTCTTCAAATTACCGCGATTTAAGTATGCTTGAGGATAGTTTGGTTTGAATTGGATAGCTTTGGTATAATCCATCAAAGCACCATCTAAATCGCCATTCCCATTCTTTGTGATAGCCCGGTTGTAGTAAGCAATAGCGTAATCCGGTTGAAGTTCGATGGCTTTATTGTAGTCAGCTATTGCCCCATCTGCGTCTCCTTTGGCATGCGCCACCATGCCTCGTTCGCTGAAAGCTCTGGCATAATCTGGTTTAATTTGGATGGCCTTATTGTAGTCGGCTAGCGCGCCATCCAAGTCGCCGGAATCAAATTTAACAACGCCTTGTTTGACAAAATTCGTGGCGACCTCTTGTGCCAAGGCCAGTATTGGAGTGACGATCAGTAACAAGCAAAACAACCAAAAACCATGAGTTTTTATTTTCATAGAAGCATTTGAAGTTTACAGGTTCCTGCCAGAGAGGAAAAGGCATAACAGCAACGTCGTGCATTCTCAAATGAATTTGGCAGGCTGCTTTGCCAAAGCAATCACCTACCGCATGATCCATCCGCCGCCGACGACCAGATCATCCTGATAAAACACCGCTGCCTGGCCGGGCGTGATGGCGCGGGCGGGCGAATGCAGCTTCACCTTCACGCGGTTTCCGTCCAGCGGCGTCACCGTGGCCGGCGCGCCCGGATGGTTGTAGCGGATCTTCGCCGTCACTTCGATCGGCTCCATCAGCTTCTCGAACGGATGCCAGTTGCAGCGGTCGGCGATGAACTCATCACGGTCGAGCGCCGCGTCGTCGCCGATGATGACGCGATTGTTTTCCACGTCCAGCTCGATGACGTAAACCGGCTTGGGCGTCGTGATGCCGAGGCCTTTGCGCTGGCCGATGGTGTAAAACTCGATGCCGTCGTGATGGCCGAGGACGTGACCGTGCAGATCCACGATCTCGCCGCGATGCTTCTGCGCGAGGTTCGCTTCCTGGAGAAATTTTCCGTAATCCTTGTCCGGCACGAAACAGATTTCCATGCTCTCCTCTTTCTCGGCGGTCTTGAGATTGCAATGCCGCGCCACTTCGCGCGTATCGCTCTTGGTCTTTTCGCCCAATGGAAACAGGATGCGCGCGAGCTGGTCCTGCCGTAGCGAGAACAGGAAATAACTTTGATCCTTTTTCAGATCGCGTCCGCGCTTAAGAAGATAGCGGCCCCCCTCACCCCGTCCCTCTCCCCCAGCGGGGGAGAGGGTGTCCGAAGGACGGGTGAGGGGGCGCTCGGCAGGAGCAAATTCCACGCGGGCAAAATGGCCGGTGGCGATGTAGTCCGCGCCGAGCTGGTCCGCGCGGTCAATGAGCCGGCCGAACTTCAGATTCTGATTGCACATCACACAGGGGTTCGGCGTGCGACCGGCCTTGTATTCATCGGCGAAATATTGGATGACGTGTTTCTGGAATTCCGCCGCCTCGTCAATGAGGTAATACGGCACGCCCAGCTTGTCGCAGACGGAGCGCGCATCGGTGACGGCTTGCGGGCCGCAGCACTTGTCCTCGGCGCGGTTGACGCAATCCTGTGGCCAGAGTTTCAGCGTGATGCCGACGACGTCAAAGCCCTGTTCCAACAACAGCGCCGCCGTGGCGGAGGAGTCCACTCCCCCGCTCATGCCGCAGACAACGCGCTGACGCTTTTGCGAATTCACAGTGGGGCATTATACAAGGCGCGGGCGGCGTGTAAAATGGTTTGCGAAGCGAGTTAAATGGCCGTGTCACTTTCTCCACGCAATTTTCCAAAATCCCGAAAACCCGTTTCAAAATCATTGCGGTCGCGGGCTGGGCGGATTCCAGTTCAAGTGCCAGTAGTAGCTCCAAAGATTTTCGAGTCTCACCAGTTCCACATGGCCGTCGGCCAATCCGATATTGATTGCGCCGGGAAGTTTTTGGCTCGTATCGAAATTCCGGGGCGCACCGGCGGGACTGGCACCGCCATGCCGGGCAATCGTGAGACGTTGCATCCCATCGTTGCCACGGGTGCCGTGATACAGATCGAAGTATGGAGGGTCGGTTTCCAGAGGCCAGGCATCCACCCACATCGCATCCGAAAACACGGGCGTTTGCGAAGGTTTCTGAATGGCCGATTGTCTGCTCATCATGAACTGGGGATAGGATGCGCCGTCATAGGCGTTCGTGTCATAGAGCCAGCCATTCAGGGCATAACTGCCGGAATAACCAGATGACGAGTGGGACCAAAACCAGGTCAGATCGGCTGCGCCCGAAGTGTCATCGGTGGGAACCGGCGACGGCTCATGAGTTGAGGGACAAATTAAAATTTTCCTTTGGTTGGCATAGTAATCAGAACCCATCCAGAGACTGTCCGAATTATTGGGATTGTTGTAAGTAGCGTGGGAACCTGAATCAGTGGCATACATGTAACTGGCGAGCGTCAACTGCCTGACGTTATTCACGCATTCGATTTGTTGCGCCCGCCGTTTTGCCGCCGACAACGCCGGCAACAGCAGCGCCGCCAGAATGGCGATGATGGCGATGACCACCAGCAGTTCGATCAGTGTGAACGCCCGGCGTGGATTCATGCCTGATAGGACACCGCCATGGGAGATTCGTTTCAATTTATTTTCGGCCTCATTGTAACAATGTCCACCGGCCGGCAAAACCGGACAATTAATTTTTCTGCGCTTTCTCAACCAACTCCATGTCGCTGAATTCCCACGTCTGAGAGATTATTGCCGCCGTCGCCGAGGAATCAATTCCCCCGCTCATGCCGCAAACCACACGCTGACGCCTTGGCAAATTCATAAGGCGGTCATCAGACAATGCGCGGGCGGCGTGTGAAATGGTTTGCAAAGAAGAATCAATCTTGAGAATCAACATTTGAAAGCCGCCACGGATGTTCGATGACTCTTAATTTCGGATAAGTTGGCCGACCGTTTGACCCTCGATAGTCTTTAGGAGACAGTTCACCAATGATACTTCCCCAAGTCCAGACTTCACCGTCGCGCGTCAGCGTCACGCCAATGTTGTCTCCTCCGGCAGTGAAGGCAACAATATCCTTATTCAGATCAAGTTTACGGAGTGCTATGGGCTTATATTCAGAAGCTGGTTTGACGTAGCGATGTTCCGAGGTGTCCATCGCCCAGTATGAACCATCCTTTTTCTTCAGGATGTGATAAAAACATCCCGGCGAAGAGGCGCAGCCCTGCCAATCGGATTCTGTTCCAACCTGCATGGGTGTCGCGTTCAAGTTGACATCACTTGCCCCTGTATAAAAGTTCGCCCCGTTTCCCCAAGCCCAGAGCGTTCCATCTGCCTTGATGGCCAGCACCATAAAATAACCGAAACAGGCATCCACCCAATTTGTATCTGGCGAAATACGCGTCGGAACAAGGAAATTGTTTGTGCCTCTGCCATTGCCGTTAAGCGATCCCCAAAACCAAAGACTGCCATCGGATTTCAAGCCGACCACTTGAATACCACCCGCCCATACTTTAGTCCAATTCGTTGAAGTGCCCACTTGCACGGCATTAGTGCTGCCTTTGGTGGTGCCATCTCCCAGTTGCCCCGACCAATTATCATCGCTCCAAGCCCACAAGGTGCCGTCATTTTTTAGAGCAAAACTGCTATCAGCTCCGGCCGCCGCTTGTTTCCAATCATTTCCAGGAATAGAAGGCACGGGCGTGGGGCGTGGAATTTTGGTGCCGTCGCCCAACTGGTGGCAAAAATTTCCACCCCACGCCCACAGCGTGCCGTCTGATTTAATTGCCAGACAATGTTGATCGCCAACAGCAAAGTTCACCCAATCCGTATCAATTCCAATTCGACGCAAAGAAACGGTATTTTGAACATTTGTATTTGCCAAGCCCAAGACCGGCGAACCGAAGCGTTCTTCGCCCCAACTCCACAGGCTACCGTCGGAAGCTAGAATAATTCCATTGTGGCTATAACCCCATCGAACCATTGGAGCAACATTGCCAGTGGGTAATTTCAATCTGCCAGTTTGGCGTGGTGGTGCGTGTCGTAAATGATTTTTAACCGCCACCGTTCCAATAGTTGCCAATATAATTACCGCGCTTGTGATCACGGTAGTTTTCACTTTCGACCATGCCATAAGTTTCAAGGCTCCTTTGATGAGGGTTAAGGTTGAAGCGCTGGCCGCCGCGCCTTGGGCTACAGCGATGGCCGTCACGACCTTTGCCAGCGCCACGGGCGCAGCTTGAACGGAATTGGCAGAAATCGTTCCGGCGATGATGGCCGTGGTCGAACTTACACCGCGCTTTGTGAAAAATTTCCGCAATTTTTCCAGCGCGCGGTTCACGCGCATTTTCGCCGCGTCTTCACTCGCACCCAATGCCGCGCCGACCTCCTTGAAATTCCGGCCTTCAAAAAATCGCAACACCAGTGCGTCGTGATCCTTTTGGCCGAGTTGTTCCATTGCGCCGTCCAGTAATGGAGCGATTTGTTGCCAGGTTTCCGCCGTCGCTTCGCTTTGGCGCGACAAGCCTTCCGGCGATTGATCCAATTGCGATTGCATATACGCCTCCTGTTCGCGGTGTTGCCGCCGCCGTTGAATGGTCAGCGCATTGGCACCGGCGTAACGCGCCGTCCGGCACAGCCAGCCGGGCAGCACAGCGTGCTGGGGCAATTGATCGGCTTTCCTGGCCAGGATTATGAAGACCGCCTGCGTGATTTCCTCCGCCAGATGCGCATCGCGCACCTGCCTCAGCGCCACGGAATAAACGAGATTGACGTGACGCGTGACGATTGCAGCGAACGCCTCCTCGGAATGGTTCCGGGCATATTCGCGCAGCAGGGTCGGGTCGTCATTCAGCATTTCACTGATACATTTACGCTGGCACCGAAAAGTAACAGATTATTTTTTGCGACATGAATTAAAACCGCGAAATATGCCAAAGACGCGAAAGCTCCCGGAGCGCGGGCTTCAGCCCGCTTCAACGTCCATAACGGAGGAGGGTCACGAATGGCTGGCCTGCCTTCCAATTGTGAGTTGAAGCGGCGTGAACGCTGCGCCCCCTTCGTGTCTTTCGCATGGTTCGCGGTCGATTGCTTTTGAAAAAATCATTTCCCCGCCGCCTGTTTCCGCAACTCCGTCTTCAGGATTTTCCCCAGCGCCGTGCGCGGCAGTGCGGGGAGAAAAACAATTTGTTTCGGCACCTTGAAATCCGCCAGCCGGCTGCGGATGAATTCGTGCAGCACCTTTTCATCCAGCGTCTGGCCTTCCGCCGCCACGACAAACGCCAGGCCCTGTTCGCCCCGGCGCGCGTCCGGCACGCCGATGACCGCCGCCTCTTTCACGCCCGGAAACTGGTGGATCACTTCCTCGATCTCGCGCGGATAAACATTGATGCCATTGACGATCAACATGTCCTTCTTGCGGTCGGTGATGAAATAATAGCCATCGGCATCGCGATAGCCGATGTCGCCGGTCAACAGCCAGTGGCCGCGCATGGCCTTGGCGGTTTCCTCCGGCTGGTTCCAATACCCCATCATCACATTGCCGCCCCGCACGCAGATCTCGCCGGTCTGGTTCGTGGCGAGCATTTTTCCCGTATCGTCCTGAACGCTCATCTCCACGTTGGCGATCGGCAGACCGATGGAGCCCGCCTTGTGCACGCCGTGCAGTGGATTCTTGGCAACCACCGGACTGGCCTCGCTCAGGCCATAGCCCTCGATGAGCGGCACTTTGAATTTTTCCTCGAACTCCTTCAAGGTCTGCATCGGCAGCGGCGCGGAACCGCTCACAAACAAGCGCAGCGGGAGCGGCACGGGGATCTGCACGCCCAGCAGCATGCGGTAAAAGGTCGGCACAGCGGGCAGTATCGTCGGCTTCCGCGCCAGGATCTCCTGCAACAACGCGCGCGGCGGGTTCAGCGACTTCACCAGCACAATCGAGCCGCCGATGGTGAACGGCAGAAAAATCCCCACCGTCAGCATGTAGGTATGAAACATCGGCAGCAACACCGCCAGGCAATCGTCCTCCACCGTTTCCAGCACGATGCGGCAGCTGTTGACATTATGCAGCAGGTTGCCGTGCGAGAGCATCGCGCCCTTCGGCCGGCCGGTGGTGCCGGAGGTGTAGATGATGACGGCCAGGTCCGACTCGCCGCGAGCCGACAGAGTTGAGGGTTGAGAAGCGTAAAGCCCCGTTGGGACCACGCCCTTTACGGGGTTGAGAGTTGAGAGCCTGGACAGTTCTTCGATCTGGAAAAACTTGAGTGAGGGCCGGGCCTTCTTCAGTTCCTCGGAATGGACGCCCAGTTCCGCGTCGGTGATCACGACTTCAATCCCGGCATCGTTCAACTGGTAAGCCAGCTCGGCCGGCTTGAGAAAATTATTGATCGGCACCACCACGGCGCCGACGTGCAAGATGCCGAACACCGCCACCACGAATTCCGGACAGTTTTTCAGCCACAAGCCCACCCGGTCGCCCGGTTTCACGGCGAACTGGTTTTGCAGGTGCGCCGCGAATTTGCGGGACTGCGCTTCCAGTTCCGCAAAGGAAATCTCCTGTTCGCCATAAAAAATGGCGATTTTCTGCGCATGTTGACGTGCGCAATCGGTAAAGGCGCCGGCCAGGTTCATAAACGGATGGTAGAAGCGACGACCGCCGGTTGGCAAGCGGGCAAAGTCGGTTATTGGCCGGCGGAGCGCGGCGTTCACGCCGCTTCAATGCGCGAAACGAAAGCAGTCCCGCTATTCTTGCACCTTGTGATTGCGAACGATGAAGCGGGCTGAAGCCCGCGTTCCAATTCTTGAAGTCTTTTCTTTTGGCCGCCGGTTTGCCAGACTCCCGCCCGACGTGATTGATACCGATGCAAAACTTGCGGCCTTGCTGCCGAAACTCCGCGCCGCCCAATGGCTCGCCCTCGATACCGAAGCCGACAGCCTTCACGCCTATCCCGAAAAAGTCTGCCTCATCCAGATCAGCACCACCGACGGTGACGAACTCGTGGATCCGCTCGCGCCCATTGATCTCGATTCCCTGTTCGATGTCTTCAACGGCCGCGAGCTGATTTTTCATGCGGCGGATTACGATTTGCGGCTGCTGGAAAAACATCATCAATTCCGGCCCTCGGCTATTTTCGACACCATGCTGGCCGCGCGGCTGCTGGGCGAACGGCAATTTGGTTTGAGCGCGCTCGTGGAAAATTTTCTCGGCGTCAAACTGGACAAGGGTTCGCAGAAAGCCGACTGGGCGCAGCGGCCGCTCACCGAGAAAATGGAGATCTATGCGCGCAACGACACGCATTATCTCAAGCCGCTCGCAGACAAACTAAAATCCGCGCTCGAAGCCAAAGGCCGCCTGGCCTGGCATCAGGAATCCTGCGCGCGCCTGATTGAGGATTGTTCGCGGCCGGCCGTCTTGGACGCCGATGCCGTCTGGCGCGTGAAGGGCAGTTCCATCTTGAGCCGCGCCGGGCTCGCCGTGTTGCGCGAGTTGTGGCAATGGCGCGAGCAGGAGGCCATCGCCTATTGCCGCCCGCCGTTCTTTGTGTTGAGCCACGAGCGCATGGTGGACATCGCGGATGCCGCCGCCGCGCAGCAGCCATACGAGCCAATCCTGCCGCCCAAGATTTCCCCGCGCCGCCGGGAAACGTTGCTGGCCGCCGTCCAGGCCGGGCTCGCCGTCCCCCCCGCGCAGCATCCGGAAATCCTCCGGCACGAATTCCGCCGCCCGAGTGAGGCGGAATTCCGTCGCTTCCGCGAAATCGAAAAGCGCCGCAACGCCCACGCGCACGAACTGGGCATCGACCCCACACTCATCGCCAGCAAGAGCGTCATCGGCGACCTGGCCCGCGACTGGGACAAGCACGCGGCGGAGTTGATGAACTGGCAGCGGGGATTGTTGCAGGCGCAACCTTGAAACCGAAGCCGGTCCCAATATCCCGCCACCGGCATTCACGAAACAACTTTTAACCCGAATTCCGAAATAGCCGGGCCAGCGCGGCGGATCGTCCGCCGTTGGAGTGCGCCCGTCTCGGGCGCTGCAATATTCGAGCACACGTTGGCGGGAAATTTTAAACGGCTTGGCAAATATCATGTTGCTGCGCCCGAGACGGGCGCACTCCGACGGTTTGGAAATCCAACTTCGGAGTTCGGGTTTAATCCGGAAGCTGGCCGCCGGCGCGCAAAACTTCGTCGAGATTCCAACGGACGGCGCTGGCAGGAAATTCAGCTTGCCTGGCGCTCAATGCCTCCAGAGCGCCCAGGGCCAGCACGGCCGCCCCGCGCGGATTCGGATGCAACTGGTCGCCTTGCAGCAAGGAGCGGGTTTGCCCGGCGGGCATTTTCTGGCCGCGCATCGCAATGGCCCGATTGGCTATCGTGTTGCGCATGAATGCCGCGAGCGGCATGACGGTGACTTGCGGGCGGCCGGCTGCCCAGGCCTGCAGACGTCTATTGGCGGCCTGACGCGCCGCCTCGCCCGGAACCTGTCCGATGCGGATGATCCCGGTGTTCGTCGCGAAGGACACATCAGGAATATCGCCGACCACCAACGGGCATCGAATCTGTTCCAGTAATTTAAGGCCGCCTTCGAAGCGCTGGGCACGTTCCGCATCGGAAGCGGCGTCGCCGTAGCAAAACCAGAACAGAAAATCCAAACCGACGACCAGGGTGGGCTGGCCGTTCTTTGCCGCGGCGATCTGCACCGGTGCAAACCCTTCGGGGTTCATGAACAGCAACGGGCTCGCCAGATTTTCCACCGGCGAATGGGGAACGGTGATGGCGGCATCCAGATAGCGGTTCAACCGGCACCGGTCCGTGTTCGTTCCGCCAAACGGCTCGGACAAAACAAATCCGGCTGAAGCGCTGGCCCCGATCACCATCACGCGCTGCCAGGGCGATTCCGCCGCGACCGCCGCCAGTTGAAACGTCACGATGAAAAGGCCAAGCCAACGGCTGAACGAGCGTCGAAGAAATTTCATTTGCGCGGGATGTTACCGCACCGCTTGCAAAAAGACAAAGCAAGCCATAATCAGGCCAGAAAAGGGTTGAATTTGCCATTGCTATCCGGAACGCAAATGGGCTTAATCAATTTCCCATCCGGAATTATGAACAGGCATCAAAAACTCTTCGCCGCAGTCTGCTTGATGCTGTTTATCTTCAATGCCACCGCCGTGACACTCTACGTGGACTTGAACAGCCCCGGTCCCACGCCGCCTTACACCAACTGGCTGACGGCGGCTGCGAACATCCAGGATGCGATTGATGCGGCGAGTGCGGGTGATTTAGTGTTGGTAACGAATGGAATTTACGAGAGCGGGGGCCGGCCGGCGGTGAACACGCTGCTCACCAACCGGATCACCGTGACAAATTCGCTGGCGGTTCGGAGCGTAAATGGTCCGGCAACGACATTCATACTGGGATATCGAATGCCCGGAACCACCAACAGCAACGGTGCTGTGCGCAGTGCGTCTCTGGCGAATGGCGCCTCGCTCAGCGGCTTCACGCTGGCGGGCGGAGCCACCCGGCCGGTCACTGACGGAAGTTCGGATTCAGCCGGTGGCGGCGTCTGGTACGGTTCGCAGTCGGTGGTAATTTCGAATTGCATCATTGCCGGCGATGCTGCGGCCTACGGCGCAGGCGGTGTCTATTCCGGCACACTCATCAATTGCCAGATCAGTTCCAACTTTGTCACCGGTGGCCGGGGCTGGGGCGGCGGGGCTTGGAACTCATTGATCAAGCAGTCTTTCATCGGTTGCAATGTAGCGTTCTCTTACGGCGGCGGGGCATATCAATCCACGCTGGTGCAATGCACGGTTGTG
>Ga0247670_1000084_pt1 | contig 30097 bp, 14 predicted proteins | sample CNK11_metaG_FD_183042 | JGI IMG/M metagenome (GOLD analysis project Ga0247670, IMG submission 183042) | Soil microbial communities from Purdue University Martell Research Forest, Indiana, United States - CNK11 | ecosystem: Environmental > Terrestrial > Soil > Temperate forest > Bulk soil...
CCTATGGCAATCATGCCGGTCTTGGGATTGACCGACAAATCGGTGCCATAGGCGCCGTCGTGGCCGAACATTCCGTTGCGCAGATGATAGCCCAGGCTGTAATTGACTTTCGTCCCGCCGGTCTGTTCCTTTCGCAATTCATCCATCGCGGCAGGTGAGAGATAGCGTTTACCGTTCAGTTCGCCGTTGTTGGCCAGCATCAACCCGTAGCGCAGAATGTCGTGCGTGGTGGAAAACAATCCGCCGCCCGCCTCCGGGAAACGATGAACCCGATCACTGAACGGTTTTGTGAGGAAATCAATTCCACCCTTCGCATAGCCGGACCCGCTCTGGTTCGGCCCGTAAGTTTTGGCCAGTCGGGCGATTTGCGTGTCGCTCGGCCAGAAGGTGGTTTCCGTCATGCCCAGCGGATCGAACAAGCGCTTCTGCAAAAAATCCTCGTAAGCCATGCCGCTGACGATTTCAACGATGCGCGCGGCGATGTTCATGCCTTGGTTGCCGTATTGATATTTCTCGCCCGGCTGCCACTGGAGCGGGCCGGTCACGGAACTGAGGGCGCGAACCTTGATCGGCGTGCTGTCAGAGCCGGTCACCTGCTGTAGTTCGGACAGTCCGGTCAGACCACTGGTGTGGCTCAACAAATGACGGATGGTGACGGGGTGCGCCAGCGGCTCGAGCAAAACGTGGTTCGTGTCCTGCTCCTCAACCACCATCCACTTGCTGAGTTGCGGAATGAATTTTGTCACCGGGTCGTCCAAACTCACCTTGCCTTCGTCCACCAGCATCATGATGGACGCGCCGACGAACATCTTTGTCATCGAAGCGATCCAGAAAACGTTGTCGTCGCTGATCGGTTTCTTCGCCTCGACATCGGCGTAACCCATCAGGTTTTTGTAATGCACCTTGCCTTCCTTGTCCGCAACGATGCCAATGATGCCTGCAATCTTGTAGCTGTCCAGATACGGCTGCATTGCTGCCGTGACTTCCGGACTGGCTGGCGGTTCTGGATCTGCGGCAAATCCAGTTGCACCGGAAAACACTGTCACCAGCGTTACCAGAATGAAAAACGGAGGATGCCAGGAATGTTTCATATCAATTTTATGCTTCTACTTATTTTGCAACGGCCAACTCATCTGAAAAGGTGCCGGCTCGAGTCTATCCCCGGCTTGCTCCAGTTCAATTATAAACCTTGGAAAGCAGGCAGCGTGGGACACAGATGCTATGTTGCCGATCACCGGGATCCAGGCCAAGGGTGAACCCGCTGCCGACGGCAGCGGATGAAGTGGGAACGACGGACTTGTCGCGCCGGAGCGCAGCGCAGGTGGACGGAACCGGTTTGGTTTCCACAGGCAGGGAATTCAATTCATCGTCTGACGACGGGCCTGCCCCGTGAGCCGTCAGGCTTTTACGGGGCTGGTTCAACAACGGATTGAATTTGACGCTCCGCGCGTCCACACCGCAACCACAGCCACACCCTCAGCGCGCTCCGGTCATTTCAATCGTTTGGTGAGGAGGCGGCACAATACGACGATATAAACATGACAAAATCACAATCAAACCTCCAAATAACAATGTGATGCTTGATGGCTCTGGCACTGCCATAATCTGTCCAAGATAGCTGGCATCACTGTATGTGACCTTGGCATACCACTGTCCCGCCAGTAAATTCTGAATCTGGGTGTCTGTCAACTGCCACGAGCCTTCGTAATCAACGGCAATGCCTCCGCCGGGATACCCCGCTAAAACCAAATTGGTAAATTGAATCACTGGCGTGAATATCCCGCCATCCAACTCCTGAATCGAACCCGAAATCGGACCCGGATTGGGGATGGTCGCATCCATGTAAAGAATCGCATAGAAAATATCTCCCGTAAGGATCGCGCCGCTGCCTGGAATGCTGGGTGTCTGGAATGGCGGATTGCCGCCAAAGGTGATGTCAAAGTTTATGACGCCCTGAGAAAAGGCCGAAAGTTGTGAGAGCAATCCGAGAACAAGACTAATGATGATGTGTTTCATAAAATGCGTGTGATGTGCTGCATACGCTGTGCCGTCTCGAAAAAGCTGAGCCATCGCCGACTCGCGGCATGAAACCCGTAAAGGGGCGTGGCCCCACGGGGCTTTACGCCCGCGACTGCGGAACTGACGGCGCCAACGGCGGGTTCCGGCGACTTAGGCGACTGGTCTAATAAACACATGCTGCAACGAGAAGAATCAGAGCGACAACCAAAAAGACAACCCGGATGGCATGAAGCAAATCCCAGCGTCGGCGCAAATCCCGCCAATTGGCTGGCACCGAATCTGGCTGCCAGCGGGCAACCTGATTGTTAATGGGAACAGGCAAGAGCACGGAGTAAACACTTATGAGCGCCAAAAGCACTGTTGAAGCGAGTGCCAGCCACCACGCAGTGCTTCGTGTCGTGTGCGTAACGAAAGTCACTGCAAGGGCAAGCAGAAATGTAAGCGCATACCAGAATGGCATCACCATGCCGAGAACCTTCGCCAATGTCTGAGCGGCTCGGATATGCACCGTGTCCTCAAGACGGCTGATACGAGGGTGAAAGAAAACCGCCACGGCAAGTTCGCTACCGGTCAATGTCCCCGCGAGTACAATAGCGGCGATCTCAAGAGCATGAATGAGGTCGGGATTCATAAATTCACATAAGCATCACCGCAACTTCACATAAAACGCAAGTCGCCAACGTCCAGAGCTCAGGCACGCGGGGCCAACCAGCGTGAACCGCGAAGCGGAACTGAGAGCGCCATCCCGCGTTGCCTGCAGCGATTGTTGGGCTCTTTCATCGTGATTCCAGTGCTTGCATTTACCATTGCTGCACCCTGTAAAACCTACTCAAATTAGTAGCATTGGATTCCGTCAGCGTTCGCATGTGGCCATTTCCCGCAGCCAGCAATATTGGGGTCCAACTGGTCTCGAGCAACGAGCTTTTACATTCTAGGGAGTAAATCCGTCCGCTCTGAGTCGGCAGCGAAAAACTGAAGGTTTTGTAATTCCAGACCGGAGCCGACAGTCGCACTTGAGGGGTGAGTGGTTTTGCCCCGATTAGCGCGAGGGAGTGAGCCGAGCCAACCGCAGCGACCATTACATTGGTCATCCCAATCGGAACGTTCGTTTGGGCACCACTACCGCCCCACGCCACCAGCTTGCCATCCGCCTTTACCGCCAGCACCTGATTGGCCGATTCATTGCCGCCAAGGGCAATCGCGATAACATTGCTCAACCCTGAAGGCACATTGGTCTGGCCAAATGCGTTATTACCCCATGCAACGACGGTGCCATCACTCTTCAGAGCCACACTATGCTGGGAACCGGCAGCAATCGCCACCACATTGCTCAAGATCAGACCATTGAGCATTACAATTCCGTTGGAATAGTAAAGATTGCCAGGTACTCCGGTGGCCTGTCCATAGTTGTCCGATCCCCAGCCGACAACTGTCCCTGCACGAGTCAACGCAAGAAGATGGCGATCCCCAGAGGCTATAGCCACCACGTTACTTAAAGGCACGGTGCCGAGATTCAGCAGCCCATTCGTGAGATAGGGATAGTTCGCAGTCACAGTGCCGTCGCTCCTGAGCGCCATCCACCAGTAGGCGCCTGCAGCCACTTCCACTACGTTGCTCAATCCAGATGGCAGACTCACGGCACCCCAACCTGTCACGGTGCCATCAACCTTTAGGGCGAGACTGTAGCCATAATTATTACCATAGAATCCCGCCGCCGCGATCGCCACTACGTTACTCAATCCCGATGGCACATTTGTTTCGCCGTTATTACCAGAGCCCCACGCGCGCACCGTGCCGTCGCTTTTTAAAGCAACACTATGCACCGAGCCCGCTGCGATGGCGATTACATTGGTCAAATCAGCGGGGACATTGGTCAGTCCCAAAGAGTTTGGTCCCCAGACCACCACCTGCCCAAGCACCGGCTCATTAGTTTGTGCCAGTGCGCCGTAAAATCCAAAGACACCCGCCCAAGCCACGAGTAAACAGGCACCAAAGACACGGATAGCCTGTTTTGATTGTCTCACCAGCATGCGCAAAAATTTCGAGCAACAGAAAAGCAAGCCATCCCCCAGCGTGGAAATAGACGTGTTGGCTTGGATAGATAGTATGTGCGAGCTCATACGGAGTCAGCCCAACAGTATTGATTAGGCAACGTACGTGCACGACATCGTGCGCCGTTGACTTTTCCAACTGCCGGTATTTTCATGGGTTTATGAAAGCGGACTGGCGAATTTCGATCAAGGATTATCGCCGGAATAAAAACCTCAAAATCACCCGGCTTCCGTTTGCCGGCAAATGCCAGTTCTGGGCGAGAATGAACGGCGAGCCGTGGCCCAAAGATCACCGGCCGGTTTCGCTCACCCGCTTGCTGACGGCGCTGCGCAAATCGCTGGTGAAGGCGGCGCAGCTTTGAGCCGCGGCATGCGCACCCCGGCGCTTTTGGCAGGGTCCTGATTTGATCGGAGCGCGAGTTGTCCCAACTCGCAGCGAGTTTGCCAGGCCGACGCGCGTGGAGCGATGACTCAGGCTTTTGTCTACGCTGCGGATGGGGGACAATCCGCGCTCCGAAAAAGCCAAATCAGGACAATCCGCGCTTTTTCATTCCCTGGCCGCCAGTTGATTTTTGACGGGCGCAACGCTGGGTGAAAGTTCCTGGTTGGACCAGCCGCCGCCGAGGGCTTTGATGAGCTGCACGGTGGCGTTCAAACGCTGGCCGGCGAGCAGGGCATTGGCGCGTTCCGCCGTCAGCGTGTCGCGGCTCGTGTCCACCACTTCGATATACGCCACGATGCCGGACCGATAGCGGTCGGTGGCCAGTTCGGTGGCGCGGCGGGCGCTGATGACGGCGCGTTGCGTGGCCTCGGCCTGGACGGCGAAATGATAAATCCCCGAAAGGCTGTTCTCCACTTCCCCAAAGGCCACCAGCACCTGCTGGCGATACAACGCGGCGGATTCTTGAAATGCCGCCTGTGCGAATTTGTAATTCGCCCGGTTGCGTCCGCCCGTGAAAATCGGCAGCGAAAGACTCGGCCCGAAAGACCAGCTGCGGCTGTCCCAATTGAACAGCGAGGAAAGGTCGCCGCTTAAATATCCCGCCGAGCCGGTCAGCGTCAGCACCGGGAAGAACGAAGCCTTGGCGACGCCGATCTTGGCGTTGGATGAAGCGAGCTGGCGTTCCGCCTGGGCCACGTCCGGGCGACGCTCCAGCAACTCCGAGGGCAGTCCCGCGGGAATTTGCGGCGGCTGCGGATTCCAATTCGGATCGTCCACGGCGGCAATTTTGAAACCGGACGGATTTTCCCCGACCAGAATCGCAATGGCATTTTCCAGCTCGTCGCGCTGATGGGCGAGGGAAGCGGCCTCGGCTTCCGTCGTGGCCAGTTCAGTTTCCGCCTGGGCGACGTCGAGTTCGCTGCCGATCCCGCCTTCCAGCCGGCTGCGCACGAGCCGCACCTGTTCGTGCCGCAAATCCACGGTGCCTTTGACGGTGGCAATTTCGGCGTCGAGGGAGCGCAACGCGAAATAGTTTTGCGCCACGTCGGACTGGAGGGTGAGCAGGACGTTGTAAAAATCCGCCAGCGACGCCTGGGCATCGGCGCGTGCGCCTTGAAAGAGGCGGCGGATGCGGCCCCACAAGTCCACTTCGTAGCTCAAATCCACCGGCGTGCTGAACGTGTTGGCCGTGATGCTGCCGAAGCTGGGATTCTCATTGGGTGAAAACCGCTCGCGCGCAAAGCTCGGATCCAAACTCAAATTCGGCATCAACTGGCTGCGGGCGACCCGTGCGGTGGCACGCGACTCGTCCACGCGGGCGACGGCGGCTTTGAGCTGCTGGTTCGCCGAAATGGCCTTTGTCTCCAGGGTATTCAGATTGGTGTCGCCAAAAATTTCCCACCAATTGCCCTTGGGCACGTTGTCGAGCGGCTGGCCCTGTTTCCAGGAACCCAAATCAACGGCCTTGTAATCTGCCGGAACGGAATTGCTCGGCGACTGGTAGTCCGGGCCGATCGTGAACCAGCCGGCGTTCGCCGACGCGATGGAGAACAGCAACGCGATGGTGACAATTCCAGTGGCGGCTGCACTCGAACCGGGCAACACGTGACCCGGCTGGGTTGCCGGTTTTTTCTTCAAGCCGAGCTTCATCAGCGTGACGTAGAACACGGGCGTCAAAAACAGACCGAACAAGGTGACGCCGATCATGCCGGAGAACACGGCGATGCCCATGGCCTGCCGCATTTCCGCGCCGGCGCCGCGGGCGACCACGAGCGGGAACACGCCCGCGATGAACGCGATGGAAGTCATCAAGATCGGCCGCAAGCGGAGACGGCAGGCTTCGATGGCCGCGTCGAATGGCGACATGCCTTCGTCCTGTTTGCGCTTGGCAAATTCCACGATCAAGATGGCGTTCTTGCACGCGAGGCCGACCAGCACAATGAAGCCGATCTGCGTGAAGATATTATTGTCGCTGCCCTTGAGCCACACGCCGGCGATGGCGAACAGCAGGCACATCGGCACGATCAGGATGATGGCGAGCGGCAGGCGGAAACTTTCGTAAAGCGCGGCCAGCACCAGAAACACGAGCAGGATGCACAGCGGCCCGACGTAAATCGCCGCGTTGCCGGCGAGGATGCGCTGGTAGGTCAGCTCCGTCCATTCATACGCCATGCCGCGTGGCAGATTTTCTTCCGCGAGTTTCGCCATCGCCGCCTCGGCCTGGCCGGAACTGTAGCCGGGCGCAGGCGCGCCGTTGATTTCCGCCGCCGGATAACCGTTGTAGCGCATCACGCGATCGGGTCCGTGCGATTCGGTCACTTTCACGACGGCGCCGAGCGGCACCATTTCGCCCCGGTCATTCCGCGTCTTCAGCCGCGTAATGTCCTCGGCGTGGGCGCGGAAGGGTGCGTCGGCCTGCGCGATGACTTCGTAAGTGCGGCCGAAACGGTTGAAATCGTTCACATACAGTGAGCCGAGATAAATCTGCATCGTCTCGAAGAGGTTTTGCAGCGGCACGCCCTGGGTTTTCGCTTTCACACGGTCAATGTCCGCGTCCAGCTGCGGCACGTTGACGGTGAATCCCGAGAAGGTTCCCGCCAGGCTGGGCGTCTGATAACTCCTGCCGATGACGCCCTGCAGATTTTGATAGAGCGCGTCATAGCCGAGATCGCCGCGGTCTTCGACATACAGTTTGAATCCGCCAATCTGGCCGAGGCCCATGACCGCCGGCGGCGGCACGGCGAGCACGAAGGCGTCCTGGATCACGCTCAACTTCTGGTTCAACGCACCGGCGATGGCCGGACCGCTCAAGTTCGCAGTCTTGCGATCTTCAAATGGTTTCAACGTGAAGAAGACAATGCCGGCATTGGGCGCGACACTGAAGCCGCTGATGCTCAATCCCGGAAACGCCACCGCTGCTTCCACGCCCGGTTGTTTCAGGCCTATGTCCGACATCCGGCGGATCACTTCTTCCGTGCGGTCGAGCGACGAGCCGTCCGGCAGTTGCGCGAAGGCGACGAGATACTGCTTGTCCTGCGTCGGCACGAAGCCTGTCGGCACCTTGTTGAAACTCCAGCCGGTCAGAAAAACCAGTCCGCCATAGAGAATCAGCGCGATGACACTCTTGCGCAGCACGCTGCCGACGCCGAGGGAATATTTTTCTCCCGCCCAGGCAAAGACACGGTTGAACGGATGGAAAAACCAGCCCAGCGTTTTTTCCATCGCGCGCCACAGCCAGTCCTTTGGCGCGTGATGATCTTTCAGCAACACCGCGCACAGGGCGGGGGACAGCGTCAGCGAATTGAATGCGGAGATGACCGTGGAGATCGCGATCGTCAGCGCGAACTGTTTGTAGAACTGGCCGGTCAAACCGGTGATGAACGCCGTCGGAATGAACACGGCGCACAGCACGAGCGCCGTGGCCACGATCGGCCCGGTGACCTCGTTCATGGCCTGCTTGGCCGCATCGAACGCCGACAATCCACGCGCGATGTTGCGCTCCACGTTTTCGACGACGACGATGGCGTCATCGACCACGATGCCGATGGCCAGCACCAGGCCGAACAGCGAGAGCGCGTTGATGCTGAAGCCGAACGCGTGCATGATCGTGAAGGTGCCGATCAACGACACCGGCACGGCGGCCAGCGGAATGATCGCCGCGCGCCACGTCTGCAGGAAGATGATGACGACGATGACCACGAGCGCGATTGCTTCGAGCAGCGTGTGGATCACGGCTTCAATCGAATGCCGGACGAATACGGTCGGATCATACACGACGCTGTAATCCAGACCTTCCGGGAAATTTTTCTTCAGCTCCACCATGGTTGCGCGGACGTCCTTGGAAAGTTGCAGCGCATTTGCGCCCGGCGTCTGGAAGATCGGGATCGCCACGGCCGTCTTGTTGTCGAGCAGGGAATGCAGGCCGTAACTGCCCGCGCCCATTTCGATGCGGGCGATGTCTTTCAACAAGGTTTTTTCGCCGTTTGGTCCGGTTTTGACAACGATGTTGCCGAATTCCTCCTCGGAAATCAGGCGGCCTTTGACATTCACCTGCATTTCAAAATTCACCGGCTTGCCGACCGGTTGCTGGCCGATGACCCCGCCGGCGACCTGTACGTTTTGTTCGCGAATGGCGGCGACGACATCGCTGGCGGTGAGATTGCGGGAGGCGATCTTGTCGGGATTGAGCCAGACACGCATCGCGTAGTCACCGGACCCGAACAATTCCACGTCGCCCGCGCCGGGAAGTCGCGCGAGCACGTCTTTCACCTGCAGCGTCGCGTAATTGCGGATGTAAATGTTGTCGTAGCGATTATCCGGCGAAAAAAGATGGACGACCATCGTGAGGTCGGGCGATTGCTTGGTCGTGGTGACGCCGAGCGAACGCACTTCCTCCGGCAGTTTCGGCAGCGCCTGCGACACGCGGTTCTGCACCTGCACCTGCGCCTTGTCGATGTCCGTGCCGAGATTGAACGTCACGGTCAGCGTCATCACGCCGTCACCGGTGGCCTGTGAGAACATGTAAATCGAGCCTTCAACGCCGTTGATGGCCTGTTCCAGTGGCGACGCGACCGTCTCGGCGATGGTCTTGGGATTCGCGCCGGGATAATTCGCCTTCACGACAATCGTGGGCGGCACCACTTCGGGATATTCGCTGATGGGCAGCTTGAACATCGCCAGCAGGCCCATGATGAAAATGGCGATGGATAGCACGCCGGCAAAAATCGGGCGTTTGATGAAATAATGAGAAAAGTTCATGCGTTGCCTCTGAAAAGGGTTTTATCGGATCGGGTTAATGTAATGCGGTTCAGCGCCGGGCGATCTTGTCTCCCTCGGCGTGCTTCACGACTTCCGTATCCGGAGTGACCGGCATTCCGGGACGGACATGCGACATGCCGTTGACGACGATTTTTTCGCCGACGGCGAGTCCGGAGCGCACGATGCGCTTGCCATCCACGAGCGGACCGAGTTCAACGGCCTGGTATTGCACCGTGTTGGTCGGCGTCAGCGTGAGGACGAATTTATTCGCCTGGTCCGTGCCGATGGCGCGTTCATCCACGAGCAGCACCGGGTGCAGTTCGCTCAACGGAATGCGGATGCGGGCGAACAATCCCGGGACGATGCGGTCGTCGGCATTCGAGAACACGGCGCGCAACAGGATGCTGCCGGTGTTCGCATCCAGACGGTTGTCGAATGATTCGATGTAGCCCTTGTGCGGGAAATCAGATTCATCGGCGAGCTGCAATTCAACCGGAATCCGGCCGCCGTCGGTGACTCCCAATTTTTTGGAGCTTACCAGCTCGTTGAATTTCAGCAGGGTCTCCTCGTCAATGTCGGCATTGACATACACCGGGTTCACCGAAACCACGGTCGTGAGCAGCGAGGCGGAACCGGCCGTGCCGCTGACATAATTGCCTTCCGTCAACAGCGCGCGGCTCACGCGGCCGTCAATCGGGGCGCGGACCTGGGTGTATTCCAAATCGAGCTTCGCCGAATCGAGCGCGGCTTTCGCGACTTCCGCACGGGATTTGCGGGCGCCGGCTTCTTCAACGGAAATCGCATTGTTGGCGAGCAGCTTGTCGGTGCGGTCAGCTTCGCTTTGAGCCTGCTTATACTCGGCCTGGCGTTGGTCGAACACCGCCTGGTTCCAGCGCGGATCAATGACGAACAGCACGTCACCTTTCTTCACCAACTGTCCGGATTGAAAGCGCACTTCCTGGATGTAGCCCGACGTGCGCGGGCGGATTTCCACCGACTCCACCGGCTCGGTCCGCCCGGTGAATCCCCGCCACTCGACGATATCTTTTTGTTCAACGGGCGCGATGGTTACTTGCGGCGGCGGCGGGCCTTGCCGGGAAGCTTTGGCGCCACAGCCGGCGGTCAGCAGGCCGATGGTCAGGGTCGAAAGGGCGGTCAACAGATAAAAGTTTGATTTCATAATTTAGAGATTTGGGTTGTTTCGGTTTATGGCCGCCAATCAGGCGGCCTCTGCGAATGCCGGGTGGCGCCGGTGCAGGGACTGCTGCCGGGTCTGCCAGGCGGCAACCGACTGCACTTTTTCCATCGCCAATGCCGGAAACAGCAAATGCGGGTATGCGGTCTGCCAGGCCAAAGCCTCGGCTTCATTCAACGCCAGTTGAACCAGCTGTCCGTTCGCTTCGAGCGTTTCGTGAAATTCATTCGCGATCCGGTTTCTGGTCGCGTCAATGCCAGCCAGTAATTTCTTGCAGGATTCCACGCAGCGATCAGCAAGCGTCTGTTCCCCGTTCAGGTTTTCATTTGTCGTCTTCATAATCTCTCTTAATTGTATAGTTGTCTGTTTAGTAAAGTATGTAATCAAAAAAAAGCCAATCAGGCGGTTACGGTTTCTTTTACTCCCAGGATGGTCAGCATCCCATTGGCAGCTTCGCGCAATACCTCCACATCGTTTTGGATGCGCGCCTGCGTCAGCAAGCCTTCGTAATAGGCCATCAACATCCGCGCTTTGGCCCCCGCGTCCGGCGCATCAACGACCCCGGCGGCATGCGCATCTCGGATGGCCGATTCGATATACTTGCGCTTTTGCTCCATGATGACCTGGATTTTTTTCTGCAAAACGTCTTCCTGCGTGCAGACCTCGCAACCGAGCGTGACCTGCGGACAACCCAGCACTTTGCCATGTTTGGCTTTGATTTCACGCTGAAATTCGTAGCCAAAATCAAAATATTTTTTCAGGCGATCCAACGGTGGCACGGTCGGTGAGAAGATGGAATCGAGTTCAACCCGCTTGTGCTTCCAGCTGTCCTCAAAGGCTTCCGCCGCCAGCTCCGACTTGGAATCAAAGAAGTAATAGAAACTGCCCTTCTTCACGCCGGCCTTCTCACAGATCTGATCAATGGTCGTGCTGCCATACGAGCCGGACCAGATCAGTTCCAGCACGGCTTCCATCAATCTTTCTTTGGCATCACTCACGCGGCCCATAAATTTCTTTTGTTTGAGTCTCGGGATTATTTCCCGAAGCGCAACAACACAATAGCAAACTAGACTAAACAGTCAACTACTATTTTAATGAATCTGGGTCATGGTGCATTAGTTTGTTGTCGCCAAACGAGAAAGAACTCGAAAATTACGTCGGAAAAAGTTGACCGATGGTCTTGCCGCGATTGTGTGGGCAGGAAGTGGATGTAGGCAATCGCGCGGTTCGGCTGGGTGAGCGGAAACGGGTGGCCTGGCGGGGAGACGCATGGGAGCTTTAAACCTGAACTCCGATTTTGAACCGCTAATCCGCGCTAATCCGCGCTGATCTTCGCCAATGACAAGCTTTGCCCACGGTCACTCCTGGAAAAAAACTCCGCCACGATTTCCATGTGTTTCGGATTAGCGTTGATGAGCGCAGATTAGCGGTTCGTATTCCGGTTTTTGGGTTTAAGACGTGCCGCAAGTCAGAGCCTCCTGACGTCGGCTGCTATGATGAATAAAAATACTTGGCCGCCAGCCAGCCGGAAAAAGTGAAAAACATATCGGCTTTCTATGATGCCTGGGCCAAGCGCTGCAATGTTGTGCCCCCCTCGAGCAACGGCCCCGGGTCCGCCCCCATCGTTCCCGTGAGCAATGACCAGACTGCCGGATGGCCACGTGCGGAAGCACCGCCACCAATACTAAAATGAACCGCACGAAATTGCGGCCGGCCGGCGAGCCGTAAAGCGCGCTTTACGTGGCCAACCTGTCGTTTAAGCTCCTTCATACTTTGACGCTGAGAGTTTACATTTGTCTGGTTGCGGGCTTGGCCGGTCTGGCGTTTGGTTTTGACCGGGCCGCAGGGGCTGATTTCGACATGGGCGAGACCGCCGGCAGCACCCGCACCTGGCATGAGACGGACGGTCTGCTCTCCGATTCGGTGACCGCGATCATCCAGACGCGGGATGGTTTCCTCTGGGTGGGCACCACGGCGGGGTTGGTCCGGTTCGACGGCGTGAAATTCACCGAGCTGAAACTGGCAGCGTTCGCCACGAACAGTCCGGTGCGCGTCTCAGCCTTGTGCGAAGACAGCGACGGCCATCTGTGGATCGGCACCCAGCAGAACGGATTGTTTCAACTGGCCCAGGGCCGGTTGCAGCATTACTCCCAGACGGACGGACTCCTGGATGACACGGTGACGAGTCTCGCCGCCGACAGCCATGGTCAGGTTTGGATCGGCAGCAAGTCCGGATTGAACCTTTGGACCGGACAGCATTTCCAGTCCTTCACCAAGCAGGACGGCCTGCCGGATGAATTGGTTTCCGGGGTGAATGTGGCGCGATCCGGCACGGTGTGGATCACCGCGCGGAATGGCATGTGCCGGATCATCAACGGACACATCACCCCTTACGCATTTCAGACGGAGAGCCAGGGACGCAGCCCGGAATACCTCGGCACTTACGAGGACCGGCAGGGAAATCTGTGGGCCTTCGGCGACACCTACTTGATCAACCTGACCGAGGGAAAACGCTTCAATTATTTCCGCAGTTCCGAATCGGCCTCGGTGCGCATCTGGAGTTTGTGCGAAGGCCGGGACGGGCGCATCTGGATCGGCACCAGCGGCCGGGGATTATTTTGTTTTGAAGACAACCGTTTCCAGCCGGTGATCCTGGGTGAGAGCCGCTGGCCGTATGACGTCCGGGCCATCTGCGAGGATCGCGAAGGGAATCTCTGGCTCGGCACGTCCGGTGGCGGCCTGGTGCAACTGCGTCCACAGTCCGTGCACACCTTGCGGGCGGGGCAGGGGTTGTCCAGCAGTTCGACCACGGCGCTGGCGCTGGATGCGGGCGGCAAAATCTATGTCGGCTTGCAGCGCGGCGGACTGTTCGTGGGCGAATCCGGGAGGTTTGACCGGGTGGGCGGCGACGGATTGGATGTGCAAAATTTTGTTTCGTCCCTGTGCGTGGCGCGTGACGGGGTGTTGTGGGCGGGCACTTTGGGCGGCGGATTGTATGGTTCGCGCAACGGGCGGGGCGTTCATTTCACAACCGCGAACGGGCTGGCCGATGACAACGCGCTGGCGGTCTGCGCGGATGCGGCGGGAGGCATCTGGGTCAGCACCAGCGCCGGCACGGTTCATCGCTTCACCGGGCAGGGCCTGACCCGTTTCGATGCCGCCCGGGGTTTGCCGGGAATTCCCGTCACCGTGATGATTCCGTCGGCGACGGGCGGGCTATGGCTGGGAACGCAGGACGGCCAGATTCTGCGCGAAGAAAAGAACCAGTTCACCCGCAGCGCGACCCTGACCAATTCCGGAAGTTATCCGGTGCTGGCGTTGCACGAAGGCGAGGCGGGGCAGCTCTGGATTGGCACTTCCGGCGGCGGTCTGGACTGTTTGCTCAATGGGTCGCTGATCCATTGGAATACCAGCAATGGCCTTCCGAATGACATCGTGGCCGGGGTGGTGGAAGATCAAACGAAAAATTTATGGCTGGCCACCGGCGTGGGGATTTATCGCGTCAACCGTGATGATTTGCGCCGGACTCTCGACAACCCCCGGGTTCCGCTGGCGTGCAAACTGATTGCCGAGGCGAAGACGCTGCCCGAATCCACGACGGTTTCCGGCGGGCCGCGCGCCCTGCTGTCACCGGACGGAGACCTGTGGTTTGCCACGTCCGAAGGACTGTTGAAAGTCAACACGCACCAGACGGAAATCGAGCCTTCGTTGATGCCTCCTTACTTGGTGAGTGCCGCTTTCAATGGCGGGCCGGCCCTGTCTTTGCTGCGGGGCAGCTTGTGGTCGCCCGCAGTGACAAACCAATCGCCGTTCAAGACCCCGGCCGATGCGCGATCGCTGGAAGTTCATTTCACCGCGTTGGATTTTACCGCGCCCGGCGACATCCGTTTCCGGCACAAGCTGGACGGTTCGGATCTGGACTGGGTGGAGGATGGCGGCAGCCGGTCGGTCCGCTACGGACGGCTGCCCTATGGCGACTACCGTTTTCGCGTGGCGGCGCGGCTCCGCGACGGCGCCTGGCAGGAGTCCCCGGAATCGTTCGCCTTCATCGTGCCGACGCCGTTTTATCTGCGGGGTTGGGCCATCTTTTTGTTCGGCTTGTCCGGCGTCGCCGTGGTGGCGGGAATCGTCCGCATCGTCTCGCACCGGCGCCTGCGCGTTGCCCTGGCGCGGCTGGAACAACAGCAGTCGCTCGAGCGCGAACGTATGCGCATCGCCCGGGACATGCACGACGAGATGGGCTCCAAGCTCACCAAAATCTCCTTTTTGAGCGAGCATGCCCAGGTGGACGCGGCCGCCGGGCCGCTCGCCGAAAAAATCGAGTCCATCGCCCAAACCTCGCGGGATCTGTTGCAGACGATGGATGAGATTGTCTGGGTGGTGAACCCGCACAATGACACGCTGGAAAATCTCGCCGCCTACCTGAGCCATTATGCGGTGGAATATTTTCAAAACACCGCGGTCGAATGCGAGATGCGCCTGCCGCAGGAAATCCCGCATTACCCGCTGGTGTCCGAGGCGCGGCATAATTTGTTCCTGACCTTCGAGGAAGCGTTGAACAATGTGCTGAAACATTCCGCGGCCTCGAAGGTGAAGGTGGAAATGACCCTCGCGGCGCGCGAGTTCGCGGTCAGGGTGACGGACAACGGAAAAGGATTTGTCGTGCCGGTTTTGTCGGCGGTGCCGGCCCCGACGCGGGGTGGTCGCGGCGGGAATGGTTTGACCAACATGCGCCAGCGGCTGCTGGATATCGGCGGAGAATGCCTGATCTCCAGCCAGCCCGGCCAGGGCACGAACGTCACCTTGTGCATCCACCTGAACTCGAAAGCCGCCCGATAATCATGAAAAAAATCATCACGGTTTCCATCGTGGACGACGAAGCCGATTTGCGCAAACACATCGCCGGCTATCTGTCCGCCGCCGGGAACGTCCGCTGCATCAGCACTTACGCCAGCGCCGAAGAGGCGCTGGAACATCTGCCCAGGGACAAACCGGATGTCGTCTTGATGGACATCAACCTGGGCGGCATGGATGGCGTCGAATGCGTGCGCCGGTTGACGCCGCTGATGCCGGAATCCCAAGTGCTGATGCTCACGGTCTTCGAAGACACCGAACAAATTTTTCGCGCGCTGGCCGCGGGTGCGAGCGGATATCTGTTGAAGCGTTTATCGCCAAAAAAATTATTGGAAGCCATCCAGGAAGTGCGCGACGGCGGTTCGCCCATGTCGGCTTCCATCGCGCGCAAAGTCGTCAAGTCGTTCAAGGCCGTGCCGGCACCGGCGGACGAATCGGCGAGCCTGTCGCCGCGCGAGCGCGCGGTGCTCGATGGATTGGCCGAAGGGCTGGCTTACAAGCAGATTGCCGACCAGTTGGGCGTGAGCATCCACACGGTCCGAAATTACATCCGGCGGATTTACGAAAAACTGCATGTCTGCACGCGCACGGAAGCCGTCGCAAAATTCTTAAGGAAATGAAAAAATCGATTCAACCGTGGATGGATCCTGGATGGGGCAAAACGCAGAGGCGCGGAGAACGCAGAGAGACTTTTTCTTTCTCTGCGTTTCTCCAGGTTCTCTGGGTCCCTGCGTTTGGGTTTTTTTCGTCAGTGTTCCTCCGGGGTTTGATTGTTTTAGCCGTTCTGAACGCGGGCGTTTTTATTTCTGCGCGCGCGGACGAAATGATTTCCTGGCATCCGGCGAACGCGCCGTTGATGACCCGCTGGGCGGCGGAGGTCAGCCCGACCAATGCACTGCCGGATTATCCGCGCCCGCAACTCGTCCGCCCGGACTGGTTGAATTTGAACGGCCTTTGGGACTACGCCATCACGCCGGATTCAGCCGCCAAGCCGCCGCCGTTCGAGGGGAAAATCCTGGTTCCCTTTCCGGTGGAATCCGCGCTGTCCGGGGTGATGACCAATTTCGGCGAATACAGCAAACTCTGGTATCAGCGCCATTTTTCCGTGCCGGAAGCGTGGCGGGGCCGGCGGGTGCGGTTGCATTTCGGGGCGGTGGACTGGCGCTGCCAGGTCTCGGTGAACGGCCATGACATCGGCCGTCATCAGGGTGGTTATGATGCGTTCACCTTCGACATTACGGACGCCTTGAGTTGGAAGGATGCGGAGACGATTTCCGTGTGTGTGACCGATCCGACGGAAGGCGACCAGCCGCGCGGCAAACAATCGCGCAAGCCCGAGGGGATTTTCTACACGGCCACGTCCGGCATCTGGCAGACGGTCTGGCTGGAGCCGGTATCGGAAGTCTGTATTGACCGCCTGAAAATCACGCCGGACGTGGATGCCAGGTCGCTCCACGTTTGGGCGGCGGCCAATACGTTTTCCGATTCCATCCGGGTCAAGGCCGTGGCCTCGGTCGCCGGCAAGGAAGTCGGCAGCGTTACCGGACTGGCCAATGCCGATCTGGTTTTGGCCCTGCCCAGCCCGCATCTTTGGACCCCAAACGATCCGTTTCTTTATGATCTGAAGGTGACCTTGCTGGACGGCGACCAGCCGTTGGATTCCGTCTCCAGTTATTTTGGCATGCGAAAAATCGCGTTGCGCAAGGACGATCAGGGCGTCATGCGGATCGCGCTCAATGATCAATTTGTTTTTGAAGTCGGCACCTTGGACCAGGGTTTCTGGCCGGACGGAATTTACACCGCGCCCACGGACGAGGCCCTGCGTTCGGACATCGAGTTCTTGAAAAAGAGCGGATTCAATCTCACGCGCAAGCATGTGAAGGTCGAGCCTGACCGCTGGTATTACTGGTGTGACAAACTCGGATTGCTGGTGTGGCAGGACATGCCCAGCGCCAACAACACCACCGTGGACGGCCGCCGTGATTTTGAGAATGAACTGTTCCGGATGGTGGATGGCCTGGAAAATCACCCGGCCATTGTCGTGTGGGTGTTGTTCAACGAAGGCTGGGGGCAGTATGACACCGAGCCTTTGACCGAAGCGCTCAAAAAGCGGGACCCGTCGCGGTTGGTGGACAATGCCAGCGGCTGGACCGACATGCGGGTCGGCGACTTGATTGACATGCACAACTATCCCGGCCCGGACGCGCCCGCGCCCGAACCGCATCGCGCCTCGGTATTGGGTGAGACCGGCGGATTGGGATTGATTGTGAAGGATCATGTCTGGTCAACGCGCAGCTGGGGCTATGTGATGATGCCCGACGGGAATGAACTGGCATCCCGTTATGTGCGGGCGCTCAAACAGGTTTGGGAATTGCAAAAACTGCGGGGTTTGAGCGCGGCGGTTTACACGCAAACCGCCGATGTGGAAACCGAATGCAACGGACTGCTGACTTACGACCGGGCGGTGGAGAAAATTGCTCCCGCCACCCTGCTGGCGGCAAATCATGGTGCAGCCTCCGGGCCACCCATGAAAGTCATTTTGGCGGATGCCCTGTTCGGCCGGGCGAACTGGAAATACACCATGGAGAAGCCCGCCGACGACTGGGCAAAACCCAATTTTGACGCTGCCAGTTGGAAGGAAGGGGCGGGCGGCTTCGGCACCACGGGAACGCCTGGCGGATACCCGAACACGACCTGGGACACATCCGATATCTGGCTGCGCCGGGACTTCAGTTTGGGAATGGAAGACATGGCCGGACTCAAGCTCCAGATTTTTCATGATGAGGGCGCGGAAATTTATTTAAACGGGGTGCTGGCGGCAAAGCTGGATGGCTTCGTCACTGATTACGTCGAGGTGGATATTTCCAAGGAGGCGGCGATGGCGCTCAAAGCCGGCCATAATGCCATTGCGGTTCACTGCCATCAAACTTCGGGCGGGCAAGGTATTGACGTCGGCATCCTGTCGCCACAACTCGTCAAACAGCCGGACAAAAGCGAGCAATAGAAAGCGGACTTCGCGCGGGACGTCACCATCAACTGCCGGCGCCTGGTCGTGGCCATCGGCATGCCCCAATGCTGACCGGCTGGATGTGCTGGAATCTTAGCCGGGCAAACAAAAATGGACCGTGGCCACTTTATGCCACATGACAGATTCTGCAAATGCGGGCTATCGTTAGCTTATGTTCCAAAAGTCGAATTGCCGCCATTGGTGTCAACTTTAATTCCAAGGCCGGTTCGAGTTAGGACGAAATAAAGCAGCACCCCAAAAAAGCCCCGACAAATGAAAACTCCGAAAAAACCAATAATCACAAAACTGTGTCGTCTTTCCCCGATCGCTACATTGACCTTGGTCGCAGCTTTGGCCGTGCCGGTCGTGACGGCCTCGGCCCAAACTTTTTGGAACGGGGGCACCAGTGACTATAACGTCCCTGGATCATGGAATCCCGCCGTTGTTCCCTCGGGCGGTGTCAATGCCGCCAACGATAGTGGCTCGAACAACGTTGTGCTCATCCAACCGGGCGATCCGGTCTGGCAACACGGCGATACGCTGGCCGGCAATGGCGGTGGCACGTCTGGAGCCTATTTGCAAACTGGCTCCACCAATAACACGGGTGGCGGCAACTGGCTGCGCATGGGGATAGGTGCAGGGTCTTATGGTTCCTACATCTTGAGCAATGGTCTGGTGAATGTCGGTGGGAGAACTCAACTTGGAGAAAACGGCACCGGCTATCTTGAAATTGATGGCGGCACTTACAAAGGCAACGTCAATGACGCCGGTGCCAACCCGGCCATGGTCTGCGGCCAGGGTAATTCTGGCACAGGAGGCACGGGCACCCTGGTCATTAACGGTGGCACCGTCAACATGGGCCGTGAAACGTGGATTGGCCAGAGCAGCGGCACCGGGTATTTCTTCATGAACGGCGGCACCTACAATGGAAACGACTGGTTTGCCATTGCACGCGCTGGCGCGCCCGGGGTTCTGACCATGACCAACGGCACGATTAATAAAACCGGCAATGGTGACTTTCTCATCGGCACTGGCGGCACCGGCTACATGAATCAGACGGGCGGTGTGCTCAATGTCAATGGCGTATTGCGTATTGGCGATGGAAGCACAGGTGTTTACAACCTGGCCAAGGGTTCAGCGAATGTCGGCGGTGAGTTTTGGATCGGCCAGAGTGGAACCGGCAACGGCACTCTCAACTTGAGTGGAACGGCTGCCGTTACCAATAATAGCTGGCTGGCGGTCGGCCGGGAAGGTGCGCAAGGCGTTCTCAACATTAGTGGGGGCACCATGGTCAAGACCGGTGGTGGTAATGTCACCATCACTCACGGGAGCGGCGCTTCTGGCACGGTCAACCAGACAGGCGGCTCGTTTATCTGTGCTTCTGGTGAGACGTGGATTGGCGAAGACAGCGGGACGGCCACATGGAACCTTAATGCTGGCACGGCAACCTTTGGTGCCATCCACATTGTTCAAAATGCCAGTGCCAGCGGAAACTTGAATGTCAATGGCGGCACCTTGACCGCAACGGAGATTACCACTGGAAACAGTGGTGGTGTCAGCACCTTGACCCTGAATGGTGGTGTCATCAAGCCCGTGGCGGATAATCCGAATTTTCTGCACAACATCACCATCGTCAACGTCAGTTCCGACGGCGCCATTTTTGATTCGCAAGGACATGACATTACCATTTCGCAGGCTTTGCCTACCTTGGGCGCTGCCTCCGGCGGTCTGACCAAGAATGGTTCCGGCATGCTCACGCTTTCCGGCGCCAACAGCTATTCTGGTCCGACCATTGTGAACGGCGGGACCTTGGCAGTCACCACCGACTCCAGCGGTGCCGGGGATTACACGGTGGCCAGCGGTGCTCAATTGAACATCAAAGTTCAGTCGGCCAACGCCCAGTTGAATGCGGCAAGTTTTACCAGCACCAGCCCGTCATCCGCTTTGAGTTTGGATTTGGGTGCCTTTGGAAATCCGTCATCAGCTCCGCTGAATGTGACTGGCGCGCTGGCTGTGAATGGTGCGGTGACTCTGAATATCGCGGATGGATTGCCGACGCTCGGCCAATTTAAGTTGATTCAATACGGCAGCAAGACTGGTTCTGGCAGCTTTGTGCTTGGCAGCTTCCCGGTGGGTGTTGGTGCGTATATCAGCAACAACGTTTCGACCAGTTCGATTGACTTGGTCATCACCAATGTGAACCTGCCGCGTTGGGAAGGCTTGGCGGGCGGCACTTGGGATCTCACGACGACGAACTGGATCAATATCGGCAGCGGCCTGCCCACTACCTACGGACAAGGCAACACCGTTGCTTTCAATGACAGCGCCTTGGGCACGACCACTGTGAACCTGACCACAACGGTCAGCCCCAATGGGGTCACGGTCAACAACAATACGTTGCTCTACGCGTTCGCCGGCCCTGGTAAAATCAGCGGCAGCGCCGGCTTGACCAAGCAGGGCGCGAGCACTTTGACCATCACCAATACCGGTGGCAACGATTACACCGGCCCGACCATCATTTCGGGCGGTGTCGTGAGTGTTACGAGTCTGGCCAATGGCGGTTCTCCCAGCGCGATTGGCAAATCATCCGCCAACGCCACGAATCTGGTGCTGGCCGGCGGTAACCTGACTTACGGAGGTCCGGCGACTTCCATTGATCGTGGATACTCCACCACGGCGGCCGGCAGCTCGATTACTACGGTGAGCAATCTGACCTTGACCGGCATCGCCAATGCCACTGCCTTTGGTGGATTGACCAAGATTGGAAACGCCCAACTCACCTACAAGAGCGTTGGCAACAACCTCCTGTCAGGAGCAAGCTCCTCTGGTTATAAAGTGCAAGCCGGCACTGTATTGTTTGATGGCTCTGCTGGTGCACAGACCAATACGATCCAACAATCATTGAGTGCTGCCGGGGTAACTGCCGCTGCTTCGATCATTCTCACCAACACCACGGTGACTACCACCGGGAACATGGATCTGGGAATTGACTCGGGCACAACTGGCACTCTGCTCATTAATAGTAACGCGACTTTGAATGTGGGTTCGTGGTTCACGTTTTCTGATGCAGCCAATTCAGTCGGCACCTGCACGCTGAACGGCGGCACGCTGAACGTGCCAAATGGAAGACTCTTCCTGTGTTCGGCGCCGGGCACCATCTGCACATTTAATATCAATGGCGGTGTGATCAACAAATCCGGCGACTATTTCGCCGTCGTCAACGGCGGATGGAACGGGGCCGGTGCCCGCACCGGTGTGGTCAACCAGGTGAACGGCACCGTTAACTGCCAATCCGAGTGCTGGGTCGGTGACGGTGGCAACCCGGCTCATGACTCTCTCGGTATCTATAACCTGAGCGGAGGATCCCTGAACCTTGGCAGCTGGTTTGGCGTTGGCCGGGACGGCTCTACTGGCATCTTTAACATGACGGGCGGAACACTGAACAAAGCTTCCGGTGGTGATATGGTGATTGGCAGAGGTGGCAGTGCCGGAACCTTCACCCTGTCGGGCGGAACGATAAACAAGGATGCCGGCAATCCGATCATCATTGGTCAGGGTGGCGGCACGGGCGAGTTCGATCAAAGCGGCGGCACCATAAACAACTCGGCTGAATATTGGGTTGGTGTGGACAATGGAACCTTTGCAACCAACAACATCAGCGGCTCGGCGTTTCTCAATTTAAGCAATTGGCTGTCGCTGGGGCGCGGAGGTAACGCTGTCGTCAACTTCTCCGGCGGCCAGATTTATAAGAACGGCAGCGGCTCCTTTATCGTCGGCGACGGCGGCACGGCTGCTTTCAACCAGACCGGCGGCACGAACAACACCGATGCGGAAGTATGGATTGCCCAGTCCGGATCCGGCGTTGGCGAATATGACATGAGCGGAGGCGTCGTGACCGCGCACAACTGGCTGGCCGTCGGCCGCGAGGGCGGGCATGGCATTCTGAACATCAGTGGTGGCTCAATCACCAAGGATGGCAATGGCAACATCTCCATCTGTCACGGCGGTGGAGCCCAGGGCACCATTAATCAGACCGGCGGCTCATTCACCTGCGCCGCAGGCGAGACTTGGATCGGCGAAGATAGCGGTCCTGGCATCTGGAACATCAGCGCTGGCACGGCAACATTTGGCCTGGTTTCACTTTGCCAAAACGCCAGCGCAAACGGTACCGTGAATCTTAATGGCGGTGTCTTCACGGCGACCCAAATCACGACGCGGAACTCGGGCGGCGTCAGCTCATTCAACTTCAACGGCGGCACGCTCGTGGCCGGCAGTTCAGCCACTACCGACTTCATGAGCGGCCTTTCCATCGCCACGGTGCAGGCCGGTGGGGCGGTCATCAACAGTGGTGGTAACGTCATCGCCATCGGCCAGCCCTTGCTGGACGGTGGCAGTGGTGGCGGTCTGACCAAGATTGGCAATGGCACGTTGTATCTGAATGGCGCGAACACCTACACCGGCACCACGTTGGTCAGTGCGGGGACTCTGGGCGGCACGGGCACCATTGCCGGAACGGTGAATGTGGCCGCGGGTGCCTCTCTCGCTCCCGGAGCATCCATTGGCACGCTTACGGTCAATGGTTCTGTGAGCCTCACGTCCACCAGCACGAATGTGATGGAGGTGAACAAGACGACCGGCACCAACGACGTGTTGAGCGTTGGGGGCACGTTGACTTTAGGCGGCACTCTGGTGTTGAAGAACCTCAGTGGTGCCCTGGCCGTCAATGACACCTTTCATGTGTTTGCGGCCGGGTCCTTTGGTGCGCCCAACTTCAGCACGGTGCAGTCCATTACGCCCGGTCAGATAGTGACGTGGGATACCAGCAATGCGAAGGTCAACGGAACCGTCAAGGTAGCCAGTGTGGTGAACGTGCCGGTATCGCTTACGACGGCGGCGAGCGGTGGCAATCTGACGCTCACTTGGCCGCTTAACCAGACGGGTTGGACGTTGCAGATGCAGACCAATTCGCTGGTGGTGGGACTCAGCACCAACTGGGTCGCCGTTCCCGGATCCACCACGACCAATCAGGTCACTTTGCCGATTGTTCCAGCGCCCCTGAGCGGGTTCTTCCGGCTGGTGTTCTAATCGACTTGGTTGTCAGGACGTTTCAAGGGAGCGCAGCCTTCGGGCTGCGCTCCTTTTCGTTTTACCAATTCAGCGGTTTCATGAAGATTGCCGACTCACCCCTTCGGTGGCGGCACGCTCGTCGTTTTCAATCCTGCAAATTCTTCCGCTTCCGCACGCCGTGATGTCGTGGGCAGGCGAACGGAGCGTGGCCATTTTATGCCACATGACAGCCTCGTTGCCGGTTGTATATTCGTTACATGTCCCACAATGGCTCCAACACAAGCGTTGTCGTTGCACGTCAGGATTGTGGCTTGTTTGATTTGGAGCCAGACAGGGCCCGTGAAATTTTCACAAACAAATCCAAAGCAAACCTCTGGCGGCACGTCAGCATCCCCCTCACCACGAGCTGGAGGTTAGAAACAGGCAGATGATCTTTCGAGCAGCATGACGACCATCCAATCGTTGCCCATCCCAACAAAAACCCCCATATGAAAAACCAAAAACATCCTTGCCATACCACAAAAGCCATCCTGGCCCTGGCCGCACTCGCCGTCTGGCCGGCCGCCATGACGGAGGCCGCTGACATCCGGTGGACCGACGGCACGGCCAGTTACACCAATGCCGCCAACTGGACTGGCGGAATTATTCCGGGCGCCACCGACAACGCCATCAATGACAACGGCACCGGCAACGTGGTGCAAATCAACGTGGGCGATCCGGATTGGACCGTGGGGCAAATCCGGGCCGGCAATAGCGCTGGCAACGGGGCTTATGTGCAGAACGGCCAGACGGTGACCCCGTTGGGAACCAATTACAACGGCCCGGTTATCACTGAATTTTTCACTCCGTTTCGTTTGGGAATCGTGGCTGCCGACTCAGGGATTTACACCTTGAATGACGGTAACCTCAATTACGGCACTGGCCCATTCGACATCGGTGAAGTCGGCACCGGCACCCTGAACATCAATGGCGGCACCATCAGTGGCAGCGGCACTTTTAGGGTTAACAACGGCGGTATCGCCGTTCCAAATCCTGCCGTAGTCACGGGAACCGCAGGTCATGGTCCGTATCTCGGCGATTTTACATACTATGAGGTGGGATACTCGCCAGCCACCCGTCCATCCAGCGGCTTGCCGGCCGCCGGAACGACGATCACGAGCGTGACGCAGGGGGATCACTCTTACCAATTTGCTCCGACTTACACGAGCAGTGACGCGGTGATTCTTGATGCCGCTGTTCCCAGTGCCACGATCACGCTGTCAACGCCCACCACCTGTGCGGGCTTGTCCTTCCTGGGCAGTGCCGGCAACGGGCCGGTGGTCCTCAATTATACGGTGAATCACTCCTCCGGCTCGCCTGAAACGGGCAGTCTGTCGGTTCCAGACTGGTTTGGCGCCGGCCAGGAAGTTTTGAATGTTGAGGGGCGGGTGGATGGAACCGGCGTTAACTTTCAATATCCGAACCCGGCTGGCGGTAATCCGGTGGGCAACGCCCCGTATCTGTTGTCGGTGGATATTTCATTGGCCAACTCCGCTCCAGTAACGAGTATTAATCTGTCCTATGTCAGCGGTGGCGGTTCGTTTGCCACGGCTACGATTTTGGGGATCAGCGGCCAGACCAACGTCCCGGCCGATACCCTGTTTACGCCGTTGACGATTACCGGTTACAATTCGGACGTGGTGGTGGAAGCGGCGGCACCGAGTCCATTCGTCTCCGGCTCGATCACTGACGTTGTCAACCAGACCAGCGGTGCGGTGAACGTCAGCGGTGAACTCTGGGTCGGCAATGGCGGAGTGGGCATCTACAATTTCACCAACGGATCGATCAATGCCAGTAATTTCATTAACGTTGGCCGCTCTGGCGGCATCGGAACGTTCAACATGGCCGGCGGGACAATCAACAAGAGTGGGAACGCTTTTGTCGTAGGTGCAAATGCAGGTAACGCAAGTGTTGGAGCGGTTGGAACTCTCAATCAGAGTGCCGGCACCATCAACAGCTCGTCCGAAGTCTGGATTGGGCAGGCCAATAATAATGTCATTAATAATGCTGGGCTCGGGACGGGAACCTACAACATAAGCGGCACGGCTGCTTTGAATGTGACCAACTGGCTCGCGGTCGGCCGGGAGGGCGGCATCGGCGTTCTGAATCTCTCCGGCGGTGGCAGCATCAACAAATTCGGCGGTGGCAATTTGACCATCACCCATGGCACGGGAGCTTCCGGAACGTTTAATCAGACCGGCGGCACGTTCACCATCGCCTCCGGTGAGGCGTGGATTGGCGAAGACAGCGGCACCGGCACTTGGAACATGAACGGCGGCACGGCCAATGTAGGGGTCGTCCATATTGTTCAAAATGCCAGTGCAACTGGCTATTTGAACCTGAACGGCGGCACGATGACGTTGCAGGAACTGACGACCGGCAACACCGGCGGCATCAGCACCCTGACCCTCAATGGCGGCACAATCAAGCCCTCGGCCAATAACGCGAATTTCCTCCATGACCTGACGGTCGTGAATGTCAGCGCCCCGGGTGGCGCGGTTTTTGACACGGCCGGCTTTGACGTCACAGTGGCGCAGCCCTTGCCGACGACCTTCAATCCGGGTGACAACAGCGGTGGTCTGACCAAAAATGGCGCGGGGACCCTCACCCTCTCCGGTGCCAACTCCTATGTCGGCCCGACGCTGGTCAATGCCGGCAAACTGGCCGTTTCAACCACCACCACGGGCGGCGGGAGTTACACGGTCGCGGACGGCGCGGCCCTGGGCGTGGCGGTGCAGGCGGCCAATGCCCAGCTCAATGTCCCGAATCTCACCGCAGGCACATCCACCGGAGCGTCGTTCAATTTTGATCTGGGTAATTTCGGGAACCCTGGCGTCAGTTTCGCCCCGCTGAATGCCAGCGGTATATTGGCCGCCAATGGAACCATCACGTTCAACATCGCGGATGCGCTCCCGCAGCTCGGGCAGTTCCCGCTGGTTAAATACGGGAGCCTGACCGGGTCAGCCACCTTCACTCTTGGCTCTGTGCCCACCGGCGTCACGGCCAGTATCAGCAACAATGTCGCGAATAATTCCATTGATCTCGTCATCATTGGAGTAAACCTGCCCCGTTGGGAAGGCTTGGCAGGCGGCAATTGGGACATTGGAATCACTACAAACTGGATCAATATCGGCACCGGATCGCCGACCTTTTATACCGAAGGCAGCATTGACCTGTTCGACGACAATGCTCTCGGAACCACGACCGTGAACCTGGTGACGACTGTCCACCCCGGCCGCCTGACGGTTACTAACAATACCTTGAGCTATACCTTGACTGGTTCTGGAAAAATCAGCGGGTCCATCGGTTTGACCAAGCAGGGCACGGCAACGCTCGCCATTGTCAATACAGGCGGAAACGATTTCACCGGCCCGGTTACCATCTCCGGCGGCACATTGAGCGTAACCAATCTCGCCAATGGCGGTTTGCCCAGCCCGATCGGCGCCTCTTCGGCGAATCCAACAAACCTGGTGTTCGGGGGCGGCAAATTGAGTTACTCGGGACCACCCGTCTCGGTCAACCGTGGTTATACGGTGACCGCCGACGGCAGCACGCTGGAAACGGTGAGCAATCTGACCTTGAGCGGAGTGGTGCGCGGAGCTTCCGGAACTTTTAACAAGGCGGGTTTGGGACAACTTACCTATACCGGCGTGAGCTCCACCAACGTGCTTTGCGACTTTAATACGGCTGGTGCGGCCTATCAGATCAGAGCTGGCACGGTGGTTCTCGATGGGTCCGCTGGAGCCCAGACCAACTGGTCTCGCAATACGAACCTCGGAGCCGATGCTGGCGTGGATCCTACCTTGATCCTGACCAATACGACCCTGGTAACCAGATCCATGCAGTTGGGCAACAATGCCACTTGCACGGGCACGCTGATCATGAACAGCAACTCCACCATGACGGTGGCCGCCAATAACTTTGCGGTGGGTTTCTCCTCGGGCATCCAGAGCGCGGGCGTATTGACCCAGAATCCCGGCAGCGCCATTGATTCGACCGCAGAACTCTGGGTTGGGCAAGGCGCCCTTGGCACCGGCACTTACAACATGAATGGCGGAACGGCCTTATTCCGCTCTTGGGTGGCCATCGGTCGTAACGGCGGCACGGCAACATTCAATATGACGGGCGGAACAATAACGAAGCTTGCAAATAATAATTTCATGATCGGTTCGCGCGATGGCACCACCGGCACTCGTGGAACTCTCAATCAGAGCGGTGGCACCATCCTTTGCGGCAGTGAATACTGGATCGGCGAAGCGCAAAACAACGCGTCCGCCGCGTTTGGAACCAATAATATAAGCGGCACGGCGACATTGATTGTCAGCAACTGGATCGCGATTGGGCGGGAGGGCGCCATCGGCGTCCTGAATCTCTCCGGTGGGTCGGTTACCAAACTCGGCACCAGCGGCAATAACATAGAAATTGGTAATGGCACGGGCTCCTCAGGCACCATCAATCAAACTGGTGGCGCATTCAACAATACCATCAGCGAGACAAGATTGGGAACCGGCGCCCCCGGCTATTGGAACATGAGCGGCGGCACGGCAAATTTAGGCCCCCTCGTTTTTTGCCTAAACTCCGGTTGCACCAACGGCACTTTGAATCTTAGCGGCGGTGTCTTGACCGCGAGAGAGATCAGAGCGAACCAAACGGGCGTCGCCAACGTCAGCACGTTGAACTGGAACGGCGGCACCATCGCGGCCGGCAATGGAGCGAGCGCCAACTTCTTCCATAATCTGACGGCGGCCAATGTCCAGTCCGGCGGCGCAGTGATTGACAGCGGTACGAACGTCATCTCCATTGCCCAGGCGTTGCTTGCCGGCGGCGCCGACGGCGGATTGATGAAGCAGGGCGTTGGAACGCTCTATCTCAATGGCCCGAATACCTACACTAACACGACGCTGGTCAGTGTGGGAACTTTGGGCGGCACGGGAACCATTGCCGGTCCGGTGAGGGTGGCATCGGGTGCGGCTTTTGCCCCGGGCGCTTCCATCGGCACTCTGACCATCAACAACTCGCTGACCTTGTCCAACGGCAGCAGCACGATGATTGAAGTCAACCTTAATGGCGGTGTGACCAATAATGACCTGGTCACCGGCTTGACCAGCGTGGCCTATGCCGGGTCCTTGGTGGTGACCAACAATGGTTCCAATTCAATCGCCGGCGCCCAGTTCAAGTTGTTTAACGCTTCAAGCTCCAGCGGCAACTTTGGTTCCGTCACCATCCTGCCGTCAGGCAGCGGCTCGTTTAATCCGGCCACGGGGATCTTGACCATCGCGCCGGCAGTGCCGCCCACGATCAACGCGCCCACGGTTTCCGGCGGCAACCTGATCCTGACGGGTACCGGTGGCTCGCCGGGTGCCAGCTACACTTGGTTGACGGCCACGAACCTGACGACTTCGATTGCGTCATGGACGACCAACACCACGGGCACGTTCAGTATTAGTGGCACGTTCAGCAATGCGATTCCGATCACCACCTCCACACCGGCGCAGTTCTTCCGGTTGCGGACACCGTAATCGGGGCTGGTCTGAAAGTGGATTCAAGGGCGTCCTTTCGGGGACGCCCTTTTTCATTATTTACGATGATTTTACGCAAAAAGACAGGGGATCGGGATGTGGCCAGTTTATGCCACATGACAGCGGGGGCCTGTGGAAGTAGCTTGGCTGTGACCCACGAACGCGCCGTGCATGGATTTTTCCGTGTTCTGACAGGTGTGTTTTCCGGCAAGAAAAAATCAACTGCGATAATTTAAAGCGACTATGAGAACAAGACTACAGCAAATCAACGACGGGCCTGGCCGCTGGCGTGCCGGAAAGATGCTTCAGGCCTTCACTCTGATTGAATTGCTGGTGGTGATCGCGATCATCGCAATCCTAGCGGCAATGCTGTTGCCGGCTTTGGCCAAGGCCAAGGCCAAGGCCAAACAGACGGCCTGCATCAACAACATGAAACAGATCGGCCTGGCGTTGACGATGTATGTGGACGATTTCAAGCAATATCCCAGCTGCTATGATTCGGGAAAAAACATGTATGTCTGGCAACCGAGACTATTGAGCGTGATGGGGAACAATCGCGCGGCATTTTCCTGTCCGGCGGCGCGGCCGGAAAGCTACTGGGACACCAACCTGAACAACACCCTCTCCTCGGTCATTGGCGAAGATGGCAAGCTGGACGTTTATGGCATCAAAAACACGACGCGCTTTTCGCTGGGTTACAATGACTGGGGATTGAGAAATTCAAGTTCGCCGGTGCGGGGAATGGGTGCCGACGTTGGCACCACACCGGTCAAGGATTCGATGGTTCGCCGGCCGGTGGACATGATTGCCATCGGCGATGTGCGGTCAGACGCGACGGTGCTTAACTTCAATGCGAACTTGGATCCGGTAATTGATGACGCCGCGGACAATCTGGCATCCAACGGGCATGATCAAGCTCCAAGCAACCGGCACAATTACCGGACCGATCTTTTATTTGCGGACGGGCATGTGGAAAGCGCTAAACGGAATGATGTGATCAATCCAAACGACGCCAGCTGGCGAGCACGTTGGAACAATAACAATGACCCCAATGACGGCCCAGCCACCTGGCCCATGAGCAATACTTCCACCCTCGAGCAATAACCGGCTGCCGATTGTAACCCGCAATTTATGGGAGGGGGTTGC
>Ga0247670_1000085_pt1 | contig 29635 bp, 14 predicted proteins | sample CNK11_metaG_FD_183042 | JGI IMG/M metagenome (GOLD analysis project Ga0247670, IMG submission 183042) | Soil microbial communities from Purdue University Martell Research Forest, Indiana, United States - CNK11 | ecosystem: Environmental > Terrestrial > Soil > Temperate forest > Bulk soil...
TCGCATGGGGCCACCTTCTGGTGCACGCCGATCTCGTGCGCCGGGAGGCCCAACAACGAATCCGGCGAAGCGAAACCGGCAATCTCGGTGCGAACAATAAATCCCATGCGGCAAACCTCAAATTCAAGCGCGCCTTCTTTGTGGACTGGCGAGTCGCTGACCGATGGAAACGTCCGCTCATCAAACGTTGGGATTACGCTCTCGACACGAACAACCCGCACGAGCCGAAATTGGCCCACGCTGAAGACGTGCGTCGCGGGTTGGAGGCTGCGGCCAGACGACCGTTCCGCCTGGTTCCGCTCTTTGATCCTGCGCCCGGGGGAGGCAAGGAAGATTACGCCCGTTGCTTCGACGGTGCTCCTGGGGATGACAGCTTGGTGCTCGGTTTCGGCGACTTGCGATTCGAACTTCCTGCCATCGATTTGGTTTTCCACCAGCCGCGCGCATTGCTCGGCGAAACCGTCCACGCGCGGTTCGGTGATGAGGTCCCGATCCGTTTCAATTTTGCGGACGCAATGGCCAACTTCGAACCGCTCAACAGCGGCGATGGCTGGCGCGAAGAACGCGCGGGTTTGCCCGGGCGCGAATGGATTGAAACGCGACGACACTCGTTCACCAAAACCGTCAGGCACGACCCGCACGGCAGCCTGAACGTTCTGAAGCTTGTGCAAGGCGATGAAGCCATTGTCGAAAGCCCCGACGGCAGGTTTGAACCATTTGTTGTTCATTATGCGGAAACTTTCATCGTTCCCGCAGCGGCGGGCCATTACAGCATTCGACCGCATGGTATTTCCGTCGGCCAGGAGCTTGCGACCATCAAGGCTTTCGTCAGGACCTAAGCCGGAAGAATTCGGTAGAAAAAGTTTTAACCACGGATGGGCACGGATAAACACGGATTGGAAACGGCTTTCTGAATCGAAAATGTGTTCACCGATCGGTGCCTCCCGCCAAGTTTGCTGACGTGGTCTTTGCTCCGGTCTTCATCCGTGTTTATCCGTGTCCATCCGTGGTTTAACTGCATCGTTCCGGCGTGCGCCGGTGAAGCTGGCTGCCGCGTATTGTCCGGCAAAGCGGTCCGATTCGAGTCGGGCCTCAGGTTGAAGGCCATCACAAAATCGACTGAAGCTGCATCGCCCGATGCAAGTGCTGCTTTACTAATTCCAAACTATATTTATACATTTACTCAAATGCTGACTTTGGATCATAAAAGCCCAATACCACTACGCGCACAAGTGGAGCAATTGTTGCGTGAACTTATCCAGAAGCCGGAATTTCAGAATGGCGGCCTGCTTCCCGATGAATACACACTCGCCACGCAACTGGGAGTCAGCCGGGGAACGATCCGTTCCGGCATCAGCAAACTTGTTTTTGAGGGGCTTTTGCAGCGCAAGGCTGGCGTGGGCACCCGGGTGGCCAGCAACCATTTGGAATCCGGAATCACGGCGTGGCGAAGTTTTACCCGCGAAATGGCTGCCAAAGGGATCACGGTTGAGAACTACCACCTTAAATATCAACTGACCTCCGCCAGAAAACCCGCCGCGCAGGGATTGCAACTTAAACCCAACACCAAGGTGTGGCGATTAGAGCGGGTGCGTGGTTGGGATAATCAACCCATCCTCTATTCCGTGTCCTGGTTTCACCCGCGTCTTAATTTGAAGGGAAGTGAAGATTTTAACCGGCCGCTGTATGAAACGCTCGAAACGGCCACGGGCACGCGTCCGCACCATGCCCGTGAGGAGTTTTTGGCGGTTTCGGCTGAAGCCCGGTTGGCGGAACTTCTCCAGACAACCCGCAAAACCTCATTATTGCTGCGCCGGCACCAGGTTTTTGATGTCGGCAACCAGCCGATTGAATTTTCCGAGGTTTACTATGTCAGTTCACGCTTCACCCTCACGCTGGACCTGCGACAAGGCTGAATCTTGAATGCAGCTGTTTGATTGTGGCTGCGCTCAAAAGTCTGCTCAGCTCCTTGAGAGGCTGTCTGAAAAATGTGTGGCTAACGAATCGTCCTCGTCCTCCAGCTCGTTCTCGTCCTCGGTTTGCTTGGGGAATTTCCAGGACGAGAACGAGAACGACGAGGAAGAGGAGGAGGGCAAATGCGGCATTTCAGACAGGCTCTAAGCCGGAAGAATTCTTTTCAACCACGAAAAACACGAAACACACAAAAGGAAAGCCAAGGTCCGAGAAGGCCAACGCCATGCTTGCAGGTTTCAAATCCGAGTTCACCGATTGGTGCCGGTTGCTCCCGCGCCATGCTGAGCCATTCGTTCCGTCTTTCGTGTGGTTCGTGTATTTCGTGGTTAATTCAGCTGCAGGGTTACGGCTAAGGTTGGTGGGTCAGGCGTTTTTGCAATTCTTCCAGGCTGACGCCCTTGGTTTCGGGAAGAAATTTGGCGACCAACACAAATTGCAGGATCATCATCATGGCAAAAAAACCGAACGCCATCGCTCCTGAAGCTTTGGCGATGACTGGGAATCCCCATCCCACGGCAGCGCAGAGGGTCCACATCAGAAAACAAGCAACGGCCGAACCGGAGGCGCGAACGGCATTGGGCAGCAGTTCGTTGATTACAACCCAGACGACAGCGCCCTGCGAGTAGGCATGCGAGCCCACCACACCCATCAGGGCGGCGATCACAATCCATCCCTGGGTGTGCGTGGCAAAAACCCAGGCCGCCAACGCGTGGGAAATCACAAAAGTCACCGACCCGATCAGCAGCAGCGCCTTGCGGCCAACCCGATCAATCAGCAGCATGCCCACAACCGTCATCCCCAGGTTCGTCAATCCGATGATCACTGATTGCATCAACGCATTGGACGTGTCTGCGCCAGCCATGCGGAAGATGTCTGCCGTGTAGTATAAAACAGCGTTGATGCCATCCAGTTGATTAAAGACTGCAATCATGCACACGAGCAAGAGCGGCTTCAGGTATTTGGGTTGAAAGAGCCGGTCGCTCACGCCCGTGGTTTCAGCCGAGAGCGATGCCTGAATTTCCAAATTTTCACGCGCCGGGTCTTCATGGCCAAAGCGGCCCAGAACCGTTTCGGCTTCAGCCAGACGGTTCTTTTTTACCAGCCAACGGGGACTTTCCGGGATGACGAGTGCGGTGGCCAAAAATGCCAGCGATGGCAAGGCCATGACGCCAAACATCCAACGCCACACGTGTGGATTTTCTGCGCCAAGCAAGCGGGCAACGAGGTAGTTTGACAGATAGGCCAGCAGGATGCCGACGACAATGTTCAACTGGCTGACGGAAACGAGCATTCCGCGCCGTTTGGCGGGCGCGATTTCCGTGATATACATCGGGCAAACGACCGATGCCGCACCGACGGCGACACCACCGAGAAAGCGGAAGAATAGCAGGGCACGCCAGTTCCACGCTCCGGCGCATCCGATGGCGGAAATGAGGAAAAGCGCGGCGAGCAGGGTCAAGACCGGTCGCCGTCCCCACCAATCTGCCGGACGACCGGCACCCAACGCTCCGACCATGGTGCCGATCAACGCACTGGAGACCGTAAATCCAAGCAGATTGTCGCTGAGCGAAAACGCCTGACGCAATGCTTCCGTCGTGCCGGAAATCACGGCGGTGTCAAAGCCAAATAGCAGTGACCCGAGTGCCGCGACGACGGCACTCAATAACAGAAATCCGCCACGGGTTTGCGCCCCGGAGCCGGGGTTGGATGGGGGTGAAGGGAAATGGGTTTGCACGGGCTTATGTTTATGAGCCTCGACAATGGATGCAAGCCATTTGTCTATTTGTATAGACCAAATACGCAAGGCGTCGGGTTGCGCGCCGGGTCAAGTCCTGAATCGCTGAGGCGGGCAAGGCGAGGCGTCAAAAAAATCCCAAAAAAAGAGCTTGCTTTGGTGTGCCTTTTGTATAAATGTATAAACATTCATCCATTGAGCAACCGATGCCCTCATCTCTCCATCAGCAAATTGGCAGGTTCCAAAAGCCTGGGCGTTATGGTCTGGATCAACGATTGCCAGGTCCGGTTGAACGATATGCGCAAAGCGGCGGCTGGCGTCCGATGGTGAAGATTTCTCGAAACGCAGTGCAATGCCAACCCTAAACCACCCAGGTAATCCTCACCCATCAACAAGTTATGAAAATGCAAAACCGCAGCTGGCTCAATCCATTTGCCGCTTGTCTGGCAGTTGTTTCCCTGTTTCCGGCCATGCAGGCCAGGGCGCTGGATGTCCTCAATCCAAACGGCACGTTATACACCGGTATCAGTGACAACAGTCATTACAACGACAGTTACACGTCAGCCAATCTGTTCGATTACGATATGACCGGCGTGGCGCTGGGAACCTTCATTTCGTTTGATGCCACGGAATATGCGCGCCAGGGAGGCGGAACCTGTTATGTGGCATTTGAGCTGGATCAGATTTACACGAACATTGGATCAGTCTTTTACTCGCAGCGATACGGAACTTCGGATTTCATCTCGCAAATCAGCGTCTGGACCAGCGACAGCACGCCATTTACAGCGGCGGATCCGGGGGGCAGTCCGGCCGGCGTTGTTTCCGTTGTCACCGGAAACTCAAGCGGCGCCTTTTGGAATGAGTTTGCACTGACCAATCATGTGAGCGGCCGTTATTTTCTGCTGAAGATGGAGCAATCCTCGCCCAACGGAAATCCTGGCGGCAGGGAATTGCGGTTGGGCGTATTTGTTGGCCAGCCTCCGGTTGTCGCGCAGCAGTCTTCGGATACATCAATTTATGCCGGCAAAACAGTCCGATTGAGCGTGCAGGCGACCGGAACGGCACCGCTCTCCTATCAATGGTTCAAAGGTGCGTCCCTTTTAAGCAACGGCGGCAATGTCTCCGGGGCGAATACTAACGGGCTGGTCATCTCAAGCGCGGCGTTTGGCGACAGCGACGCGTATTCCTGTGTCATAACCAACAGCTATGGTTCGGTGACGAGTGCCGTGGTCAACTTGTCAGTGATTGCTGCGCCAACCAATGCGGCGGTTCAGGCCGTGTTGTCGAATTCACCAGTGGGTTACTGGCAGCTCAATGAACCGAACGGTTCCACGATTGCACTCGAGCAGGTGGCGGGCTTGAACGGCAGCTATGGTTCGGGTTCGGGCGTGGGGGTGGCCGGGCCGCAGCCGTCGGATTTTCCAGGTTTTTCCGCCACGAACGCAGCGGTGCAAATTTATGCGTTTCAAACGAATTCAGCGGTCGCACTGCCTCCGTTGAACATGACGGGAACCAACGGCGGTCAAACCATCATTGCGTGGATAAATCCGGCGGGAACCCAATCGCCATATACCGGAATCGTATTCTGCCGGGGAGGCAACACGGTGGCTGGACCGATATGCTCTTCTGACGGGACGAAGCTGGCCTACCAATGGGGTGCCCAAGGATATGATTTTAATTCCGGGCTGGTGTTGCCCGTCAACCAGTGGTCGTTTGTGGCCGTGGTTCGTGAGCCAAACAAAGTCACGCTCTATTGCAGTTCCAACAACGTGCTGTCCTATGCGATTGACAACCGGAACTGGCCGTCCCAGCAGTTTGACAGCACCACCTTTATCGGCTTGGATACCGACGTTGGTGAATCGGCCCGCACCTTTGATGGCTCTATTGATGAAGTGGCGATGTTTGATCGCGCGTTAAGCCCGACGCAAATCAATGCCATCTTTGCAGCCGGCAAGGGCACCGTGGCGATCATTCCCGCAGCCATCACCTCCCAGCCCACCGCACCTTCCCCCGTTTATCTGACCGACACGTTCCAATTGCTGGCGACGGTTACGGGAACGACACCCCAGCTTCAGTGGTATAAAAACAACACCCCGATCGCCGGAGCGACGAACAACCTCTATGCCGTGAGTTCGGCCAACTTGAGCGACTCGGGAAACTATTACTTGATTGCCGCCAACCAGGCTGGCTCGGTCACAAGTTCGGTGGTGAATATCTCGGTCATCGATTATCTCGCCCGCCCAATCAATCCAGATGGCACGCTATATACAGGCATCAGTGACAGCAGTCATTTCAACGGCAGTTATACGGCGGCGGAATTGTTTGATTACAACATGACCGGAATTCCAGTTGGAACCTTCATTACTTTTGACGCGACGGAATACGCCCGAGTCGGTGATGGCACATGTTTTGTGGCGTTTCAGTTGGATCAGGTTTATACAAACATTGCGTCCATGTTCTACGCGAATCGTTACAGCACGCCAGATCTGGTGTCGCAAATCAGCGTCTGGTCCAGTGACAGCACGCCATTTGCGGCGGCGGATCCCGGGATCAGTCCGGACAGCGTTGTGCAAGTCACCAAGGACGTCACAACCGGAGCGGTATGGAATGAATATTTTCTGACAAATGCCTTGCATGGCCGTTATTTCCTGTTGCAACTGGATCAGGCGAATCCTGGAATGGGTGGCAATCCTGGCGGTCGGGAATTGCGGCTGGGTGCCCTGGTTTCACCCGTTCCTTTGGATTTCAGCACAACGCCGTCTGGTTTGATTTTGAATTGGCCGACGTATGGAACATTGCAGCAGGCTGATAATGTGACCGGGCCTTGGACTACAGCGACCAATGTGACCAACGGCATTCCGGTTTCCATGACAGCAACCAACCGGTTCTATCGGATTCGTTACTGAAGACGTTCAATATGATACAAGGCGGGCCGTGAGTCCCATGCCACGGCCCGCCTGGCTAATCCAATGAGACAGAGATTCAAGATGGAAAACAGCACGATCCGCAAAGGCTTTACGTTGATAGAGCTTTTGGTGGTGATTGCCATCATCGCGATTTTGGCGGCCATGCTCCTCCCTGTGCTCGGCAAAGCCAAGGAAAAGGCCAAGCAGACGTATTGCATCAACAATGAACACCAGATGGCCATTGGCTTTCAGCTATATGTTGATGACTCCAATGATACCTATCCAGTCCATGATGGCTGGGCGGCGCTGGGCGGGCAACGACCGACAAATGCGATTGTGAGCGGGTTGGCCAGCACATACGGCGGCAACGAATACGAAACCAACCGTCCTTTGAATACGTATATAAAAAACGCAAACGTATTTCATTGCCCGGCCGACAAAGGAGATGCGTTAAGTCCTGGCGTCAAGAGTTGTTGGGATGCTTGGGGCAGCAGTTATCTGGTGGAATGGAATTATTACGGCTACCGGGTTGCTGCGGTCACCGCCAGCAAGGGAAAATATGTGCCAGCCGGCCAGCCGATCAAATCTTCACAGGTGAACAGAAGGCCTGCGACCAAGATTATTTTGGGAGACTGGCCCTGGCAGGGAAACCGCGATACGACCTCGGCAGAAAATCTCTGGCACAATAACAAGGGGAAACGGGGTGAAGCGATCCTGTTTGGCGATGGTCATTCGGAATTTTATAAGTTCCCCGACGATTTGAGCGCCAACCAAAATACCATCCCAGATATGAATTACCTTTTCTGGTGATGGTCTCAACTGACAGCGCACTGATTGCAAATTTTTTATGTCACCAAGTATTAAAAGTCTCCAAATTTCCATTTACGCTTTGACCGGGTTGCTGTTCGTTGGTGCCGCTTTGGCCAAGGACGAAATGCCTTCCCGTGCCGGGTTGTCCAGGCAAATCCTGCAAGACAGCCGTTTGGACAAAGTGCAGGACAAGGCCCTGCAATTGTTGAATGGCTTCGCGGCCGGAACTTCCTACGGCGAAATTTGGATCCGGGATTACAATACGTTCATCAACGGATCATTGCAGGTCCACAGCAAGGAAACCGTCAAAGACAAGTTGCTGCTCTTTTTCAAGATCCAGGGCGCGGACGGCAATGTGCCGGATGGCGCGATCAAATCAGATCAGGCCAATGTCGGTTATCAATATAGATATTCTGATCTGGCCCCCGGCTGGGCGGCGCACAAAAACACGGTGGAAACCGATCAGGAGTCTTCGTTGATTCAAGCGGTTTCAAAATACGTCATTGCGACCGGCGACCGTGGTTTTCTTTCGGAAAAAATCGGAACGAACACGGTCTTGGAACGGATGGAAGCGGCGCTGAAATATGTATTGAAGGACAGATGGTCGTCCAAATATGGCCTGGTCACCGGGGCGACCACGGTGGATTGGGGCGATATGCAGGCGCAGAACGGATGGGGTGTGGCCGTGAACGACAAGACGAAATGGGCGATTGATATCTACGACAACGCCATGTTTTTGATGGCCATCAACGACTTCATTGCCTTGCAGCCAAAAGATTATCACTCCGAAATCAATTGGCAGAAAACTGCCGCGGCGCTTAAGAAAAACATCCGAAAACATTTATGGGACGCCAAGGCTGGCAAATATATCCCACACATTTACCTCGATGGCAGCCCGTTCAAGCCGGATTTCAACGAACGGCAAATTTTATATACGGGTGGAACGGCCTGCGCTGTCTTGGCGGGGTTAAACAGCAAGAAGGAGATTTTGGAGATCAACCGGCAATTCTTGGAAGCGGCGGCAAAAGAAAACCATGCCACCATCGGAATCACGGTTTATCCACCCTACCCTTTGGAAGCGTTCCCGAATGTTCCGCCATACACTTATCAAAATGGCGGTGACTGGACTTGGTTTGGTGGTCGGATGATTCAGGCATTGACCGCCGAAGGATTTCCGCAGCAGGCCTATTCGGAACTGAGCCCGATGATTGATCGGGTCATCAAGAACAACGGTTTTTTTGAATGGTATGATGTCAAAACTGGCGAACCAAAAGGATCCGGAGATTTTCGGGGTGAAGCGGGCGTGTTATATGACGCGATCAAACAGCTGAAAACCTGGGCAAAAAAAGCGCAGGAGGTTCCATGATTCTGGCGGCTGATTTTGGCGGCACCACGATCAAGCTTGGGCTCGTGCGTGACAACGTCATCATCGCGCGAAGCCGGCTGGAGGCTTGCGCTGATCAGCCGATGTCGGACCGGCTCGAAGCCGTGGTCTGCGAATTTGAGTCGCTCTTGAAGGCCAACGGTCGCGCATTGCAGGACTGTGCCGGAGTTGCGCTCGCGCTTCCCTTTTTAGTGGAGCCGAAAAGCCGGCACGTGTTCGGTGAATTTGGGAAATTTCCGGGTGCGACCAGCATCAATTTCAGCGAGTGGAGCCGCGCCCGGCTGAATCTGCCTGCGGCGATCGAAAATGATTTGCGAGTGGCTTTGCTGGGCGAATGGTCGGGAGGCATTGCGCGCGGCAAAGCGGATGTTGTGATGTTGGCATTCGGCACCGGCATCGGTTGTGCCGTGATTTCTGGCGGCCATCTTTTGCGGGGCGCGAACAATGGTGCGGCCGTCCTGGTTGGCCACAGCACCATCGCCGTGGAGCATTCCGTCGGGCGCTGCGGAAACCTTGGTTGTGCCGAAGACCTCGCTTCCACCGCCACACTCGCCGCGCTTGCGCAAACGCGATCCGATTTCGCCGGCAGCAAATTGGCTGGCGCTGCAAAAATTGATTACGAAACCCTCTTCACTTTGGCGGCCCAAAATGATGCCTGCGCTCAAGCACTGCTCCAGCAAAGCTTCAAAGTTTGGGCGGTGGTGGTGCAAAATGCCGTAATCGCCTATGACCCTGAAGTGGTCGTGCTTGGCGGCGGTGTGTTGCGCCGGCACGACCTGATCCTGCCCGTGATTCAAAAACATTTACGCCAATATCTACCCGGCCTGCCGCGACAAATTCCCGTGGTTGCCGCTGCTTTGGGCGATGATGCTGCGCTGCTCGGGGGTGAAATGTTGTTCCAGCAGGCCTTTTCCAGTTTTACCAAGTGAGAACTTCCAACTACGACAAATTTCCGTTTATTCAGGTTCCCGGCGGCGAAACCGCCTGTGTCCAGGGCTGGGCTGACATTGGCGCCCGCTTGCTCCAAGCCATAACGCAGCGGTCGTCAAAAAAAACCGTGGTTGTCGTGGAATGTTATCCCGGCGTGGACGAAGCATTGATCCTTGGCGAAATCCAATCACGCCTTGCGCCAGCCTTGGTGTTGACCACTGCGAACGCAATGTTGACGCCGGAAAATATTGATGTGCTCGTGGCTCCATTTCTCGGCGGAGACGATCCCGTATTTGGGTTTCTCTGCGGTCTCACACTGCCGCAGTTTTTCAATGAAGCCGGAGTTGGGAAGTTGCGCGCCAAGGTTGCAGCCGTTGCCGAAGGCGTGGTGTTGATCGTCGGTTGCGGAGCAACCCTTGTCGCCGAGCCGGACATTCTCGTTTATGCCGATCTTGCGCGATGGGAAGCCCAATTGCGTTTTCGCCGCAATCAGACCAGCAATCTTGGAGTTGAAAACCGCACTCTGTCTGCAAGCCTGCAATACAAGCGCGCTTTTTTTGTGGACTGGCGTGTGTGTGATCGTTGGAAGCGTCCGCTGATTGCCAGGTGGGATTTTGTGCTCGATACGAACAACCCGCTCGAACCCAAACTGGCCGAAGGCGAAGCCGTTCGGCGGGGTTTGCGCCATGCGGTCACCCGTCCGTTTCGGGTGGTGCCCTTTTTTGATCCTGCGCCGTGGGGCGGCCAATGGATGAAAGAGGTGTGCGATCTTGACCGCAGCGCAAGCAACTACGGCTGGTGCTTCGATTGTGTGCCGGAGGAAAACAGCCTGTTACTCGGCTTCGGCGATATTCGTTTTGAAATTCCGTCCCTGAACCTGGTGTTTGACCAGCCGCGCGCCCTGCTGGGCGAGACGGTTCATGCCCGGTTTGGTGATGAATTCCCGATTCGCTTCGATTTTCTGGACACCATGGGCGGCGGCAATCTGTCTTTCCAAGTGCATCCGCTCACGGAATACATCCAGCATCATTTCGGCATGCACTACACGCAGGACGAAAGTTATTACCTCCTGGATGCGCGTCCGGGCGCGTGTGTTTATCTGGGACTCAAGGACGACGTGGATTCGGCGGCGATGATCCGGGATTTGCAATTGGCTCAAGCTGGTGCCGGCCCGTTCACTGCGGAGAAATACACAAACCAATTCCCGGCCAAAAAGCATGATCACTTTTTAATCCCGGCGGGCACGGTGCATTGCAGCGGCGCGGAATCCATGGTGTTGGAAATCAGCGCCACGCCGTATATTTTCACCTTTAAACTATGGGATTGGGACCGGCTTGGCCTCGATGGCCAGCCGCGCCCGATACACTTGGCGCATGGGTTGGCCAACATCCAATGGGATTGCACCACGGAATGGACGCAAAACAATCTGGTAAACCGCATCGAGTCGCTCGGCAACGGGGATGGTTGGCGTGAGGAGCGCACCGGATTACACGCGCGCGAGTTCATTGAGACCCGGCGGCATTGGTTCACCAAAAAAGTGCCACATGATACGGGTGGCACCGTCAATGTGCTCAATCTGGTTGAAGGCGAAGAAGCGTTGGTGGAAAGTCCGACCAACGCCTTCGCGCCATTTGTGGTTCATTATGCCGAGACCTTCATCATCCCGGCTTCCGTCGGCCGTTATACCATCCGCCCGCATGGGATTTCAGCAGGCGGGGAATGTGCCACCTTGAAGGCCTTTGTCCGCCCGGGAGCCACGCTGTTTGGCGGAGGCAACAAACGGAAACCATTGGTGGAATCTTGTGATTTGGAGCAAGCCGATTCCAATGGCCCCAGTTTCTATTTGGCGCATAAGCCCCGGGCGATTGTGTAACCGGGATACAACCTCAACCGCTGATTCTTTTCAACGCAGAGACGCGGAGGCGCAAAGAATTTTTAACCACGGATGAACACCGATGGACACGGATTTCCTTTGCCGCAAGAGAACGCAGGGAACACAAAACTTTGGACACGAATTCCACGAATTGCCGCGAATCAATGGCAGGCCGAGCTTCGGCTACGCTGAAAGCGTAACGGAAATTAGCCCAGCGGTTGCCCCGAAAACTTTCGGGGCTACCCCAGGAAATCGTCCCACAAAATAATTTTCTCTCTCTCCTCGCTGAACGAGGAGAGGGCCGGGGTGAGGAGTGAATTGACCATTACACTTCTAAACATGACTATGTGTTTAGCATTGTGGACGCCGACCCGAAAAATTTTCCAAAATTAGGGAGCAACAATTTGCCCGCAGCAATGACACGCGAGCAAGTTGAAGTGTTCGATTTGCTTCAGAGCTTTTCTACGCGGGAAAAGCACTTTCACAAGTGGTATCAGGGTGCGCTTGAGATCATCAATTCACAATCGCCAGATAAAATTGCGCAGGCAGCTCACTCGTTGCGAGAATTATGTGATGAGTTGCCAAGTGCCATCGCTCAGATCCCAAAATTTGTAAACCCAATCTCAGCGGTTAAACCGTTTGGCTCGCATTTCTTTGAAGTAAAATCGCAGTCATACAGCGGCGGTTGGGAGGGAAACGTTATCAACCAGCCGCTTGATGAAATGCTGCTTCGTTTTGAAAAGATTTTTAGCGAGCCAGCGCGCTCCAAGCGTCTTGGTCGTGCTCTAACCGCCACAGACCCGCAAGCAAATGCTCTTTCCAAAGATTGGCAGCGCGAGCGCGACAAGGTTTTTGAGGATCTTTACGGCTTTTTTCAAAATGTAGCGCATCACAATTTTTCTCCCACGGAAGCCGTATTAAAAGAGAAGCTGAAGCTCTTTGAAGCCCTCTTGCTCAATTATCTCACTCCATGCACGGAGGCACAGCAAAAGGAATTGTTAGGATTGATGGCCGCGCCGGCAAGCGATGAAGCATACGCAAGAGTAAACGAATTAATTTTACACAAGACGGCAAACCTCCATTTTTTCTTTGATAAACTCGATAATCCCAATTGGCTTGTATTCCTCGACCAAAAGGGGGTTTTCCAAAAATTGCCCGGACCTGAGCCGACTAATGATGGCCGAATTATGTATCGGCATCATCTCCCGCTGATGGTCTTGACACGCCTAGCCGGAAATGTTCCCAAAGCTGTCACCGGTATTCTCATAAAGCTGCGGCTTCCAGATAATCCATATGTCGGAGATCAAATACTCCAGTGCATCGCAAAAATTTCTGATCCTGACTGTATCAAACAACTACATCCGCTCATCGCGCAGCTTGGCGAAGATTCGGCGCGGACAAGTTGGTTATGGATTCAGGAACTACTCAAATCTTGGACTGCACTCAAGGTGTTCCCTGAAATCTTTGCAGTGCTTCGGGCTTACTTAAATTCAGCAGTAGGGCAACTGGTCAGGCAAGATCATGATGTTCATGGCGTGTGGTTGGTAAAAGAAGTCGATCAGAAGTTTTTGGATGACCTCACGGTTCAATATCCAGTAGAAACTGGCGTCTTAGTCTTCCATGCACTCTCCAGATGGTTTGATTTGGAATGCGAAAAAAATAAACAGGACATCACATACGGCGCTTTTCGTTCATATTTCATTGAAGACTTCAAAACCACACCGCCACAACACCGCGGGGTGGAAGCGACATTGGCAAAGCGGCTCTTTTCAGCAGCACAACAGATGTGCCTTCAAGGCGATTTTGCCGCCATCGACAAGTTTGATAAATTATTGCGCTCGAATCCGTGGCATATCTTCCGACGATTGCGTTGGCAGCTTTATGCAGATTTTCCAAAACATACTTTGGAGCACGCCCGCGCTGAAGTGCTGCAAAAACTTCCTTTCTTAAATGAAATTGATTACAGCCGTGGCAGTCACGATTACGAATTTGCTCAACTTTTAGTCACTCACGTTAAGTGTCATGGAGATGCGTTTCTTTCTGCGGGCGAAGTTGAGCAATTTGTCGCTACCGTGATGAAAGGCCCAATCGACAGTGAGGGGAAACTTCTCGAAGGCGATAATGATTTTTTCTACCGAAAACAATTGTGGCCGATCTCTCCACTTCTTCGCGGAGCACAACTTGCCGCCTACCGACAACTTGTCCCTGACGATAACGAGATTCATATTAAAACTTACAAGCCACATTCATTCGGCGGTGTTTCTGGTTTTGTCGCCAGCGAAGCGCCCCCTGAAGCTGATGCTCTTGAGTCAATGAGCAATGAGCAACTTTGGAACTTTCTCAACACGTGGCAGCCTGCGGTTAGCTATCCGACATCCGAGCGTTGGGTTCAACAAGATGTGTCCGCGCTAGGGACAAAATTTGCAGCCACGGTTGAAAAACAGCCGGAACGATTTGCACCAGCAACCAAATGGTGGGAAAACATCAATCGTCAGGAAATTCTCAATAAGATTCTTGATCGTGGAGCCGACCGCGTCGCAAAAAAACAAAACGACGATAGAACTCCTGTCGTCGCGCCGTCAGAGACAGACTGGGCAAATTGGTTGGGAATCACGAAATGGATAATGAGCCAAACTTGGTCGAGAGATACCGGCGCAAGGTTTCTTGGCAAAGCATTGGAGTCAGACCACACCATCCCAGATTATTATTTTTTGGAGTTCCCCGAATTGTTGCGTCGTCTTGTTGAGGAAGCCGATCCTCGGTTAGAGGGGCATAAAAATTCGTTTAACGATTGGTTTACGACGGCAATCAACTCGATTCGTGGAGATGCAATCGAAGCTTCGCTCAACCTTGCCTTGCGCCAAAAAAATGCTGGCAAAGAAATTGAGCCTTGGATTTTCAAGCTGATTCGCTCGCGTCTTGAATTACCAGAAGAATCTCCAGCCATTTTTGCATTGCTCGGTGCAAAACTCAGATTCTTCATTCATTTATTCAAACAAGAACTTAAAGTCTCGCCAAACCTCTTGTTTCCCTCCAACAAGCCGGAACATCGGTCGGCCGCGATCACCGCGCACTTCAACTACGACCAGCCTTGGAATGCCATCATCGAGACGTTTCCCGAATTCATAAGAATTGCCCTCGACACCCTGCAAGCAACGCTTGTGGATGCAAAGGATGAAGATGCAAAGCAAAATCGACGAGACTTTGCTTCACAGCTCGGAATTCATATTGCGTGTTATTACTGGAGCGGGTCATTTGCAGACGATGCAGAAGGCGAAGCTGCACTTGATCGTTTCTTTGATGTGGCTTCCAAGAGCGCCCGAGCCATGCTCATCAACCAGATTGCGTGGATTTGGGAGAAGCACGGTGATAAACCACAAGATGAAAAAACCATACGCAAGGTCTTGCGTATTTGGGAACGACGTTGGACTCAGATTGAAGGAAAACTCAAAGGAAACAATGGCACATCTTCCGAATATGACAGTGAACTTGCTGAATCAATCGATTGGTTAAACTGCGAGTGCTTTCCATTTGAATGGCGTTTTGCTCATGCAAAACTCGCTCTTCAGCGACTGAAGAAAGCTCCACGATCTTATCGCTTGTTGGAAGCGATTGTAGAGTTTGGCAAACAACCTGACCGACTCGAAGCCGGGCTGGAACTTTTCAAAACATTGCTGTTGCGGCCAAGCGACGAGTTGCGCTGGTCAATCCAGCCTAAGAAACTTGAGGCGATCATTTCGTCAGGTATGGTGAGCGATAAACCTACGACAAAGAAACTTGCGGTGGAGTGCAAAGACCTCCTTCTCAAGATGGGATTTTCTGACTTCTTGAATCTTTGAAATGAAGCCGCCCTTGCTCCTCACCCCGGCCCTCTCCTCGTTTGGCCCGCCTACGTCTGACTTCGGCGTGACGAGCAAGGAGAGGGAGAAAATTATTTTGTGGGACGATTTCCCAGCGTAGGTGCTGGCGCACGGCCACCTGCGCACCAACGCTGGGCTGATTGACTAAATCCCTTTGGGATTTTTAGAGCATTTGAATTCGTGAAAATGGACTCGTTCGCGCCCGCTCACTCGGCCTCCGGCCTTTGGCTTTGCCCAAATTCCTTTCACCGTTTCCCAAACGGTTCAAGTCATGCAATTCGTGTCAACGGGTGTTCATTTGAATTCCGCTCCATACTCGTGCAACAGGAGCAGATGCACGGAAGAGGTCCAGGTATAGGCCTTGGTCTTGAGACCTTTCTCCGTTTTGGCGTCGAAATTTTCGTAATAGCCTCCTGCCTGCTTGATTTCTCCACACCGGCATCGAAGGCTTACTGCCCTCCCTGGCGTGTTGGATTTCTGAGTTTAAGCCGGTCAAAATGAGACGTCACCGGACTCCGATGCCAGGTTAAGCCGTATCTAGGCGGAAAACTTTCAACGCAAAGACGCAAAGGCGAAAGAGTTTAGAACCCAGAAACGGCCAGTCATGGGAGTCACCATTTCCTGAGCGCAAACTGCCGTAGGCCCGTCTGCGGGTTTCGCTGTATCCATATTTGCTGCTTGGCGCCTTTGCGTTGAATTCCCACTGCATGGTTACGACTAAGCCGGAACGATGCAGTCAAACCACGGATGGACACGGATAAACACGGATGAAGACCGGAGCAAAGACCACTTCAGCAAACTTGGCGGGAGGCACCGATCGGTGAACGCATTTTCGTTTCAGAAAGCCGTTTCCAATCCATGTTTATCCGTGTCCATCCGTGGTTAAAACTTTTTTCTACCGAATCGTTCCGGCTAAGGCAATTCAAAGCTGAGGGGCGCTTTCTGGTTCCAGACTTTCTCCAGTTCGCCCTTGGCGGACTTGACGCGGATCGTCAGCGATTTTCCGCGCCGTCTGACTTCGATGTCAAAATCGCGGTCGAAAGCCTTGATGTTTCGCAAATTCATGTATTCCCATCCACTGGGAAGCCGTGGCGACAGCGTGAACCGGTTGAAACCGGTTGGGGTTATTCCGAAAAGTCCCTCGGTGACGGCCCGGCAGTAAAGGGCGCTTTCCGCCGACAGCTGGCGCTGATCTCCTTCCGGCCAGGCTTCCACCGGATACGGAACATGCTCACCCAGCAAGCGCAGGTTGGAATAGTAGCTGAAGTATTTCGCTGCTTCATCGGTTGCGCTCGCGGCAAATAATCCGCGAAAGGCATACAGGGTGGAGCGGTCCCAAAATGTCGTGCTGCCAGCCTCGGTCAGGATTCCGTTCGAGGTCCAAAGCTGGCTTGAAAGCAGGGCGTTGACCGTTTCGACGCTGCGATTGGTTATGCCCATGGTCAAGGGGAGACAAATCCAGGAGCGCAATCTGGTATTTCCGTCGTAATACCGGTAGGTGTTAAAACCTTGAACGGTGGCGCCGAAATACGACTCGATGGCTTTTCCCAATGATTGTGCCCGGGCGCGATAAATGGCGGCCTCGTTGGTCAGACCCAGTTCGTTTGCCAGATCGGCGGCGGAACCATACGCCCCGTAGGCGAGTGAACTGGTGGAGAGATTCGCCTTCCCAGCTGGAAACCGTCCTTCGAGTTCATCACTGTCCGAAGCGATCACCCCTTCGGGCGTTTGCTTGCGTTCCAAATAATCAAAACACCAGCGGATCAACGGCCAGAGATCCTTCGCGGTTTCTCTCCGGCCATAGGCCAGGGCGAATCGAGACGCACCGTAAGCAATCATCGCCATGTCTCCACGGTCACCGGCTCCATTCCAAATGTCGACACCCTCGGCAATGATGGAGCTGGGAATGGGCTTGAAGTCCGGGTTGATGAACCGCGCAAAGTGCCTGAAGCTGTTAATCGCCGATTCGTTGCCGTTCAGGTTTCCGAGAAACGGAAAGAAGGGATTGGCATACTCAGCCTGGTCGTTCGCCCAAATTGCCGCGTAGTAAGCGCCACCCCCCGGGCCGTGCATCAATCCGCCTTTCGTATCATAAATGCTTTCGGCGGCCCGCAGTTTCGCAAAAGCAAATGCCCGGTTGATCGCCTCGTCCGGTGTTTCCAATCTCAGGTGGTCGAACAGTTCGTCCACGAACTTTTCGCGCTTCGCCAATTCAAAACCCGGGGCATAGGCATAATCCGAATCCGATTCCCGCCGGCCGGAATACACCACGGCGAACTTGAAGGCATCATGCGGCAGCAGGGTTTGATCCAGGACGTTTTCACCCGTGCCGTGCGCGACCAGTTTGGCGCTGATAATGTATCGCCCATAGACACCTTTGCTGGCGTCGGTTTCCACCACCTGCCCCCGATTGGAGATTCGCAGCGCATGCGGCTGGCTTCCCTGGTTGGTCACCGTGATGGTTTCAACGAAGGCGGGCTTGCTGGTGGAGGGAAACATTTCGCGCTCGATGCCTACACCGGACTGTGTATCGCTTTCCACGACCAATTTACCCCGCAAATAAAAGCGCCAGGGTGCTTCCTTCACCTCGTGGCCATCCACCTCAATCTTCAAAGCGGTCAAATCCTCGGAATCAACCTGGAGACTGGCATGCGTGTTGTTGGGAATAGTCCGGAGCATTGGAAACACGAACTTTCTTCGCAAGACCAGCTGACCGGTCCCGGACACTCCATACTGGACGATTGCCGATAATTGCAGGCCACTCATCTCGATGCGATCCAAATGCCCGCCGGCCTCTGGCTGAACTTTCCATTGAATCCCCCCGTCAGGTTCAAAGGCCCAACGGTGGCTGTTTTGGGCATGACCACTCTCAGTGACAATGACCCATGCGGTAAACGCACAAACCCACGTGATGGCAATTGATTTCCTCATTCTAAATCCAGCAACTTTCATTTGAATTCCGCTCCATACTCGTGCAACAGGAGCAGATGCACGGAAGATGTCCAGGTATATGCCTTGGTCTTGAGACCTTTCCCGGTCTTGGCGTCGAAATTTTCATAATAGCCTCCCGCTTGCTGAATCAACCGATCAAAACGTTGTGCCAGATCAACCGCCAGATCCCTGCGTCCGCCGCGGTTCAAGCCGTCAATCACGAGATACATGGCAGGCGCCCAGATGGCACCGCACCAGTAGGCGTCAGGGTCGGAACGGTAAAGCGGACTCGATGGCATTTCCGAGGCGAGCCCATACGGTGTCAGGTAATCGTCGAGTTGCTTCACCATGCTGTTAAACATTTCCGCATCCAGATTCTCGCCGAGCAGCAGGCTCATCATGGGTTCAAGCGACGTGGGTTGACGAATGATTCGTTTTCCCCCATCGAGCCGGGTCACGAGCCGGCCTTCCAGCCAGTAGGTCTGCCGGAATAATTTCAAATGGGCCGCCGCCCGATCGCTCCACTTGGCGGCCTCGTCCTTTCGCCCGAGTTGAGTGGCGATGCGAGCGAGGGTTTTCATTTGCAGAATGAGATAGGCCTGCAACTCCGGCGCTTCGTTTTCATCCTGGCCGCCGCTCACTGTGGAATTATCCCAGCCGGAATCCCAGCCGGCGTTGACCCCGGAAAATCCCGGGATGCCGTTGGTATTGTGATCGCGTTTCGTGAACCAAAAATCCGTCCATTTGACCAGCTTGGGATAGATCACTTTTAGTTTCGCATTGGGAATCCGATGCAGGTCCATCAATTTGCCCAGTGCCCAGCCTTGAATGGGTGGCTTCGTGCAACCCAGGAAGGCGTCCTCCGGGCCGGTTTTATCCGGGAGCTGGCCGTCCGCTTGTTGCAGGGCGAAGGGCAGCATCAACTGATCAAGGCCCGCATCCAAATCGGTGACACCCAGGGCCAGTGCATTGAAGCAACAATCCCATGGCCACAGGGAATTCATGTAGGCCTTGGCCATCAGCACGGGATCGGTCGGGAAATTTGGCGGTGTCGCCGGAGCGGTCGCATACCAGGTATTAAGCCAGGCTTGTCCGGCCTCAACGTCAAATCGCAGGGGCACGCTTGGCATTTTGCGGCTGAATTGCCGCCAGTCTTTCAAAGTAGCCGCTTCCACTTTGTTCCAATCTTCCGGCAAAGCCGTTGGCGCGTTCTTGAAAATGCGAATGGCCACCCGGCATTTGCCCTGTTTCGGAATAACCTCCCAACGCGCATCCTCCATACCGGCAAAACTTCCTTCCACGATCACAAGTTGCACCGTCCATTCACCCCAATGGGTGCTCCAAGTGCGCTCATCTTCCCGCACCAGTTTCTCAAAGTTATATTCCTTCTGCACCGGGCTGAGTTGAATCCCCAAACCGGAAGACGCAATCAGCACATCCCGCTCGCCCGATAAAATAAGACGCGCCCCGCCCTGCCCGGCTGATTTATCCTGAACCTCGAATGCCGCAGGCGAGGCCGAACCGGTGGTTTCGACTGCATGGCCGTCGCGGAGAAACCGGATGTTAAGCCATTGCGCGTTGTCCCACCCACCCGACAAGTAGCTATAATACAATCGCAGCGTGGAGGCGTCGCTCGGGTAGATCGCCAGCCACGACCCGCGGCGGCTGAACCAGTAGTGCTGGGGATCCACCCGGGGCAAATCTTTGCTGATCGATGGATGCCCTGAAGGTAGTTCGGATGCCCAGATGCAATCACCCAACATCAGCAAAGCAGCAGCCAGCAGAATTCCATATGGAATTTGGATTTTTAAGCGCGTCCATTTTCCTAAAATTGAATCAGGAGGATTGAATCTGATCATGGCAAAATGAAGCAGGCCCCGATTCAGGGCTTCAATTGCCTTTCAATGTGAGCGGCCACTTGCGCGGCTTGTAAGGCTACGCCTTGATCGTTGAAATGCACGTTGTCGCTGTGCAATTCGGGATGGCCCAGCATCGGCGCATTCAAATCATCCACCGGAATCCCCTTCGCCTCCACGATTTTCGCCGCGATGGCGTTGCGGGCGGCGATGCGTTCATCCGTCGCTTGTGTCTGGTTGTCGGGCGGCAGCGTCGGCGAAACTTTCAACGGGGTTGTGCTCGCCCAAATCAACTTCGCATTCGGCGCATATATTTGGATGGTCTTCAACACGGTTGCGAACGCCTGTTCATATTCCTTTTCGCTGTGCTGCCAGCCGTGCATGCCGTTGTTGAAATGGATGACCTCAAACTTATATTCACCGAGCACCATTTTGATTTGCGCGATCAGGGCCGGATCGGAAACAAACGCCGAACTGGCAAGCCGGCCGACGAAGGCTTTCCCTTCGAGACGCTTTTCCACTTCGGGGTAATAGGCCCGGGTGATCGAATCACCGATCAAGAGAACGCGTGGCAGGTTGGTTTCATTCGCGTGGGAAATCCAGATGTCACACCATTCGATGGATTCCCTGGCCGACGGCGGATAGTTCGCAGGTTGGGCGACCGCCAGCGAGGTGAAGCCGGCAAGGAGCGCCATGGGTAAAATTTGTTTTAGCATATTCATATTCGGTTAATGGTTTAACTTTGAAATGCAACATTGCGATTTAACGCAACTGGAGGCGGTAAAACAATTGCGAAGTTCCCGGGGCAACGGTGTTGGTGACGTGAAAGACCCCGTTCGCATCAAAAGCATTGGTCGCGAGGGCAACCCAGTTGATCAACGGCAGGCATACGTTGGTCGAGGCCAGAACCACGTAGCTGCCGGACGCGACGCCGTTGGTGCCGCTGAGAATTAAATTGCCGTCCGACAAGGCAACGCTGTTCACCACCGGCTGGGCAGGAGCGACGGCGATCTTCAACTTCCCGGCGCTTAATTGCGTCGTATCCCAAACCAAGCCGGCTGCGGGTGTGGCCGGGAATATATTCGTGAATGAACCGGCATAACTGTTGGCGCTGAAAATTTGAAAGCTGCTCCCCGCCGCCAATGGCGCGCCGCTGATATTTTGCAAAGACAAGGTTCCGCCAAATGTGATGCCTGCGGCGGTGGATTGGATGACGTCATTGGTGCCCGGACCGTTCAATTTGATGATGGTGGTCCCGTTAAGCACGATGGCATTGGTGGCTGAAATGGCGCCCGTCGCATTCGCGCCCGCGGTGATTCCCAGTGTGGTATTCGTTCCGGCAGGTGCAAGCGTGGCGCCGGCGGACACCGTCAGACCGCCGTTAATGCGCCCGATGCCGCCCAGCGTTTGGCCGCTGGCCAAGGTCAGCGTCTTGTCGGGCCGCCCACTCGCATCCAGACGAACTGCAGTTGAATCACCTCCGCCGAAAAAAAGCAGCGAGCTTTTGGAGATCGCGCCATTGCCGGTCAGCGCCAGCGTCAGTCCGCTGCCGATGACCGTCGGGCCGCTGTAGGTGTTGGAGGCGCTGAAGACCAGTTGATTGTTGGAAGCATCCCAGACAAATCCGCCCGGCCCGCTGATCACATTGGTGAAGATCACGGGACTGTCTTGGATTATCAGATGGGCAATGCCATTGAGCGTGTAAGTTCCGTTCATTGTCTGGCTGCCGCTGCCATAAAAATAATTCCAGTTCGCGCCATTTTCAAAAGTCACATTGGCGTTGAAGTAGGTGTTGGGCGAGGTAAGCACCTTGAAGGCGGCGTTGCTCAAAACATGGATGTTCCTGGCGTAACCACTATTCGCGCCGTAGGAGCTGTTCCAGAAATTAACCTCGGTGTCCACGATCAGCGTGCCGGCGGGATTGCCGAAACTGTTGCCCATGCCTTTGATCCCAAAAGATCCCTGGGCAATTTCAATGTCGCCGACATTGTTCGCCAGCGTCACCGTATCCCACTCCGCATAACCACCGGCCATTTTTAAAGTCACTTTGCAAGGACCGGCGATAGCGGAGCCATTGGCCAGATCCCAGCGATGGCTGCCGCCAAAAGTCGTGTCCCCGGTCAGCGTGATGTTCAATATCTGATTATAAAAATCGCCGCCGCTGTTATAGAGGGCGCCATTGCCAGAAACGCCGTTGCCGGAAACGAAGACCGATTTATTACCGGCCAGCATGTTGCCATAAAAATCCAGCGTCCCGCCATTGCTCACGGAGAGCGAAGCGACCGAGGTCAAGGCTCCGGAACCAGTTCGCAGCGTGCCGCCGGCAATCATCACCGGGCCGGTAAAATCATTCGTCGTGTTTAACACCAACGTGCTGGCTCCCTGCTTCAAAAGGCTGCTTGTGCCGCTGAGCTTGCCGGAGCCGTTCAGGGTGAAATTGTTGGCGCTGGAATTGACGGTGACGCTACCAGGGGCAAGCATGCCGCTGAGCGACGCCGTTGCCGGCACACCCGGCGTGTCATCAAACAAGACTTGGTCGCCACCAATAAAAACCGACGGCAGGTTGTTGGCGGAATTCTTCCAATTGGCAGAAGCCCCGGCATCCCAAACGCCGGTATTGTTTGTGTTCCAGCGTAAATCCGCCGGCACGCGGACTGCCAGACGAAACAGTTTCGATTGCTTGGCGTTCAAATTCACATTTAGTGAACCGGCGACCGTCAAAGTGGTGCCATCCCATAAATTGGCCACGACATAATTCCCCGGCGGCAAACCGGCGCGATTCAGGTCAACGGTCCGGGCGACGGAACTTGAACCATAGTTGAAAACGGCGAGACACCAGGTCGCGCCATCCTGGCGGACAAACGTGCTCACCGCGCTGCTGCCGGTGTTGCCTTCAACGGGCATAAAGCTCTGGCCGGCCCGGGCGACATCATCGATGGCTGCGTTCGTCAGATATTTTTGCGCCGCCGCTTGTCCGGCGGCCACGGTCAAGTCATCGCCGTTGAGCATCATCCCAGTCACGGCACCGCTGATGAGCCGGCTTTGCGCTTCATTGGTCGTCGCACCGTTGCCAAACACCATGAGATCCGGATCATTGAACTGGTATAAGTTGTCGAGCCACCAGCCGTAAGACACGGAGTTCATGGTGTATTCCGTATCGCCAATCAAGGACGTTTGCGCGTCGCAAGCAATCCGCCGGCTGTGGGCATATTGATACGGGAAAAGCGGGGCGATGGATTCGCTGATGAACATGCGGCCATTGATCGCATTGAGCAGGTATTGCATCCCCTGGTTGTAGGCCTGAATGCCGGTGGTCGCATTGGGATCATTATGAACGCCTTCAAATGCACCGTGCGACAGGAAGTCCAGCTTCACAAAATCGAAGCCCCAGTTGGTAAAGAGATTCACGTAATAATTGATCCGCTGTTTTGTTCCAGGATGGGTCGGATCCATGGCCAGTCCACCGTCGCTCGATTCGAAGTTCCCGTTCGCGTCCCGCAACAAGATGTCGCTGTAGTGGTAGGCATTGGTCGTCCCTTCGACCACCCAATTGGTCGCGTCGGTGGCCGAGCCGAAATAAACAAACGGCCCGAAATAAATCCCCGACTTCTGCCCTTTCGCGTGACAATGGTTCACGAAGCTTTGCAATTGCGCGGGGGTTAAATTGTCATTCCAGAAGGCATCCAGATTGATATAGACCGTGCCGCGATTGGCGAAATTGTTATTCATCAAATTGACATAAAAATAATCCGAGACGGCGATCGCGTCGGTGTAACTGATGTTCTGCTGAATGACGCCCCAGCTGTTCCAGCCAAACGGCACGCCGTTCGTCCAAGCCAGGCGGGGAACAAAATTGGTGTTCGCGGCGGCATAGTTATCCATCGTCACCCGCCAGTCAGCGCCAAAACCCACAAACATCGTCGGTGATGCAACCGTGCTTCCGCTGACGAAACCGTGCGGGGCAACATCCGCCGGCGTCGTGGCGCCGCCGTAAACATTCAGGGCGTTTAATTTATTGTTGGCGCCGACGAAGAAAATACCGGTCTTCCAGGTGTCATGCGTCACCGAACCGACGACGAGGCCGTTGCGGGTGGTGTTGTCATAAAACGCGCCCACTTCGTAGCTGGTGCCGGAGTTGTTCATCGGCATCGCGTTGTAGCGGACGAAACCATCATTGTCGAAAGGGACCACGAGGGCGCGATTGTCATTGGTGATGCCCAGGTTAACGCCGCCGGTCCCATCCACCACCACCGGCCCCATCCAGTTCGCCTTTAGATTTGAACCAGAAACATCCACGCGAACGAGGAAGCTGTCGTTCTGGTCGAGCGTGAAATATTGTTTCATGGTCGGCAGCCCGCTGCCGGTGGCGGTGACGACAACCTGATTGCTGGCGCTCACGGCGTAACTGCGACTGCTGTAATTGATCCCTTTGATGTATCCGGTGTCCAGCGTGACCCCGCTGTAGAAGGCGGAAATTTTTCTGGAGTTGCTCCAGTAAAAATCCGTGGTGCCGGCGGTCAGGTTGTATTCCAGCCGGACATTGCCGTTGGACATCACCAGCGTGTTGCCGACTTGTTGGAACGAAGGCGCAGCATTGACCGACTTCAATAAAGCCAGTCCCAGCAGCACCCCGGTAAAAATGTGTTTTGTGAAGCTCATTTCAATGCCGCCGAATTAAACCAACGATTTCCAACAAGTTTGACATGGATTTTTTTAATTTATAAAAAGCCCGCCGGACCATAAATTCAGTCCGGCGGGCTTCGTGCGTCCTGCACTGCTAAACATCTTCGATCACCATCGGTCTCAAGGCAATTGTTTGATGCTATAGAACCGTTGCGGCGTGCCAGGCAAAATGGCGTTGGTGACGCTGAAAGCGCCGACGCCATTAAAGCTGTTCGTCACCAGCGACGTCCAGTTAATCAGCGGTGTGGCGATGTTGGTGGCCGTCAGCACTGCATAACTGCCGTTCGCCGTGCCGCCCGTGCCGCTGAAGATCAGGTTGCCGCCGGAAACCGTCGTGCTGCCGATCACCGGCCCGGAACCAGTGCTGGACACCACGTTAATGAAGCCGAAGGTGTTTAATTGTGACGTATCCCAGGCAAGCCCCGCTCCTGGCGTGGCCGGGGTGATACTGGTAAAGGAACCAGAATAGCTTGCCGCACTGAATACCTGGAAACTGTTGCCATTCGCCAACGGCGCGCCGCTGACATTAACCAGATTCAACGTGCCGCCATAGGTGACGCTGGTGCCGGCTTGAACCTGGTCATTGACGCCCGAACCATTCAGCTTAAGGGTAGTGGTTCCGTGCAGAGCGACCACGCCGGTCGCCGAGATTGTGCCCGTCGCATTTGTGCCGGTGGTGATGCCGATGGTGGTGTTGGTTCCCGCTGGCGACAAGGCCGCGCCGGATGCGACAGCCAAACTGCCGTTGATGGTGCCGATACCCCCCAAGGTCTGGCCACTGGCCAGGGTCAGGGTCTGGTCAGACCGCCCGCTCACGTCCATATGCACAACGGTGGGATCATTGCCACCGAAAAAGATCAGCGAACTGTGGGAGATGGAACCGTTGTTGGCCAAAGCCACCACCGGGGTATTGCCGCTGCTGCCAATGATGGTTGGACCACTGTAAGTGTTGGACGCCGAGAATATCATCGCATGGTTGTAAGCATCGGACACAAAGCCGCCTGCACCACTGATTAGGTTGGTGTAAGTCCTGTTATTATCACCGATTAAAAAGTGAGCAACGCCATTCAAGGTAATGGCGACGTTGATGGATTGATCACCGCCACCACCATAGGCATACCACTGCGCACCGTTTTCCATGACAACAGTGCTGCCATTGAATGCCCCAGGTGCCCCAAACTGATACGACTGACCGCCGTTAAGCAGGTGAATGGTTCCATTCCATCCACCATTCCAGAAAATCAACTGGGAATTGGTTTGGACGGTAGTGACCGTGCCAGGATTTTGGAAGGCCGTCTCCATGCTATGCGACCCAAGCTTGCTTCCGTTGGTCAGGGTGATGCCCGCCACATTTGCGCCAATGGTCACCGAGGTCCATTCGCCATACGTGTTACCGTCGCCGCCGGTGCTGCCGGTGTTGCCTGACCAGTCCAGCGTCAAGAAGTGCGGGCCGCTGATTTGTGAGCCGCCGGCCAGATCCCAGCGGGCGAAGGAGCCAAACACCGTGTCGCCGGCCAGGGCAATGTTCACCAATTGTCCAGGATAATCGTTATAGCTGTTGATGATTGCACCTTCGCCATTTACCCCGGAGCCAGAAACGATGATGGGCTTGTTACCACCCAACGTGCCGCCACCGAGATCCAGCGTGGCATTATTGGTGATGGTAATGGAAGCGACCGAGCTAAAGGTATTATTCCCGGCATAAATCACGCCACCGCTGATCGTCACCGGTCCGGTGAGCGTACCCGAGTTGAAGATATTCAACGTGCTGGAACCTTTCTTAACCAAACCGCCCGAGCCATTGATGGTGCCGGAGCTGATGGTGTAATTGTTGACGCTGGAATTAACGGTAATCAGGCTGGGGGACACCGTGCCGCTGACGGTCACGTTGTTCGAAACTCCGACGGTGTCATCAAACAATACTTGGTCGAAATTGCTGAACACCGTCTGGGTGCTGTTGCTCAAATTAAGCCAGTCGGCGGTGGAGCCGGTGTCCCATACCCCACTGGTTCCTCCGGAATTCCATTTGAGCGAATTGGCGGCCAGCACGGTCAGGCTGACGGAAACACTATTGGTGGTTCCATTACTGTTACCCACCACCACGCGATAATTGACTGCGTCGCCGGCACCCGCATTGGTTATGGTCAGGGTTGCGTTGGTTTGGCCGGCCATCGCAACATTGTTCTTAAACCACTGGTTGGTGGTTGATAATGCACTGACCACCCCCACATTGAAGGTTGCCGTGCCCCCAAAAACAGCTGTTTGTGGCTGAGGTTGAGCAATGATAATAGGAACTGAACTGGCGGATGAAGTGCCTAATTCTCCCACGAAAAAATGATTCAACACCTGGGCCGCCGTCAACGCGTTGGTGTAAAGAGCCACCTGGCAGATGTTGCCTGCGAACCAACGGTCATTTCCATTGGGCGAGCCACGGCCGATCGCCCATGGGGTCGAAAAGCTGACGGCGCCAACCGCCGCCGGGTTGGCCTGAACCAGGACGCCGTTTACATATAGATTCCAATTTGTGCCGTCGTAAGTGGAAACTAAATACGTCCAATTGGTGGTTTGCACACCACCGCTGGCGGCGAAAGTATTGCCGTTATAGAGGCCACCATAGTAATTGCCGCCTTGCGCGCGCAGCGCCATTTCAAAATTGCCATCATAACCCTTGCCGATGACGTCGGCGGCCGGGCCGGACCCCACGGACGTGCTGACGGGTTGCGCCCAAGCTTCCATCGTGATCTGGTTGCTGAAATTCAACAGCGCAGGATTGCTGCCCGTGCCCAAGTCCACAAAAGAGGTGAACCCATCAAATAAAAGCGCATTGGGGATGAATGGCGAGGGACCGGGAACCGTGGCAACTGCCGGATCGGTGCCATTGTAAGTTCCATTGTTGCCGTTGCCTGACACATCCGTGGCCGTGATTCCGGGATCAACGTCGATATTCAAAGGATAGTAAGCCACCGGCGTGTCGCCCAGCACCGTGCTCTGATAATCCGCGCGAGCATTAAAGGCGACAGTTAATGCCAGTGCGATAATGGCCAGAAATCTGCCACAATGATGATGGGTCAGGTATTGTATTTTCATATTTTTTTTGGGGGGTTGGTTACAGAATGAACGTGAAATGCGCGTTATGGGTTTAGCATGCTGGCATAGCCGTTTGCCAAAAAGGCAAGGTCATTAGGACAAGCGGTGATGTCGGGGCCGTAGGTGTTTTTATTGGGATTCATGTCCAAGGCATATATCACCGTCCTGCCGTCCAGCCATTTATGACTCTCCGCGTGTCCATCGGCCCAGTTAAAAGTGCTGGTGCTGCCATGCCAGGCGGCTGGCCCATCAGCATTCAAAAACGATGCGCTGGTAAACGGACTAGTTGGATTTGGATCTTTAATAACCCAAGAACTTAAGTTTTCGCCACGCGGGTCATTCTCTTCAACCCATAAAAAACGCTCACTCGGGTGGGCGATGCCTGATTGCTTTTTTATCGGTCCGTTCGGCAAGGGCTCGTAAATGAGCCCGTTCATCCCGCCAGCACCTGAATAACTGCCGTAGGCGAAATTTCCGGTGATGGGAGGGCTGGCTGAATATGGCAGGTTAAACCTCAGGTCACCCGGACAATGCAGGACATTCACATTAGGGGCATATTGATAAAGCCCACCTTGCTTATATCCTGCCTGCAGCAGTGCGACGTCCTTGTCTTGAGCCGACATGCCTATCGTGTTTGGCAGGGTGGGAATAAAACTCTGCTCGTATCGCCATGGTATATCTCCAGTCGCATTTACGACGGTGGTAAAATTGATTATTCGGCCCTGATTATCGTCAGCATACATGTTCCAAGCCAAGGCGAGTTGTTTTTGATTGCTCAAGCAGGCTGCCGACTGGGCCTTTCTTTTGGCCATGGCCAAGGCGGGCAGCAGCATCGCTGCGAGAATGGCGATGATGGCGATCACCACCAGCAATTCGATCAGGGTGAAAGCGTGAAACCGGTTTCGCCGGCGCGATGGAAAAGTCATAATTTCAGACTCACATATAGCATGATTCATAATCTTCCTGCGTGAAGTGTAAGCGTCTGTCCCGGCAACAAAGATGGCCAAAACATCCTGGCCGCAATGTGTGCAAATTGTCATGTCCGGTGATCATGTTTGAAACTACATCACGATTATTTAGTGGTCTTGCGATTTTCTTCGGCGAAGAAGATTGAACATAATCTGCCAGACCCCAACAAATTCGCATCGATTCAAGCAATCTCTGCCGTCCGATCAGAAACAAAACAGCAAGCCGGCGCGTTGGTTCTGATATTTTTGGATTTAACCATTGAAGGCCATCGCCAGCCGCGATTTTAAAGAGTTGCCTGCTTAGCCGTATCTATGCGGAAAACTTTCAACGCAAAGACGCAAGGGCGCAAAGGCGCATGAGGTTAGAACCCAGAAACGGCCAGTCATGGGAGTCACCATTTCCTGAGCGCAAACTGCCGTAGGCCCGTCTGCGGGTTTCGCTGTATCCACTTTGCGTCTTTGCCTCTTGGCGCCTTTGCGTTGAATTCTCACTGCATGGTTACGGCTTGAGCCCGCCGGAAGACGCCCCGATTTTTCTACGCTCCCTTTGCCCTCCACGCGCTGTGACCGGTCCCCGGTTGCGCTCCACAACCTATGACCGCCCAAGAATGCGAAATCGGATTGTGCTTCCCCGGTTG
>Ga0247670_1000086_pt1 | contig 29520 bp, 20 predicted proteins | sample CNK11_metaG_FD_183042 | JGI IMG/M metagenome (GOLD analysis project Ga0247670, IMG submission 183042) | Soil microbial communities from Purdue University Martell Research Forest, Indiana, United States - CNK11 | ecosystem: Environmental > Terrestrial > Soil > Temperate forest > Bulk soil...
TGTTGAACAAATCCGCCCCGGTGGCCACCGTTCCGGAATAGACGCGGAAAAACGACAGCTCGCCGAAATGCGCCTCGGACATCGTCTTGAAAACGTAGGCCACGGTTTCGCCGTTCGCGAGGAGGACTTCGGTTTCATCGCCGTTCGCGTCCAGCGCCGGGACATTTTTGCGGTCCACGGGCGAGGAACCGTATTTGGCGATGAAATCCATGAGCCGCGCGACGCCGACATTGGTTTCCGCCGAGATGGCGAAAAGCGGGATGAACAACTCCTTTTGCACGGCGGCGTGAATGCCGGCGCGAAATTCCTCCTCCGACAGCGAGCCCGATTCAAAATATTTGTTCATCAGCGCGTCGTCGGACTCGGCGATATGCTCGATGAGTTCACGATGCAGTTCCTTGACCTTGTCCGCCCATTCGCCGGTGGCGGGCGCCTCGGTGTATTTGCCGGAACCATCGGCGGCGTAGGTGACGATTTCGTTGCGGAGCACATCGAGCACCAGGTTGAAACCGGGGCCGGCATTCACGGGCACGCTCAAGGGAAAGACGTGCCGGCCGAAATGTTCCTGCGCGGATTTCAGCACGGCCTCGAAATCCACATGCTCCCGGTCGAGCGCGTTGACGGCGATCATTTTCGGAATTCCATAATTGGTGGCGTAATGCCACACACGATCCGTGCCGACGCCGGGACCGTGCTGGGCGTGCAGGACCACGAGCGCAAAATCACCCACGCGCAGCGCACCCAGACCTTCGCTGATAAAGTCCAGATATCCGGGCGTGTCGATGAGGTTGAATTTTTTCGCCGCCCACTCGACGTGCATCAGGCTCGCGGAGACGGAAATCTGCCGCTGCTTTTCACTGACGTGATAATCGGACACGGTCGAACCATCGGCGATGCGTCCCATGCGGGAGATCACGCCGGCGCAGCGAAGCATCGCCTCGCTCAACATGGTTTTGCCGGACGAGGCGTGGCCGACGATGGCAAAGTTGCGGATGTCAGCCGGTGGATAATTTTTCATAGGCCTTCTTCACATGCGAATGGTTGTGGGAGCGGTGACGGAGCCATTTCACATCCAATCGGGCACTCTTTACAAGGGAATTTTTCAGCGCGCTCCAATTCGGGCGAATCGGCCTTGGCCACCGACGTGTTTGCCGGCCAGCCATTTGGCCATGTTTGCTAATCCTGCGGACTGACATCCGTTCAACTTCAGAAAAACTTTGAACGATTTTCAGTCACGGGCGTCAAATTAGGACAATCGTTATGAGCCGAACGAGACAGAAACTCCGGTGCGAACCGGGTTGATGGTTGAGTCCGGCTGCGATTTCGGTGCGGTATCCGTAGTTCAGGTCCGCGCCCGATGTTCCTCAAGAACCTACCGTGAACTGATTAACTTCACCGGGTCTCTCCGCCATCCTCTGGCTGATTGACCCGGTATTTTTTTACCGGCACCGCGCACCGGACTGCCGCTTTCTGCTTTCTGCTCCACAATTTTTCTCGCACCCTTCTGCCATGGCTGCCCGAGACATCCCCGCCAGAAACCGCCGGCAGGCGATGGATTGGAGCCTCGTCCTCGCCAGTCAAGGCATCGAACATATCCTCGAGCATGACGAGGCCAATGGCTGGTCGCTGGCCGTTTCGGAAGCGGACCACGAGCAAGCCCTCGCCCACATTCACCAATATCGGCTGGAGAATTTGCACTGGCGCTGGCGTCGCCCGGTCTTTCAACGGGGATTATTTTTCGACTGGAGCTGCCTTGCCTGGGTGTTGCTGGTCATTTTCTTTTTTGCCTGGAGCGAAGCCCGCGCCGATTTGCGGACACTGGGCCGCATGGATGGAACCGCGCTGGCGCATGGCGAATGGTGGCGTCTGTTCACAGCGACGTGGCTGCATGCCGACCTCGCGCATCTGGCGGCGAACGTCGTGTTTGGGTTTCTGTTTCTCGGACTGGTGATGGGGCGTTATGGCCCGGGCATCGGGCTGCTGGCCGCTTATTTTGCCGGAGTGGGCGGCAACATTATCGCGTGGCTGGTTTATGACGAGACGCAACGCGGTCTTGGCGCGTCGGGTGTGGTGATGGGCGCGCTGGGTTTGCTCACCATCCAGTCATTCGCAATGCTGAAACAGCCGAATGCGAATGTGCTCCGGCTTTTTACCGGCGGCATCCTGGCCGGGGTGCTCTTGTTTGTGTTTCTGGGCACCAGTCCCGGGACTGACGTTGTCGCCCACCTCGGCGGATTCGTCAGCGGGTTGCTGCTCGGTTCGCTCCTGGCGTTTGCACCCCGGTTCGTGCACCGCCCTGGCATCAACCTCGCTGCCGCGCTGCTTTTGGCGGCGCTCGTCATGATTCCATGGTGGTGGGCACTGACCCGAACCGGGTCCACTCCCTGAACGCGAATGCCATCGCTGACACTGGCGACGGTTCCCCATGATCGGCCGGGAAAACGTTGCCGCAGAAATTCTGGATTTAACCGGATGGTTGGACTTCCGTTGTCCCAACCACTGGCGTTAAATGGTCGCGTGCCGGCGTCACAAACATTGCTGTATCCCGATCCGCGTCCGCTCGTCGAGCGGCTGGGCAATGATTTTTTCCGGCGACTGACCCAACGACCCGGGGTCTATCTGATGCAAGATGCCGCTGGTGTGGTGCTTTACGTTGGCAAGGCCAAAAATCTGCGGCAGCGCCTGGGCAATTATCGGGTGGCGAATCCTGACCGACTGGGACGCCGGCATCTGCGTTTGTTGCGACAGGTCGCGCGCATTGAATTGCAAGAGTGCCCGGATGAAACCACGGCGCTCGCCCGGGAAGCGGAATTGCTGCTGGCGTTGAAACCCAAATTCAATCGTGCGGGTGTCTGGGCGCCCGCGCCTCGCTTTCTGATCTGGCGTTTTTCGCATCGGACGCTTGAGTTTGCGATCGCGGAAACGCCCGGCACCGGCTGGCAGTCTTTTGGCCCGTTCGGCAGCGGTGTGAATCATCTTCGCGCCGCGCTGGTGCGGCTGCTGTGGTCTGCGCTGAATCCGGCGTCGGGATCCGCCTCGATGCCGGAAGGTTGGGTGCACGGAAGATTTGGCACCATCGCCGTCATTACGAAGGTAACGCCTTGTTTCGCGGGGGTGGAGACGATGTTGCCGCAGCTATTTGGCGGCGATACGGATTTGTTTGTCAGTTGGATTGGCGAGCGAACCAAAGCTCTGATCCGTTCTTACGATTTGGAATTGCGGGAGGCGGATCTTGAAACGGTCCTCCATTTCATGCGGACCCAGGCGCGTCGCCCCCTGCCCTTCACCTCATCGGCCCAAAACCCAGTCCGAAAACGGACGGAACTGAATCTCGTTTTCCGGTTTGAAGAGGAGGACGGGAAAAGTCGATGAAAGTTTCAGATTCAAAACCGGTCCACACGGTTCAGGTTCGCGAGTTGATTGAGTTTGTCCTGCGGCAGGGCGATCTGGGCGGCGAGCGTCAGTTCATCGGATCAGACCGCGCTCTCGCCGGCATTCGCGGCCATCAAAAAATCCAACGTTCGCGACCGGCCGGATATCAGACGGAAATTCCGGTTGAGCACGTCGTGGAAGTGGACGAGTTCACCCTGCAAATCCGCGGCCGCATTGACGGATTGCTGGTCACACCGTCGGAGGTGCTGCTGGAAGAAATCAAAACCGTGCAGGGCATCTGGGATCACCGCGCCGATCCGTTACACTGGGCGCAGGCCAGGTTTTACGGCTTCATCTACGCGCAACGTCACGCCGTGGAAACACTCGACTTGCAACTGACGTATCTGGAGCTGGCCACCGGCAAGGTGACGGAATTGCGCCAGTCGTTTTCGTTCGCCGGGTTATCCGATTTCTTCACGGCGACCACCGCCATCTACGTGGACTGGCTTCGCGAACGCCATCACTGGTGCCTCGCAAGAGATGAATCCATTCGCGCGCTGGCGTTTCCTTTCCCCGCCTATCGTCCGGGCCAGCGCGATCTGGCCGTCGCCGCCTATCGCGTGCTGGCCAATGGCGGACGGCTCTTCCTCGCCGCCCCGACCGGCATCGGCAAAACCATCTCCGTCCTTTTTCCCGCCGTCAAAGCGCTCGGCGAACGAAAGCTGGAACGCATCTTTTATCTGACCGCACGCACGGTCGGACGCGCCATCGCCGAGAAAGCATGTGCTGACCTGCACCGCGGCGGATTGAAACTCCGCACCGTCACCATCACCGCCAAAGCGAAGGTCTGTGTTCGTGACGGTCAACCGTGCGATCCCCTGACCTGTCCCATGGCGCTCGGTTATTACGACCGCATCAAACCGGCGATTCGTGATGCCCTGGCCCGGGAGGAGATCAACCGGCCCGCGCTTGAAGCCGTGGCCCAGAAACATCAAGTGTGCCCCTTTGAACTTTCGCTGGACGTGTCGGTCTGGGCCGATGCGATCGTCTGTGATTACAACTACGTTTTTGATCCGCAGGTTTATTTGCGCCGGCACTTCGCCGAGGGCGGCGGCAAATACGCCTTTCTCGTGGACGAAGCGCATAATCTGGTGGACCGGGCGCGGGAGATGTTCTCCGCCGATCTGGATGGCCAGGAGATCCTCGACGCAAAGCGTGCAATCAGGCAAGCCGTTCCGCGTTGCGCACGCGCCCTGGTGAAGCTGCTTTCGGAGATGAACCAACTTGGCAGCCCCGGCACAACCTCCGAAGAACCGATTGAAATTTCCGATCCGTCCGTCGAACTCAACTTGTTTCCAGTTCAAGCCACGACGGTCCAGGTTGAAAAAGCCGGCGTCCCCACCAGCCGCGAGGTTCCCGAACGCTTGATCGAGTTCGTGGAAGCCGCACTGACCGAGGCGGAAACCTGGCTGGCTCAAAACAAACCGGCCGGGTTTCGGGAGCAGCTGCTCACGCTCTATTTCCATCTGCATTCGTTCCGGCGCACCGCGGAACTTTACGATGACCATTATGCAACCATCATTGAAACGATTCCATCGCTGAAGGTGCGGCTTTTTTGTTTGGATCCATCCACCTTGCTCCGTCAGGCATTGGCCCGCGGCGCCGCGGCCATTTTCTTTTCCGCCACGCTCACGCCGATGGACTATTATCGAACACTGCTTGGCGGCATGCCGGAAGATCCCGTGCTGCAACTATCATCGCCGTTCCCGTCCGAAAACCTGGCGGTGTTCATCCAGGACCGGATTCAGACCCATTTCAAAGGACGGTCAGAATCTCTCGGGGACGTGGTGGAAGCGATTGGAACGCTGGTGCAAGGCCGGCGCGGCAATTACCTCGTCTATTTTCCTTCGTATCAATACCTTAACTCCGTATTGCAGGAATTTCAGACGCGATACCCATCGGTTGCCGTGCTGGCGCAACGACCCGGCATGACCGATCCGGAACGTGATGCCTTCCTGGCCGCCTTTTCTTCGGAGCACAGCGACACACTCGTGGGATTCGCCGTGCTGGGAGGGATTTTCGGAGAAGGCATTGACCTGGTCGGCGAGCGTTTGATCGGGGCGGTCATCGTCGGCGTCGGGCTGCCGCAACTTTGCGTCGAACGCGATTTGATCCGCGACTATTTTCAGCAGCAGAACTCGGCGGGATTTGAATATGCCTACACGTTCCCCGGCATGAACTGTGTGCTCCAGGCCATCGGACGGGTCATCCGTTCGGAATCGGATCGCGGCGTGGCGCTGCTCATTGACGCCCGGTTCAATGAGCAGCGTTATCGCCGTCTATTTCCCGCATGGTGGCAGTTCATCCGCGTCCGGAATCCGGAACGGCTGCGAGAGGCCGTCGCTGCGTTTTGGGATCAAGGCCAGCGCTAATAAATTCCTGCCGCAGCCCTCAAGCCGCCAGCGCCGCCAGCGGTTGATCCCGTTTTTCAATCTTCACGCGCAGCTTTTGCAACGCCTGTTCCTGGATCTGGCGGATGCGTTCGCGGGTGACCCCCAAACGCGCCCCAACCTGTTCCAGCGTTTTCGGCCGGCCGTTGTCCAGTCCGAAGCGCATCGCCAGAATCCGGCTTTCGCGCGCATCCAGCGTGGCCAGGACTTCCTTCACCAGCTCGTTGTCGGTGTCGGTCACCAGCCCGTCGAACGGTGCGGCGGCGTTGGCATCCGCCACGATTTCCGAAATCGCCGTGGTGTTGTCGGAACTGACGGGCGAGTCGAGCGACACCGGCGCCCGGGAAGCTTCGCGATAGCGCCGGATGCGCCGCGCATCCAGTCCCAGATCGTCCGCGACCTCTTCGTCAGTCGGCTCGCGATCGAGCGTCTCGCGCAATCTGACTTCAGATTTGCGAATGTGCGCCAGCCGGTCCACGACATGCACCGGCAGGCGGATGGTCTTGGACTGGTTTGACAGCGCCCGCCGGATGGCCTGCTTGATCCACAAGGACGCGTAGGTCGAAAGCTTCGCTCCCTTGTCCGGATTGAAGCGCTCCACGCCCTTCATCAATCCGATGTTGCCCTCGTTGATGAGGTCCAGCAGCGGCAGCCCCAGCCCCTCGTAGTCGCGGGCGATTTTCACCACCAGCCGCAGATTGGCCGTGATCATTCGCTCCCGCGCCTTCTTGTCACCCCGCTGGATTTTTCGCGCGAGCGCGAGTTCTTCCTCCGGCGCGAGCAATTTCACCTGGCCAATCTCGCGGAGATAGAGTTGCAAGGTATCACCCCGCAGTGACTCTGCGGGAATGACTTCTTCAACCACCGGCGATGGCAACGGTTCAGCCAGTTCAACGGCCACCGGCGCCGCCAAAGCCCGGCGCGACCGGTCGGCAGATTGCAATCGCGGATGTGGCACCTTGAGTTTTGGTGCGGCGACCCGTGAATTTCGTTTGAGCGTATTTTTCATGATGTGTTTAATTCCGTTGATGGTTGATCACCAGTTCCTCCGGCGTTACCACCAGATCCAATTTCTCCGTGTGCCGCAGGACGGTGACCGGCGATGCGACGCCAATCACACCCGCAACCAGATGCCGGTGCAGTTCATCGATTCCGGAAACGGTTTCACCGCCGAATGAGACGATCACGTCACCCTCGCGCAGACCGGCCCGGCGCGCGGGACTCCCCGGCTCGATGCCGGACACCAGGATGCCCTGATCCGCGGCCAGCCGGTGAAACACCACGACCCGCCGGTGGATCGGAACATTCTGCCCGGCGACTCCAATCCAGCTGCGCCGGATGAGACCTTCCTTGATCAACCACGCCGTCACGAACTCGGCCGTGTTGCTCGCGATCGCAAAGCAAATCCCCTGCGCCGGCAGGATGATCGCCGTGTTCACGCCGATGATTTCCCCGCGCGAATTGACCAGCGGCCCGCCGGAGTTGCCGGGATTCAGCGCCGCATCGGTCTGGATGACATTGTCAATCAGCCGGCCGGACTGGGAGCGCATCGAACGTCCCAAGGCGCTCACCACGCCCGCCGTCACCGTCTGTTGAAAACCGAACGGACTGCCGATGGCGATGGCGATCTGCCCGACACGGACCGATTTGGAATTCCCGAATTGCGCGTGAACGAGCTGCGCGGCATTGATGCGGACCACCGCCAGATCCGTTTCCGGATCGTCGCCGACCAAAACCGCTTTAAACACCCGCCCGTCCGCCAGCGTGACCTCCATCCGTTCAGCCCCGTGAACCACGTGGCTGTTGGTCAGGATGTAGCCATCGGGCGCAATGATGAACCCCGAACCGCTGCCGCCCGATTCCGATCCACGCCGGCTTTCCTGCGCGGCACGCAGAACGCGGATGTTCACCACCGCGGGCCCGACGGCGGCCACGACCCGGGTGATGGTGTTGGAATAACCGTCCAGCAATTCGTCATCGCCATTCAACGGCTCCATCGGCGCTCCTGCCACAACGGAGTCAACTTCACCGATGGCGCGAACGAGTCCGGTTGCTCTTTGTCCTGGAAATGTGGTTGGCGTTTTCATAATTGGATTCGACAAGTCAGCCCGCTTGACGGGCAGGTGATGGTTTGTGGTTCAAGCCGGCACGGCGAGCTTCTCCAGTTTGGAAACGATGGCGCGTTTGGCGGTGACTCCGACGGTTTTATCCCGCACTTCGCCGCCGGCGAAATAGAGCAACGTCGGGATGGACTGGATGCCGAAACGCGCAGCCAGGCCCGGGTTGGTGTCCACATTCACCTTCGCGACCTTGACGCGACCGGCCTGCTCGCCGGCGATTTCGTCGAGGGCCGGGGCGAGCATCTTGCACGGCCCGCACCATTCGGCCCAAAAATCCACGAGGACCGGTTGATTGGACTGAATCACTTCCGCCTCAAAGTTTCCCTCATTGATTTCAATGGTTGATTTCATGTTCGCCTTTCATTCTTTGTTTGTAACTATTGCAGTTACACACTTGCACAAAAAAAACGGCCGTCAACTGACTATTTTTTGGGGGCGCAGACGCCCGACGCCTTCACCGCGTCAATCACGTCAGCCAGGGTGGTCTTCTCCAGGTCCCGTTCCATCGCTTTTTGAGCTGAACAAAATATTCTGGACAGGGCTTCCAGGATGCAGTGCCCCACCGGACAGGACGTGTTGGGTTTGCGTGACGGTTTGGCAAAGGATTCGCAGTCCTCGACGGAGCGGTAGACTTCAGCCAGATTGATCCGGCGGGGAGAACGGCTGAGCCGGGAGCCGGCCCCCGCTCCTTTGCAGGTTTCCACCAGCCTGGCTTTCTGCAACGATGACAACAACCGCCGGACCATCACGGGATTCGTGTTGATGCTGCCGGCCAGGGACGCGGACGTGACCCGGTCGCCCTCTTTGTAGGCCAGAACGGCCAGCACATGGACAGCCATGGCAAAGCGGCAGCTAGTTCTCATAAGTCATGACTTTAAGTAACCATTGCCATTACATCTGTCAAGCGGACACCCCCGCCATCCCGGCAGACAGGACCTGTGCCGCTCCGCGCTGCGTTTTTTGCAGGCTTAAAATTCCCGTGCCGGGCCAGCGGCTGGTTTGGAAATTATCTTGCAATCCCGTGCGTCTGAAAATTGGTGCCACCCCTGTGCTGCTTGCCTGTCAAAATTTCACCGACAAGCCGGCTGCCTTGGCCAGTTTCTTTTGCCGCTCATCGAAGGTCAGAAAGAGATCAAAGCCAAGTTCAACCGCTGCGGCGACGTGAAACAGATCACTGCTGCGACAGCCAAAATCTCCGGCGTGCGCCGCACCCAGTTTTTCGGCTTCGCGCAGCGTGGCGACCCAATCCACCAGCGCATGCACCAGCACGGTTTCATCGCGCAAGTCCACGTCCATCTGCTTCAGTTGCGTCTTGCTTTGGGGCAGATCAATCAGCTTGTGAAATACCGCCAACCGGATGGCGTTGCGCACTTCCAGTCGATGCCAAGGCGTGAATGGCAACGACTCACCGTGACGTTGCATGAATGCGGTGGCAGCCGTTGAGCTTTGTTGCTGGAGATAAAGCGCAACCATGAAACTGGAGTCAGCGTAAGCTTTCAATAGGCACCCCGGCTTTCGTCCAGAACCGCCCCCATCGCCTTGTCGGAAATAATTTTCCGGCCAAATACCTTATGCAAGCGACCCGCAATGTCCGGCATCTGCGCGTCAGCCTTCTTTTGGACGTGTGCGGGCAAAAGCCGGGCCACGGTGCGGCGATGCCTGGTGATCGCGACTTCTTCACCATTGCTGACCCACGCCAGAATGCGGTTGAAATCATGCCGCATCTCACGGATGGAGGCTGTCTTCATGTGGCACATTATGTGACACAAATGGATTTAGGTCAAAACTTCAATTTCCCGGCAATCGCGACCAAACTTTGCAGGCTCCATTCCGCGCCCGTGGTTTTGACTCCGCTTTCGACCACCCACGGGCGGGGCATGTGCGAACGCATCGAAACATCGGAGAATATTTAGACGGGCCTAATGATTCATTCGGGCTGATCCAGCCATCCGATATATTTCAAAATGGAGGCAATACCAATGATGACCGAAGTGCATAACCGGCCGGAATACGGCTGGAGCCGCAATCCCTCTGGCCCGTTTTCGGTGAATCGCTGCTTCGCCAAGGAGGAGAATGGAAGTCGTTGTTCTCGACGTGCGGTTGGACTAGGCTGGCAGCGCCATGCAAACCAACCACGACACACACAGCAAGGTCATCGGTTATCTCCTTTGGATTTTCGGATTCACCGGCGCACACCGGTTTTATTACGGCAAGCCCATCAGCGGCACGATTTGGTTCTTCACCGCCGGGCTGTTCCTCATCGGTTGGATCGTCGATCTGTTCCTCATCCCTGGCATGGATCGTCAGGCCGACCGGCGCTTCGTCACCGGCACCACCGACTACACCGTTGCCTGGTTGCTGCTCACCTTTGTGGGCTTCTTCGGCCTCCACCGCTTCTACCTCGGGAAATGGGGCACCGGCATTCTTTACCTGCTGACGGGTGGATTGCTGCTCATGGGAATCCTTTACGACCTCTGGACACTCAATCAACAGGTGAGCGAGGTCAACAATGCCCGAAAGGCCGGGCAGTAATCGGAATCAAAAAGGAACAGACGTCAGCCCGAACTTTTGACACAAACTCCCGGCCCTGCCCATACGTCCCAGACGTTGCGCCACCTCCATTTGCCGAACCTCTCTATTTCACCGGGAGGTTGAATGTGGGAATGGAGACAAAACAGGCATTTTATCCTTTGCTTTCATGTGTTTCCTCCCTGCTGCGGATTTTAGGTTTAATCTGGCAACCGCTTGGGACGCGGTTTGAACGGGTTGCCCGTCCGAGTCGTTCCGCGCCACACGGCGCACGAATCGGCTGCTTGCGCCCGCTCAAGGCATTTGCGAAAGTGGCGCCCGGCGCAGAGTTGCCGGTGTGGCGAAATGGCAGACGCACAGGACTTAAAATCCTGGGACCTTAAAACGTCGTGTGGGTTCGAGTCCCACCACCGGCACCAATTTTATCCTGTTGCTTTTCAGCAGGATGGTGCGACCAGAAAAAGCAGGTGTCAGTGGAAGTGCCAGTGCAAATACCACTGGCCAAAACTCAGTGATTACTCGGTAAATACTGGTCGAAAACGCGGTCACAACCCGGCTGGATGCCTGAAAAAGACAGGCCGGGGTGCCAGTGAAAGTGCCAGTGAAGTCAAAACCGGACTCAAATCCGGCGAAAACTCCGGAATCATTGGGATTCGGACGGGATTCGCTGCCCGTCTGGTGTAGCTGATACACCCAAAGCCACGAACGGTTTCATAACTTTCGGACAAAAAATCCGAATTATGAAAAATCGTTTCATCCTCTACCGCCGCAAACTTGGCGGTATGTTCTACGTCCAAGACACCAAAACTCGCAAACAGGAGAGCTTGGGCACAAAAATTCGCTCCGAGGCCACGACCCTGTTCAATGCCCGCAATGAAGCTGCCCGGCAACCGCAACTGAACCTCCAAATTGCCAAGGCATATCTGGCGGGATCTGATTTCGGTGCCTCAACCCGGACCTGGCAGGACGCCTTTAACGCCATCATCGAAAATAAAACCGGCGTCACCAAGGATCGCTGGCAGCGTGGCGCCCGCCAGAAAGCATTTGAGTTGATTCACCCGCTGATCATCGTAGAGACGAAGGCGGAACAACTTTCCGCCTGTTTGAGGGCGGGAACGGTCAGCACCAATGTCCTGCTGCGGGAGTTGCATAACTTTTGCCTTTCCATGGGCTGGCTGCCGTGGCCGATCATCCCCAAGCGGCTCTGGCCGAAAATTGAATACCAGCCCAAGCGGGCCATCACAGCAGAGGAACACCGCATGATTATCGGCCGGGAAAAAAATGTGGAACTTCGGGCGTTGTATGAATTGTGCTGGCACTTGGGTGGTTCGCAAACCGACATTGCCAACCTCGCGGCTGAAAACATTGACTGGCCTGACCGTGTTGTTTCTTATGCCCGGAGAAAAACCGGCAGTCCGGCATTTATCCATTTCGGTCCGGCGGTGGAATCCATCCTGCGTTCGCTGCCAACTGAAGGACTTTTGTTCCCGAAGATTGCGTTGTGGATGGAAAAGCACCGGGCAAAAGAATTCAAACGTCGTTGCCTTGGCTTGGGTATCCAAGGCGTCTCCTTGCACTCTTACCGCTATGCATGGGCGGAGCGGGCAAAAACTTGCGGCTACCCGGAACGGTTCGCGCAAGAGGCGCTCGGCCACAACAGCAAGGCCGTTCACCGTGCTTACGCCCGCAAGGCACAAGTCAGACTGCCTTCGTTGGAAAGCTACGAACGGCAAGCGGTGGAGGGACGGATCATTCAGTTGCCGCCACTTTCATCCGAGATGCACACAAACGGCCACAGGGACCATCAAGTTGGTTGAGTCGCGCCTGCTTTGTGCTTGGTTTAGGTGCTGTAGTTCAAGCATGGCTTGAACTATGCGCCCCGATCCAAACCAAAACTTGCGATCGGCTTTCCGCGAGGAAAATCATTTGCCAAGCAAACGTCGTGTTTCATCCATAAGCGGATTCTCAAAGGCACTGGCGTAGGCATCCAACAGAGATGCTTTGAGACACAGTTTTCGTCCGGCCTTGCGCCAGCCGGAAACAGCAGTGAAAACTTCACAAAGAATTTTCTTCGACTCAACAGCCTTGAGGCCAAAGCGCTCAGCAGCAGCGAGTGCAACAGCAATGGTCGGTTCAACTTGATCTTCGGTGATGGCAGTTTTGCTCATGTGGACACGATCCATTTCTGGCACGGGGTTAATGTCATAGGCCGGTGAAAGCGACCAGCGTCCGGATTCGCGCATGAGAAAACCATGATTGCGGAGGTGGTCGTCGTAGTTGCTGGCGAGAAGCGAGAAGACGAGGCGACGCCACAATTCGCGGAGGTCGCCGGGAACATCGTTGCCAAATTGTCGGATACCGTCAGCCAACATGGTGTAGGCACCGACATCACCTTGCGGCAATCCCAACAAGCTGGCCGCCGAGATGAAAGGGATGCGGATTTTCCCCGCGCGATCAAAGCGGGTGATCACGGCGACGCTTTGATTGCTCACAGGCACGAGGCGATGTTCCGCAACCCGGATGCCTGCTTGTGCCGCAAGCGTAAGCGCAAGAATTTCACCCGCAGCAATGTCCCGCGTATCATCAGGTTTGGGAAACTTCGCGATGGCGAGCCGGTCGTCGGCCAGACTGACCGCTGATTTGGGCCGGGCACCGCCGAGCGGCGAGCCAGCGCCGAGGAGGAAGCGCAGATCTTGGGCTGTTTCCGTCTCGCTATGAATTGCATCTGTGGCACGAAGCAAGGCGTTGAGGCGAACCAACGGCGGGAGTTTTCCACTGGCAGCGGCGAGAAACGGACTTTTAGCATCAAGTCGGAAACGCAAAGCGCCGATGCGCGCCGCATCGTCCAGCGCCAGCACATAGTCAATTTCGTGATATGGCTTTTGAGCGAGAACCTTTTTACGAACGGCACGCTCAATCAAGACGCGACCCCAGCGGTCAGGCCCGCAATCCTGAATTGCACCGAAAAGCGTCGCACCATGATGCGCGCCGCGTTGCAGTGGAAGTGCTGTGGGATCAATGGCAAAGGCGTCATCACGGTGAAGCCATTCGGGCACATACTCAAACGAGACGGACGCGCCACGTTCGGCGGCATGGAGACGACCCACAAAATGAGTCTGCCCCTGCCAATCAAGATGGACTTCCAAGCTCATGGTTTGGCGCGGTGAATACGTTGAGGCAAGCGGCGTTCATCCAGGCTGAGAGCAAGTTCGTCACTGGCGGGCGCAGCGAGGTTTGCCAGACGGTCATGCAGCTTGAGAACGAATGCAGCCGTCACCAAAGTGCCGAGTGCAACGGTCGGATCGCCGCGCTCAAGCCGCCAGAGCGTATTGCGGCTGACAAAAAGACGAGCCGCCATGTCGCTCGTGGAGATGCCGCGCTTGCGCCGGGCGAGCGCAAGGTCGCGGCCCAGCTTACGGAGCGCATGAGCCGCCGGCAAAGGGATGGAGCCATTTTTCGACATGGTCATAGTGTCCTGTATTAATGACGTTATGTCAAGTAATGTCTCTTTTATAGGACGCTAATCTGCTTGCGACAATCGGTTGAGTTGCGCCTGTCTTTATCTGTGCCTGCTGATTTTCTTGCGGGCGTTGCGTTCCCGCCAGTAGCTGGCGATTCCTTCGATTGGGTGGTTTCGGGTTTTGAGCTTTGGCCTTCCTTCGTCATTGGGCCTTCGTCATTCTCCTGAATCCCAACAGCCAACTCCGGAGTTCGGGCGTAATCGAACTTCCGTTCGTGCCGCATTGCCTGCCCTCTGGGTGATTGTGAAAATGAAAACAGGTCTGAAAAGCGATGTGGCAGGAACGGACGGCAAGCCGGAATAAACGCCAGCGACGCGAACGGGATTCTGGTTTGGATTGGCGCGCGCTTCGCGGTTGAAAGCGCCTGTTCCAGTCTTTGCGCTGCATTGGAAACAGCTTCAGTCAAAACGAAACACCACCCCCTCCTTCGGTGAAAGTTTTGTTGAGCTGCGGCCGCAAGGCCAGCATGTCCTCCACTTCCACGCGCAGCCCGTCGTCGCCATGACACGCGCGATCCAGAAAAATCTTCAGGTCCTCCTAGGCATCAAGTTCTAGCGCGGAGAGAAATATCTGCTCCGCCTGCTCTGTCATCACTTTGCTCATGGCTTCAATAGATAATGCGATATTGCGGGGCTGATTATGCCAAAAATCTCAATCGGTTCGGAACGGCGAGGCCGGCAAGCCCGCGCGGTTGAACAAATTTCCTTCCGGCACATTCGCCCAGCCGTAGCGCACGGCGACAGGCTGCGGCACTTCGGCGGCATTCACCACGACCGCTTCGCCGACAATTTTCGCCTGAGCCGGGTGAAACACTTTGTCCGCGCCGGCCATCGTGAAGCCTTTCAGCTCGCCGTCCTTCGCCACCAGTCCGCCGTCCAAGTGCGTGAACTTCAAAATCGCGTTCGCGCCTTCAATCTTCATCGAATCGAAAACCGGGCCGGAGTATTCAAGTTTTTCGCCATAGGCCAGCGCGCGGGCGGCCAGCGCGAGCCGCGCGCCGACAGGTTGTTTGCGCGGGGGATGGATGTCGTTGGCGTCGCCGCAATCAATCGTGACCGCCATCGCAGTGTTCGTGGTGTGCTGCCAGGAGAGCAGTTGCGCATCGCGAATTTCCGGCGTCATGCTGTTGTAAGGCGCGATTTGCACGAACAGAAACGGAAAATCTTCCCTGCCCCACGCCTGCCGCCAGTCGGCGATCATCGCGGGAAACAACGTCTGATACTGCCGCTCGCGCCCGACGTTCGCCTCGCCTTGATACCAGATGACACCGCGCATCGCATACGGCAGCAGCGGCGCGATCATGCCGTTGTAAAGAACCGTCGGCGCGCTGGGGTCCTGGCTGAAATCGCCCGGCGGCCAGCCGGTTTCGCGCAGCGACGCACCTGGCTTGCAGAGCCACGGGCCGGCAAGCGAAAGAAATTTGTCCGCTCTGTGTGAACTGGAACCGGCGGAACCAAACATGACCCGCATCGTGCCGTCGCCGCCATACAAGCCGCCGCCCGCACCGGTGTCCAGCACGCGCACGGCAATGACATTCGCGCCGTGCTTCAATAGTTTTCCCGGCACGCGATAAACGCGCAACTGGCTCCATCCGGTCGTCGTGCCGACCAAAGTGCCGTTGACCCATGTGGTGTCGTTGTCGTCCACCGCGCCGAGATGCAGCCACACGTCGCCGCCGTCCCAGTATTGCGGCAGTTCAAACGTGCGCCGAAACCAGAAGACTCCGTCGAAATCCGCGTAGCCCGCGCTTTCCCACAACGTCGGCAGCGTCATCGTCTTCCAGTCGTTCGCGTCCAACTCCGCCGCGCTCCAGACCGCGCCGGGTTTCGAGCCGGGATCCGCTGTTTGATACCACGCCTCCTGCTTCGCCAGCGTTTCGCGATGAGCCAGTTCGGGATTGGCGGCAAGTTCTTTCAACTGCGCGAGCGGCCCGGCAAAGTCCGGCAGCGTTTGTAAGCCGGCTCCGCTCGTCCACGCCTCCGCCGGCGTGCCGCCCCAGGAACTGTGGATGATGCCAACCGGAACGTGCCGCGCGGCAAACAGGTCGCGCGCGAAAAAATAACCGACGGCGGTGAAATCCTTCACCGTCGCCGGCGAACAGACCGTCCAGTTGCCGTTCGCCATCGCCAGCGGCGTGAAGGATTTTGTCTGCGGCACATAGAACTGGCGGATTTCGGGATAGTTCGCCGCCGCGACTTCGTGTTCCCAATCGGCGATGGGCTGCTGGCCCACTCGCAAACCGAGCTGACGTTCCATGTTGGACTGCCCGCTGGCAACCCAGACTTCGCCGACGAGGATGTTGGTGATGACGCTGGTGGTGTCGCCGGAAACTGTCAACGACTGCGGCGTAGCGTTGGGCTTCATCGGCTGGAGCCAGACTTTCCAACCGCCGTTCGTGGCCACGGTGGAAACTTTCTGGCCGGCGAACGTCACGGTGATTTTTTCGGCGTCATGCGCCGTGCCCCAGACCGGCACACGCGCATCGCATTGCAGCACGGCGTTGTCCTGGAACAGCGGGTTTAGTTCCGCCGAAATTCCCGCCGTGGCGGCGGCGAAAAACAAAACGGGAAGGATCACAATTTTTTTCATGGTGAAAATTTTCGCCCGACAAATCCCGCCGCGAAACAACTGGAAGCGTCCCTTATTTTATTCCGCTACGGCGGCGTTGGGAATGTGCGTGAACTTGGCGACGGCCTGCGAACGCGAGCGGACGTGCAGTTTCTCGTAGATGCGGCGGATGTGTGTGTTGACCGTCGGCACGCTGATGTGCAGCGCCTCGGCGATTTCCTTGTAGAGATAGCCGCGAGCGAGCAGTTCCAAAACCTCGCGTTCGCGCGGCGAAAGATTGTCCGGTTCGGCGATGGAGGACGTATTGCTGAACCGCTGAAATGACTGGACGATTTTGCGCGCGATATTGCTGCTCATCGGCGAGCCGCCGGCATGCACATCCTTGAGCGCGGCAAGCAATTCGGCGCGCGGAGTGCGTTTGAGCATGTAACCGCTCGCGCCGGAAGACAGCGCCTTGAAGATGTGATCGGGGTCTTCATAGACCGTGAGCATCACGAACTGCGTGTCCCGCAACTGCGGCTTGAGGCGACGGACACATTCGATGCCGCTCATGCCGGGCATGTTGATGTCCATCAGGACGACGGAAGGATTCTCCTGCGGCAGAGCGGCCAGCGCGACCTCGGCGTTTTCATGCGCGCCCATAAATTTGAATCCATCCGCGCCGCGAATCCATTCGCCCAAAATGCCGCGCAACGGCGCGTCGTCCTCGACGATGGAAACGGAGATACTCATGGGCTTTACTTTAGCCCGGATTCGCCTGGAAGGATTGTCGTTAGTTTTCACTACACGGGCAGCCTAAAATATTCTGGTTCGTTGGGAACATAGCAGTGCGGACGGCGCGGTGCAAATTTGTTTCCACCAAATAACCTCACGGCAGCGGCGGGCCGAGTTTGATGCGGTAGAATCGCTGCGGCCCGGCAGAATTTGTGTCCGTCCAGTTGAATGGCAGCACGGGCGAGTTGGTGATGAAGACGTTGCTCCACTGCGTGAGGTTGGTCGAGGCTTCAACCGCGTAATCCGGCCCGCTCTGGCCGCTGATGCTCAAGCTAAACTGCCCGCCCGCGACGGAAATGTTGCTCATGCCCGACGTGGAAAGCGGATTCACAACGACAGCAAAAGCTTGCGTGGCGCTCAGGCTGGGCGAGCCGTTGTCGGAAACTTTCAGCGTGAAATTGTTGGTCGAGTTCGCCTGCGTGACGAGCGGGCGGAAGCTAAATGCACCGCTGTTGGTATTCAGCGTGGCGTTGGTCGCGCCGTTGAGCAGCGCGTAGGTCAGCGTCTGCGGCGGCGAGTCCGTGTCCGTAGCGCTGGCGGTGAAAGCGACGGTCTGGCCGACGTTGACCGTGCGATTGGTGATCGCGGCGAGCACGGGTGGCGCGTTGGTAGGCCCGGTCAGCGTCAGCGCGATGGTCTGCGTGTGACTGATCAATCCGGCGGTGGCGATGACGGTCACGTTGGTTGTGCCGGAGGTTACGGAGTTGGAGGCCGTGAACATCAGCGTGCTCGCACCGCCGGTGCTTGGATTGTTGGTGAACGTGGCGGAGACGCCGCTTGGAAGATTGCTGACGCTGAGCGTGTAGCACGCATTCAAGCCATCGGTTGGAGTCACCGTGATCGTGCTCGCGCCGTTCGTTCCGCCATTCACGGTCAGGCTGTTCGGATTCGCGGACAGGTCGAAGTCCGGCGTGGGAGCATCAAACGACACGGAGTCAATGTAGCAGGTGCCCGTCCAACCGGCGCTCGTGATGAATTGAATGCCCAAACTTTGCGCTGGCGACACGACGTTTGTCGGCACCGTCAGGGTGATTGTGTTCCACGCATTCGTCGTCAGACTGGGATACCAACTGGCGGTCCATGCCCAGTTGTGGTCCTGTAGATACGGTTGGAGCGTTGTCACTTTGCTGCCGGTAGGAATCCAGACATGAAAGGTGATTGTCGTGCCGGCGGCTATCGCCACGTTGCCCACGGACGGAGACGCGGTGACCGCTGATGAGCCATTGAAGTTCACGGCCAGCGACTGGTTGCCGGCATAATATTGGGCAGTTGAAGTCACGACGCCTGAAACAATGCCGCCGCCTCCCCCCCAGCCTTGCGAACTGGATTCAAAGTTAAATTGCACGGAATCGGTCGTGCCGGAGGTTGTCGCGTGGGCTTCAGGCGAAAAACCTGATGAGCCGGAGCCGTTGACGGCGACGACCTGATAGTAATAGGTGGTGCCGCTGTTGAGGCTGATATTGGTATAGGACGTGCCGGTGATGCCGGTGACGACAGGCGCGATCGAACTCTCGCCACCGCTCTGAGTCGCCCGGTAGAGATTGTAGCTGGTCGCTCCGCTGCCGGCCGTCCAGGACAAGGTGACCTGGCCAACGCCTCCGGTCGCGGTGAGGCCGGACGGGGCGTAAGACGCACCGTTCGGAGGAGGCGGTGCCGTTCCGCCCGTCAATGCAGTAACAACTGGCGCGTCATTGACTGCGCCCGAAGTGAAGTCAATCGGACTTCCCGGCGTGCTCCAATAAAACGGACTGAGTCCGTGAACGCGGGCGGATTCCGCCACATACTTGTCCCAATAGAGCGTGGAATTACGATTCCAAGTTGCCGCCGTGGCGTTTGTCAGGGACGACGTGTAAGCCCCAAATTCGCCGATCATGACCGGAATGCCTTTGCTGACATACAGGTCGGCCAGTTGTTGAAATCCTGAATCCATACTGCCTTCTTCACCCCAGGTGGCGTTGCGGCTTGAATCGCCGGCATAATGGTAAGCCGGCCCCCAGAAGTAAATCGCGTTGCCCCACAATTGATCGTCATGAATGATCGTGAACAGCGAAGGGGTGTAGTTATGATATTCCACCATCAGCCGGTTGGAAACGGTGTCCGTCGGCAAGGCGTTCATCCACGTCGGATCCGCTATGCTTTGCAGCACCAGCCAGCGATTCGTATTATTGCCGCCCGCGCTGCGCACCGCGTTCACGAACGTCTGATAATAAAACATCATCGTCTTCATCTCGTCAGGACTTGACACCGGCGGCTCGTTGGCTGCGGCAAAGAGCAGATGATTGTCGTAACCAGCAAACGTCGTCGCAATCTGCGTCCAGTAGGATTTCATCTTCGCGTTGACGACGGGATCAATGTTGGTAGTGATGTTGGCATCCAGCCAGCCGCCGTCCCAGTGATCATTCATGACGACATACAGGCCCGCCGCGATCGCGTTGTCCACCGTCTGTTTGACCTTCGCCATGAAGGCGGGATTGATCGGGTAGTTGGTGACGCCGCCGCTGGTATTGGTGGTGGCATTGAAATCCCAGGCGCACGGGATGCGCACGGCGTTGAACCCAGCGTTGGCGGCAGTGTAGAGCGGCGCGGCGGTCGGATAGGTGAAGCCCCAGATGGCTTCCAACGAATTTCCCAAGTTAAATCCGTAGGTGGGCATCGGGAACGGCTGGCTGGCGGGAATGTTCGTTGGCCCCGGCTGAAAACCCAGATCAAAAACCGCGTCATACTTGTGGCTGCTGCCGTTGACAACCGTGCCGCCGCTGATGGGAATGGTCACAATTTCGCCGCCGGCATAGGCGTTCGTCGCCACCGCCAGCGCCGCCCAACCGCCACTGCTCGGCTTGATGCCGAACGAGAAGGCGTAGGTTTGATTCGTGCCCAACCGCACATTCAGCCCGCTCCATTTGAGCCAGTCGCCGTCCGTGAAACCGGGATTCGCCGCGCTGACCGCAAGGAGCAAGGTCGCCGTGCTGTTGCTGATCGAATAGATGCGCAAGTAATACGTCGGCGTGCTCGCGGGCGTGCCGTAGCTGCCGCCGGAGTTCAATCCTGCCGTCTTGATGGCCACCGTCGCCAGATTCAGCGCGTTGGTTCCGGTGGTGAACGTCTGACCAACGGGCGGGTTGTTGTCGGTGAAATAATTCAGCCCGTCGGGCCAGGCCGTGTTGCCTTGGGCCAAGAGTTGGCAAATATCGTTCGCCCCAGGAACTGGCGCGTTAGTGATGTCGGCAAGCGTTTGCGCGTGCAAAGCACCCGCCAGCCCGAGGGCGAGAAGTGGCAATACAAAACACAGCCTGCAAGTGATCTGGCGAAAATCCGGCACACGAATCACATCCGCAAAGGAAGTCATTGATGTTAACTAATGCTAATCAACAAAGCCGGCAATCGTCAGTTTTAACGACAGCAGCCGTGTGCCAGTTTTTATTAGGGTGAAAGGCATTCCGCGCCGTCATCAATTTTGATGACTACACCAATTTCAAGATCGCTTATAAGGTCGCCGCACACCCTAAGTCAGTTCCCCGAATGTCATCCATTCGCAAATGCCGCACCTATTCTCAACGGTGGGCTTTCACGAAATTGATCATGAGGACGAACAGAGACGGGTGTGCTAACAAGTCCCACCAAACCAAAAACCACAAACAAGAAAGGCAAATATATGAGCAAGAAGCTAAATGTCCTATTCATCGTGATCGCCGGAATTCTGGGTGCCGCGTCTGCGGCGCAGGCCCAGATTTACTCCACGTGGGCCAATTATGGGTCGTTTACCCAAGGCGACTGGACGATTTACAACGACGTCTGGGGAGTCAAGAAGCCCAACACGCAGCAGCTTTTCGTCAACAGTATCAACTCATGGTATGTCAATACGAAGCAGAACAACGGCGGCGTAAAGTCCTATCCGAACACTGCCGTCTATCCCAATACCCCTCTGGCGCAAATGCAGTCGGCTACGGCGACGTTCAACACCACGTCGCCCGTCGGCAAGAGCGGGTATTGGTGGGACTGGACGTTTGACTGCTGGTCCGCCAACAGTGCCGACGAGGTCATGATTCTCACCAGCTATTACCCGTCGGCAGGCGGTTGGGGAACGAAGATCGCGACCAACGTGACGATCGGCGGCATCCTTTACAAAGAGGTCTGGCAGGCCGCCCCCGGCTGGAATGTCGTGCAGTTCATCCCTGCCCAACAGATGACGAGCGGCACCCTGGATATCCTCGCGGTCTGGAACTGGGCCGCGTCGCATGGGCTTCTGGTGAACACCGACTTCGACACCATGCAGTTTGGCGTCGAGATCACGTCAACCGGTAACACATGGCAGACCTTCGGCCTGAATTACTCAGCCTCGTGGAGCAACAAGTCCGGCGGCGGGTCGGGCATCTAATCGCATTACGCGCAACCACGCGTCGCGCGCTCCATCCCGCATAGGGATGAATATCGCGGCGAGTATCTTGTAATCGCCCGGGCTTCGAACGACGAGGCCCGGGCGATATTCATTGTAAGCCGTCTGAAGAATAAAAAGTGCGTGTTTTTCATAGCCACCTTTGTGACGAGGAGAAACGAAGCCAGAGTCAATTACCGCACGAGCGTGATTTTATGAGCTGGCGGCCACGAGCCTCAAGCAGACACAGCAACCCGATTCCGCCCGGCCAAGGGCGGCGACTGCTGCTGCACCCGGGCGCCACATCGTATGCGTCGCCTCGCAACGATCAACACATCAAGAACGAAGTTTGAGCGCCAACGCGATCTTGCCATCGAACTTCTCAGGCAATGAAACGTGCAGACCGTTTTCGTCGCGCGTGAACTTCAACTTGCCGCCGCCAACCAACCGCACGCTGCCAATCTTGTCGGGCCACTTGTCCGAACCCACAGCCAGCGATTTGACCGTCACTTTGCCGTCCTTCGGAAGCTCCAGCACGATGGCGTAAAGCGTCTTGCCGTCCTTCGATTGCGTGAAGCGAATGTCTTCGGCAGTGAACGGCTTGTCGGACACGTCCTTCTGGCCGTCAAACTGACCTTTCTCAGCCGCTTTCGTTGAAGGACCTTCCCCATAAACTTTCCACGGACGTGTCGCGTAGATTGCTTTGCCGTTCACCTTCAGCCACGTGCCGATTTCGCGGACGATCTCAATTTCCTGCTCATCAGGCTGGCCGTCGCGTCGCAGCGGCACGCTCAACATGAGATTGCCGTTTTTGCTGACGATGTCGGCCAGCATCCGCACGATTGAGTCAGCGGATTTGTAGCCGTGACGCTCGTAAATCCCCCGGTCGTAATGCCACGAGCCGATGCAGGTGTCGGTCTGCCACGGCTGCGGCAGGATGTCGTGCGCCTTGCCGCGCTCGATGTCATAGACCATGGAGCGGCGCTGCACATCGTCGAGCCATTTGCCATTCATCACCGCCTCGGTGCGGCCGTTTTTGTCGAGGCGCGTGTTGTAGAAATGCGCGGCGAGGTTCAGGCCGACTTCGTCCGTGACGCCGTGGAATGGCAGCACGGTGTCGTCGAAATAAATCTGGTCGGGATGATAGTCGTCCCAGAGTTGCTGCGTGCGCTTGAAAAATTTCTCCATGTAGGCGGCGTTCGGAACAGTGGCACCGGTAGCGGGGTTCCAATCCCACCAGCCCCAGCCGCTTTGATTTCCGGGGGCGTGGTTTTGCGCGTAGAGATCCTGCGGATCGAGGCCGTCCCACCATTGGCCCTTGCCGTCGGCCTTGGTCAGCTTGCCATCGTAGGGCACGTCGGCGAGCGGGCCATTCGTGTCCGCACCCTGAGCCGGTTCATACCACGTCCACGCGTGCGACGCATGAACGCTCACGCCAAAGCGCAGTCCGTTCTTGCGCGCCGCCGCCGCCCAGCCGCCGATCAAATCCTTGTGCGGGCCGACGTTGACCGAGTTCCACGGCTGATATGTGGAATTCCAAAGGTCGAAATTGTCATGGTGATCAGCCAGTGCCATGAAGATTCTCGCGCCGTTCTCCTTGTAGAACTTCAGCAGCTTGTCCGGATCAAAATGTTCCGCCTTCCAGACATGAATCACGTCCTTGAAACCGTTCGTCGAGGGATGGCCGTATTCCGCGACGTGCGTTTTGTATTGCCAACTGCCCTCCTGATACATGCCGCGCGCATACCAATCGCCGTGCTCGGGCTGGCATTGCGGCCCCCAATGCGCCCAAATGCCAAACTTCGCATCGCGAAACCATTCCGGCGCCGTCTGATAATTGGTGAGCGAATTCCAGTCCGCCTTGAACGGCCCGGCGGCGATGGGCGGCAATTGCAGTAAATCGGTTTGCGTCACCCCCTGGAAAATAAGTTGCGCGAAATGATAGAGATTGTTGGCCCACGTTTCACAATCGTGACCCTGATCATCCACGTTCCAAATATGTCGAATATTGTGTTCTTTCAGATAAACGTGCATGTGCTGAGGCCCGCCGAACAGTCCGTCCTGGTTGCCGCAGGAAATGTAAAGGAGCTTCAGTTGTTTGTTCACGGCGTCCGGACTTGGGATAAGTTTATCAAGGGCGTTTCGATTGGGCGCGGCGGAAAAACCGGCCACCCACGCAAACGTGTCGAGATAGCTGAGACCGTAATTGAGCGCCTGACCGCCACCCATCGAGAGACCGGCAATCGCCCTGGCTTCGCGATTCGTGGCCGTCGAATACTTCGCTTGAATCGCCGGAATGAGGCAGTCGAGCATATCGCGTTCGAACTTGCCGAATCCAGCGACGGTCTCCGGCGCGAACATTTTATCCTGCGACGGAACACTGTCATCGTGGAGCGCACGTCCATTGGGCATCACGATGATCATCGGCACCGCCTTGCCGTCGGCGATGAGATTGTCAACGATCGGGTCGGCGTGAATATAACCGCTCCATTCCCATTCGTTGCCACCGATGCCGTGCAGCAGGTAGAGCACCGGATACTTCCGGCCGGACGAATAATGCGGCGGGAGATAAACAACCGCTTTGCGCCGCGCGCCGGTGACGGTGGAATCGTATTCAAACAATTCCGTCCGCCCCTTGATCCCGCCAGCAGGGGCTGAATCGAAACCGGCGGGCGCGTCAGGAAAAGCGCGCACGTCGTCGGCGTTTAGCGTGATGGGGCGGGCAACGGGACGATTAGGCTCCCCGGGGTGTTGTTGCGGGTTTTCCTGCGCCAACGTCGTGCTGGCGAGGACGACCACGGCCATTGAGACAATCTGGTTGATTCGTTTAAGCTTCATAATTCCCTTCATTCGGCATTTCATGGTTCAAACATTCAACCCTAGGGCCGCAGCAAACGGAAGAACACCGCGCCGTTCGTCGTGCTCATCGGCACCGCCATCAGGTTTGTCTGGTCCGAATTGGAAATGCTGACCCAGTTCGTGCCGAGGCCGCTGGCGAGATCGTTCGTCTGCGATTGCAAAATCCAGCCCGTGTGATCCGTCGGCCAGGAAAATTGAAGCTGGCCGGACGCAATGCTCATACCGATCGCGACGGGCGCGAACGAGGTCGGACGCGCGCCGACCTGAGCGGAGTTCGGGCTTTCACCAAAACTGTTCGTCGCGCTCACAACGAAAAAATACAGCGTGCCATTGGCGAGGCTGGTGTTTGTGAATGTCAGGTTCGCGTTGGTGGCGATGCCTGTATAGCCGGTGCCGCTCGTCGTCGAACGTTTGACGAAATAGCTCGTCGCATTGGGCGAGGCGGACCAACTCAAAGTCACACTGCCATCGCCGGCGAGAGCCGCCAAACCTGTCGGCGCGGCCGGCGGCGAGATGAGCGCGGTGATTTCATTGGTGGTGAGGATGCGATCATACAAACGCACGTCGTCGAGCGTGCCGTTGAGAAAGTTATTCCCCGTTTGCAGGTTGCCGATGTGCAGATTCGGCGGCCAGATGCGCGAGCCGGTCGGGCCAGTGCCGCTGCCACGCAGCACGCCGTCCACATACACCGCCGTCGCGCCGTTGGTGTTGTTGCGCGTCGCGGCGACGTGATGCCACGTGCCGTCGTTGATATTTACGGACGAGGCAATGGTGGTATCGCCGCCGGAAGAGCCAACGCCGAGAACAAATTTGCCATTCACAATGGCCGTGCCCCAGTCCGCGCCGCCACCGCTGACTTCGCCGTCCATCAAACCTTTGCCCGACCACCATTGCGCGCCGGCCGTGCCCGCCGTGCCAGTGGTCTTCACCCACATCGCGACCGTGAAGTCGTCCGTAACGGAGCGCGGAATGGAAACGTAGCTGCTCGTGCCGTCGAACTGCGCGGCCTGCGAGCCGACTTTGCCCGCGACGTAACTCAGCGCGTTGGCCGTGCCGTGATTGCCGCCGCCGCTGCTGTCCTGCGCGTTGCCTTCAAAGGCGTAGAGTGCCCGTGTGTCGCTTGGCGTGGCGCTGGCTTCGGTGGAATCCGGGCTGACACCATAAACATTTGTTGCGGTGACGACGTAATAGTAGGTCGTGCCGTTCATGAGTCCGGTGTCGGTGAAGCTGGTCGCAGTCAGGCCGCTCGCAATGTTTGTGTAAGTTCCGCCGCTGACCGTGGCGCGTTTGACGAGGCAACTGTCCGCGCCGGACGATGCGCTCCACGTCAGCGCAATTTGGGTGTTGCCAGAAATCGCGACCAAACCGTCGGGCGCGGCAGGCGCGATGTTCGGAATGTCGCCATACAGCAAGCCGCGTCCCCCGAAGTAACAACGACCATAAATTTTTGGATCGCCGGTAATCAGGGAAATTGAGCCGTATTGGTGCTGGTTATCATTGATCCGGATCCAGTTCGTGCCTTGATTCTCGGAGCGGAAGATGCCCCAGGTATTGCTGACTTGCCCGCTCAAGTAAATGACCGGATAACCGGTGCCCGTCGCCGTGCGTCCGAAACCGAGGCTCTTGGCATTTTGGACGCCGCCGAGCTTGGTGAAACTCGCGCCGGAGTTCGTCGAGCGCCAGAGACCCGCATTGGCAGAGTTGCCATCCTCGCACGCCATCCAGACGTGACCTTCATAGCCATACACGGTGCGAATGCCGTCGCCCCAGAAGCCAATCGTCGGCCCGGCGGAAAAATTCGCGCCGCCATCCGTGCTGATGTGAACCTTCCCCGTGGAGGGCATGTAGAGATAAAACTTGTTGCTGTTCACGCGATCCGAAAAGAGCAGCGGTTGTTCCCACCAATACGTCGGCGTGAGGCTGCCACCACACGCGTTCCAGCTCGCGCCGTTGTCCGTCGAATACGAAGCGGGGGCCCCATAGGGCGCCCAGACCAACCGGCCACCATCGGCGGAAATCGCGATGACGCCGCCGCCATTAGTGTCGGTCGCGGTGGGATGCGTCGGAAAATCCGTCCACGCCCGTCCGGCGTTGGTCGAGCGTGAGCCGCGCGGCGCGCCATAATGCGTGCGGACCACAATGCTGGGATTCAACTCCGCGAAGTCCACGCTCGTGTTGCTGGTATAGGCCGGGTTGAAGTGGTTCGTTTCCGGGGGCGAAACGTCCGGGTTGTAGTGCGCGAAGCCGCCGATGTCGCCGAGCGCGGTGAAAATCAGCGGACCACTGGGCGGACTGCTGAGTGAGCTGCCGCCGCCCCACAAACCCATTTCCTCAATGCCGTCCGAGCGGAACTGCCACGATGGCGTGGTCGCCGTCAGGTTGTAACTGGAATAAATGCCGCCGCCGCTGACGTGATAAACGCGATTCGAGTTGAACGGATCAATTTTGATGTCGGCAATCCAATGCGGCACCGGAGGATTCGCGGCATGATAGGCAATCCACGGTGCGCTCGATGCGTCAATCGTTGCGCCGGTATAAAGCTCCGTCCAATTCGTGCCGCCGTTGGTGCTGCGATACACTTCATCACTCGGCCACCAGCGATCAACCGTGCTGACGACGAGCCGGTTCGGATTTTGTTTGTCCACGGACACGCCCGCGAATCCGCCCTGCCCCGTCGGCGGCGTCACGTCAATGGAAGCAAGCGTGGTGAGATTAAATTTGCGAACCGATCCGGCGCCCACATTGTTCGGCCCCGGCCCATCGCAGAAGGTGATATACATGTTGCCCAATCCATCTTGCGCGGGGCGATGCGGCATGAAGTTCGCAGCCGCGCCATTCGTGATGCCCGTCCACGTCGTGCCGCCATCCGTGCTGCGATAAATGTTCGTGCCGCCCTGTGAAACGCCGACGAAGATCACCGGCGTGGCGCTACCGTTCACGCCGCTGCTCTTGATGAACTCCACGAACACGAGGCCGACGTTGTTCGCCGTGGTGTTGACGGGAAAGCTCGTGACCTTGGACCAACTCGCGCCGTAGTTTACGCTTTTCCACAAGCCGTCGTAGCGCGTGCCATTAAACAGGATGCTGCCGAGATTGGGATCAACCGCGAGTCGTTCGCCATTGCCGCGACCATCGCTGTTGGCTTCCATCGTGAACGACGTATTGACGCGAGTGAAACTCGCGCCTTGGTTGGTGGAAATTAGAACTGCATTCGGACGCCCCACGCCAAGCCAGCCGCACGTCATGTAAAGCCGGTTGGTGTCCTGCGGATCGAGCGCGATGCTTTCGACGCCATCGAGACTCCATTCCTCGTTCGGGTAGCCGAGATAATCTTGTAACGGAATCCACGAACCATCCGTCGCGTTCCACCGATACGCTCCCCCGACGTCCGTGCGGCAATACATCAGCCCCGACGCGTTCGGATGCGGCACGATGCCCGTCACAAATCCGCCGCCTTTGATGACCACGGATTTCCAGTTGTAGCTCTGGGCTTCAACTGCATTGACCACCAATAGTCCGGCCAGCATCAAGAGGAACGAATGCAGTGTGCCAATCAGGCTGCTTTCTCTCCTGGACTTTTTTATTTTGAACAAATACATAACTTTATACGGTTGGCGCTCGTTGTTAACAGCGTTTCCATTTTACTTGTGGGAGCCAGTCTGCACGGCGTGCGCTTCAGCGGGCCGCACCGTCGAAAGTGAAGCCGCCGTCGGTGGATTCGTGGTAGAGGCATTCAACCGGAGCAGCCCGAGCCTGTAAGGCAGTTGCGAGTAGCTCGCGTTGATCGCGGAATCACGTCCTTGAAACAGGAGCTGAAGGTTGTTGGGATCAATCGTCGGAGTTTCATCGTAGCGGTCGCGAATCAATTCGCCGTGGCTGATGTCCTTGGTCCACGACGTCACGCCAGCCGCGAACTTCAAGTTATTGATTCCCGCAAACGGCTGCTCAAACGTTGTCGCATTCGGCAACGGCTTCCACGCGCCGTCGAGCCGGTCTGATATCCAAGCCCGATAATAGCGCGCGCCCAGACCCATGGCTTCCACCAGGGTCAAATAGCCGCTCGTTCCCTTGATCTTGTAAGTCATGCTGCCTTCAAAAACATCTTCCCGCGAACCATCAATTGCCACCTCCGGATCGCTCAGGCCGTTGGGAAAGTTTTCAATCCTCGTCCGACTGCGATACAGGCGTCCGTTGTCGCCAGCGCAGAACAGGTAGGCGTGCGTGTCGTCACAGATGATCCAGAAGTCGAGCCAGACCTTGGCGACATCGGGCGGATTGGTGGGAAAGAAATTCTCCGGCTTGGTCCAGGTTTCCGGCTTCGAGAGGTCATCTGCCGTTGAATACTGCGGCTGCCCAGACTGATAGATCAGATACCACTTCTTCTGAGGGCGAAAGTAGAAGACTTGCGGAGCGCAGTGATAGCCGCGCAGGTTTGGATTCTCGTCCAGATAATATGGCTTGGCGTTGGCCGCATCCGCCCAGTCCGCGAAGTTCAGGTAAACCATGCCCCAAGCGCCATTAGTGTCGGCCGTCGTCGCATAGATATGCCAGCGGTCGTTGTAGCGGACGATGGACGGATCTTTCACCGACACGATGCCGCGCGCGTCCGACGCCGGACGGACAACCGCATCACTCGCGGTCCATTGAAGCGGGGCGTTTAAGGGCGGCGGCGCAGTGACGGCGGACTCGGCAGCGCGGAACTCGACCAGCGGGAGGGAACTCGCGGGACGATCCAGTTCTAACGCGATGACGGTGTCCAGGTCGCTGCGCTTGGCTGGCGGGACGGAGAGTTCGAGTCCGTGATCGGTTTGAGAAACCCTCACCTCGCCTCCCGTCAAGACGGACGCGCGCATTACCTTCGCCGGAAGCGCCGGCAATTTCAGTTTTTCGCCGGGCCATTTGAGAACGTGAACATAGACGGTCCGGTCTCGGTGAGTGGACACGCCCCAATCGCC
>Ga0247670_1000087_pt1 | contig 29022 bp, 24 predicted proteins | sample CNK11_metaG_FD_183042 | JGI IMG/M metagenome (GOLD analysis project Ga0247670, IMG submission 183042) | Soil microbial communities from Purdue University Martell Research Forest, Indiana, United States - CNK11 | ecosystem: Environmental > Terrestrial > Soil > Temperate forest > Bulk soil...
CAGCAGGGCAACCTGATGTATTACGAGGGCACGGTGGAGGACATCACCGAACGGAAACATTCCGAGGACCAGATCCGCCGCACGACCGCCGAACTCTCCCGCAGCCGCGAGGAATTGCGGTCGAAAAACCAGCTCATGGAGGACAACCTCCGCATGGCGCGCGAAATCCAGACCGCCATGCTGCCGCAACAATATCCGGTGTTCCCGAACCATGTCGCCCCGGATCAAAGCGCATTGCAGTTCACCCACCGCTATCAACCCGCCGAGGCGGTCAGCGGAGATTTTTTCAGCGTCAGCGCGCTGTCCGACAACGAGGTTGGCGTGTTCATCTGCGACGTGGCCGGGCACGGCGTGCGCGCCGCGCTGGTCACCGCCATGATCCGCGCGCTGGCCGAGGAACTGAAACCTTTCGCCCGCGAGCCGGGGAAATTTCTCCAGAAACTGAATTCCGATCTGTTCGCCATCCTGAAGAGCACCGGCTCACCGATGCTGACGACGGCGTTTTATTTTGTCGCCGATTGGCAGACTGGCCTCGTGCGTTTCGCCAATGCCGGCCATCCCAAACCGCTGCTGGTGCGCAAGGGGTCCAAGCGGGTGGAACCGCTCGCCAACGACTGCGGCCGCGGCCAGCCGGCGCTCGGATTGTTTGACGCCCCGCCTCCCTATCAGACCACGGAAACCACCATGATGCCGGGTGATTTCCTGATGCTGTTCACCGACGGGCTCTACGAAGTGCAGGGGGCGAATGAAGAATTATACAGCCAGCAACGGCTGATGATAGACGTGCAACATCTCATCGGCCAGCCTGCCGGCGAACTGTTCGACCACTTGCTGGAAACCATCCGCACCTTCGCCACCGACCGGGAATTTGAGGACGACGTCTGCCTCGTCGGCATGGAATTCAAGGGGCAGCCCGCCGGTCAATAGCCGGGACGGATCGCTATCATTGCCCGATTCACGAACCGGCGCTCGCATATCTGGCAGCGCAAAGCTTGACCCCAAAGGGTTGGCGAAATAAAGTGCCGCCATGAGGCTCATTCAGATATACGAACCGGATATACAACCACGGTTGGATAATCACAGTTAACCATCCACTGCAGCCAACGCCGGGAAGCGTCTGTCGTTCCGCTTTCGCGGTTGACATCGCAGGCCCGGCGTGGCTGAGTTTGGGTCGTTAGGCCCATGAGTGCACGTCTAATTTCAGAAAGAGTCAGCGATATGATTCCTCGCTACGAAAAGTTGTTCGCGGAGCGTGGTGGTATCACACCTTCCGATCCTTTGGAGTTTCATCTCCATCACTTGGCACGCTATTGGAGTCGGCTTCTTGGCTTTTGCAGACAATATCCATCGAAGCCTGCAGAATATATCGATGGTGATTTGGGTGCATGCGTTCAGGTTGGATCAGAGTTTGCCCACAAGCTAATTATGGCAGATTCCCCGGTTTATGGACGATGGCAGGAGTATTGGACGCAGACGCAGTCCGTTTTACACAAACGGCCAGTTAGCATTGATTCCGTTGAGTCTGCACATCGAGCTTTTGAGGCTTGTCTTGGAGAGTTGAAATATGACCCTTGGGCCAACCATTAACTGCAGCCAACGCCGGGGAGCACCTGTCGTTCCGCTTTCACGGTTGACATCAGTGGCCCGGCGTGGCTGAGTTCTAGTGGTCGTCGTAGGCCACGATAGTGAATGCGATTTTTTGCAACTTTATTGTTTTTCTTGCTATTCTTAGCCGGCTGCGAGACCGATCACCATCATTACGAACGCGAGTGTGCAGAGCTTCGTAAGCAGATAGAAGCCATTCCGCTCGGCCAGTCAATAAACCAACGCTGAAATTTTGTGTTCGGCTTATTGGCGCAAATATTGCCCTCGATGCGGCATGGTAGCACCGGTGCGTGACGATGGACCAAACGGGGCAGGACATGTATTGGTTGGCATTTTTGGGGTTGGCTCTCATGATATTTTGGTTGAGAAGGCAACTGGAAACATTTCATGGATTGGCGGTCCCACAATCACAAATTGGAGTCGATTATGGCAATGACGTGGAGTATCAAGATTAGATAGAAGACAGCATCCCGTCGCGAGTCGGCGTCGGCTCCGCTCGTTCGATCACCATGAAATTTCTTAAGTCAGTGATGTTGATACTGGGAACCGTTGGAGCCTTGATCATCGGGTTCCCGGGCGTGCAAACCTGTCTTGTAATCTGGATGATTTTAGTTGGTCTGTTTTTGGTTTCTCGGTTCTCTAAAAAACTTTATTTCTTTACTGACTGGTCTTGGGTCCAATTCTTGATCACAATCGGTGGAGCATTGGGAATACCCTATGTGTGCTTATTGCTTAGCCCTGGTTTTTGAGGGACCAGCCAACCCATGGTTGCAGCGGACGCCACACTGCGCATGCCGGCATGAAATCGCCCAACGGACAATACGAAGTGGTCATGCATGATTTCGGCGAGCTCCGCATGGGCAGCCCGCTGTTTGGGCGCATTGAGATTCGTGGTGCGCCATTCGACACTGGCGACCAGGAGTTTGGTGAGCCGATGGCGTTCAGCCCAGATTCACGGTTCCTCGCCACGGTACTTTTGGTCAGCACCGTTCCAGACCCACACACTCGCGCTGTTGTTTTCGATTTTGAGCTAAAGCGGCAGATCATAGTCCATGACCAGAATCCGGGATTATTGCGCCGCTTGACTTGGTCGCCGGATGGCTTGCTTACAGTTGTCAGTTGGACTCTCGCGGTTGGCGAGCTAGAGCATTCGTGGCAGGCACCACCGCCGCAGCCGCAAGGTTTTTGGAAGAAGATATTTGGTTGATAAGAGAGAGACGTGTGGCCTGACCAGATTGGATGAGACGGCAGAGACTCGTCGTAAGAAGACGGGTTAAATTCTCTGCCTACGAAAACTAAACCTGCTCCGCCCCTCGTTCTCACTTCGTTCGCTGCCGTCGGCAGTGGGTTCACCCTCGGCCTAAATCCATTTTGTCGTCCGGCTCGTTTTCGTTTCCACCGCCGATAAAAACCTGGTCACGAAAAAAAAATCCCCTTCCTTGCGGAAGGGGATTGTTGAAAACGGCGGATTTTATTCCTGCACGAACTTGATGATGCGGGATTTCTCGGAACGTTTGCGCTTGTTTTCGTCGAGTTCCTTTTTGCGCAGGCGCAGGCTCTTCGGCGTGGCTTCCACGAATTCATCCACGTCGATGTATTCCAACGCGCGTTCGAGCGAGAGCTTCATGGGCGGCGCGAGTTGGATGCCTTTGCCGTCGCCTTGGGAGCGCATGTTCGTGAGGCGTTTTTCCTTCACCGGATTCACCGGAATGTCGTTTTCGCGGGAGTTTTCGCCCACGATCATGCCGATGTAAACACTGTCACCGGCTTCAATCATCAAACGGCCGCGTTCCTGCACCATGTTCAGCGCGTAGCTGGTGGCTTCGCCGGCATCCATGGAGACGAGCGAGCCGTTTTTGCGCGCGGCGATCTCGCCGGTGTCCGCACCGTATTCGTGGAAGAGATGGCTCATCACGCCCATGCCCTTGGTGGAATTGACGAGATCGGTCTCAAAACCGATCAGCCCGCGCATCGGGACGAGCGCCTCGACGGACACCTGCGTGCCGACGTGGTTCATGTTCGTGATCTGCGCCTTGCGTGCAGCCAGATTTTCCATGATGGTGCCGAGGTTTTCACTCGGGATTTCCACGAACAATTTTTCGATCGGTTCGAGCAGTTCGCCCGCCGGACCTTTTTTCCACAGCACTTCGGGACGTGAGACGAGAACTTCGTAGCCTTCGCGGCGCATCTGCTCGACGAGAATGGCGATCTGCATCTCGCCGCGGCCGCTGACGGCGAACACTTTCGGGTCGCTGGTCTGCGCGATACGGAGCGCGACGTTGGTGCGGATCTCCTTCACGAGGCGGTCCCAGATGTGACGCGCGGTGACGAGTTTGCCTTCCTGACCGGCGAGCGGGCCGTCGTTCACGGCGAATTCCATCTGAATGGTCGGCGGATCAATCGGGATGTAGGGCAACGCGGCGCGCGCCTCGGAATCACAGATCGTCTCACCGATGAACACATCTTCAAAACCGGCAAGGCCCACGATGTCGCCCGCGTGCGCTTCGGAAATTTCGATGCGCTTCATGCCCTCGAAATGGTAGATCATCGTGATCTTGTTCTTCGTGATCTTGCCGTTGCCGTGACGGCAGATGGCGGGATCGCCCACTTTCACTTTGCCTTCGACGATTTTACCGAACGCGATACGGCCGACATAATCGTTGTAGTCCAGGTTCGCGACGAGCACCTGGAAACCGTCACCCGCCTTGGCACGCGGCGACGGGATGTGTTTCACGATGGCGTCAAACAACGGTTCCATCGTGCCGCTGACGTGCTCGAGCTCGGTCTTGGCGTAGCCTTGTTTGGCGGAGGCGTAGATGAAGGGAAAATCCAGTTGCTCGTCGGTGGCGTTGAGCGAGACGAACAATTCGAACACGAGATCCAAAACCTTTTTCGGATTGGCGTTTTCGCGGTCGATCTTGTTGATGACCACGATCGGCTTGGCGCCGGCTTCGAGCGCCTTGCGCAGCACGAAGCGCGTCTGCGCCTGCGGGCCTTCGGCGGAATCCACCACGAGCAGCACGCCGTCGATCATGTTCATGATACGCTCGACTTCGCCGCCGAAATCCGCGTGTCCGGGCGTGTCCACGATATTGATGCTGTAATCCTTGTATTTGAACGCGGCGTTCTTGGCGCGGATGGTGATGCCCTTTTCCTTCTCCAAGTCCATGGAATCCATCAGGCGCTCTTCCTTCGACTCGTGCTGGTTTTCCCGAAAGGTGCCGGACTGTTTGAGCAAACAATCCACAAGCGTGGTTTTGCCGTGGTCAACGTGCGCGATGATCGCGATATTTCGTATGTGGAGCATAGATTCTAAAATAGTCGCATAGGATGTCATGTGTGGGGCAAAGGTCAAGCAACGTATGGGAATAATTTAACCAAGGATGGGCACGGATCAAATGGATGAATGGATTATTGGATGGTTCCGTCCGCGGACGTCGAAGCCGCCACCTTGCAATCCATTCATCCAGCAATCCATTATCCTGGTTTAAACCAGTTTCTTCAACCGCGAATCCTCGCCCAGTTTCCTGACCGGCCCCTTGATTTTCTGCGCCTGGCCCTTGTGCGCGAGCGCACCGCGTCGTCCGTCTGCACGAGCAGGGAATCACGGCGACGACCGGGCCGTGGCGGGCGCGAGGATGCGGTCGAAAATCATTATCTTCTGCCAGATTTTCCGGGAGAGTCCGCTGGTCAGATTTTCGATTTCATTCACCGCCGCCAGCGTCACCGGATCGTCGAAATCCTGAACGTAGAGCGCGGAGATTTTGCTGATCAAGGCCAGCAGGTCGCCGCAATTATCCAGATAGCGGATCAACTCCGCCGGATTCTGCGGACGCTTCGCGGCTCCGGCGGTGTCAATGGGCGTCCCGGTGATTCGCTCGGGGTCTTTGGTGAGCTGGTGCATGTCAATGATGTGGGCGAGCGCGCGGAGTTCGCGGATGGCATTGAGCGCGCGCCGACGTTTCAACCGCGTCTCCAGCGTCACAAAAAAGAATGCGGCGATGCCGATGAACACCACTTCATTGATGGCGGCGTCCAGGCCCTGCAAAAATTCCCCGATGCTGCTGAACGTCATCTGCACCTTGACGCTCATCGCCACGCTGATGATGATGATGAAAATGGTGGCGATGCCGATGCCCGCCAGCGCCCGCAACGGCAGATGCGGCCGGGCCAGCCACGCCGCCAGGCCGGCCGCCTGTTCGCTGACGGTAAGAATTTCCGCCGCGATCTTGCTCAAGCCGGAATTGACAAATTGTTCCGCGATGCGTCCCTGCGTCGCGCGGCAAGTCTGAACGATCAGGTCGGCATTTAAGTTGCGATACATGGCTGAAGTATGAAACGACTAAATCGATTTCTCCAATCGCGCGGCCGTCGAAAGTTTCCCCGCCGCGTCTTCCAGCCAGTCGCTTCCCGGCAGCGCGTAGGGGCGGAAGGTTTCCAGGCTGCCTTCGCGGTCGTTGAACAGCACGGCGCGGTGCAACCCGAGCGTGGCGGCATCCGGCGCGTCGATCAAGCTCGCCGAATCCCCGGCGCTCATTTGGAATACCACGCGCATTTCGATTTCACCCAGCGCCTTCCGGCCGAGAAAACGGTTCACGTTCCCGTAAGAATCGCAGGTGAGGATCACGTGGATGCCGCGCGCCGGGCCTTCGTTGATGAGTTCGAGCAACGAAGCGGCCGGAGAAGTTTCCGACGGGCTGGATGAAAAGCTGAATTCATCTTCCTGCCGGAGCTTCTTGAAATTCTGCAGGTCATGGATCAGCACGTAGATGTCCGGGCCGGCCGTTTCAGTTTCCAGACGGCGTTTCAGTTCTGCCGACAACGTACCCATCACTTCGGCCAGATTGCCGTTGCCCGCCTGAACGACCGGTTGCGGCACCGCTTGGATCACGTGCTGAAAAAATTCCAAAAGCGGGAATCCTGCCGACAGGTTGTGAAGAACAAAGAACTGCGCGCCGTCCTTCAGATGTTGCGCCGCCAGGGAAACAAGTGCGACCGACAAAATCGTCAGCACCCGTTCATCACCCTGGCCAACGACGAGTAGATTGGCCGCGCTTTGCCGGCGGAAAATCGCTTCGGTCGGTCCCTTGATGGAGTTCGGCGCGCCCAGCCAGATGCGGGCAGGAGTGCGCCCGTCCCCGGGCGCAGCAACGTTCAAAGGTGATTGGGCATTCGCATTATCAGACACCGACTTGGCCTGCAACATCGCAGCGCCCGAGACGGGCGCACTCCGGAGCGCGGCAAGCAACGGCAGATTTTCCCGCACGTCCGCCGGGGCGTTGCCTTCAAACACAATCGGCCCCGGATACTCGCGTCGGGTCTGGTCCGCCTGCGTCCGGATTTTGGCGAGATACTCTTCGCGCACGCGATCGGAAAGCCAGACGGCTTGAAACGGACTGTTCCCTTCAATGGATCCCGCCGTGTCATTGTAGATGCCTTCGCCGGGGCGCGAGAGCAGGCGCGGCGCGGGATTGTCCTGGTCCATGATCAGGTAGGCGTCGGCCTCGTTGCATTGAAGCGCGATGCGGATGACCATCTGACCGATGGTCGCGCGCGCCAGCGTGTAAGCGCCGCCGAGCGTCTGGGAACCGAGGATGACATGGATGCCGAAGGCGCGACCCTGACGCACGATGCGATCCAGCAATACCGACGCGTTCTGCGAAATGCGGTCCTCCTCGGTGAAAAATTCCTGAAACTCGTCGATCATCAAAAGGACACGCGGCATCGGTTCGCCCGCCGGCTGCGAAGCGGTGGCCGTCTGCAAAGACCGTTTGTAACCGGCCAGATCCTGCGCGCCGACTTTGCGGAACGTATCGCCGCGCCGGCGCAATTCATCGTCCACGCGCTGCAGCACGCTCAAGCCGAACGCACGGTCGCTCTCGATGGCCACGACTTTCGCGTGGGGCAGGCGATGATTGCCGTAGCATTTGAATTCAACGCCCTTCTTGAAATCCACCAGATAAAACTCCACCTGCTCCGGACTGCACCGGAGCGCCAGATTCGTGATGATGATGTGGAACAAGGTGGATTTGCCGGAACCGGTCTTGCCCGCGATCAACGCGTGCTGGCGCGTGTCGCGGCCGATCGCAAGGTATTGCAGCTTGGTCGCGCCGGACCGCCCGATGGGCACGCGCAACTCCTCGCTGGTTTCGCCGGTCCAGAGTTCGGCATCCGGTGGCGCGATCTGTTCGAACGGCACTTCCACGCGATTGGAATTTTTGCCCGCATCACCGATCCGGTGCAACAGCTGGGTCATGAATTCCGGCGCTGGCGGCAGGTCGAGAAGAACGCGGGTGCCGGCTTCGCGCCAGCCGGCGAGTTCAAACTCTTTTTCTTTGCGGTTCAGGCAAACGCTGTGGTTGCGCAGTTCGTCGGGAACAAAATCCTGCGGCATGGCGTTGCGCTGGTCCCACTGGATGAGCGTGAACACGCCGCAGCGCGCGCCGTTGGCGGCGATGTTCCGCAACCGCTTCGCCGCCGTCTCGTTGAAATTCACCGGGAACGAGGCGATGACGAGGAAGTGATATTTCTCCGCGATGGTGCCGGCCTCCGCGTTGTATTCCGTGATGGTGGCGTATTCATTGCGCAGATACATCTGGATGATTTTCTCCATGTGCTCGTTCAATTCCGCGAGCTTCTCCTCGAACTGCGCCGTTTGGGTCCAGATGCGGCTGTTGATGGTGCTTGCCTCGTAATCGGCCAGATGCATGAACGACGAGAAATTCTGTCCCAGACCGACCGGGTCGAAAATGGTCAATTCCAGCCGGCCCGGTGGCGTGGTGGCCAGCAGCCGCAAAAGGATGTTGTTGATCGCGATCACCGCCTCGCTGCCACCTTCCGTGCCCGTCTCAAACAGCAGGGAACCTTGATGCGGATGCATCAGCAGCAACGGCAGCGTGAATGTCGGCGGACACGGCAGAGCCAGGCGCTTGTCTTTCGGCAGGCCGGAAACAAACTCTTCCATGTCCACTTCCAGTTGCGCAAATTTTACGGCATTCAAAAATGCCGGCGGCGGCGTCCAGTTGTCCCAGTTTGTATTTTGCCAGTCCGGGAACAGCTTTTCCGCCGATGCGCCTGCGGCCTGAAGCGCTTCGCCGAGCGGCAGCACCTGGCTCTGCCATTCGGCGGCCAGATCGTTCAAGGCATTTTGAAAATTCTTTTCCAGCAACGCCAGCCGGGCCTTGCGCGCCTCGGCGATCTGCCTCGTCTCAACTTCAGCCGTCTGCCGCAACTGCGCCAGGACCTCCTCATGCGCGAGTTGAACGCGCTGCAGTTCCGCCTGGTGAAACCGATCGTTCCGCTGATTGAGCCGGGGAAACCGGCCCTCCAAGTCCACCGGACGACTGGTGCGCCGGCGCGCGATCTCCTTCGTCGCCCGCTTCCATTCCTGAGTGACCTCGAATTTCGTCTGTTGAAATTCCTGCTCGATCCGGTCGAGTTCAGTTTGATGATGCGTGGCCGCCTTTTCTGAGCCGGCTTCCAACAATCGGCGCGCGCGGTCAAAGTCTCCCGCGATGACTTTGGCGAGCGGCGCGGCGACGCGCAATCCGATCATATAAACCACCAACACAATCGCCAGTCCAGCCAGGGCCATGACCGCGTGTTGATGCGTGAGGGCGTGGCTGCCGAAATGTTGCAACACCGGATCCGCCACAGCGACTCCCAGCAGCAGCAAGCTCACGAGCCACATGGGAATGAACCGGAAGAGTTGCGGCAGCGGAGATTTTTTAAAACGGGCCAGGTCCGTGTCGACCTTTTCGCAGACGCGCTGACATTCATCGAGCAATTCATTTCCGCCGCCTGGAAAGTCCGCCGCCGCCTGCGAACTGTGGCGATTGAGCATTCGCCGGAATTTGCCGTAGCCGCCAAAAGCGCGGCGCAGGGAATTTTCCAGTTGCTGAAAAACTTCCGTGGCCCCGGCCAGACGATGCTGCAAATGATCCGAGTCGGTCGCGGCCTGGGCCAGTGCCGCATCGCGATGCTGTTCCGCATCCACCAAAGCTTGCTGTGCCTCCCGGTTGCATTGCTCGTCCTGGGCGCTGATCCGGGCCGACAATCCCTCGCGGACGGCGTTGTAGGCCTGGCTGATCCGGATTTTCCGGCGGGCGATGCGCGATTGCAATCGCTCCTGTGCCGCGGCAAAGCCTTCCCTCTCGGCGGCCAGGCGTTCAGCCGCGGCGGCGGCCTGCTGCTGTTCGTGCGTGGCAAACGCATTATTCTCCCTGGCGGACTGCTCGCGGAACGTGGCGTTTAATTTTTGTTCACGCGCGGAAAAATCCCGGACCACGTTTTTCAACGCGGTCAGTTGCGCCAGCAGTTCCTTGCACCCGATGAGGCTATTCACAGTCTTTCTTGATTTTCTTGAGGAGTTCTTCCAGTTTTTCGATGGCGGCGGCGGCCTTGTTCACGCTGGGAAATAACTCCTGCATGAACCGCTGATCAAACTCCTCGCTTTTGACATCGCGCCAGTAGTTTCGAGTTTCCACCCAGCGCAGCGAAAGATTCTTGGTCAGCGCCGTCAACCGGCTTTTGTTCGCGTTCAAACTCATGAAGTCTCCTTGGTATCGCCGGTGGAAGGAATGATGGTTGAAGCCGGACTTGGCGGCAAAACTTCCGCGTAAGCTTCCAGGGTTTGGATGACCTGCGTCAAGTAGGTCACGGCCCGCGTCATTTCATTCGCCAGAAAACCCTGCAATTGGTCAACCTGTTTCAACAGCGGTTCAGCCTGATTTTCCAGTTCACGATCCCATTTTTTCAGCGACGTCAATTTTTGTTCACTTTCCTGGACGGCTTGCTGCGCTCGTTGGGCCGCGAGTTGCTGCAGGAGGGCGGATTCCTGCAACCGGGAGAGCCGGGTGTTGAACAGTTCGGCCTGCGCTTCCTCCAGACGCTGCCGGTTTTTGCGCGCCTGCCGTTCCCAGACTTCGCGCTGGTCATTCTGCAGCCAGAATTTCGTGCGCGTCAATTCGCTGCCCACTTCATCCAGCACCGGCTGCATCTGGGTCAGATAAATAATCAAATCCGCACGGAAGGCTTCGAGCGCCTCGACTGAAGTGATCTGGGCTTGTCCGGGCATCGTCAGTGGGAAAGGGTTCGGTGGATGAATGGATAGGTGGATGAATGGATTTGCCGAGTGGAGCGCCCCTCCATCCAACAATCCAATAATCCAACAATCCGGTAATCCAGTATTTGGGGTGCGACGGTTTTCATGGGCGCTACGGTCACCGCTGGTTAAGATAGTCCTCAATCCGTTGTGCCTTGCGCAGGAGATATGGCGTGTGGGCCTTGGAGGTCTCGGTGAATTTTTTCAACGCCCGCAGCGCCTGGCTGAACTCCTCGGCAAACTTCTCGTGTTCCTGATCCTGCCAGGTGTCGCCCAGCGCCAGAAAGCGCGCGTGCAGCAGGCTCATCCGGTTTTCGATGTCGGTGCTGAACCGCGCCAGTTCCTCGGCGAACCGCCGCACTTTTTCCGGATCCATGATTGCCTGGGCCATAACAGTTTTTCGTTGAACGTTGGTTTAGGATGGCACAGCCACGCGGTGAACGCCACTTCGCTTTAATCAGGGCTCGTCAAAAAGTCATCTCACTCATGTTGTCGCAGTTCCAACAATGAAAGATATGCCAGTTAAAAAATTCATCTGCGCCAGGAATCGGACTCCATAATGACAACGGGGAATAAACAGCTGCCAGAACCTGATCGGCTCCCTCGCTGAAGTAAGCATGGTCATCCAGCTTCGCTATAAGGCCAATGCTCAAAACATGCGAGACCAGCCGGCCCGGGATGCTCGCGGCAATGATTTTGCAACTGCCCGGCAAAATGGATTCGTCGGCGTGCATCCAGGTATGCCTGCGGTTAAACCAGCTTTTTCAATTTTGGATCCGCCGCCAGCTTCTTGACCAGCTCCTTGATTTTCTGCGCCTGGCTTTTATGCGCCAGCAGCACGGCATCGTCCGTCTGCACCAGAATCGAATCGCGCAAGCCGACCACCGCGATGGGCGTGCGGTTCTTGGTGCGGGCGTCGAAGATGAGGTTCCGCGCGGCGTCCACGTGAATGAAATCCGCCACCGCACAATTACCTTCCGCATCGGCCTGGAGATGGCGGGCCAGCGCATTCCACGCGCCAAGATCGTCCCAGTCGAACGCGCCGTCGGCCACGACGACGTTTTGCGCCTTTTCCATCAGCGCATAATCAATCGAAACCTTTTTGATCTCCGGATATTCCTTCGCCAGCACTTTAGCGAGCTTCGCCGGATTAGTGGCAACCTTGAACCAGCGCTGGCAGGCGGCGAACATTTCCGGCTGATGCTTCTCCAGCCCGTTCGTGACGGTGATGAAACTCCAGACGAACATCCCCGCGTTCCAGCGATACTGACCGCTGTTCACATATTCAACCGCCCGCTCGTAGTCCGGTTTCTCCACGAACCGTTCGGCCTTGAAAAAAACCGTCCTGGTTCTCTTTGCCCCGGCCGGCGCCGGCAATTCATTGCCGGTGTGGATGTAACCGTAGCCGGTCGCCGGCTCGGTCGGCTTGATGCCGATCGTGACGATCGCCTGGCCGCGCGCCGCCAGATCGAAGGCATCCGACAACACCTGCTGAAACTTTTTCTCCTCGGGAATGACGTGGTCGGCGGGCAGCACCGCCATGACGCCCGTGGTGGAACGCGCCCCGACCAGCGCCGCGCCCAGCGTGACGGCGGCGCAGGTGTCGCGGCCCACCGGCTCGGCCACGACATTTTCTTTGGGCAACTTGGGCAGCTGTTTCCGCACTTCCGCCGCCTGGACCTCATTCGTGATGACGAAGATATTCTTCATCGGCACCAGCGGCAGCACGCGATCCACGGCTTGTTGCAGGAAGGAGCGTTTGCCGAGCAGCGTGAGCAGTTGCTTGGGCATTTTCTCGCGGCTCAACGGCCAGAACCGTTCCCCGCGTCCGCCGGCCATGATGATCACGAAACGGTCATTCAGATCGGATTTTTTTTTCATATGAAAGAATAAGCCACCACGCCCCGATTCGGATAAACTCCAAGCCACCCGGTCTGCACAATTCTGAGTTGCATGGGTTCGTGGCCACCGACCGGCGGCGGCATGGGTTCGATGCATAACATTTCCTAACGCCCATTGCAAGCGGCTGAAATGCAGTCCGCAAAGCCAGTAGATGGCCTGAAAAAGCGTGTTGACAAATAAACCTGTTCCTTTAAAACTTAACCAAGTTCAGCGCTGAAGCTGAAAAGGACAGGCAACAAAACAATACAATAATAAAACTAAACCTATGAAAATAACTACTGGTATTTTGGGCTGCGCATTGGTCGCTGGACTGATGGCTTTCGCGCCTTCTCAATCGCAAGCTGGCGTGGTTGGTTCGGATGGCGTGCTCTACAGCCCGCTCAACCTCAAGCTGACCGTCACCACCCAAAACAGCAAAGGCAAGTTCACCAAACAGAACATCACTTCCAAGGAAGTATTGAAGGATTTGGGTTTCAGCAGTGATGTCGTTCTGACGATCAGTGCCGATACGGGAAATGTCGTGGTCGTCAACAAGAAGAGCGGCGCCATCATCGAGGACCTCACCGCCACTAATATTATGTCTGTGATCCCCACTGAAATTCTCAACAACACCTCGAAAACAAATAACAACGGTCAATTCACCTACGATTCCACCGGCTTGGTTGAGGTCTCCTTTGAAAGTGTAGACTCCTTCTTTGACTTGTTTGGTTCTTACACTGGGTCGATCAAGGCCAGCAAAGCTGACAAAAACGGCGGACAGAACGTCACCACTAAAGCCGATTCGAAAGACCTTAATGGCAATGGCGACTTTGCAGGTGTTTCTGACGGCGAAACCGTCGTGACTGGCAGTTCCTCAGTCAAAGGCAATGGCAAGGTTGAGGCGGGTTCGATTCTACCTCCTAGTAATAATTAATTAACCAGCTTCAAACCGGTTCAGAATGGCGCAAGCCGTTTTGAACCGGTTTTTTCTTTTGTTTTTCCGGCAATTATTCCACATTTTTAGGCATGCGACCTAAAGTTATCATCGCCGTGTTGCTGGCCGGGCTGGCCGGGCTGGCGGTTATCTTCTATCTGAAACCGGCCGCCAGCCGCCCGGAAACAGCCGTTACTCCCGTGGCTGAACCCGCCGCCACCCCGCCGAAAGCCGCTGCAGCGGTTCCGCAATTGAAACCGGCCACCAACATCGCCGCCGTCGCAACTGCAAGCCAGCCGAAAAAACCTGCTTCCGTCGCCACGAGCGATGCGGCGGATGAAGCGGCTGCTAAAATTCAGGCCCAGATTGACCGGCTGGTAGACTTGCAGTCCAATGACGATGATGCATCGTTGCAGGCCATCCTCAAAGAGTTGACCAATACGAACCGGATCATCCGCCATGAGGCCATCGAGGCCACCATCCAGTTCGGCGGGCACACCGCCGTCCCCGTGCTGAAGGATCTGGCCACGCGCACCTGGGATCCCGACGAGAAAAAGGAACTGCTGGAAGCCGCCGAGTTCCTCGCCCTGCCAACACTTTCGGAAGCCCGGGCGCAAAAAGAGCAGGAAAAAATGCAAGACCCGGTTCCGCCCCAATAGTCCACCGTCTGCGCCAGTTAAGCCTCGATGGCGCGTTCGATTCACACCGCCTTCACCGCATCCGCGAGCGATTTCACGAACGCGCCGACTTTCGCCACCAGCTCCGGCGATCTACCGTGTTCGGCGATCTGATTCACAATCGCGCTGCCGACTACAACCGCGTCGCTGTGACCGGCCACCGTCCCGGCCTGCTCGGGATTGGAGACGCCGAAACCGACCGCGATGGGCAGGCTTGTGTGCGCCCGGAGTTTGGCGACCTGCGACGCCAGATCGGACGCAACATTCGCCTGCATCCCCGTCACGCCGATGCGTGAGATGTAATAAATGAAACCGCTGCCGCGCTTCACGATGAGTTCGATGCGGTCTTCCGGTGTCGTCGGCGCGACGAGATAAATGTGGCAGAGACCCGCCGCGCGCATGAGCGCTTCGTAGTGCTCGCTTTCCTCCGGCGGCAGATCCAGCACGAGCAATCCATCCACCCCTGCCCTGGCGGCGTCCGCGATGAATTTCTCCATGCCGACGCGATGGATGAGATTGAAATAAATGTAGAGGACGATGGGGATCGCAGATTCCTTGCGGATGGCGGCGATGGTTGCCAGCAGCTTCGGCGGCGTGGTGCCGGATTCCAAGCCGCGCTGCGCGGCGAGCTGGTTCACCAGACCATCGGCGAGCGGATCGCTGAACGGCACGCCCAGTTCCAGGACATCCACGCCCGCCCGGTCAAACGCCAGCGCGAGCTGGCGCGTGGTTTCCAGGTCCGGATCACCCGCGCCGATGTAAACGACGAAACCTTTTTTGCCGGCGCGGTTCAGTTGCGCGAATTTCTCTACGATGCGATTCATGCGGGCGGGAGTTTCCCGTTTGAAGTTCCAACTTTCAAGCGGCAAGTTTGGAAAGCCAAACGCAGAGAGGCCTAGGCCGCAAAGAGGCGCAGAGATTGGAAAACCTGTTTTGCATTTGTCTCAACGACTCTGCGTTCCTCCGCATTCTCCGCGTCTCTGCGTTTGAATCATCTCGTCCGCCGGAAATGCTCCGGCCCGATGCCCGCCAGCGCGGCGCAGGTTTCCCGGACGATTTCCTTTTTTCCCAGCGCGCGGGCCGCCCGGCCTTTGTGCAGATGCGCCTCCACCAGTTTCGGATCCAGCGCCAGTGCGCGGTCGGCGCATTCCAACACCCGGTCATGCCGCCCCAGGCGGCCGACCATGCTGGCCAGATTCAACCAGCCCAGTTTGTTCCGGGGGTCAACCTTCAGCGCTTCTTCGATGCACTGGATGCCCTCGGGTTCGCGCCGCATCTTTTCAAAAAGCAGGCCGGCAAGATTGTTCCACACCTTGAAGTCAGCCGTCTCCATGGTCAGCGCCAGCCGGTAGGCCGCCTCCGCCTCGGAAAATTCATCTGTCCCGCTGAAACCGAGGCCGACGTAATACAATGCGCGGTAATCCCGGGGACTTTCTGCCCGCCACTGCTGGGCGAACGTCAGCACATCACGCCAGCGGCCCTGCTCGCACAAGTTGCGCGCCGTGTTGATTTTTTCCTCCGTGCTCAAAGTGACCGTCGTCATTCGGGATATTTTCACCAGTGTGCCCGCCGGGTGGCAAGCGGCAAGTTTCAGGGGGAACTGAACGCAAAGACGCAGAGGGCGCAAAGAGGCGCAGAGATTTAAAAACCAGATTTGTATTTGTCTCAACAACGCTGCGTTCCTCCGCATTCTCTGCGTCTCTGCGTTTCTCCCAACGCACGCGACATTTGACCGCGCGCCAAATTTTCCGCATCATCACCGCATGGCAAGCAGTTTTGGACAATTGTTCCGCATCACGACGTGGGGCGAATCGCACGGTGGTGGCGTGGGCGTGGTCGTGGACGGCTGCCCGCCGCGCCTCAAACTTTCCGAAGCGGACATCCAGCCCGACCTGGATCGGCGCCGGCCCGGCCAGTCCAAGATCGTCACCCCGCGCAAAGAATCGGACACCGTTCAAATTCTTTCCGGCCTTTCCACCACCGGCCTCACGCTTGGCACGCCCATCTCGATGTGGGTGAAAAATGAAGACCAGCGTTCCGAGGCTTACAACGAAATGAAGGACAAGTTCCGCCCGTCGCACGCGGACTTCACTTACTTCGCCAAATATGGCATCCGCGCGTGGCAGGGCGGCGGCCGCGCAAGCGCGCGCGAAACGATCGGCCGCGTCGCCGCCGGCGCGATCGCCAAGAAAATTTTAAGCGAGAAATTCGGCGTGGAGGTCCTGGCCTACGTCAAGCAGGTGCAAAAAATCATCGGCGAGGTGAATCCCGACAAGGTGAAGCTCAAGGACGTGGAGGCGAACATCGTCCGCTGCCCCGACGCGAAGGCGGCGGAGCGCATGATCCGGCTCATCGAAAAAATGCGGCGCGAAGGCAACACCGTCGGCGGCATCGTCGAGGGCATCGCCCGCGGCGTGCCGGTGGGCTGGGGCGAACCGGTGTTCGACAAGCTTGAGGCGGACCTGGCCAAGGCGATGTTGAGCCTGCCCGCGTCGAAGGCGTTTGAAATCGGCTCCGGCTTCGGCGGCATTTTGTTGACGGGCCGCGAGCACAACGACGCGTTCCGTGCCAAAGCGGGAAAAGTTTTCACGACCACGAACCGTTCCGGCGGCATCCAGGGCGGCATCTCAAACGGCGAAACCATTTTCTTCCGCACTGCGTTCAAGCCCGTCGCCACCGTCATGCACGAGCAGGACACGGTGGATGAATCGCTGCACAACACCACGCTCAAAGGCCGGGGCCGTCACGATCCGTGCGTGCTGCCGCGCGCCGTGCCGATGATCGAGGCGATGACGGCACTGGTGCTGGTGGACCACGCCCTGCGGCACAAGGCGCAGTGCGGGTAGCCGCGACGCCTCACCGCCTGCCGGCAATCCGGGGCGGCGGGGCGGCGCCGCCACCAGAGCGCGGTTGATTTTTTGTGGAAGCGGAAGCAATTTAATTCGGGAAAATAAAATTATGGCTGAAAAATCTCACATGCAAATCTCGCGGGACGCACGGGTGCTCTTTGAAAAGGGTGCCGAAGCCGCGAAACGGGACAACACCGATTATGCCATCAACCTGTTCAACCAGGTGCTGGAAAAGGAACCGGCCTTTTTTGACTGTCGCAAGGCGCTGCGCATCGCCCAGTTCAAAAAGGCGGGCAGCGGCGGGGGCGGATTCTTCAAAAAAATGTTGAGCGGCGCGGGTTCCTCGCCGCAGGTCGCCAAGGCCAGGATGGTGCTGGGCAAGAATCCGGGCGAGGCCATGGCGATCGCGGAGCAGATTCTGAATACCGATCCGAACAATTCCTCCGCGCATCGCATCATCGTGGAGGCGGCCACCGCGCTGGAATTGCCGCATACGGCGGTCTTGTCCTATGAAACGCTGGTCAAAAACTCGCCCAAGGACCGGGATCTGGCGATTGATTTTGCCCAGGCCCTGGCCGCGGCCGGCGACGTAAGCGAAGGGGAGAATAATCGCGGCGAAAAAATCCTCATGGATCTCCTCCGCGACAATCCCCACGACGGCGATCTGAACAAGGCCTTGAAAAACCTGTCCGCACGCAAGACGATGGACGAAGGCGGCTATAGCGCGCTCGAAAGCGGCGAAGGTTCGTATCGCGATATTCTCAAGGACAAAAAGGAGGCGGCCTCGCTCGAACAGGAAAAGCGCGTGGTGAAGACCGAGGACACCACCGAACGGCTCATCGGCGAATACGAAGCGCGCGTGAAAACAGAGCCGGACAATCTGAAGCTCGTGCGTTCTCTGGCGGAACTTTACACCCAGAAAAAACAATTTGAACGCGCGCTGGAATATTACGAGCGCATCAAAACCTCCGGCACGGGCAATGACCCCTCGCTGGACACCGCGATCGCGACCACCATCGTCCGCCGGTTCGACCACCAGATTGCCGAGGTTAATCCCTTTGATGCCGACCATGCCGAAAAGGTGGCGGCCATCCAGGCGGAGAAGCAGGCGTTTCAACTGGCCGAATGCCAGAAGCGCGTGGAGAAATTTCCGACCGACCTCGCCATCCGTTATGAGATGGGCGTGCTGAACTTTCAGACGGGCAAGATCGGCGAGGCGATCCAGGAATTTCAAAAGGCGCAGGGCAACCCGCACAAGCGCATCGCCGCGATGGGCTATCTGGCGCAATGCTACGGCAAGCGCAAGATGTTCGACCTGGCCGCGCGCACGCTGCAAAACGCCATCAAGGAAAAGTCCGGGTTCGACGAGGAGAAAAAAGAGCTGACCTACAATCTCGGCTGCGTGCTGGAAAGCATGGGCAAGAAAGAGGAGGCCATCGAACAGTTCAAACTCATCTACGAACTGGACATCAGCTACAAGGACGTCGCGGCCAAGGTGGATGCGTTTTACGCGGCGCAGTGAGTGGGAAGATTTGCGGTGTTTGCTGGAAACAGATCGTCCGTCATCATCATCGTCAAAAAGATGCTGGACAACCTTTTAGGCCCGGCTCAACCTCGCATTCATGATATTGATTTCGACCCATTACCCTGCCAGGCCACATTCACACCATGCACCATAAGTTCATTACAGTTTCATTTCTGGCCGCCACGCTTGCTATGACAGGTTGCCAATCGGGTGTCACCAACATTGGGGTTTCACGCAATTCAGAGACCGGACCAGCGATTGCCAACTTAGATGATGCACAGCGGCAGTATCAGAAGAATGTGGAAGTTTACAAGCAGGCCATGATGGATTACGAAAAAGCGCATGGCGATAGTTGCGGCTACATCATGTTTTCCAGCATAGTTGGCCCGCTGCAGACACCAGAGCCGCGTGCCCATATTTGCAAGCTACAAGGGATGTCCCGCAGATGCGGCTATCAGAACTACCAGGTAAGGATTACATACGCAGACGATGCTTGCCGCATTGTCAAAACAGTCGAGGTTCTTGAGAGGATGACATAATGACCACATGGCCTAACTGCAAGGTCGGCTGCAAAACCCCTTAACCGGCAAACGCACAGCATCCTCACCTTTCCCGCTTTAAAGAGACGGCCACATACCATGCTTCAGGAATAATAAACTTCTTCACTTCAACCGAAACAGACAGCGGTTTGAATTCGACTAGAATCGTGTCTGCAATGTCCGCCGCAAGTTTTTCAATCAGCTTCCACTCGCGGCCTTCACCAAATTTTAGGAGCCGCTGCGTGACGGCATAATAATCAATCGTGTCCGCGATGCCGTCGCTTTTGGCGGCGGCGGAGAAATCGGATTCCATCTCCACGGTCAGCAGCAGACGCTGCGGCTGCGCGCGTTCCGCGTCCGGCACGCCGACGCGGTAAAAGACTTCGAGATCAACGATGGAGATTTGGCTGTCCTTCATTGGCTTTAAATCAAGCTGTGTCATTGATCCTTGTCGTATCTATATCCAACAATTGTGCCATTTGTATCAAAACACACGTCACAAAGCTCAAAGAGGTCAGAAAGACCAGAATTTTTTAGTCCATAAGTAACTGATTTTCCAATAAAAAAGTTTGTCTGGTAAGCAACACCCTTCTTCCCCCAATCGGAAAAATTATAGAGCTGACCTTCAAAGTTGTTTTCGTAACCATTGAAATCCTTGAATAAAACCGATACCTGCTCTCGATTCATTCCAGGTTTTAATTTTTGTGAAGTTCGCTCAAGTTTTGTTTTGAAATTGCAACCACATTGAAGCAAGAGGCTGGCAAACACCACAAAGCAAAGACATTTTGTTAGCCAGTTCATAAGATTAAAAATTGAGCTATTTTTGTTTTAGCCTTTTCTCCACCGCTTCGATCAAAACCTTCGTCGGCTTGTTCAGCTTCAATTTCTTTGCTTCCGCTAGCCTGACCCATTGGAACTCCTGCGCCTCGTGATTGAGCTTCACGTCCGGCTTGCCGGTGGCGCGGCAGGTGTAATTCAACAGCACGAAATGCGCGTCGCGGTAAAACTCCTTCGAGTGGATGCAATCCTGCACCAGCACGAATTGGATATCCGTCACTTTGAGATTGGTCTCTTCCTTGATCTCGCGGCGCAGCGCGGCTTCGGACGATTCACCCCATTTGATCTTGCCACCGGGAATGCCCCATTTGTTCGACCATTTGTGCGTGCGAACCATCAGCACTTCACGTTTGGAATTAAAGATCAATCCGCCCACCGTGGCGAGCGGCGCGGCGAAACGAGGATGGAAGATCGAAGCTGGAGAATCGCCGGACGGTTTTGCCACCTTCAATTCTCCATCCTCCGTGATCGTTTTTTCAAACAGGAGATGATTTTCCTCCAGCGCGCGGCGCAGTTCGCCGAGATGCTCGACGATCAAGTCGGGCTTGGCCGCGCGGAGTTGCGCGAGTGTGTTGTAACCGGTCAGCACGGCGCAGGAATGCACGCCGCCATGCTGCGCGGTCTCGATGTCGTGCTCCATGTCGCCGATGAACAAGGTTTCGTCCGGTTTGAGATGATTTTCGGCGAGGATGTCGTGGATTTTTTTACGTTTGTCCCAGACGTCGGTGTAAGGCCGGTCGAGATAAACGTCGAAGCCGGTGACACCGCATTGCACTTTGAAATGATCCGCGTGGACGGTGCTCAGGAGAAAAGTGCGGAATTTTTTCGCGCGGCAGAATTCGAGAAAGTCGCGAGCGTGGGGCAGTTCGACCACCGAAGCCTGCGCCACCTTGAAGCTGCTGTGAAACCAGTCTTCCAGTTGCGGCATCGGAATGTGCGGCGTGTGGCGGTCGTAAAACTTGGTGAACGGCAGGCTGAATTCCGCGCGGAATTGTTCCAGCGACATTTCCGGACGCCCGGCCTGGGTGAGGACATAGTTGGAAGCCTGTAAAACAGCGGGCAGGTCGTCCACGAGCGTGCCGGACCAGTCAAAGATGATGTTGCGAATCACGCGGGGAATTTAACCACGAAACATACGAAACACACGAAAAGTTTTCCCACTCGTCCTCCTCCTCGTTCTCGAAAAAACTCGATTACGAGGACGAGAACGACGACAAGGACGATTTACTTGAAAACGTCACCCCGACGCTGGAAACTGCCGGGGTGCTCATCGCCTTCAACAAACCGTTTGGCGTCCTGTCGCAATTCACCGGCGACGGCTCGCCGAACCGCGCGCTGTCGGAATTTCAGTTTCCCAAGAATGTTTACCCCATCGGGCGACTCGATGCGGATTCGGAAGGCTTGCTGCTTTTGAGCGATGAACCGGCGTGGAACGAACGTCTGCTGCACCCTCGCCATGCGCATGAGCGTGAGTATTGGGCGCAGGTGGAACGGATTCCAACACGTGAAGCCCTGGACAAGTTGCAGCAGGGTCTGGTGATTCAAGGTCACAAGACCCTGCCCTGCCGCGCGGGGTTGCTGGAACCGCAGCCAGAGGTAAGTGATGTAGCGGCGTCTCGGCAGAGCGCCGCAGACTGTTTTCCCGAGACAACGGCGGCGCTCTGCCGAGACGCCGCTACGCCAAAAGTTCCGCCACGCGTGCCGCCGATCCGCTTCCGCAAAAGCGTGCCGGATTGCTGGATCGGTCTGGAATTGATTGAAGGCAAAAACCGTCAGGTGCGGCGCATGACCGCATCCATTGGACATCCGACGCTACGCTTGCTGCGCGTACGGATTGGCGGTTTGAAGCTGGGGAATTTGGCTCCAGGTAAATGGAAGATTCTTTCCGCGGAGGAACGCAAGCTGGTTGCGGGCGAATAATTTTTGCAGTCGCGCTTGCATTGGGCGGCTTGGAATTTACACTCCGCCCTCCCGATGGCGAATTTAAGTTCACTCAATCCGCAGCAACGCCAGGCCGCTGAAACCATCAACGGCCCGGTGTTGATCTTGGCGGGTGCCGGCACGGGCAAGACGCGCGTCATCACCTACCGCATCGCGCACCTCATCGCCAAGGGCGTTGCGCCGGAAAACATTCTGGCCGTCACGTTCACGAACAAGGCCGCGCGCGAAATGCAGGAGCGCATCAACAAACTCCTGCCGCACCTTAAAACCAAAAAAAAACGCGACGGCGAACCGCCGAAGCGTCCGACCATCTGCACGTTCCATTCGCTCTGTGTCCGCATCCTGCGCCAGCACATCGAACATCTCGGTTACAAGCACAACTTCGTCATCTACGACGAATCCGAGCAGCTCGCGGCCGTGAAGAAAATCCTGAGCGGCATCTCGGCCAAGGGCGAAAAGACCGATCCGGGCGCGATTCTTGCACTGTTGAGCAAGTTCAAGAACGGCGGCGAAGCCTCGGCGGCATTCGCGGATCCGAGCGTGCGGGCGCTGGCCGAACACATCCGCAAGCGTTACGAATCCGCCTTGCGCGCCTGCAACGCGGTGGATTTTGACGATCTGATTTTGCTGACGCTGCGGCTGTTCACCGAATTCCCCGACGTGCTGGAAGCCTGCCGCGCGAAATATCGTTACGTCATGGCGGACGAGTATCAGGATACGAACGGCTCGCAGTTTCAATTGATCCACGCGCTGACGCTCAAGCATCGCAACCTCTGCGTGGTGGGCGACGATGACCAGAGCATCTATGGCTGGCGCGGCGCGGAGATCGCCAACCTGCTCGACCTGGAAAAACATTATCCCGAGGTGAAGATTGTGAAGCTCGAGCAGAATTATCGTTCGACCAACACGATCCTGACCGCCGCCAACGCGCTGATCAAAAACAACACGCGCCGCCGCGCCAAGTCGCTCTGGTCAGAGAAAGGTCAGGGAACCAAAATCCTGTTGCGCGCCTGCAACAACGAGGACGAGGAGGCGACGGAAATCGTGGGGCAGATTGAATTCGCCCGGCTCGCGCATCGTATTTCCTGGAAGGAAAATGCGATCCTCTTCCGCACGAACATCCAGTCGCGGCCGATTGAAACGGCGCTGCGCAAGGCCGGCGTGCGGTATCATCTGATCGGCGGGCAAAGCTTTTTCGACCGGCGCGAGATCCGGGACTTCATCGCGTATCTCAAGACGTTCATCAATCCGCACGACGACATCAGCCTGCTGCGCATCGCCAACACGCCCGCGCGCGGCTTGAGCGATGTGACGATGGAACGCCTGCTCGCCGCCAGCCACGAACGGCATTGCTCCGTGTTCGCTGCGATGAAAAACCCGATGGTGGCGGTGGAGTTTCAAAAGCGGACGCAGGAATGCATCGACGCGTTCGTGGCATTCATTGAGCGGACGCGCGCGACGCTGGCCGATGAAATGGTGAAGCACGAACCGAATGTCCTGCAGATTTGGGCGGACAAATTCCTGGACGAGTCCGGTTACCTGCACGAATTGCGCCGGCAGGAAAAGGAACCCGAAGCCGGTGATGCGCGCGTCCGCAATCTGCGCGAATTGACCGCCACGCTCGATGGCGACAACGCCGCCGGCAAGCCGCTGTTCGAGCGGCTGGAAGAATTTCTCGAAAACATCACGCTCGATTCCGACCGCAAGGACGAGGAAGAAAAAGGCGACGTCGTCACGCTCATCACGATGCACAGCTGCAAAGGACTGGAGTTTCCGCGCGTGTTCATCGTGGGGCTGGAGGACGGGCTGCTGCCGCACACGCGCTCGACCGTCGAAGGCACGCTGGACGAGGAACGGCGGCTGTTTTACGTGGCGGTCACGCGGGCGATGCTGTCGCTGACCATCAGCCATTGCGCGAGCCGGAAAAAATACGGGCAGTTGCTGCCCTGCCATCCCTCCCGCTTTCTCAAGGAACTGCCGGCTGAACTCGTGGAAGCTGCGGAGGAGAAGGATAAAAAGCCGGTAAACGAGACGGTCGGGAAAAGTCTGTTCGATGCGATGCGCGAAGCGGTGGGTTAAAACTCGTTAACTGCGAATTGACACCTTCCTGTTGTCCAAAACCTTAAAACGGCCAGTTGATGCCGGCGGAGAGGTAGAGTTGCCCGCCGAGATTCAGTTGTCCCGTATGGCCGCCGCCGCCGAAACTGGCATTGCTCATGGGCATATACTGCGCGCCGAAATAGAGATCGGCGTCGTTGATGATGTGATACAGCAAGGTGCCGTTCACATAACCGCCGTAGGTCAGGTCGGTGAAATCGAATGAACCGGCGTTTTTGGTGCTGCCGGTGCTGGTGGTGATGATGTCCTTAAATCGGTAAGAGCCGGAAACGATGCCGAACGCGGGACCGGCACCCAGTTGCATCCCAACATATTCATTCAAATCCCAATAGAACGTCGGCCCCAGCCGGAAAGTGTAGAGCATCACGTTCAGCTCGCGCGAACTGGTGACGGTTCCGTCCGTGGTCGAAGTGGACGTTTTGGGGTTGTCGGAGATCAACGGGCCTTCGCCACTGGAGCCGCCCTGATACCCCGGGCCCGGCACGACCGTGCTACCGGTGCCGAACGTGTAAGCCGTCTGGCTGATCGTGGCCGGCATGGTGCTATTCTGGTTGATGTTGATGGGCAGCAGGCCGAAACCGAATTCCCAGCCGACGCGGGCGTGTTTCCAATACCAGATGTTGTCGCCATAGGCCATCTCGAACCCGGGGAAGGCGGAACCGTCCGACGAAGCGGAACCGCTGGTGGCATAGGAAGACGCGCCGTGCATGGTCAGGGTGTTGGCCCCGGAATCATATTGTGAGGCATGATTGTAGCCCCAAAAACTGGTGAGACCGCCGGCGTTGCCAGTGTCATCCTTCCGCACATAGCCGTCGTCGTAAATCCCGTTCGCCGCGTTGTTACCGGAGATGTTGAACGTGCCCTTGGTCTTGAAATCAGCGTTGATGTTCAAAGCCACCATCGCACCGATGCGGAAATGGCGCGTCCAGTCCGGCGCGTCCGGCGGAATCAGAACGAACTTGCTGGAATCCGGATCGCCGCCGAAGGTGTCCATCGAATCGGATTGCGCCGAGGCGGAAAGCGCGAGGCCCGCAGAAAGACACAGCAGGCCGAGGCCAGCGCGGTCGCGAAAACTTTTCATTGCTTGAGTTGTCAGCGGCATGGCATCAGGGGTTGAGATAGATGCGGTAAAAGCGGGAGCCACTGCCGGACGGCACAGACACCGTCGTGGGCGGGCCGTAATCGATCCAATGCACCAAGTTCGCCGGAGCCACGATGGACGGCGGCGCGATCACGGCATTGGAAAAAAGCATGTTGTCGCTGTAAACAATGGTGTAAGCCCGGCCGAGCGTGGAGGGAAATTCAATCAGCGGAAGGCCGTTCGTCAGCATGACGATGCGCGTGATGGTGACATTCGTGCCCGAAGTGGTGGCGACTGGCGGCGTCAGAACGGGCACCGGCACCGCGAACGCGTGCAACTGCGAATTGGTGAACGGAAAGTTGATTCGCGGGGCGTATTGCAGCAGCAACGTCACGCTCGAGTTGGCCGCCAGCGGCGCCGTCAGCGGGGCGGTATAGACCACGAATGGACTGCCGCTGTTCGTGCCAACGGCGTTGGCCAGCCGGTTGGTCAGGCCGGTCACGACCACGCGCACGGCGGCGACATCATTCGTCCCGACGTTTGACAACAAAATGGATTGCTCGATCAATCCGTTCTGCGGATTGATGATCTGCGCGGAATTGGTGACCGCCACCAGAACGCCGGGGAGATACCCGATGACGGTGAGGCTGTTGCTGGCGGTGTTATTGGCGAGGTTCGTGTCCACTATGCCCGACGAACCCACCGCCGCGAAAAAATTCAGCAGGCCCGCGTTGGTGGGCTGGATCGCAAACTGGATATTGGTGAACGCGCCGCTGTTCAACGTGCCGAGGTTGAGGATCACATTATTGCTGATGACCGTATAGCTGCTTTTCAAGATCACGCCCGACGGCAACGTGTTCGTCAACATCACGCCCGGCGCGGCATTCGGCCCCGCGTTGGTGACGCTGACTCTGTAAGCCATGAGATCGTTCGTCACCACCGCCGTCGTGGGGACCGTGATGGCCACGCCGAGATCCGCCGTTGGGGGAATCGTGTTGGTCACCTGCGTTACAAGGCTGACGGAGGGAGGATTGATCACAGTGGGGGCGGAGGTAAAGAACTCCACCAGGTTGGTGACGAACCCAACCTGCGTGGGTTGCACCGTCAGGGTCATTTGAACGAGCGTGCCCACGTCGAAGGCACCTATATTGAACACCACGCCACTGGCATTGGTTGTAATGGTGATTCCCACGCTGGTATTGGCGCTCACCAATTGGACGGTTGCCGGCAGCGTGTTGCTCACCACCGCGCTGGGCAAAAACGCCAGATTGTTGGTCACAATGATGGTGTAGGTGAGATTATTACTCACGAGCAGAGAACTGGCCGAACTGGTGGCCGTAAGCGTGAGCGCCTGCGCCCCCGCCCGCGCCCCCGCGATCATCAATACAGCCGCCGCCACGGCGAATATTCGAAGCTTAAAATTCATCTTATTTTGTGGCCGGATAAACGCATCATCCGATTGAAACACCGGCAAGGCTGCGAAAGTTTCAATGCTTTAGCAATCCTCCATTTGCAAGCCGGGGTTGCCAGCGATGGCTTCAATTGACGTCGCCGGATTCCAACGGTAACTTTGCCCCATGACTGGTGTGGCCGACATTCAACCGATTGACGCGAAGCAATTGAAACTGCGCGCGCCGATGGCGCCGGGGAAATTCACCCTGCTCGCAAAGGAAATCTTTGCGCTCAAGAAGCAGCTCAACGCCGTCATCCTCGCGCATAACTATCAGGTGCCGGAAATCCAGGACGTGGCGGATTATGTCGGCGATTCGCTCGGGCTCGCGCAGCAGGCGGCAAAGACGAGCGCGGATGTGATTGTTTTCTGCGGCGTGCATTTCATGGCGGAGACGGCGAAGATTTTGAATCCGGACAAAATCGTGGTGCTGCCGGACAAGGACGCGGGCTGCTCGCTGGAGGAAAGCTGTCCGGCGGAAAAACTGGCGGAACTGCAAAAGACGAATCCGAACTTCTGGACGATTGCCTACATCAATTGCAGTGCGGCGGTCAAGGCATTGTGCGATGTGATCGTGACCAGTGGCAACGCGGTGAAAATCGTCGAGGCCGCACCGAAGGACAAGGACATCCTGTTTGTGCCGGACGAAAACCTCGGCGCATGGGTGATGGAACAGACGGGACGCCCGATGACCTTGTGGCAAGGCAATTGTTACGCGCATGTCGAATTCCGGCGTGATGCCATCTTGAAAATGCGCGCACAATTTCCCGACGCGAAAATCGTCGTGCATCCCGAAAGTTTGCGCGAGGTGCGCGATCTGGCGGACGCCGTCTGTTCAACAGAAAAGATGATCACCTTCTGCAAGAATGATCCGGCGCACCGTTTCGTCATCGTGACCGAGTCGGGCATCATCCACCGGATGCAGAAGGAATGTCCGGGCAAGGAGTTCATCTGCGCGCCAACCTTCAACGTGATGCAGATGCCGGCGGACAACTGCCGTTGCAGCGAGTGCAAATTCATGAAAATGAATACGCTGGAAAAAGTGCGCGACTGCATGAAGAACCTCGCGCCGCGCGTGGAACTGCCTCCGGAAATTCTGCAACGGGCACGGCTGCCGATCGAGCGGATGCTGGCGATTTCGGCAAAGTGATCATTTCAAGCCCTCTGCCAAACGCGAGGCGGCGACGCCCTCGTCGCCGGGAACGTGTGTCGTTTTTACTATTTCCATCCAGTGCACAAGCGATGAGGCGTCGCTGCCACCCGGTTGCAGAAGTCTCATCTCGATAAAAGCTGGAACGTGGCTGACCCACGTTGACAGGGCTTCATATTGAGCATTAGGGATGCGTCCGGCTGCTTCCACGACACCGTCACTTTGTTTCCTGCCTTCAGTTGCTTCAGCTTCCGCAGATTCATTTCTTCAAATCCGACCCACCCGCTGACGAAAACAATGTTGTCTCCCACCGAGACCTGCCGAGTGGGCCGCCTGTTGGACGGATGACCCAGCCGGTTGTTTCGTCACATTTCGGTTACACCCGGCGCTGGCTTCCAGTTTCAGTTTTGTTGTAAGGCATTAAATGCAATCAAGACAAGGGGTTTTTCCTGTTTGGTGATACCTGCAGCTGCTGCGTAAAACTGCTAGTCGTTGGCAGCATTCTGTGAGTTGGCTGGCGTTGGTTTCTTTAAAGTCATTGGGCATGACAAAAATCAATTCGGCTGGACCGCTCAAAGCAATCCTTGGCGCCTTATGTCTGTCGGCAGTAGTGCTGACACAGGTTGAGGCGAATACTTTTCCTTACGTCAGCGGCGATGTGTTGCTCTGCATCCGTAAAACGCCGACCGGCGCGCAGGATCTCCTGGTGAACGTGGGGAACATCTCCTATTTCACCAATCTGGCGCCCAACACGACGGTTCCGATCAGCACCTACACCGGCACGCAACTCGGACAGGTCGGCACCAATAGCATCGCGTGGTCGGCTTGGGCCTATCTGGACGCAAGCGCGACGCGGCCGAACGGCATGACGAACACGATTTATATGACGAGCCCGCGCGACCCGGCGGATAACAACACCCAGACCACACCTTATTATCGCGACACAAAATCCACACAGGGGCAGGTGGTGTCCAAGCTGAGCAGCATCGCTGCGGGGGCGGTCAACAACGCCAATTTCTCGGGTTTGAACAGCGCCACTGCGGTGCTGGAATCTGAATCTTACAATCTGAGCGGCGGCCTGGTGGTCAGCTATGCCATCGGCCTTGGCAACAACTTGAACTTTAATGATTCGTTTCAATCGCCACCGGAACAATACACGGCGGCAAACTTTACCACGGGAGGCACGCCGGTGCGGGCGGATTTTTACTGCATCGTGCCAACCGTTGGCAACGACCATTCCGAGCCGCCGTCCCAATTTCTTGGCTACTTTCAGCTTTCCCCCGCCGGCGTGATGACCTACACGGCCTACCCCTCCGCCACGGTGGCGGAGGG
>Ga0247670_1000088_pt1 | contig 28886 bp, 17 predicted proteins | sample CNK11_metaG_FD_183042 | JGI IMG/M metagenome (GOLD analysis project Ga0247670, IMG submission 183042) | Soil microbial communities from Purdue University Martell Research Forest, Indiana, United States - CNK11 | ecosystem: Environmental > Terrestrial > Soil > Temperate forest > Bulk soil...
TAATCATCGCGCTGGCCGTTGAACTGTAGGGTGAGTCGCCCACCCAGTTGAAGGCCCGCACGCGATACCAGTATTTGTTGTTCACGGTCAGGCCAAGGTCGGTGTATGAATTAAGGGAGCCAGTGTTTGTCGCGATGGCGGTCCAGGTGCCGGGGCTGCCGCCAGCGTCCAGCGCGCGTTCGATTTTGAAGCCGCCAATTAATCCGTTGTAATATTCATACCAGTTGATGCTGATGCTGTTTTTGAACGGATAGGCGTTGATATGATTCGGTGCGTCCGGCGGGACGATACTGACACTGGCGGGAAAACTGTAATCCGAAATGCCGATCACGTTGAATGCCCGCACGCGATACCAGTTGGTGGTGTTCGCCGTCGCGTTCGTATCGGTGAAATTTCCATAATAAAAGTTAGTGGCGTAGATGGTCCCGATTTCCGTCCACGATCCCGGATTGCCGCCAGCATCCGATGCGCGTTCGATTTTGAATCCATCTTCGTCTTGAGAATAGTCAGACCAGAACAGATTGACCTGGTTGGTGGTTCCGACAGTTCCATTCAAATAATAGGGCATGGCCGGTGGCACAATGGTGACGCTGACTGGATCGCTGAAGGGCGAATCGCCGATCCAGTTGTAGGCGCGTGTGCGATACCAATAAGTGGCATTGGCCGCGAGGTTGGAATCGGTGCAGCTCGTGTTCGGGGTGTTGATGATTTCCGTCCACGTTCCGGGATTGCCGCCCGCGTCCGGCGCGCGTTCGATTTTGAATCCTGAAATGGCGGCCGCATACACATACCACGAAAGATTGGCCCGGTTGATGAAGGGATAAGCCGTTAAATATGGCGCGGGCGGTGGAACCACGGCCACGCTCGCCGGATCAGAATAAGGGGAGATGTCCGCGGCACGGAACGCCCGGACGCGATACCAGTTGGTGGTGTTCGCCGTCACGTTCGTGTCGGTAAAGCTGACGTAGAATAAATTGGTGGCATTGATGGACGCAATTTCCGTCCATAGGCCCGGACTGCCGTCGGTATCCGGCGCGCGCTCAATTTTGAAGCCGTCTTCGTCCTCTGAATAATCATACCAGAACAAGTTGACTTGATTCGTCGCCCCGATGATTCCCGACAAATTGTTTGGCGTGGCCGGTGGAATGATCGTCACGCTGGCGGGAGCGCTGTAAGGCGAACCGCCGACCCAGTTGAACGCCCGCACGCGATACCAACTCGTCGTGCCCGTTGCGCGACCCGGATCGGTGAAATTATTGTCGGCATAGCCGCCGTTGACGGTCGCGATTTTCGCCCATGTTCCCGGATTGCTCCCGGCATCCGGCGCACGTTCGATTTGGAAGGCCGTTATGGCCGCCGAATCAGCGTCTGCACCATACCACGACAGATTCGCCCGATTGCCGGTTGCGTTCGCGGACAAGGCGGGCGCGACTGGCGGCACAATAGCGACGATGGCAGGCACGGTGTAATCCGAAACACCGACCACGTTGAACGCGCGGACGCGATACCAGTTCGTCGTGTTGGCGGTTACATTCGTGTCCGTGTAGTTGCCGTTGTAACCATTCCCGGAGTTGATGACGGCGAGTTGCATCCATGCACCCGGCCCGCCGCCAATGTCCGGCGCACGCTCCATCGTGAACCCGTCTTCATCGGCCGCGGAATCATACCACGACAGGACGGCCTGATTCGCATTGCCAAGAACGGCGCTTAAATAAGATGGTGTGCTTGGCGGCACAATGGTCACGACGGCGGGATCGCAATAGGGCGAGTTGCCAATCCAGTTGAAGGCCCGGACGCGATACCAATACGTCGTGTCTGCCGCCCGGTTTGTGTCCGTGTAAGCAGTGGCATAGTTACTGGACGGATCGAGCATGGCGATTTGCGCCCACGTGCCGGGAGCGCCGTCCGCGTCCGGCGCCCGTTCGACTTTGAAACCCATTACGCCCCCTGAAGCAGCATTCCAATAAAGATTCACGCGGTTGACTAGCGGTGTTGCATTGAGAGCCGTTGGTGCTGCAGGCGGCACCAAGTATATGTGGACGGCGGTGCTGTAATCTGAAACGCCAACCACGTTGAACGCGCGAACACGATACCAGTTCGTCGTGTTGGCGGTTGCGTTTGTGTCCGTGTAGTTGCCGTAGTAAACGTTTCCGGAGTTGATAACGGTGATTTGTGTCCATGCACCCGGCCCGCCGCCGATGTCCGGCGCCCGCTCCACAGTAAAACCGTCCTCGTCGGTGGCGGAATCATTCCACGACAAAGCGACCTGGTTGGTGTCGCCGATGGCGGCGGTGAGATCGGCAGGTTTTGCCGGTGGCACAATGGTCACGACGGCGGGATCGCTGTAAGGTGAATCGCCAATCCAGTTGAACGCCCGCACGCGATACCAATATGTCGTGTCTGCGGCCCGATTCGTGTCCGTGTAACCGGAATAATTATAATTGGCTGAGTCGAGTCTGGCGATTTGCGCCCACGTGCCGGGGATTCCGTCCGCGTCCGGTGCCCGTTCGAGTTTGAAACCCATCAAACCTGTCGATCCAGCATTCCAGCTAAGATTCACGCGATTGGCGAATGGTGTTGCATTGAGAGCCGTTGGGGCAGCAGGAGGCACCGCGTTCAAGCTGACGGCAGCGCTGTAATCCGAAACGCCCACCACGTTGAACGCGCGGACGCGATACCAGTTCGTCGTGTAGGCGGTTACATTTGTATCTGTGAAGTCGCCGTAGTAAGCGTTTCCGGAGTTGATGACGGCGATTTGCGTCCACGCTCCCGGTCCGCCGCCAATGTCCGGTGCCCACTCCACGATAAATCCGTCCTCGTCGTTGGCGTAATCATGCCACGACAGGGTGGCCTGGTTCGTGTCGCCGAGGACGGCGTAGAGATTGAATGGCGCGGCTGGCGGCACAATGGTCACGACGGCGGGATCGCTGTAGGGTGAATCGCCAATCCAGTTGAACGCCCGCACCCGATACCAATACGTCGTGTCCGCCGCCCGGTTGGTGTCCGCGAAAGAACCGTAAGAAAAATAAGTGGGGTCGAGCGCGGCAATTTGCACCCAGGCACCGGGAGCGCCGTTTACGTCCAGCGCACGCTCGATTTTGAAACCCGTCGCGCCTGGGAAACCAACATACCATGAAAGATTCACGCGGTTGACGAACGGTGTCGCGTTCAAACCCATTGGCGCTGCGGGCGGCGCAAGGTTTACGCTGGCGGCGGCGCTGTAGTCCGAATAGCCCAGCACATTGAAGGCCCGCACGCGATACCAATACGCGCTGTTCGCCGGCACATTGGTGTCGCTGAAGTAGGCGGAAGACGTGTTGGAAATGCTCAATGAGGCAATTTCTATCCACGCTCCCGGACTGCCGCCTGCGTCCGGCGCGCGTTCCAATTTGAAACCATCCTGGTCCCCGAGGTTCTCATTCCAAGAAACGTCCACGTTGTTCGTGAATCCAATGTAGGCCGCCATCGAATTCGGCGCTGCTGGCGGCACGATGTTTACGCTGGCTGGGGACGTGTAATCTGAATCACCCACCCAATTGTAAGCCCGCACGCGATACCAATACGTCGTGTTGGCCGATAGGCCCGTGTCCGTGTAGAAGTTGAAATAGGGTCCGAAGTTTGTAATTTCCAACCATGTCCCCGGATTGCCGCCCGCGTCCGGCGCCCGTTCGATCTTGAATCCTGCCACCTGTGAATAGTCATACCAATACAGGCTGGCCGTGTCGGCAAATGCGCTTAGCTGATAAATGTAAGGAGCATTCGGCGGCACAACACTGAGTGACACCGGATCGGCATAAGGCGAGGTGTCCACGACATTGAAAGCGCGCACCCGATACCAGTAGGTCGTGTTGATAGCAATGTTGGTGTCTGTGAAATACGTGTAAAAATAAGGATAAGTATTGACGTTCGTGGCCTTGGCGATAGCAATCTGTATCCATGTTCCGGGAACGCCACTCACATCCGGCGCGCGTTCAACCTTGAATCCATCGGAGCCGGCGGGCCATTCATACCACGATAAATCCACGCCATTTGAGATGTTCAGGTTTGCGGTCAGGCTATCTGGGGCGGCCAGCGGTGCGATGCGCACTGCGATTGGCGCGCTGAAAATCGAGCTGCCGGAGGCGTCAAATGCGCTGACGCGATACCAATAGGTCGCGTTCGTGGTCACGTTTGAGTCGCTGAAGTTTGTTTTGCCCGCCGACACCACGGCGATTTGCGTCCACTCGCCCAGGTTGAAAAAGCCATCTTCCAGCGCCCGTTCAACCTTGAAACTGTGTTTTCTGGAACGGTGGTTGTCCCGGGAATCATCCAACCAGGAGAGAACGATTTGACTCGCGGAAATGACCTTCGCCGTGACCTCGGAAGGTGCGGCTGGCGCGGTTGACAGCGCCAGATTGTGAGAGGCCCGCGCGGAGATGGCCACCACGCCGCTTAATCCTGCCGGCGTCGCCGTTTCGTTGCCGTCATAGCCCCAACTGACGACGCTGCCGTCATCCTTGACGGCCAGACTATAATACCAGCCAGCGGCGATGGCGACGACCCGGGTCAAATTCGTTGGCGGCATGGCTTCGCCGTCATCGTTATTCCCCCAACCGACCACTGTGCCATCACTCTTTAACGCCAGGCTGTGGTCCCCACCCGCGGCGATGGCCACCACTTGCGTCAAATTCGTTGGTGGTGTCGCCTGGCGATAGCGATTATTGTCACCCCAACCAATTACGGTGCCGTCGCTTTTCAAGGCCAGACTGTGCCAGCCGCCGCACGCAATGGCCACCACGCCCGTTAGATTTGAAAGTGGTCCAGATGGGTAGCCGCCGAAACCCAAGCCACCCCATTGGACCACCGTGCCATCGTTCTTCAACGCCAGGCTGTGGGCATCCCCGGCGGCAATGGCGACGACATGCGTGAGGTCCGCGGGCGGCGTTGCCGCGCCATTTCCGTCATAACCCCAGCCGACGACCATGCCATCCGTCGTTAATGCCAGGCTGTGATACATGCCGGCGGCGATGGCGGTCACGCTGGTTAAGTTTGTCGGCGGCGAGGCTGGTCCGTAATTATAGTCGCCCCAACCGGCCACCGTGCCGTCTGCCCTTAACGCCAATCCGTGATAACCGCCGGCGGCGACCGCCACCCAGTTTGACTCTCCCAGCGGAGCGCCGCTGATGCCACCCCACTCCGGCAATGCCAAAGTTCGCGCAGACAGCGTGCGAGCCTTGCGGTCATTGGAATATTTTGAATCGCCCGCCGCGTTGAAGGCGCGCACCCGGTAAACATACGAACTGCCCGGGAACAATCCGGTATCGCGGTAGGCTGTGGTGTTCGGCAACACCTGTGCAATTTGGGTGAAGTGTTTTCCATCCGTTGAACGCTCAATTTTAAAACCGGCCTCGTTGGCCGACTTGTCCGACCATGACAGATTGATCTGGAAAAATGACGCTGTGGCGGCTTTGAGTTTGCCCGGGGTCTTGGGTGGCGCGAGGTTTTTCGCCGCTGCGGGCGTGTCGCCGGCTCCGGCAAGATTAGAAATGGCTGCTGCGCCAAAAACCAACAGCGCGACGAGCAACTGAGACTTTTTCTTCATAGGGTTCAATTCTCCTGAGACGCTGTTCGTCGTGGTCTGATTAAACAGCCATTGATATGAAATGCAAGGACTAACAGATGGAATATGGTCGTCACCTCCAGCAATGCGTCATGCGAGGAGAGAAAGGGCAAAGAAAAGAGCAATGTTGGATTTTGTGGGGCAATCTGCCGATAAACTTCCTTCCGGCCATCCCTATCCGTGCGGCCGGGAAAATCAAAATGCCCCGCGTTTTGAGACGCGGGGCAGGTGGCTTTTCAAAATGATTGGATCAGTGCCCGGGCGGCTTGCCTCCCGGCGGCATGCCCATCCCCCCGCCCAGCTTCTTCATCATCTCCGTTTGCATCATGGTCTGCATGCTGTCGTAGCGGGTGTAACCGGCGGGCACTTCAAACGCGGAGGCCGCCGGTTTGGTCAGGGCGACGTCCTTGAACAGCATGGTGACCTTCATGCCTTGCTCGGCGCGGAATATTTTCACCGGGAATTTTTTCAGATCGGTGGCGTTCCAGACGGTGAATTCATTCGTCGCGCCTTTGCCGTCGGTGACGATGACGTCGTTTTGCACGCACGGATGACCGTCCACAGTTTCCTTGCCCACCTCTTTGACCTCCAATTTGAAAGTGTCATTTGTCCCGTCCTTCGCCGCCGACGAAGTTGCCACGTAACTTTCGAGGCCCGGATAAATCAAATAGACCTGCTTTTTTTCGGGCAGCGAGAGCGTGATCATCTGGTCAAATCCCATGGCTTTCATCTGTTCGGCGGCGCCCGGCGGCATCTTCAGGCCCTTGGCGTCGCCCATGTTCATCTCAAAGCGCACCTTGCCGGTATCAAAGGCCATCTTGCCGGGCATGGTGATGGTATCGCCGGATTCGGGTTGGAGCTGGGTTTCCACCGCGGCGGAGAAGGCGGAATTGTCGCCGAACAATTTCGTCAGCGCGCCGTCAAATTTCGGCCCGCCGGGCCCTTTGCCGAATTGTGCGAACGCCGGGGTCAGGCCCAGGCAGAGCACCGTCGTGGTGAGGATCAGGAAATGTTTTTTCATAGGAGGTGATGGTTTCGTGAAAATAAATGGGGCAAAGCTTGCTTCAAGTCGAGCGGAAATATGACCGCCGGATTATTTCTTTACGGCCCGGAACTGGCGCAGGGCGATGAACGGATCAATCCGCGCCACCAGGAAATGCGCCCACCGGTATTGCCAGCGCTGCCACCAGGTCTGCGCTTTGGACCACGTGCCCGGTTCGATCCGGCGGGAATGTTTCAAGGTGCGCTCGAAAATCTCCTGCGCTCCGGCGGCGATGCTCTTGTCCTCAAACCGCAGCATCAATTCGTAATTCAGGTTCAAGCTGCGGATATCGAGATTGCTGGAACCCGCATAGGTGATGCCGTCGGCGATGATCAATTTCGCGTGCAGGATCTGCGGCTGGTATTCGTAAATCTCCACGCCCGCTTTCAGCAACCGGTGATACAAACTGCGCGCGGCCAGTTGCGAAATCAGCACGTCCGACCGGCCGGCCAGGATGAGTTGCACCCGGCAACCATTTCGCGCCGCACGTTGCAAATATCGCCGGATCCGGCGCGTCGGTAAAAAATAGGCGCTGATGAAGCGGATGTCGCGTGCCGACGCAAGATCGTGATGCAGCGCAAACTGAAACTGACTGGCCCCGCGGCCGGGATGGCTCAGCAATAATTCCTCCGTCGGCCTCGGCTCGGATTTGCGTTTGCGCTTGAAGGCGCGCAACCGCACCAGGGGCTTGCGGTGGAATGCTGCCAGTTTGAACAGTTCATCGAACGATCTGGCCATCGCCACGGCGAGTGCCGGCCCCTCGACCCGCGCCCCCAGATCGCACCAGCCGCGCGTCACGCCGTCGCCGTCGAATTCGTCCGCGATGTTGAAACCGCCGATGAACAGCACGGCGTCATCGCACACCAGCAGCTTGCGATGGTCGCGCACGCCGAATCGCCAGAGTCGAAGCGGGTTGAAAAATTCCACCTCCGCGCCGGCGGCTTGCAGCGGTAGAAAAAAGTCATCCCGCAGCAGCCAGGATCCGAAGGCGTCCACCAGCACGCGCACGCGCACGCCGCGTTGCGCCGCTTCCAGCAAGGCCAGGAGAAAATCGCGGCCCAGGCGGCCATCGGTGTAGATGTAGGTTTCCAGCCGGATCGAGGCGCGCGCCGAACGGATGGCTTCCAGCATGGCCGGGTAAATTTCCTGGCCGGTGCAAAACCATCGCAGGGCCGGTGCTTGAGGCTCGGACATGCGACACGCTAGTCGGGCGGCTATATTTTGGCAATCCGCGTTCAGCCCGGACGTTCATTCAAGATGAAGTTCCGTTTGCGACCATTGCAGAAGAAGCGCGGGCGGCTCGCCCGCGAGTTCAAAGCCAAAAACCACGCGGACGAGCCGTCCGCGCTCCAATCGTCCGCGTTATTTTGCAGGAGTTTCCGTTTCGATTGGCAGTGATTACAAGCGCGCGACCAGCAGCTCCCGCTGGAAAATCAGTTCCTTGGGCAGATGCGAATAGATTTTCATGAACAGTTCGTCCTGTTGCAAGAGTTCCCGCCGCCAGTCATCGAAGTTGATGGTCTGGACGCGGTCGAATTTCTCCGGCGGATAATTGGCCAGGCCTTTCAGGTCGAAATCTTTCGCATACGGCACCCAGCCGAGTTGCGTCTCAACGGCGTTGGCGCGGCCGTTGCAGCGGTCCACGATCCATTTCAGCACGCGCATGTTTTCGCCGAAGCCGGGCCAGAGGAATTGCCCGTCGCTGTCCTTGCGGAACCAGTTCACGTGGAAAATCCGCGGCGGTAATTTGATGAGCTTCCGCATCGTGATCCAGTGACGGAAATAATCGCCCATGTCGTAACCGCAGAACGGCAGCATCGCCATCGGATCACGCCGCACCTGGCCGAGCCCGCCCACGGCGGCGGCGGTCATTTCCGAACCCATCGTCGCGCCGATATAGACGCCATGGATCCAGTTGAAGGCCTGATAGACGAGCGGCATGGTGTCCGCGCGGCGGCCACCGAAAATGATGGCGCTGATCGGCACGCCCTGCGGGTCATTCGCCATCGGGTCAAGCGAGGGGTTGTTGATCATCGGCGCGGCGAAGCGCGAATTGGGATGCGCCGCCTTCTCCTTCGAATCGGGCGTCCACTTATGTCCGCGCCAGTCGAGGCATTCCTTCGGCACGTCGCCGTCTTTGCCTTCCCACCAGACATCGCCGTCCGGCGTCAATCCGACGTTGGTGAAGATGGTGTCGCGGCGGATGGTCTGCACCGCGGTGGGATTGGATTTGGAATTCGTGCCGGGCACGACGCCGAAATAACCCGCTTCGGGGTTGATGGCATAAAGCCGCCCATCCGGACCGGGTTTCATCCATGCGATGTCGTCGCCCACGGTCAGGATTTTCCAGCCCTTGAAATGCGCCGGGGGCACCATCATGGCAAAATTGGTTTTGCCGCAGGCGCTGGGGAAGGCCGCCGCGACATAGGTTTTTTCGCCGGCCGGTGATTCGACGCCGAGGATCAGCATGTGCTCCGCCATCCAGCCTTCGTTGCGTCCGAGGTAGGAGCCGATGCGCAAGGCGAGACATTTCTTGCCGAGCAACACGTTGCCGCCGTAGTTCGACCCGACGGAAATGACCGCGTTGTCCTGTGGAAAATGCGCGATGAACCGGCGGTCGGGATCCACGTCCAGCATGCAGTGCAGGCCGCGGTTGAAATCGTCGCCGGTGCCGAGCTGCTCGTAGGCGACCTTGCCCATGCGCGTCATGATGCGCATGCTCAGCACCACGTAAATGGAATCGGTCAGTTCGATGCCGACCTTCGTGAGCGGCGAACCGAGCGGTCCCATGAGGTAGGGAACGACATACATCGTGCGGCCCTTCATGGCGCCGTCGCACAGTGCCCCGAGCTTGGCATACATCGCTTTCGGCGCCATCCAGTTGTTGGTCGGCCCGGCTTCCTCCTGCATCGGCGTGCAGATGAACGTGCATTGTTCGACGCGCGCCACGTCGTTGGGATTGGAGCGATGGTAATAACAGCCGGGCAGTTTCTCCTGGTTCAATTTGATGAGGATGCCCTGGGCCACGGCCTCGGCCGTCAACGCTTCCTTTTCCATCTCGGAACCGTCGCACCAATAAATCTTGTCCGGCTGGCAAAGTCTGGCCTGCGCCTCCACCCAGCGGAGGACGGATTCATTTTCTGTGTTGCGGTTGCCGAGGGTCAGTTTGCGCATATAAAAATCAAATTAAGTTAATGATGTGATGGTTCAACTCTAATTGCCTGCGACTATACCGCTTCGTTTGTTTTGTCCAAGTCTGAACATATCTTGCGCAACCCTTCCATCCACGGGCAGTGTCCTAATTTGATCGGAGCGCGAGTTGTCCCAACTCGCAGCGGCGGTGACAGACATGAGGATGGACTTTGTTCAGAGGCTCCTCCGGTTATTCACGCGCTGCGGATTGGGGGACAATCCGCGCTCCGAATTTCAAATCAGGACACTACCCATCCACGGCCGCGCTTGTGCTGGCTCCGCGGCGGGATTATTATCCAATCCATGGCTGGTGCAGTTTTATGAGCGTCAAACTCCAAAGCGAAATCAATCCATCGCCCGCGTCTGCGAAATGCCTGACGCGTTCCGTGCTGGATGTGTTGGCGAAGGAGCCGACGCTCGAAGCGGTGACGATTGATGCCGCGCATGAAAAAATTTCCGTGGCCACCCTCGGCCGGGCCGATGTGGAAAAGCTCACGCAAAGCCTGACCGAGAAAATCCACTCCGCCCGTAGCGCCGATGCCGGCCGCGCGTGCTTGTTGCTGGAAGGCAAAAGCGACTGCGCCGCTTGTGACAGCCCTTTGACTGAAATGGAGCGCCAGCGCATCACCGTCAAACATGAAGGCGGTTCCACCACCATCGCCCGGGTCACCTGTCCCACGGCGCCGAAATTCTGGCGCTGGCGCGACCTGCCGTTTCCCAAAGTCGCTCCGCGCGAGATCGAACTGGAACTGGACGAGGTGGAGCACCACGTGGACGAGTGGAAAATGCAGCTCGTGGCCGCAGTGCTCTGCGGCGCGGCCGGATTGCTCGCAGCCTTTGTCGTCCCGGCGCAGTTCAAGGTTTATGCCTTCATCGCCGCCTACCTGGCCGGTGGATTTTATCCCGCGGAGGAAGTCTGGGAACGCCTGCAGAAGCGCATCCTCGACGTGCATTTTCTGATGATCGCCGTCGCCGTCGGCGCGGCCTGCATCGGCGCCTGGGCCGAAGGTGCGACGCTGCTGTTCCTGTTTTCATTTTCCGGCGCGCTCGAACATTACGCGCTGGGCCGCACGCAAAAGGAGATCCGTTCCCTGTTCCGCGACGCGCCAAAGACGGCCACTGCCTTTGATGCACGGGGAAATGAAATGGAAGTCGCCGTGGAAAAAATCCGCGCCGGAGCCCGGCTGCTCATCAAGCCCGGCGCGCAATTTCCCGTGGACGCGGAAATCGTCAAGGGCGCGACCGCCGCAGACGAATCCAATCTCACCGGCGAAGCCGCGCCCGTCGAGAAAACCATCGGCGACACCGCGCTCGCCGGGACGATCAATCTCTGGGGCGTCGTGGAAGTCATCGTCACCAAACCCGCCGCCGAAAGTTCGCTGCAAAAGATCATCACCCTCATCAAGGAAGCGCAGCAGCAGAAAGCGCCCTCGCAGCAGTTCGCCGACAAGTTCAGCACCTATTACACCTACGGCGTTCTGGGTCTGTCGCTCGCGATGTTTTTTGTCTGGCGCTATGCCTTGAATTATCCCGCGTTTACCTCCACCGCCGAAGTTCACAGCGCATTTTACCGGACCATGACGCTGCTCGTCGTCTCGTCGCCGTGCGCACTGGTGCTCTCTATTCCGTCGGCGGTGCTGGCGGCGATTGCGTGGAGCGCCCGGCACGGCATTCTGTTTCGCGGCGGTGCCGCCGTGGAGAAACTGGCGGAGGTCAACATCGTCTGCCTCGACAAGACCGGCACGCTCACCACCGGCGAACTGCGTGTGGAGAAGGTGGAAAGTTTTCCGCCCGGCCGCGAAGACGAAATCGCGCAGTTGGCCTACTCGCTGGAAAAGCTGTCCACGCATCCGCTCGCCCGCGCCATCACGCGCCACGGCAAACAGCGCGGATTGACTGCGATTGAATTTCCCCGGTTTGAATCCGTCACCGGGCAGGGATTGAAAGCCCGGCGCGACGCAAAGGAAATTTTCCTTGGCAAACGCGAGTGGGTGACCGCGGAGCGCCGAGCACCCGCTCGGCCCGTTGATGGAACAGATTCCAGACTTGCCGAGACGGTGCTCGGCGCTCCAACCGCTGTCGGCACCTCGGAAGTCTGGATTGCCGAGGGCGATTTGTCTGGCCGGATCATTCTGCGTGACGACATCCGCCCGCAATCGGCGCAAGTCCTCGACGAATTGCGTCACGAAGGTTTACAGTCCGTCGTGCTGACCGGCGATAACCAGGCCGCCGCCGAACATCTCCGGGTCGAATTGAAATTGGACGATATCCGCGCCGGATTGAAACCGGAGGAAAAAGTTGCCGCCATCCGCGGACTGAGCGGGCAGGGGAGGAAGGTCGCGATGATCGGCGACGGCGTGAACGACGCGCCCAGCCTGGCCGCCGCGCACATCGGCGTGGCGATGGGCGCCCGCGGTTCCGACGCGGCCCTCGAACAGGCGGACGTGGTGCTGATGCACGACCGGCTGGAGAATTTTCTGTCCGCCTTCCGCCTGAGCCAGCGCGCACAGCGGGTCATTAAACAAAATCTCTTCATCTCGCTCGGCACCGTGGTGGTGCTGGTCACGTTTGCGATGCTCGGGAAAATTCCGCTGACGATCGGCGTGGTCGGTCACGAAGGCAGCACCGTGGTGGTGGTGATGAACAGTCTGCGGCTGCTGTTTGGCGGCGGGAAGAAATCGTAATCGTCCTCGTCCTCGTCCTCGATTTTCCAATTGCGAGGACGAGGACGAGGACGAGAACGAGGAGGAACTCAAAAAATCTGTGTCCATCCCGCCTTCGCTGCTTGCTTCGGCGCGGCAGGCCGTGTTAAAAATTTCCCATGAAGGAGAAATTCATGCGGGCGGCCATCCAGCTCTCGCTTTCAAAGATGCGGGCGAACTGCGGCGGACCGTTCGGGGCCGTCGTGGTGCGCCAAGGAAAAATTGTCGGACGCGGGTGGAATCAGGTGACGTCCACCAACGATCCCACGGCGCATGCGGAGGTCTCGGCCATCCGCGATGCCTGCAAGAAACTGAAAACGTTTCAACTGGATGATTGCGAACTTTACACCAGTTGCGAGCCGTGTCCGATGTGCCTCTCCGCGATCTACTGGGCGCGGTTTAAAAAGGTTTACTATGGAAACACGCGCAAGGACGCGGCGAAAATTGATTTCGACGATGACCTGATTTACCGCGAAGTGGCGAAGCCGATTGCCAAACGACTTATCCCCATGAAGCAACTGCTCCGTCCCGAGGCGCTGGAAGTTTTCAAGGCATGGAAGAGCAAGACGGACAAAGTCCGTTACTGAAGGTGTGCTTTTTTGCGGAGTGCGCCCGTCCCCGGGCGCTGCGACTTTCATCTGCGAACGATCGCTTGGTATGACGAAGAACTCTGGATTGAAACACTGGATTTTCCTGGGTCTCCACCACTCCGGAGTGCTGCGAGCGGGGGACCGCTCGCGGTCCGGCGGTTTCGCGCCGCGGACGGTCCCCGAGCGCACTCCGTTTATGAAGCAATTACTCCGTCACGAAGCGCTGGAAGTTTTCAAGGCGTGGAAGAATAAAACGGATAAAATCCGCTACTGAAGTTTGCAGACTAGCAGCATATTAGGCCACTCGTTTTCTATATCTCCAACGTGCATATAAAAAGCAAATAAGTCTGACGAGCAACCAAATTACAAAAACGGCACAGCAGAACAACAATATCCAAGTCGGAAGCATCATCCTATAAAATGACGCCATATCTCGGTGAACTAAAACATTCCCATCGGCTCCGTGCATCGGCAAACCGTCTGAACCCAAAACAGGAATCGGTGCCGGATAATAATCTGTGCTAACCAGCGCGCTCCCAACAAATGAAATGACCGCCAGCAAAATCAGCGTTTTTGTTGAGGGTGCTCGCATTGTGGTCTAACGAAAAATATAGGTTATCCGAAGTCATGCATGCATTGCCAGCGGCTCGTTAACAAGCCCGCGCAGCGGAACTGGCCGCGCCTACTGGCGTTGGCTCCGGCGACTTGATACTATAACTCAGCATACAATTTTGGTAACTGCTCAAACGGAATGACTGGACGCAAGGCTTGCCAGCATCGCTCACTGATCCACATATCAACATCCAACTTGTGAAAGCAATCATGGCAAACAGTCACGACGCGCCAGTCTGAAACTGGACCTTGACCACCCTGACAGTGTATATCTGAAAGCGGCTCTATCGGCTCGTCAACTCTAATGCCATCATCTGGGTAAGGATATGTCTCTTTGAGCTCTGTTTCCTTCACCACGCCACATGCTTGGCATTTCTGCTTCATCGTAATAGGTCTAACATCTAAGCAGACCTGAGTTTTTGTTGCCTGTCATGTTTCACAAATTCGAGATTGCGCCGAATGCAAATTCTTGTCGAGTGGATTTATTTGCCGATGTTGTCGGATGAATGCGCATCAGCAAAAGCGGCGGGACATTCAGCTGAGAGCGGACGCCTTCGGAGTCGCGCGTCACGTCGCCGGGCTTGTCACCGGCCAGCAATGATCTGGTCATACTTGCTGTGATGACCGATCCAAAACCAGACGACATCGTTTTCGCTTTCAACCGCCAATGCGCGATAATGAATGCCAACCCGTGCCGACCACTAACGGTCAACTTTTTTAAAATGGAGTGACGGATGACGCGGGTTGGTTTTAAGCAATTCGAAATTCTGATCGGCCAACGGCTGGATTTCCTCCGGCAGCAGGGCGCGAAACTGCCAGAACTGTGTGCTTGCGCGGTGCTTCACAATTCCTTGCAGCGACCGGCACGCAAGTCGTCCAGCGCCTCAGCCGCCAGCGCGTCCAGCCGCCCGGCGTGGACATCGCTTTCAAACTGCTTGTCCCACGCCCCGGCATCGAATTCCTGAAACCAACTGCGAAAGGACTGAAGTTCGTCGCGCGACAGTTTGCTCACGGCGGATTTAATTTCTTTGACTGTGCCCATGGCGAAAAAATAATACAGCCCACAGGATTCGGCAAGCGGAGTTCGGCCAGACTTTGCCTTTTGTGGATCTGCTGATGGCTTACGAGCCGGTGCCCTGCGATTCCGACCAGCGCACCGCATAGCGGACCAGTTCCACAGCCGACTTCAATTTCAGCTTGGCCTTGATGTTCGAGCGATGCGCTTCCACGGTCTTGATGCTCAAATGGAGTTGATCGGCAATCTCGCGGGTGCCCTTGCCCTGGCCGATGGCTTGAAATACTTCAAATTCGCGATCGGTCAGTTTTTCCACCGGTGAGCCTTCCGCGCCGGCGCGGCGGCCGGAGAAGGTTTCGAGAATCTCCGCCGACATCTTTTCGCTGACGTAAATTTTTCCGCTGAGGACCTGCCGGATCGCCTGCATCAACTTTTTGCCGCCTTCCTGTTTCATGATGTAGCCACGCCCGCCCGCCCGCAGCACGCGCTCGGCATAAAGCGATTCGTCGTGCATGGAAATCACCAGCACCGGCAGACCGGGCCGGATCGCGTGAAAATCCTTGATGAGTTCGAGGCCATTCTTGCCCGGCAACGAAATGTCCGCCAGCACGAGATCGGCGTCCAGCTTGCCAAGGGCCTCCAGCGCCAGGCCGGCGTTTTCCGCCTCGCCACAAACGGCCAGGTCCGGTTCCGCGCCGATGAGCTGGGCCAGGCCCTGCCGCATCATCGGATGATCGTCCACGATCAGGATGCGTTTCTTCGCCGGGGTAGCGGATTTCTTGCTCATAAGTTTTAAGTGGCACGGGCGTCCCGCCCGTGCGATGAAAATCGGAAACAAATGGGCGAGACGCCCGTGCCACTATAGCGTGTCATAAGTTTTTACGGAAAACACAAATGACCCGGGTGCCGCCTCCATCAAAACCGGAGCGTACTTCCAGCGACGCGCCCACGACGCCGGCCCGATATTTCATGATGCGCATGCCCATGCCGCCGTTTTTTTTGGTTTTTTTGGAAAAGCCGATGCCGTCGTCGCTGATGCTCAGCATAAACCGGCCGCGGGCCGGTTTCAGCGAGATCCGAATGCGCTTCGCCTTGCCATGTTTGACGGCGTTGTTGATGGCTTCCTGGACGATGCGATACAGGTGCGTGGCGAAGACGTTGTTCCGGATCAGAACCGGTTCGGGACATTCAAAACGGCATTCGAGGCGGAACAGCTTTTGCACATGTGCCGCCAGTTCCGACAAGGCCGACATGAAACCGTTGGCTTCCAGCTCCACCGGCGACAATCCGCGTGCCAGCTTGCGCGTGTGCGAAATGGCCTCGCGGATGTGGGCGCCGATCTCCCCCACTTGCCTGGCTGCCGGTTTGGATTTGCCGTCCAGTTTTTGTTCGAGCACCTGACACATCAGTTCGATGCCGGCCAACTCCTGGCACAAACCATCGTGCAAGTCCTGGCCAATGCGTTGCTGTTCGCGGTCGCTGATCTTGAGAATTTCCTTTTCGAGCTGTTTGCGCCCGGTGATGTCGCGTGCGACTTTCGAGGCCCCGATGATTTTCCCGTCCGCATCGCGAATGGGCGAAACCGTCACGGAGATGTCGATCAGCTTCCCGTCCTTGCGCCGCCGGATGGTTTCATAGTGGTCCACCGATTCGCCGCGCCGGATTTTTTCCAGAATGCCCGGCTCTTCATCCTTGAGATGTTCGGGGATGAGGACGGAAATATGCCGGCCGACCATTTTCGTGCGTTTGTATCCAAAGACCGTTTCGGCGCCCCGGTTCCAACTGGTGATGAAGCCATTTAGATCCTTGCCGATGATGGCATCGTCCGAGGATTCGACCAGCGCCGCATAATGCAACAATGCCTTCTCGGCGGCTTTGCGTTCGGTGATGTCGCGCACGAAACCGGTGAACAGCCGGCGGTTGGTCATGTGCACCTCGCTCACGGACAGATCCATCGGGAACGTCGTGCCGTCCTTGCGCTGGCCGGTGACTTCGCGGCCGATGCCGATGATCTTCGCCTGGCCGCCATGCCGGTAGTTGGCGAGATAGCCGTCGTGTTCCTGGCGATACGGCGTCGGCATGAGCTGTTTGACGTTTTGCCCGATGATTTCGCGCGCCGGGTAGCCGAAAATCTTTTCCGCCGAGGGATTGAAAGATTCGATGTTGCCGCGTTCATCGATCGTGATGATGCCTTCCACGGCCGTTTCCAGAATCGCGCGCAGCCGTTCGTTGCTTTCGCGCAATTCCGCCTGCGCCTGGCGGCGTTCGCCGGAATGTTTGACGCGTTGCGCTTCGCTGACGCCCGCCTTGAGTTGGAGTTTCACAACTAGCTTGATCAGATCGGCGCGCGTGAGCTGGTTGTACGCTTTCATCGGCCGGATGGTAATAAATACCGGCGATGACACACGCCAAAAAGGGATGCCGGCCTAGGTCCGGGCCAGCTGTTCGCGATAGCCCGTGGGCGACCGCCCCAGAATGCGCTTGAACACGCGGTTGAAATGCGTCAGCGACTGGAAGCCGGCTTCGTAGGCGATCTCCGTCACGCGCAGGTTCGGGTTGAGCAGCAGGTTCTTCGCCCGCTCCGTGCGCACGCGCGAGAGGTAGTCGGTGAAATTGATGCCGGTCCCTTTCTTGAAGATCTTGCAGAAATAAAATTTGCTCGTGTTCACCGCCTTGGCGACGAGTTCCAGGGAAAGCTCCTCCGTCTGGTGCTCGGCGATGAATTGTTTGGCGCGCGTGATGACCGGCATTTCGCCGTTCTGCTCCCGCACGATGATCTGGTTGCTGACCATGGAAAGATGTTCGGCAAAGATGCTCAGCAGCCGCAGGGCCGAGTCGTGCTGCCGCCCAGTGAGGACGCGCGTGTTGAAATAAGCCGCGCGCATTTTTTTTGCATCTGTCTGCACGCCCCATTCCACGAGCAGCTTTTTAACGCGGTTGAACTGGGCTTCCGTCGGCTTTTTGCAGAACACCTGGCCGGTCGTCAGAAAGCCGATCAACTGGTCGCCCATGCGGACCGGCACGGCGATGTCGCACAATCCGGCCTGGCAGGTGACGGTCTTGGGTTCGAGCGTGGCGGTTTCGGAGAGCTGTTGCTGGATTTGCAGGCAGGCGGCGCAGGAGCGGCTTTTTTCGGACAGCATCGCACAAAACGGATTCTCAAAACGTTTGCCATGATGCGGCAGCTGCCATGATTCCACTGAACGCAGGGCGACGGGCAGCCCGGTCATCTCGCTGAAGGCGGCTTCATAGTCCTGATAGATTTTTGAACCGGCCAGCGCTTCGATCAATTGTTTTGCCATAATGTTCTTCTTTCTCTTTGCCTCAAACCATATTTGGTTTGACGAAGACAAAATAAGAGAAGCCGGCGAATGGAACAATGAGGGGCCAGCCTGCTCGTTTTGGCTGGGAAACAATTAGGCCGGCTAGGGAAAACCACTAGGCCCGGTCAGGCGCGCGATGCCATTCCGGCGTTCTGCCCGGACCGCCAGCCTGTCTTCAAATTTGGGCGGAACGCGCCCGTCCTCGGGCGCAGCGATACAGCCATTGTCAAACCGCCGGGAATTTTGGTTTGGTGGAGCGAGGCTCCTGACGAGCGGTTTCACATTGTTTTTCGGCTCGCGAGGACGCTCGCCCCACCACCGAAAAGCCAATGTCTGCCACTACCGGAATTTTCGAGAGCGTTTGCTTTCAAGTCCGTGGCTGCGGCCGGGAGGACGGCCGCGCTCCGTATTTTGAAAACAAGTCCTAAAGCGAGGCAAGGCTCGTCTTCCTGGTTTGCTCCAGCAGTTGACGCCGGGTGGACTGGAGCCGGCCGATGACCACTTCCGCCGTCCGCCGCATCAATTCGAAACCGAGTTGGGGATCGTGCTCGCAAAGTTCGCGCACGCGCGTGCCATAGATGAAGATGGCATTGGTGGGCTTCACCGCCCGGGCATCGAACCGCCAGAAATATGGCGGGAACAGCCAGGACCAGCCCAGCACGTCGCCCGCGCCGAGGGTTTGAATCAGCTGGGGGCCGCCGGCTTTGTCCTTGGCCGCCGATTCCAAGGCGACTTCACCCTCGAGCACCAGGTAAAAGCGGTTGGCCAGCTCGCCTTCGATGAAGATGGATTTGCCCGCGGGAAATTCCACCTCCATGGAATTGCTCAGCAGCAGGTCAAGCTGTGACGCGGACAATCCCCTGAAGAAAGGTTGCGCGGCCAGGGTGGCGGAGGTGATCGGCATAAGTTTGCTTTCGGTTAAACGGTGGCGCCCTGATTTTTAATCCGGAGATAATTTATTCCCTGCGCTGGAAAAAAGCTTTGCATCGCTTGTCCATTGCCGGCCGGATTTTGCCGGAACAGTGGAAGCCGGTTCAAAAGACCTCGGCCCGCAATCCGCTGACGTCCCGCACGCGCTCCGCGATCTGCGAGAGGGCTTTCAGCGGCAGATGGCCGCAGTCCGAGTGGGGTGTCGGGCGGGTGGCCGAATAAATTTGCACGAGCGGAATCTGCGCCCCCGCCTGTTTCAGTTCGCGCAGGCGCAGGGCGTATTGTTCAATTTCACCGGCCGGCGGCTCGTCGCCGTTCCAGCGGGAAAAGAGACTCTGGATGATCACCGGCCGTTTGCGTGCCAGCAGCAGGATGTTCGACAGGATCTTTTCCAGCGTGCAGTCGGGGCGGTTCACCTTGTCCATGAAATCCTGCGTGCCCGCATCCAGCTTGGCCCAGATCTCGTCCGAATCCGTGAATAATTTCAAACCGCGCTGCACCTCCGGCAGGTCCAGGCCGGCGGCATTGGTGATCAGCACGATTTTGAAAAAGGGAAACTGTCGCAGGGCGCGCGCGTGCATGATGGCCTGGACCGCGTCCAGAAAATTGGGAGCCAGGGTCGGCTCGCCGTCGCCGCTCAAGGCCACATGCTTGATCTCCAGCAGTTCGGGCGGCGTGTTGCGATGATGTTCCAGATGCTGCAGCTTGCCGGCTATGGCCTGTCCCAGCGTGCGCTGCAATTCCTCCGCCATCTCATCCACATCCAGTGTTTTTTCCCGGGCAGGCACCGCGCGATCCACCTCGCAATACACGCAGTTGAAATTGCAGTGCTTGTCCGGGTTCATGTTTACGCCGATGGACAGGCCGCGCGCACGCGACGACACCACCACATAGACATAACGATTGCCCAGAAACTCGCGCGGACAGCCGAACGCCGAGCCGGCCAGAATGGCGGGCACCGGGTGGATACCTTTCGACGGCAGGATGGCGGTTTCAGTGGTCATGCGGCAGACGTGTTGACTGGTGGCTGTCTTCAAACGCGCGCAGAGTGGTCGGCCCTCGGTTGGATCGCCGGGAAGCGGGACGGTTTGTCAGTTCGAGGTTGATAAGGCGTAATCGGTTTAGTTTTCCAGCCGGATGAATCTTTAATCTGTCTGGAATTAAAATGCGCGAATTGAAGAAAGTGTGCTTCGCCATTCTTGCCGGACATCCCTCGTTTATTGCCACGGCGAAATGGGTGGGACGGACCAGTCGGGGACGTGCGGCGCGGTAACGATGCCGGGCTGGTGAAGTTGTGCGGCGTTCACAGGGCACCGGCAAAAAAACCACATTTCGCCATCATGGCTGATACCCAAACTTGGGTTGAAACACCCGGCAGCCGTTGCGAGGCAGGACGGGTGAGCAGCTTATTTCACCGGCGACAATTTTCCGCGCAGGACGTGGATGAGCGCCTTGACGGTGAGTTCGATGAAGAGAAACGGTTTGGCGATGAAATCGTTGCCGCCCGCCATGGTGGAGCTGGTGCGGTTGTCGAAGTCGTTCAGGCTGGTCACGAACACGACGGGGGTTTTCTTGTGCTGCGGCAGGGCGCGCAATTTGGTGCAGAGTTCAAAGCCGGTCATGCCGGGCATGTCCACGTCCAGGAACACGAGGTCAAAATGCGTTTCCTGCAGCAGGGACAGGGCGATTTCCGGGGCTTCCACATTGATGGAATGGAGTTGGGCCTTTTCCAGCGCGTAAATGATGGCGCGGCGCGAGATGGCTTCGTCATCCACCACCAGGATGTTGGCGGCGGGCGGTTCCTGGGTTTCGGGCAGCGTGCCGTGCTCAAACAGGAAACCGAGGAAATCCACGCCGGCGGCGACGGTGCGCAGGGTGGAGGCGTTGACGTTTTTCGGCTTTTCGTAGAGCTCCTTGAGCAGGGCTTCGAGGGCGGCGGACATGTGCGCGATCTGGACGAGGCCGGCGACGCCGGCGTTGCCGTTCAACGCGTGGATGCGGCGGTAGAGTTCGTAAATTTCCTTGAGCCGGACCATTTCATTGTCGGCCTTGACGATGGATTGCATCGAGCCGCGCAGGGTGGTGAGCGTGGCGGGCAGGCTGTCAATGAAGGTTCCCCGGAGATCGGCTTGAAACGCGGAATCGGTTGCGGCGTGCAGCTCGATGGTTTTGGCCGGCGCAAAGCTGGCGACCGACGCGTTCCGGCCGGCGACCGGCATCGCACCGCTGTCGCCGACGGTCTGGCGGATGACTTCGACCACTTCCTTCGGCGAACAATTCGATTTGGAAATACATTTGGTCGCCCCGGCTTTCCACGCCTCCTGAATCATGTTGGTCAGGTAGGTGTTGGAAAAGACGATGATGGGGGTCTTGGTGAACGGGGGTTCGGAACGGATCTGTTTGATCACCTCCAGGCCGGAAATCCCGGGCAGCATCAGGTCAAGGATGATGACGTCGGGCTTCAACTTCCGCATGACCAGCAGGCCGCTCTCACCGTCGGATGCGGTCTCCGTGGTGTAACCTTCGACCGCCAGTTTGTTGCGATAGACGTTGGCGACGATCTGGTCGTCTTCGATGATTAGAATTTTTTTCATGATTGAGAAACGGCGGCCACGGTCTCCGCCAGGCCCGGCTGTGTGGCGAGAAATGCCGTGACAGCGGCGTACTCGTGTGCCGCATCCTCGCAGATTTGGGGGGCGCTCGTCAACGCGCCAGCCGCGCCCGCTTTTTCCAGATCCCGCATCAGCCGGCCGAGCCGCATCATGCCGAGCGTGGCGCTGGCACCCGCGCAACTGTGCGCGACCCGGCGGATTTCCGGGCTGTTCCCGTCGGCGATGGCGGCCTGGAGCTGCGCGAACTGGCCGGTGGTCTGTTTGAAAAACATTTCCACGAGTTCGCGCAGGCTGTCCGCATTGCCGTCCGTCAGGTCGTTGAGCCGGTCCATATCGACCGGGGGCTCGGCGGCGGCAACCGTTGGCGTCGGTGCGGTGGCACCGGCAGCGGGGAGATTGACCGGCAGCGCCCATTTTTCAATGATGTTGCGCAGGTCGGCCGGCCGGATGGGCTTGGCCAGATAATCATCCATGCCGGCCGCGATGCACTTGTTGCGGTCGCTCTGCTGGGCATGCGCGGTCATGGCCACGATGACGATGCGCCCGGCGTAATTTGGAAAAGCCGCCGGATTTTTCTGGCGCTCGCGGATGGCATTTGCGGCCTCGAGTCCGTCCATTTCCGGCATCATCAAATCCATGAAGACGAGGTCGTAAACATTGGCGTCCAGCGCGGCGAGGGCTTTGACCCCGTTTTCCGCGAGGTCGGCCTGATAGCCGATCTGGGTCAGAATGCGCGCGGCGACCTTTTGATTGATGGCATTGTCGTCCACCAGGAGAATCCGCAAAGGCAGCCGTTCGGCCAGCAGCTGGCTGGGCGCGGCAGCCACGGCGGCGGCCACTTGTTTCGGACTGAACAAGGCCAGTTCGATGGCGCTGCAAAGCTGCGCCGGTTTGACGGGTTTGGCGATGCTATGGGTCAGGGCCAGGCGCGCATCGCCCGGCATTTCGAGGCGGTTGCCCAAGGGCGAAAGCAGCACCAGCGGCAGCATCGCCGTTCCGCGCAGTTTGCGGATTTCCGCGGCCAGGGAGATGCCGTCCATGCCGGGGAGCTGCAGATCAATGACGGCCAAATCGAAATGGGCGCCGCGCAGGATCAGTTCCAGCGCCTGTTCCGGCGTCTCCGCGTTTTGCGGCACCATGCCCCATTTCGCGGTCTGCTCGGTGAGGATGCGCCGGCAGGCGGCGTTGTCTTCCACGATCAATATCTTCAGGTCGGCGAGCCGCGGCAGGCGGAGTTCGCGCAACGCCTGCGGCTCGGCTTGGAAGGTGGCGGTGAAATGAAAGGTGGAGCCCTTGCCCGGCAGGCTTTCCGCCCACATTTTTCCGCCCATCAACTCCACCAGCTTTTTGCTGATGGCGAGCCCCAGCCCCGTGCCCCCGTGGGTCCGCGCGGTGGAAACGTCGGCCTGCATGAAGGCCTGGAACAGTTTCGAAAGCCGGTCGGGGGAAATCCCCATGCCGGTGTCCTGAATGGAGAAATGCAGGTGCAACGGCTGGGGCTTGCCGTCATCGGAGGGGGGAGCCGAAAGCATGCTGACCCGGGCGCAGACATGGCCGGACTCGGTGAATTTGATCGCGTTGCTGAACAGATTGGTCAGCACCTGGCGCAGCCGGAGCGAGTCGCCCCGGATCTTCGCCGGAATCCCGTCGTCCATCTCATAGGCGAGGTCGAGGTTTTTTTCATGGGCCCGGGCCGACAGCAGGTCGAGCGTTTCCTCGACGCAGGTGCGCAGCTCGAACTCCCGCGTGTCCAGTTCCATCTTGCCCGACTCGATTTTTGAAAAGTCGAGGATGTCGTTGATGATTGCCAGCAGGGATTCGCTGCTGGTGTTGATGGTTTCGAGGTAACTGCGCTGGTCCGGGTTCAACGGCGTTTCCAGCAGCAGGCCGACCATGGCGATGACGCCGTTCATGGGCGTCCGGATTTCGTGGCTCATGGCCGCCAGAAAATCCGATTTGGCGCGGGCGGCCGCCTCGGCCGCGGTGCGGGCCTTCATCAGCGCCAGATTGCGCCGGGATAATTCATCGTGTTCGTTCCGGGCGCGCAGGGCGGCCCGCAAACGGAAACGCATGATTTCGGGCACCAGCGGTTTGTTGATGCAATCCATCGCGTTCAGCTCAAACGCGCGGAGCTTGCCCGGCGTGTCGGCGGCGGCCGTCAAGGCGATCACCCGCGTCACGGGGCGCGGTGGATGCTCCTGGAACTGCCGCAATAATTTCAGCCCCTCGGCCCCGGCGGATTCCAAATCCACCAGGATGAGTTCCGGCGGCCGCGCGTGAAAGGCCTCCAGCGCCTGTTCGGCGGTGCGCGTGAATTGCACCGAAATATGGTCCGGGCACACCGCCGCCGTCAGCACGTCCAAAGTCACCGGGTCATTGCCGACCAGCAGGATTTGCGACGATGACTGGCTCATGGTTTTTTTTGAAAGTTCCGCGGTTGGGCGGAGGAACCCACATTGAACACGAACCGGCTCGCGACGCCAATCCGTTTTTTCATCCAAAAATCTTAATTTAAAATGAAACATTGCTGGCGCGCAGTCTCGACGATAAAATCCGGCCATGCTGCAAACGGTGCTGGACGCCAATCCGGCGGATGAAACGACAACGGCTCGCGACACTACGCTCACGGCGTATCGCTTCATGCTGAAGGCGCGCGTGCTGGACGACAAATTCGCCGCCCTCTATCGCGCCGGAAAAATCCACGGCGGCGTTTTTCTCGGGCGCGGCCAGGAAGCCTTGAGCGTGTCGGTCGGCGTTTCCCTCAGGAAAACCGATGTCTTCGCGCCGTTGATCCGCGACGCCGCCGGGCGCCTGGCGTTTGGCGAAACGCCGTTGGACGCCATCCGGACCTACCTCGGCTCGTCGCTCGGGCCCATGCGCGGACGCGACGGCAACGTCCATCGCGGCAAACCGCAGGAAGGCTATTTCCCCATGATCAGCCATCTCGGCGCGATGATCTCCGTCGTCAACGGCGCCCTGTTTGCCCGGCGCATGAAGGGGGTTTCCGGCACGGTGGGCGCGACCTGCCTCGGCGACGGCGCGACTTCCACCGGCGCCTTTCACGAGGCGCTCAACCAGGCCGCCGTGGAAAAACTCCCGCTCATTCTCGTACTGGCCGACAACCAATACGCCTATTCGACCCCGACTTCGCGCCAGTTTGTGTGTGACGATCTGGCGGACAAGGCGGCGGGTTACGGCGTCGCCTCCCATTCCGTGGACGGCACGGATCTGGCCGCCTGTTTGAAAACGATTGGCGCGGCGGTGGCCAAAGCCAGGGCAGGGGAAGGCCCGCAGCTCGTCGTGGCGAATCTGCTCCGGCTTTGCGGTCATGGCGAACATGACGATTCCAGTTACATTGATCCGAAACTGAAAAATTCCCCGCTCGGCCGCGACTGCCTCAAGGTCGCTGAAGAATATCTGCTCCGGCAACAATGGACGGATGTGGCGACGATCGCCACTTGGCGCAGCGCCATCGTCAATGAAATCGAAGAGGCTGTCGCCCAGGTCCGCCGCGAACCCGCGCCCGATCCTTACGATGAAAAATGGCTGGCGATTTCCTCCAAACATTTGAGTGAGATGCACGAAGAATAAGCCCATGAATCAATTTTTCAGAACATTCAACATTCAACATTCAACACTGAACGTCCAATGGTCGGCTGCACTGCCAAATTCGGCGTTGAAAGTTGAATGTTCAATGTTGGATGTTTCCCTTTCAACCGAAGCATGAGCATCACCTATCTCGAAGCCATCCGCGAAGCGCAGGCCCAGGCCTTGCGCGAAGATCCGCGCGTGTTCATTTACGGGCAGGATGTCGGCGCCTTCGGCGGCGCGTTCAAGGCCACGAAAAACCTGGCGAAGGAATTTCCCGGACGCGTGCTGGATTCGCCCATCAGTGAGGACGCGATGGTCGGCATGGCGGTGGGTTCGGCGATCGAAGGCATGCGGCCGATCATCGAAATGCAATTCGCCGATTTTTCCGTCGTCGGTTTCAACCAGATCGTCAACCAGGCCGCGACGCTCTTCTGGCGCACGAATGTTCCGTGTCCCGTCACCGTGCGCCTGCCGTTCGGCGGCACCGAAGGCGGCGGGCCGTTTCACAGCCAGTCCATCGAGGCGATCTATGCGCACTATCCCGGCCTCGTGGTGCTGACGCCCGCGACGGTGGAGGACGCCTACAGCATGTTGCTCGAAGCCGTGGCGATTGATGACCCGGTGATTTTCTGCGAGCACAAATTTCTTTATTACCATCTCAAGGCCGAGAAATTGCCGAGCGAAGCCCTGCCCATCGGCAAAGCCCGGATCGCCCGCGAAGGCCGCGACCTGACCGTGGTGGCCTACAGCGCCATGGTTCACGAAGCGCTGGAGGCGGCGACGGAACTTTCCGCCGAGGGCTGGGAAATTGAAGTGGTGGACTTGCGGTCGGTGAAACCACTGGACACCGACACCGTCATCGCCAGCGTGGCGCGCACCGGGCGTCTGCTCTGCGTCGGCGAAGCGTGGCCGTGGGGCGGGGTGACGGCGGAAGTCATCGCGCGGGTCGCCAGCGAGGGTTTCGGTCTGCTCGACGTGCCGCCGCAACGGCTGAATGCCAAGGACACGCCGGTGCCGTATCATCCGAACCTCTGGATGGCGCATCGTCCGACGGCCCGCGCCGTTGCCGCCGCCGCCCGGAAAATCCTAAGGCGCTGAACCCGATGAAAAATGCCAAATTAAAAATCAAAAAAGCAGCGATGGGCCGCGCGCGGCTGCCGTTCGATTTTGCATTTTTAATGCTTAATTTTTAATTCCATGCAAATTCCCATCATCATGCCGCAGCTCGGCGAATCCATCGCCGAAGCCGCCATCATCAATTTTCTCGTCCAGCCCGGCGACGCCGTCACGGCCGACCAGGACCTCATTGAGGTCGAGACCAACAAGGCCACGATGACGGTGACGTCGCCCTGCAGCGGGCGCATTGAAAAATTCACCGTGCAGTTGAACGAAAGCTACGCCGTCGGCGCGGTGCTCGGCCAGATTGAAGCCACGAACGAAGAGGCCGCCCGTGTGGGACTGGACGTCGCGGCGCCCGTAAAGAATTCCGAGACCGATCGTATTTCCAAGCCGGAAACCATCGTTCGCAGCGGCCGGGTGCAGCCCACCGTGCGCGGCCTGCCCGTGCCGGCGAATGCGAAGGGCGCGAGTTATCTTTCACCCCGGCTCAAGGCGCGCATGGACGAACTGGGTCTGCACGCCGCCGACCTGGCGGGCATCGCCGGCAGCGGCGCGGCGGGGCGCGTGACGGTCGAGGACTTTGAAAAATTCATCGCGCATCTTGAGAAGCAGCGGATGAGCAAGGCTTCGTCCATGCGCGTGGCCGTGGCCGACGCCATGCGTCGCAGTTGGACGCGCCCGCTGGCGACCGTCGGTCTGCCCGTGGCGCTGGATGCGTTGCTCGCACACCGCAAATCGTCGAATCCCAAACCCGGCCCGGCGCTTTACGCGTTGCGCGCGCTGGCGATTGCGTTGTCGGAAAATTCCGCGCCCGCCGGCCGGCTCGTCGGCAGCAAAATTGTGCATCCGAGTTCGATTGACGTGGGCTTCGCCGTGGAAGCCGAAGACGGCGTGCTCGTTCCCGTGATCCGCAATGCCGACAAAAAATCGCTCAAGGATTTGACCGAGCGTTACAACGAACTGGTGGAGCTGGCACGCCAGCGTAAGTTGCCGGCGGATGCGACCGGCGGTTCGATCGCCACGGTGACGAACTACGGAACATTCGGGCTGATCTGGGCCACGCCGATTCCGCTGCCGGAACAGACGCTGGTGCTGGGCATGGGCGCCGGCCGCCGCGCCCCGTTTTGGGATGAGGCGAAAGGCCAGTTCGTACCTGTGACCGAGGCAAACCTCACTTTGAGTTTCGACCATCGCGTGCTCGACGGCGGCGGAGCCGGGCGCCTGTTGCAACGGATCGCGGAATTGATGCTGAAGCCGGAGAAGTTGTGAGGCGCAGTTGATGGCGTCCCGCCTTGAATATCGGATAAGGTATCAACAATATGCTTTTCGGATTCCAATCTTCCATTCCGGGCCGCGTAACTTTTACGCGCGAACAAATGAATTTGCCCGAGGTGCAAGAGTTCGTGGACCTGCTCATAAAGATCGCCGCTGATGGCGTTCTCGAATACGATGAACTGCAAATGCTGACGAACTGGTTGAATGGCCACGCCGATTCAGAGATTCGCGGCATCCAGTTCATGATAGAATTGATGCTCCACGTATGCGCCGCCGGCAAAATAACCCAAGCCGAAAACTTTGAAATACAACTCGGCATCGAGCGCGTTTTGCCCAAGCAATTCCGCGACCAAATCGCTCATAAACGCAAACTGGCTTACTACGGCGACCATGCAACTGAAAGTCAACTCGATGTTCTCGAACAAGCGGCCAAATCACGGCCGGTTGGCTTGACGAGGGGTCAGGCGTCGGAAGCCATCACCCAACTATTCAATGACCAGACCGCCTCAAACCGGCAGATCATGTTCCTGCGGTTTTGTGACCGACTGGATTTGGTGGCGAAGTCACGCAGTGAAATCGCTGGATGGACGGATAATTTCATCCATGAAGATTATGCCCGCTGGCAGGCTTGGGAACTGTTCAAAATCGAATACAAAGACGACGGCTCGCAGCGTGACCCTTCTTTTGTTCCCATCGGCTGTTACTTAAAATATTTGGAAAAGGTGAATCGCGCCAACGAACTTTTATGAAAAAATAATTGGAGACAGAACAATGGGGGAGCGATTGCCGGTTTTATTTTTCTGTCCGTAAATTTTTCTCTCTAAAATTCGGTTGCACGCCCGGATGAAGAGAACGTCGCCACAATCGGCCGGTGGTCGGAGCCGATGCCCCAGTTCGGTATCGTGAGAATGTAAGTCTCGGTCTTGATCCAGTCGCGCGCCATCGCCGGACTCAACAGGATGTAATCAATGCGGCTGTAGCTGTCTTCTATTCCGTAGTAATGCGTCCAGGTCACGTTCCGCGGCTCGAAGCGCGGCACCGGATTCGGCAGGTTGTCGCCGTTGCGTTCGGCCGGGCGGGTGTCGGTGAGTTTGAATTTGCCGCGCCCGATGATCTCCTTCGTCGAAGCGGAGCTTTTCACGTCGTTGAAATCCCCCAGTACAATGATCTTCGCGTCCGGGTTGGCGGTGAGCCTGGCATCAACGATGCCGCGCAGCACTTTGGCTTCCTCCAATCGCAGCTGGGCTTCATCCGCCTCCGGCACAGGCCGGCGCGATTTCAGGT
>Ga0247670_1000091_pt1 | contig 28730 bp, 47 predicted proteins | sample CNK11_metaG_FD_183042 | JGI IMG/M metagenome (GOLD analysis project Ga0247670, IMG submission 183042) | Soil microbial communities from Purdue University Martell Research Forest, Indiana, United States - CNK11 | ecosystem: Environmental > Terrestrial > Soil > Temperate forest > Bulk soil...
TAGTCGCCCGATTCCTTGAACGGCTTCTCATCGTTGTATCGCAACCAGATATCATCCATTGCCGCGTGCGGAGTCTCCGGCGCGGTCTTCCTGACCGTGTGCCGGTTCCACAGTTTCGGCTGGCGCGCAATCTCCAGAAGCATCGGCGCCGTGTCGATTCCCGCTGCGATCTTTACAAGATTCCTCATTTGGAAACGCCCTTTACGCGTTCGAAAGTGTGTAAACCGCCAAGCCCCAGCATGCCCATGAGAACCGGCATCATCTCTGACAGATCGGCAGGACTCAGCGCGATAGGGTGGCCGGCGAGCGCCAGACCGAGTTTCGCGATAGGCAGGCCCATCCAGTTCCACACGCAAGCCATGCCGCAAGCCCATCCGATGAATGGTCGCCAGCCTGCCACGAACGTGCTCTCGTTACTCGCTTCCGCCTTGTTGATGTCGGTCTGCGCGGTAATCATCGACAGCACGGCGGACAGTTGCGCCTGCTCCTGCGCGCTCTTGTCCGGCCATATCTTGCCGACAATCGTACTGGCGAGGTCAAGTCCTGCCGTGATAGGGTCTAGTGCCATGATTCGCTCCAGTAGCCGTCACCAACGCCGAGCGTCGTGCAGCACATCTTCCACAGGTTCACGCGGTCATCGTACCCGTTAAGGCCGCCGTTAATGACCTTCGTGATGCCTTCGAAGTCCATCAATTCGGCAGCGACGTTCAGCGCATGCGTGTTCCAGAACCATGCCGCCGATTGCGCGGCGTTGCCCGGTTGCTCGAGCAGTTCCGGGTGATCCGTCAGCGGCAGCACGAGAGCATCCCCGCACCGCTGGTAGTTCGTGCGGCCCGTCACCTGAATCAGGCCACGCCCCCGGAACTTGAACCCGTCACCTTTCTCGGTATTGCCGAGATCCGCGCGGCCTTCGTAACGCTCCTGTGCGGGCGTCGGCCCCCACAGTTCACGCACGTAAATCAGGCGTCCGGATTCGTGACCGATCTGCGCGATAAACGCAGCCTGGCGCTTTGGCGAATCGATCGCATAAAGCGCCATTGCCGCAGACAGCGGATCAGCCCACGTTTGCGCGCGAGTGAGAGGAATCCCAAGACAGGCGGCAAGCTCTTCCGGAATCACAGCTTGCCTACCAGCGTCAGAAGTTCCGTCACCTTGTCCGGCGTCGCCTTCGTGCCGTCGTCTATGATGGCCGTGAACTGGTTGGTAAGCGTCGTCATTTCCTGAGCGCGCGTCTGGATACCCATGAGGTTCTCCAGCTTCGTTGCCACGCTGTCAGCGCTTCCGATTACCGCGTTGTAATCTGCTTCGATCTGTGCCCAAAACGACATGATATTGCTCCTATTTAAAGTACTTCGCGAAACCGCCAGCTGCGCCGTAGGCGGCAAGCCAGAGTATGAGGTAAAAACACGCTTTCCACGCCAGGGAAAGAACGCCCTTCCCGAGATTAAGCTGAAAACGTTGTGCAGCACGTCTCTCAAGTTCATCGACTATCGCCTTTACGTCGCCTTCAGTAAGCGTTCTTCCGTCCATTCCTGTTCCCCGATCTGCTTTGCCGTCTGTCGCTGGCCTAACGCGACGGCGTTGTTAAGAGCATCCTGCCGCTTTACGACTTCATTACGCATGTCCTCTACCGCTGCCTGTGCGCCGCGCGTCGATCGCGCGTTTTCTATCAGGAGAGCCGGTAGCCACTTGATCGAACAATCGAACTGGTCCAGCCGCGCGCCCGTCTGCGGATGCGTGCCGGAGACGTGTGTCCAGAACGTGCAGCCGTTTTCGAGGCACGGCTTCTTGACGAGAGGACAGATAACCTTCATGCCTTCACCGCCACCAAAGCTTGCGCGAAATTCGAGTTAAATGTTTTCGTGTGACTGTGCGCGTTGCCCGAACCGTTGTTCTGGATGCTGATATTGGTGGGGCCAGCGCTGACCGTGACGCCGATAGGACTCGTCAGGTTTTCGAGATTAATATTGTTTGCGCCGCCCGCAAAATTGGTTGTCGCACCGCCGGTGGGGGTAGCAGTGTAGAAGTTGAAACCGGAAGCGGAACCGTGCTGATGAGGGGGGCTGCTGTGGCTGTGCGTTGGGTCTATCACGTCGTGGTTGTGCACTGCCAGTTCTGCGGTAGTCAGCGCGTGTCCGTCTGTGGCCCACTGAGCACTAAACATGCTGCTATAACCATTGCCGATGGAGAATACAAGGCCAGAGGTAGCTAGCTGTAAGGTGTGGTCCGTAATCGATGCGTCTGTCGTCCACCCGAGCGGCGCGGTTGCCTGCTGGAATAACATGCGCGTACCCGTAGGTGCCGTCAAAGTCCCGAGTGGCGCAGCATTGGCGTTCACCTGGTTGACGATGTAGTTAAAGTCCGCCATCACAGGCGTGGCGTCTACCGCTTGCCCGTTGCTGATCGTGTTCGGAAGAGTGCCAATGATAGCCATTGCTTACCCCATGTTCGTGTAGCCGGCGTCCTGATACCGGGCGAAAAAAGTGCCTATCGTGACACTGTTGGACGAAGTGGCGGTCACGTCCAGCGACATTTTCTGGAATACCAGCGGTACCGTCCAGGGGATCGTGTACACCTTCGGAATCTGATTGGTGGAAGTCCACAAACCTCCGCCGCCCCACAACTGACCCCCGCCCCACGTGATACCCGTCGGGTTCGTCATCACGAAAGTCGAATTAATCGAATTGTATGACGTATCAAGCGCCGTGATGTTGTAGTTCACCGCCGCGCCGGACGAGGACAGTTCGACCGTCGATTCCACAACCTGCACTTCGGCCATGTGGCCGGTTTTCGGGAAGGAAGACGAGCGCAGGTGGCTGAACAGCGCCGTACCCGCGTCGTTATAGACGCTGTTCGTGTCGGGAATCGTCTGGCTCTTGAACAAGGCCGCGCCGTGCGCCGCGCCGGACACGATGAAGAAATCACTGATCTGCGAGGCGCAATCGTAGGTGAACGTGTGCGGCCCCGTCCAGCGCTGGCGCCGGATGTCGTACCAGTAGTCGTTCGTCTGCGCGATGCCCTGGATGATCGTGTCAAAACAGGTGCGGTACGTGTTCCCGGAGAAGCTCGCTGCGATCCGCGAAGGCGTAGTCGCGTTCTGAAAAGGCCGCTGGATGTCTGCTATCGGATTTCCCTGCCGCGCGAGCGGCCCCACCGTGCCGAAGTAGCTCAGCAGGTAAGGGCTATCCACGCCCGCGAAGAAGATCCCGAGCGGCCCTTGCACGACACTGCGCGGCGAGACGGTGCCCGTCGTCAGCGTAATGTAATTCAGTGCGAGATTGTTCGTCGCCGGGTCGCCTGTGATCTGCCAGATTTGCGTCCCCTTGAACACCACCAGCGCGCCGAGCACGCCGGATGAGGTGGTCTGGATAGGCAGGCCTGACTGTGCGGTGATCGGCGTCGTGTCGCCAATCGTTACAGACTGGCTGGCGTTCGTGCGCGTGAGCGGGACCAGAACGTCACTAAAGTAGTCAACGTTCCCCACGGAGAAATACGCGCGGTTGTTGAAGTTCGCAACGCTGGTCGGGATGTTGGGGAGCGGATTCGTAGCCAGATTCGAAGAGGACCACGCGGGCGCCGCCGGGTTCGCAATGTCGATCACGCCGAAGAAGTTCGAGCCAACACCGTTAAAACCGGGGTGCGTGATGAGAATTTTCGTGCTGACTACCGCCATGGTAGGCGGCGTCCACGGGCCTGACGTCGGCTGCGAGGTCGGCGTGTTGCCCGCCGTGACTCCGCTGATCGTGATGAACGTATTGCTTGCCGTATCGTACGCGAACGGCTCATCGTGGCCCGCGTTGCGCGCGGTCGCCACCATTCCGTAAATCACCGTGCCGAGCGCCACGTGAACCGAAACGAAAGTCGGGGACGTGAAACTGCCGAACGTGGTTAGCGCCGTGCCGACACCCGGGCGGGAAATCACGACTTCCGGGTTCCCCTGATCGAAAATCAGGTTTGACAGCAACTGGCATGCGCCGGCGAACGCGTCGGTCGCGTCGAACGCGTCGCAGATACCCTTCGGCGTGAATCGGACTGGCTGACCGTTGCGGATTGCCATACGGTCTCCTAGTCGGTGATTTTGGTCGGTTTCAGCGTACGGTTCGTGTGGAAGCGTCGCGGGTCAAGACGGACGGACTTGACCACCTGCTGTTCATCCCCTTCCATGATGAGGTGAACGCGCAGCATGTTCTGTAACTGCTGAAGGAAACTTTCGCGCCGCGTGTCGTCCGTAATGTCCATCAAGCGCGAAGCCGTCGCCTTAATCAGGTAATCCTGATCTGGAAACCACGGGATAACAGCCGAGTTTTCTGGCGCCACGATATCAGGCTGCTTCACCATGTACCGGTGCGTCAACGTGATCTGGCCGGACGATTGCGGATAGATGAACAGCGTGCCCGCCGAGTTCTGCGCAAGCGCCGTCGTTTCATCGACCAGGATGGTCATGAACTCGTACGGGTAGTTCGCAATCGACGGGTCTTTAAACTCCTGGTCGTACTCTTCCGTGCTGATCGGATTCAGGAAGTACGGCAGGTTGTTTTGCTCAAAGAACAGGTCGTACGTGCGCAGATAGTTCAACGGGAGCGTGAACGGCCCGAAGTTGTTCGCCTGCACAGTGATGAATTCCGTGACCCGGTTGATCTTCAGGTCACGGTGTAGCCAGAGATCCTCCAGGGCCATGTTCAGCATCTGCCCGCCGATCTGCGTAAAGCCGGGGCACTTGGCAATCTGACACGCCAAGGTGACGATCTGTTGGGCCTGGAGGTACGCCATTACGCCGCCTTCTTCACAGAAGCGATTTTCGCTTTGCCTTCATCGAGATACTTCTCGATCTGCTTGATCTGGACGGGGAGATTCGTCATCTGCGCCTGCTCCTGACTCGTTAGCTTGTACTTTGCTTTCGAGCGCTCCAGCAGATCCGCATACGCCTTGCGGTGATCTTCGAGCATCTTCACCTGTGCCTCGATAGCCTTCTCAAGCACAGGAATTTCCAGAATCGCCTGCTGGCGAAGAAGGGCTTCGCGGTAGACATCCATCCGTTCATTCAGACCTTCCGGAGTCTCGCCTTCGATCACGTAGCTGCTGATCGAAACGGAAGCGCCATTCGGCGCGGGCAAGTTGATCTGGAAGTTTCCCAGTACGGTATGTTCGTTCATCGTTTCCTCTTATCGACGGCGGTCGCCACCGCGCAAAACGCGGTCTTGAGCTACCTTGTAGGCGTTTTCGTTTGCACCACTGATGTTGTTTTCGTGATCCCAGGTGCGGGCCACGATCTCCTTCACGCTGCGCAACACGTCCGTACTGAATTCGTACGTCGTGCCGTGCACGTACTGCTGGCCGTTCAGGCGGATATCGATGCCGCCACACGGCGCGAGATCGATACGGTACCACCAGAGGTCTTTACCATCGTCCGTGCGGCGCGAGAAACGCTCCGTCACGTTGGCAGTAAAGAGTGACGACTGAGCCTGAGCGGACAGACGCGCGGATTCTTCCTCCGCGATCAGCCGGCCAGCGGTCGATTTAGCCAGTTCCGCTTCGAGCGCCGCGATGCGGGCCTTCAACTGTTCCGGGGTTTCGGCGCCGGTTACTTCCGGCTTGTCGTCATCTTCAAAAACCCCCTCTTGCGAGGGGGCGTTAGGCGTGCGCGGGGGCATCAACTAACTCCTTACGGGGTGGTCACGGTACCGGCAGTATAACCCGGCGTGAAGGCGGAACCGGCTTCCACGCGTGCGAGGAAAGCCTGATTCAGGATGATCGAACCGTAGAAGACCTTCCACGACACGACGCGTGTCTGGTTGAGCGGATCGCTCTTGTCAGCGCCCGTCAGATAGTGGAATTCCGGGTTCTCCAGCAGAACCTGGCCGTATGAGTGGTTGCCAATGAAGATCGTTGGGAACACGCTCACGCCCGTGGCCGGTGCTGCCGGCGGCGTCTGTGCGACGCCGATACCCGTCAGCGTCACCGTCTGGTTCGGCAGAAGCTGCGTAGCCTGACCAGCGAGCGGGCCGGTAACAGGAACGCCGTTGCCGATTGCCGTTGCCAGATTCGACGGCGTGGCTGACGTACCGATGTACACGTTGAACACGTAGTTCGGCACGTTCGGGATCACGACGCTGATAGAACCTGTCGGGCCCGTGACGCTGATCGCGTTCGAAACCTGATAGATGATCTGTTCGACCGACGTTTGCGCGGGCGAAGCCGTCACGATGATCTGATAACCGGCGTTCGTTGCCAGAGTGCCGCCGGAAGCGGACGCCGTACCCTGGATGGCGGCTGCGCCCGTCCAGTAGGGCATCATGTTCGATTCAACGAAGCGCGCACCGTTGAACGGTCCCAGTTCGTTGTTGTACAGGCGGTTCACGTCGCTGTATGACCACGCGTTCACCACCGTCGTGTTCTCGCGCATGTCCTGCGCCGACAGCGGATGGATGAGCGCGATGTAGTGTTGCATGACGGCGGGTGACTTCGACGGATCGCGATACGCGCCCGCTTCGATCATCATGTCTTCGCGTTCGTCACCCATGAAGCGCGGAACGCCGTACGTGAGGAACGAACCAACGATGCGGTTCGTTTCGTGCGGGGTCATCACGTCGGTTGCCAGCAGGTTCGCGCGCGATGCCTTGCCGTTCGCGTAGTTCACCTGTGTCGTGGCGAGGAGCGTGTTGAACGTGTTCCGTTCCAGCGTTTCCGGCAGTTGCAGCGCGACCAGTTCACAAGCCTGCTGGAAGAGCGGGTGCTTGATGGTCAGGTTCGCCACGTCGGTGATGATGACGCGATCGCCCCATTGCTGCGCCGTGGCCGAAACCTGTTGCAGCGTCATCGCTTCGCCAGGGGGCGCTACGCCTTCCTGCAACGGCGCGAACGGCAGCGGCAGACGCTGGTAGCGCGAAGCCGTGTACGTCGTGCCGCGATTCGTGTCCAGCTTCAGCGGCTTGCCGAACTGATACGCGACCAGCTGGCGGCGCGCGAGCGGCTCGACTTCTTCCTGAATGTACGCCTCAACGTCCGCCGTAAAGCTGGTGGACTGGTTGGTAACGCCCGGGAACAGCGAGGCCCACAAGAGGCCCAATTTTTTGAGGTATCGCATGGTTTCCTCTTCGTGGTTAAATATTCATGTTCGCCAGACGTTCGCGCCGCTTGTCCTGATCGGTGCGGCCCGAACGCGCCGGAACATCACTGCGAACTCCTGCCGACTTCCCGCGCGGCACTGCCGGGGCGGACGACTTGGGCTTGGCCTTAAGCTTGCCTTCAGCGATGTCCTTACCGAGCATCCAGTAGTACACGTCCTCGCGCGAAGCCTGTTGTCCGCGGGAACGCGCCTTCTGTACTTCTTCTTCCACGCGCTCCGTGTACTTCGCGCGGCGCGGTTCGCTCGCAATCTTCGATTCGAAGCGCGCGCGGTCCGACATGTCCTGCGCCTGGAACATCGCCTGCTGCGCCTGGCGTTGCGTGTCGCGCAGCGTGCGGTTCGCCTGAATCTGCCAGCGCTCCATCTCCGTCGTGTCCGGACTGCGCAGGCGCTCCTCTTCGCGCTGATACTCCGAGTCTACGGGCGCAGGCTGACTCGAAAGGCGCGCTTCCGCTGCAAGGCGTCCACGGCGTTCGACTTCAGCCTCCAGACGAGCCAGACGCTCAGCAGAATCATCGCGGCGCGATGCGGTCCGTGCAGGAGGATCGTCAGGCAGGTCATCAGCAGGGAGATCCAGATCATCATCATCACTGGAATCAGGTGCAGGAAGGTCATCAGGTAGGGGATCATCGTCCGTTTCTCCGTCAATCCCCGGAAAAAGAAGGCCTAAGAGTTTTTTAAGCAGCTTGTTCACTTGAGTTCCTTATGCCGGTCCAGTGCCCTTACCTACGGCTTGCATCGTCGCCGTGGGCGACGCGCCGACGTTCGTCAGGGTGATGATGTAATCCTGCCAGGTGCTCTGCGCGATGGCTTGCGACGTACCGGTTAGCGTCCAGCCGGTATTCGTCGTCACGGTCCACGCGAACGCGCCGCCTGAACTGTTGATGATCCGCAGGACGACGGACGAACCGACTACGGCTTGCTGCGGCGTGAGCGTCGCAATAAGGTTCGCAACCGTGGGAAGGGTGAGCGCTGCGCCTGCGCCGAGTGTGCCGCTCAGATTCAGCACGGTATTTTCCGCCGCCATAATCTGCTGCTGCGTGGCGGTGAAAGCCGTCGTGTTCGTGGCAACGTTGAACGCTGTCGCGGGCCACGGGTTCACGCTCAGAAGCGCACTAATCAGACCGATCTGATCGACTGCCGCGCCGTTCATCACGAGCGATTGAGGTTGTCCCTGAATGGCCGGGAAAAGCGCGCCGATCAGGGCGCTGAGACGGGTTTTTCGCATGGTATTCCCCTGATTAGGCTTTCGCCGGTTATATAGCGTTTGTTTCAAAAAGTCAACGTACGCGCCGGGCGCGTATGAAGCCAGTTACCGTCATGGTGCTCACGCCGAAATTCGACCGCGCGACGGTGAATGCCGTAGCGGGGGCTGAAAGACTGATCCGCGTGACGGGAGTACATATTGTCTGACTGGCAGCGGTCGTAAAAGATGTCTGTATTTCGGTGTAAGAACCAAAGGCCCCGATAGTGGCGGAAGTCATGCTAACACCCGCCACTATGTCGGATACCGTGGTGCCCGCTGCTGCGGCAAATAACACCACGCCTTCCACGTCCCAGTCCCCCGCCGTCAGTGATACCGACGTTGCGTTTGCGATAACACCCGTGGATAAAGACGTGCCCGCCGTCGTGTTCGTCAGATACTCGCCTACGCTGCCCGCGTTCGCGTTGTCGTTCGTTGTCGTGCCGACAATGCCGTTCGTACTGGACGGCGTGAAAGTGCCCGTGCTGCTAAGCGTCGTAAACGCGCCGGTGCTCGCTGCCGTGTTGCCGATAGGGCCAGGGGAGGCGAAGCGGTTCACAAATCCCGTACCGCTAACCGTCGAACTGGCGGATAGCGTCGTGAACGCGCCCGTGTTCGCTGCCGTGCTGCCGATGGGCGGAGGTGACGCGAACAGGCTGTTGAACCCCGCGCCGCTCACGGTTGACGTAGCCGACAGCGTAGTGAACGCGCCGGTGCCGGGCGTCGTCGCGCCGACGTTCGTACTGTTGATGCCGCCTGTTGCGCTGAATCCGCCAGTGTGCGCCCATGCGCCAGTGCCGCTTGTGGACGTGATGCCGCTGATGCCCGAAGCCTGGCCGCCGGTGATCGCCAGCGCGTTCGTAAAGCCGGTGAACGCGTCATTGGCAAAGCCAAACGCCAGAACGGTAGATCCCCACGTCACGAACGCGTTCTTGTTGTTCGCGCTGCGAATCGAGTCAATAAACTGGACCGTAGGGTTCGGACTGTTGTAAATCTGCGTACCTGTGGCGGTCACCGCCGGTACCGCGCCGCCGGACGCGAACAGACTGCCAGCGGTGGCCGTCGTGAACGCACCCGTGCTAGGCGTCGTGCCGCCAATCGGCGAATTGTTGATTGTGTTGCCTGTAACGGCTACTCCGCTTTCTGTACCGCCCGTTACATGCAGGGTAGTCACAGTCGGATTCGGATACGTGCCGGACAGATCGCCGCCCGCGGGCCCCGTTGGGTCACTGGCGACGCTGTTAAGCGCAATCGTTGTCTGCTGCGCAAGCGAGTTGACGGCGGCCTGCACTTCCTCAGGCGGAACGTCCGTGCCCGCGCTGCGCACGACGTACGGAATGATGCGGAATGTATCAGCCATGGAGTGCCCTTAACCGTTTGCTTATCGATGGGCGCCCGCCGGGGCAGTGCGTCAGGAGATACGTGACAAGTCCCGGCCCGTAGCCGCACGCCTTCGCGTACTGGTCTGCCTCCAGTTCCTGCGCCTCGCACATCGCGAAGAACGCTTCCGTGCGAAAGAACGCGCGCAGCGTCACGAACCATAGCAGACGCGTACGTACGTGCTTGTGGTACAAGTGCCCGCGCTCGTGAGCCAGAATCGCGTTCTGCTCGAACACCGACAGGGCATCAAACTGACTCCCGGTCTGTATTGTGCCCCATGGCGTGACGCGCGCGCAGAAGTCTTTCATCGCGGCCCCATCTGCGGGTCTTGTACAGTATCCGGATGAATCATACCGGCGGGGCCTTGAGGGCGCGGCTGGCCGGGCTGCGCACCGGGGCGCGGAGTTCCGGCCACGCCTGGCGCAGCGCCGCCGGGAACTCCCGGCTGGCCTTGCGGTGCGCCAAGCTGTTTCTGCATCTTCTGGTTCATCGCCTGCTGGTGCGCCTGAATGTGCGCACGGAACAGGCCCATCGGATCACCCGTCAGCGTCGCGCCGCGCATATGCTCCGCGATGTGCCGCTGATCGTCATCCGCCGGATGTACTTCGGCAGGCAAACCGTTGTGCATCATCAGGTTTTCGTCCGCCGGTTCGACGTGGAAGAGATTGCGCTCATCTATCAGGATGCGCGGGCCGACTTCCGGCCCGAAGATCTGTTCTGTGCCCATCTCCAGAATCGGGCCGACGTTCAGGCGTCGTCCATCCAGCTGCTGCGGAGGAATCCCACGCAAAACGTTCATCCATGCGATCATCTGCTGCATGCGCTGCATGCCCGTCTGGTAGGCCGTGCCGCACCAGCGGAAGAAGTACCGCTCGTTGAACGCCTGCACAGGGATCTCTTCCTGTTTGGCGCGCGCGCCGACTTCGCCCATCGTGACCACAGTCAGTTCCTTCGTGCGGAACTGGCGGTCAAGTTCAAACATGCGCTCCAGAAGCGGATCCAGGATGCAGCCTTCATACCGTTTCGCGTGGTCGATAATGTTCGACTGCTGCTCCTGCGCCTGTGCTGCGGCCTGCGCCTGATTCTTGCGGCCCGCCGGCATCTTGCCGAGCATGGCGTCGTTGACTTCCATGCTCTCGTTGATCTGCGCCTTGATTGCCTGGCAGAGTGCCACGGCATCCTTGTAGATCGCCGGGAACTGCGCGAACTGCGTCTTCTGCGGGTCGGTCAGCCACACGGCAGCGAGGCCCATCACCATGGACTGATAGTTCGGGTTCGCGAGCGGATCGGTCATCACGATGGGGAGAAGCGCATATTGCGCGGAGTCCTGCCCCATATTCCAGTAGTCGTTCAGATTCCACTGAAGATACTTGACTGGCTCAACGCGCGAAATGCCGTAGATCGTGCCCTGAATGCGTTCCACAGGCGCCGTGATGATCGGGCGCTTTTTAGACCAGAACGGGTTACGGATGATGCCGAGAATGATTTCAGGACCGGCGTAGTAGACGAAGCACGGTTCTTTGCCGCGTCCTTCCTCCAGTTCCAGATTCGTGTGAACTTCATAGATCAGCGCGTACTTGTACGTGCCTTCCGTGCGCACGCCAGCGTCCGCCGTGCGTCGCTTGTTCGGGACACGCTTCTGACGACCGCCGTCCGGCTCGTTCAGGTTGTCCATGATTTCTTTCGCGTTCCAGCCGACGAAGACACCTTCATCGATGAACTGCTGGACGGATTCCTTCGACAGGCGCAGACGGACCGCCGTAGCGGTCGCGCGCTCAATGTCGTTCACAGTCGGCGGGTAGACGGCCAGGTCATCAACCGCCATCGGCGTGATGTCCGGCATTTCGTCTACAATTTCTTTCTCTTCGACGTCCCACTCTTCATCAACCGTCACGTCTTCCACGTCCACGCCAGCGGCTTCGTCTGTCAGGATCGGCGGTTTCTTGACCAGTTCCGTAATCCGGCGCGTGGTCTTCATCCAGTCTACGTACAGGCACCACTGGCCCGTCACGTCGCCCGACAGCAGATCCGCGCGAACAATGTCCTTCAGCTTCGTCTTGCGGATGTAGTGTTCCAGTAGCGCAAGTGTAGGGAACGGGGTGACTGACGCCGGACCCACCGCATCCACGTGCTTGTAGTTGGCAGGAAATAGCGTTGCGAGCGTGCGCTTGCAACGAGCGTTAATTGCATCACGTACAGCAGGAATGTAACATTGGCTATTGCCAGTGTACTGCTGGTTTTCGTCGGGGCGCGCATTGTAGATGTTCCAGTACTCTTCCACCCAGTCGGACTGCTGCTGTTTGTTCTCGTAGCTGCGTTGAATTTTGGGGTACAACTTGGCCGCTTCTATGTAAGCGTCCGAAGACATATCTTCTGCCCAATTTTCAATTTCTTCGTCGAGCTTTTCCGCGTCGAGGGCGCGCGAGTCCACGACCTCAATCACAGGCTTGTCTGCAAACTCTTCCTTCTTTTTTACGGCTTTCCGGGCCATGTCCGATTGCCTTTCTTAGCGTTCCATGCCGTAGGCAGGATCGACATATTGTTCTGTGCGTGGAAGCCGCACACCGTTTCCGCGCGCAGCGGGACCACATGGTCAACGCTGAAGGGTACGCCTAATTCTTCCGTCAGAAACTGCGCTATCAGGTAGTACTGTTTGATGGCCTTGCGGTCCGCCCATGTGGGAGTCGCCTGATACTTCGCTGCGCGCCGCCGGGCGACTGCTTCAACCATCAGGTGCGGGTACCGCTTCTGCCGCAGTTTCGATGCTGCGAGTTTCTTTTCCGGGTGGGCGTCATCCCACTTCTTTACAGAAGCTTTCGCCTTCTCCGGATTGTTCAGCCGCCATTTTCGTCCGGCCTTCAAACTCACTTCCGGGTGCTCGCGATAATACGCCGACGCCATTCCGCGAATACATACCTTGCATCGCGAGGCTGGCTTGCCCCGGTCAAGATAGAATTCGGAGAACGCTTTCGTTTCTCCGCATCGGATGCAGGTTCTCAACCTATTACCTTGCCTTTTAGCTTCCGTTCGAGCGGCGAGCCGGTATTTCTGTCGCGGGGAGTCGGAGCCGGTCTATCATCGTACTCGGGTTTTTTCCGGGTCTGGCCGAACACCGTATCCGTCTTCTTGCCGCCCCACGGCACCCCGTGGCGCAGTTCGACCTGTTCCGACCAGTTGCGCCCGTTGTTGCCGGCGCGATCCTTTTTCGTGACTTTCATGCTGGCCTCTTCTTTGGTGCAATCTTGCGCTTCGCGCCCATCGGCGGGAGCTTGCTGCCCTTGCCGGGAGTCTTGCGCGTGTCGCGCTCCCGGCCCTGACTGCCTTCGCTCTTGTGGTGGTCGCGATAGCCCACGATCAGCCGCCCATCTTCGCTTTGTGCTTCGCCGTACGCTCGCCGCGCGAGGGCATCTTGCCCTTGCCGGGATCTTCCGAGCGACCGCCCTTCTTGATGGCTTCAGGCGACGCCTTGACTCCGGGGGCCGTATATACCCGGTTCATCCGGCCTTTCTTGCCTTCCAATTTACAGCCCCTTACGCGACATCTTCTCGCGCATGCCGGGGCCCTTCTGCTTCTCGCCAACGGATTCGGGCTTGCCCTGCGCGCCGCCTTGCTGCTTGCCGAGGACAAAGTCAACCGGGCGTTGCGAAGGGGCTTTGGGGTGAATGGTTCGGGAAACGGCCATGACTACCTCCGGGGTAACGATGTGAAGTATTGGGCACCATACGGGTTTCTAGCAGAAGCCAGGTCGTCCGGCAAGGTGTTTTGCCGCGATGTTAGCACAAATACTGCCGACTCCAGCCCCTCCAGCAGGGTGCGGTGCGCGCCGCGCTCAGGCTCCGCCGCCAGTTGCCCCGTCTTGCTGACCGGGTAGCAGTAGCCGCCGGCCAGTGCGTTCAGCGTCTGCCGCGCGTTGCTGTCTACGAGTAGCAGGCGCTTGCCCTTCATCTCCGTGCGGATCATGGGCGACAGCGCGCCGCGCGCCATGCTCGGATACGCCCCGCGCATCGGGTTCATCTTCGCGGTTCGCAAGGCGGTCATCAGCGGCATGCGGTCTGCCTGGTCGGCAACGTCGCCCGGTATCCAGCAGGTTAGCCTTGCTCGCGGGAAAGCTGCGCGTACAAGTTGCAGCACGTCCGGTACAGCCTGCGCTGGCACGACTGGCGAAATCCAGTCGGCAACCACGGCAAGCCGCTCACCCTCAACAGAAACAAGCGCCGCCGTAGTCTCCGACCCGTTCGCGTTGAAGCAGAGCGCCATTGCATCGCGGGCAGTAGGTTCATATCCGTCGATGATGTTGTAGCTGCCGAAGTCTTCATAGACGGGGACTCCCGAGAACACACGCTGCGCGTAGGCGAGCGCGTTGAGGATGTCGCGCTTGCCGGAAGGAAAGTTCAGTATCTCCGCGACCAGCTGCGCGTGCTGCCCGCGTCCGCCCACGAGCACCACGTCCCCGGCTTCGAAGAACGGTTGCAGGCCCATGATGAACTGTTCTTTCGAGCGGTCCTGCGGTGCCTGGATCGCCTTCAGCGGCAGGCTCACCCCGCGCCGCAGCATCTCCGCGCGCATCGGTTGCAGCAACCACTCGTCCAGCGAATTCTTTTCAATCGCCACATTCGCGTCATCGAACCGGCGCGACGTGTCGAACGCATCCGCGATTATCTGGTCTGGTTTCCAGTACTCGCCGGAACTTGCGTGCACGTAGATGCGGGTTCCGAGTCTTGAAAGTACCACCCGGCCAGTGCGGTCGCTGCTAGTAACGCTAGCAGTTCGGGCAGGATCAACCACCAGCGTTTTCGGGAGCCACGGCGCCGGGTCGAGTGCGATTTCACGGATATGCTCGCTTTCGAAAGGTTTATCCTGACTGCCGATTGCCATCAGCATCAGTTCCTGAAGGAACCCGCGCAGCTGTCCGGCCTTCTCGTACCGGTCTCGTTCCTTCCGTATCCACTCCATCGGGAAGCGTTCCGGCCAGAGCGCCTCTGTCGCCGGGTCGTCAATATCCCCGTTGCAGATCGGAAAGCGCAAGGTCGTCCACTGGTCGTCCGCGCGCAGCCGCGACACAAGGCAGTCTTCCGCCAGAGGCGTCTGGGTGACGCGCACCTTGCGTTTCTCCTTGTCCATCGCAGGTATGAGTTGCAGATACAGTTTGCGCAAGGTGGCGTCCACCGCCGCCTTGTCCTTCACCATTGTCTCGTTCTCGATGTCGTCCAGGTACGCCCTGTCCGGGCGCCAGTCATGCCACTTGAAGCCCCGTAGCTCTTCCTCCCACCCGTGCGCCTCCAGCAGCACGCCGTTCGGCAACTCGAACTGGTGCTCGTTCCACAACCTGCCGCGATGTCCCGTCAGCTTCCCGAACAAGGTCAAAAGCTTCATGTTCTTCGCGGCTTCGTTCTTTATCGCCTCCAGCCGCTGACAGGCTTTCGTGTACGTCTCGCCAATGATCAGACAGTAGTTGAAGTTGGCGAAACACGCCTCCATCAGCAGGTGCTCCTCCGACAGGGTGGACTTCGCAGCACTCCGGAATGCCTCGATCAGCACGAGCTCATCAGCGCTCCTCCACGCGTCCATGATCTGCACGTGGAACGGGGGACTGGCCTGCGGATGCCGGTGCGGGAACAGCATGGCGCTTGCCAGCGCGCGGTCTTCCGAGATAACGCGCAGCGTGGCTGCACTTGTGAGACCGGTCATGTCAGTTGCGTGTTGTCTACCAGAATGCCGTTGAGTGACGCGAACCCTTCGGTTGGCGCACCGTTCAACTTCGTCATCCGGATCGTGATCGCGTAGGTGGCCGGCACCACGGCGCCCGTGATGATCGTTCTCTGTAGCACCGCGCCTGGCAGCGTCGTGTACTCATTCGTAATCTGAACCTGCAACGTCGGGTCCACCCGGGTGAAGCCAAACACAATCCCCGTCGTGACCGTCGTCCCTCCACACTCCGGCAACACGTCCGTCACCAGCAGCGTCATGTTCGCCGGCACCGTGTACACGCACGACTTCGCATAACCATAGCCCGCGCGCGCAATCGCCTGCGTGGCACCAGCGCCCGTCAACCTCAGCGTAATGTCGCCCGCGTTGGTGTGGCCGCTGCCACTCGTCATGATGTTCAGGCCGTTCACGCGCAGATACGTGCCCACGCTCTGAACCGGCGTCACACCGTTCATCGTGATGACTTCACTCAGCGGGTTGAAGTTGGCGTCCAGTCCCGTAATCATCATGGTCCGCGCGCCAGTGCCTGCCGACGTATCGTTTGCCGAAGCGGAAAGAATTTCCAGTTTGCTCGCGACTGTCTGGAACGGATACGCGCTCGCCCCCTCCCACACGTCGGTGCCCGCACCCGGCGTTGGCGAGTGTCCGTAGACGGCCACGCGCGAATGTCCTGCCACGCGCCCGAGGCTCGACGTTAAAGGAATCGGCATGATCGCCGGATCCTGACTGACTGACTTCACATATCCGTTTGCCATATTCCCTCCTGGGTTTCCGCGCGATTATACGTCGGGGTTCATTACAAACAGCTTACGGAATGTTTTTTCGGTTCGCGGTTTGGGAAACAGGTGTCCAAATTTAGCCACCCGTCCGGCGGGAGGGCCGCCGGGTCCCAGAGTTTGAGAATGATTCTCATTCCAAGCCCGAATCGCGAATCATTCTCGCTAACCGCAGGTCGAGATACCCCCACCGCTATGCGAACGGGGGTACGTGTGGGGGTATCTCAGCTGTTCGCAAATCGTAAAAGCCTTGGGGATCAAGGGCTTACGCTGTCAGTTCGATTGTTCATAGAGCAACCTAACTCGATTCCAGACCGCAATTTGCTGGCCTAGGCAACCATTATCAGATGATAACGATTCGCATTCAACGGAAGGTTAGTGAGCACTCACATCGATGTTTTTCCGGCACGCGGAGGAGGCCATTTCGCCACCAAATCGCAATTCGCTAACATCTTAGCGAAAGACTTTCGCCGACGCTCGCGCGACCATAATGCGTAACGAGTTTCACTAACCGTAATTTGCGATCTGGAGAAACCCGAACTGGAAATTTTCTGCCGGATTCCCTTGCATTCCGTTTTGCAACTGCTATAGTGGAATCATCAACAACGAAGGAGAAACGAGATGACGACTCAGGAAATGCTTAGAACCGACCTTAAACCTGGCTACTGGTGGGCTAATGTCGCTCCTTTGGGCGAAAAGCCTGACTGGGTGATGGAAGTAGTCCCGCACGAAAGCAAAGGCATCTTTGGGTACGAAGTAGCCTACATCATGGCGAAGCAGCAAAAGAAAGCCTGAACCGCTTACCGGGGCCCGCAAGGGCCCCCTCAAAGGAGACACATCATGGTTTCAACCCTTCATACCGTCCTGGTGCTGCTATCCAACGCCTATCTCGAAATCGCCTGCCCCGACATGGAAGCGCCTGAAATGCGCCGGCACTGGATGATCCGTCGCACTGTTGACCTCCGTTATGTCGTGTGGTGCTGACATGGGCCTCTACACTCAGGACAATCTGAAAACCGCTTACGAAGACGGCAAGCGGCAAGGCTACGACGAAGGCTGGCGCGCAGCGCGTGAGCGGGCGAACCTGGAACTTGCTCAGCTTCGGGCGCAGGTTGAGTTGCTGGTGAAACACGTTGCCACTTTGAGTTACCTGCAACCGACTGCCATCGTTCTGGAGCAAAAATGACCTCCTTCTGGCCTTACACATACAAACAGCGCGTCGCGTACTGGTTCGCGCGCATCGACGCCCAGTCCTTCATGCAATGGCTTCCCGATGGCATTGAAGGCGTTTCCAACCTCCCCGGATGCTGACATGATCCGCTACGCCATCCTGATTCCCGGCGACGAGATGATAGGTTTCATTGATTGCGCAGGCCGTCCTACGCTGGAGATGTGCGCCGACGCCCTGGCAGCGGAAGCCGGCTTCCCGGACCGCGATTCCTTCCTTCTCGCCAACCCTGAACTGAACACAATCGGCTTCGCACCCATCCACTAGGGACAAACCCTCGAACTGGAAAATTTCTCCAGTTCGGGCTTGTCTTTCCGTTTTGCAATTGCTATAGTGGAGTCACTGGATAACACAACACGAAGGAGAAACGGAATGAAAGACGCTTCCCACCTGATCGCCCTGCAAACGCGCCTGGCTCACGAAAACGAATATCTGGCAGCTGCGAAGACGCAAAAGGAAATCGCGATCCGCACGGTGTGGATCTCCCAGATCGAAAAGGAAATCGCTGATGAGAAGAAATTCATCGGCTTCGAGGAAATCTCCCCGGAAGTCGACAACATGAGCGCCGACGACCTTCTGGCAGAACTCCTCGGCTAAAACCCCTCACAACGCCCCGCAAGGGGCGTTCTGCTATCTACCCCTTACTCCCTCTCAACGAAAGGCCCTTGCGCCCGTCTCGCGCGTTCCGCAGCCAGGTATAGCTGCTGATCTGCATACGTGATACACGGCTGGCACCACAGCGGCCCTTCCCACCTCACCAGCTCCAGCAGGCGCACGCTGAACTCCCGGCCACAGCATACGCACAGCACTGAGTCATCGCGCCGCATTGTGGCCTCCTGCCAGCATGGCGAGAATCTCTTCCTGCTCTTCCGTCACGTGAATCGGTTTGTGATTTTTTCTGAACCTGATTTCGCTACCTTTGCCAAGTTGATCGCTGGGCCAGATCGAGACGATCTCTTCGGAATTCACTACCACAGGAAACTCGAAACCGCCATGAGTGAGCGTGATAAACATTTCATTTTCCTTACGTAAGCTAAAAGTCAAAAAGGAGGGTCATTCAGCTCATTCACTCATTCGCTTATAAAGCGCGAATGAGATGAATGAGGCTTCTGACTTCATTCAACCTCATTCGAATGACCTAGAATGAGCCCGAATGACCCGAATGAGGCAGGCTCAACCTTTCACCATCCTTACAAATATGGCCCGCGATTGCGATCTTCGCGATGCTTTTCCGGATGCTTTGCGACTGCGAAGGATCGTGGTCGTTCTCCCTCTGCTTCGCCTTGACGGCTTCAACGAGTTCCGTTTCTGTCATTTCGATAGACATTCCAAGCGAGGTGCGAAACACTTCGTAGATGAAAATCTGCTGCTCGTTGGTCAGGGGCTTTCCTTCCGCCTTGCTGATCGTCTTCGCCTCTTCCTGCACGTAGCAGGACGTGATGACCTTGCCGCGCGGTGTCGTGCCAACTTCCACCGACTGGAGGGAGAATCCGAACTTCGCGCCGCGCTCTCCGTCTTTGAGTTTGTCCACGATCATCGTGCGGTCCTTATCCTTCGCCACGACTTCAAGCACGAAGTCCGCGCCTGCGTACAGGGAACTGGAGCCGCGCATGCCTTTGGTCTCATCCTTGCCCGTATGGTGAACCAGCACCACCAGCGCGCCTGTGTCGTCCGACAGGATCTTGCAATGCCGCAGGACGAGCGACATATCCTTGCTGCTGTTCTCATCGCCGTCGTGCGATAGCGCGAGCGTGTCAAGGAAGATGAGGCCGGCATTTTGCGAACGGAGTTTGATGGACTTCGAGATAGCGTGAACGGATTCGAGAGTCGCGAGGTTTGGCTGGTAATCGACAAACCACGGCATGGCACCAAGACCGTTGTGTTGCAGATACGCGGCAATGCGCTTCTTGATGCCGTTGCCAGCCTCCGCCGCGACGTAGAAGGTATCCGCCTGCTCGATCTGTTTCAGGCGCCACACGCCGCCCCGTTGGACGGCGCAAGCCATGTCGAGCGCGAAGAAGGTCTTGCCGGAACCGGACGCGCCGTAGATGACGCCAACTTGGGCGCGCGGCACCACGTCCTCGATCAGCCAGTCGATATCCTCAAACCCAATCGCGAACTGCGAACCTTCGCTGAAGGGCACAGGATCGTCCGCCGTGGCCTGCGGATGCGGTGGCGCGGGTTCGTGCTGCGGAACCTCTTTAAGAAGGCTACGCAGGGTGATCGGCTTTCCCGTGTATCGGCCTATGGAATCCCATTTGTAATCAAAAGTCTCCCGCACGTATTTGGCAGACTTCATCGCCCACGCGCGAGCGGCTTCCCGGCCCTCTTCGCCCAGCTCATGGTGAACCGCGCACAGCACAGGGAAAAATACGCTGTCGTAATCCGCGTCATCGTTCGGAAGTTTTTCCAGAAGAAAAACGACTTCCTGATAGGTTTTTCCTACGGGTTCGGAGTACGCGTCGAAGTCGTTCAACGGTGCGGCTTTGGACTCAATTTTGAGCCCCGCCTTGGCAGTCCACCTGCCCGCGAGCACTTCAGCGTCCCCAATAGCTTCGAAAGCGCGGATTACTTCGACCGCCTGGCTAAGCGATATGGTTGGCAGACTGGCGTGATCTACATTCGATATGCCTGCGTCACTGAAGCCATCGAACCACGTGTAAGGCTTCCCGGTATCCGGATGGACGTTGTAGGCTACCCATTGCTCACCGACACCGAGTATTTCCACTTTCTGGTCATTTTCGCCGTCGAAGTAGATCTTGGAGCTTTGCTTGCGGAACGGCTCGCCTGCGAAGCGCATGGGAGTCATGAACTTGGGCGCAAGCCCGGTACGCGTCAGCACGCACTTATTTTCGAATATCCGGTCGATCTCGGCGTTGACCAGATTGGAAACGCGCTCATCCAGAACGTCAACGTCAATCGCCGGTGTATTCGCGGCGTTTATGCCAACGGCGGCACCTGCGTAGCCATTCCCCAGCCATTTATTGATGTCTTCCTCAGTAGCGTGGACGTTCGGCCAGCCTTTCAGCAGGCATCTTTTGCTTTTGAAGGGGAGCGGCAGAACGCTATACCCCAGCGCACGAAGACGCTGCCCGTGCTCTTTTAGATAACGCATCAGGCCTCCTGCGTGCGAAGATCCTTTTGAGCTTGAACCCAGGCCTCAACTTCAGCAGAGTCCCAGAAGACGCGGGAGCCAACACGAACAGGTTTAGGAAAGTCGGTGCGCTCCATCACCCGGTACAGGGTGGCGCGCGAGACAGGAACGAGGGACAGTACATCGATAATCGGGATGAGCATGACGTCTCCTGAGACGAGGTGAGACGTCATCCTACACCCGACCCGCCAACCCCGCAATAGAAAAAGCCCGCATTGCGCGGGCTCTGAAAACAACAAAGGAGACGGGGCTAGTGTATCAGGTTTTCAGAAGGGCCGCGATATCATACAGTTTGACCGCGCGTAGAATCTTCTCCGCATGCTGCATCGCGTTCTTCTGCTCATCCGTCAGAGTCAGCGCTTTCGGCTCGCTGGCGGGGTTGGTGTAAAGCAGCATGCCATCCTTTGCGCGGGCGCGATCCAGAATCACCACCTCAAATATTTCTTGCCCCGTGCTGTACGGACGATCAGAGATATGCGATTGCAAACGCGCCACCGCAGTCAGCGCTTTCGGCTCGCTGGAGGGGTGGGCGAAGCACAGTGCTCGCGGATTCTGCCAACGGGCAATATCTTCAGGATGCTGACTTAATCCAACGACTACGCCATCTTCCCGGACATTCGCCCATGCCACCGCATCGACGGCTTTCCTTCCTTCCTCGTACCCGCGCTCGTACTCACGTGCACATTCAAGCGCGATAGCTACGCCGCCCGGGCGGGCGTAGACGATGCGGCGAAACGACGGGCCTATGCCCTCAAAGCCTTCTTTCGGAACGTCCTGCCAGTCGCCTTCTTTCGTGCGCCATTGGTGAATCGGGGTAGTCAGCGCATCGACGGCTGGCGCTTCCGGCGAGGGGGCGGCGAGGACGGCGCATGCCAAACTATCAAGACGTTTGGCAATCTCGATAAAGGGCTTTGCGTTTTCTGGTACACCATCATCAAAGTCAGGGTATTCCTGCACTGCGCTCGCCAGAAGAACCGCCACTGACGCCAGGTCCGCTACCGCCCCCTCTGTCGGCCCATCGACGGAGCCGTAGACAACTCCGCAATGCCGACATTTGTTCCCTACCCACTCATGGCACAGTCTGTTATCTGGCATATCAAAATCTCCTTTTTATCTCAAGCACATCAGCATCGTTCCACAGCGGCGGAACGTTCTGACGCGCGCTGTTAAACCGCATAAAGTAGTGCCGGTAGTTGACGGACCACTTGCCGTCGCCAACAGACACACCAACCACAGGCGCCACGTGCCAGCCAGCGGCTGATAGCGACAGGTTTTGCGGCGGCGCGTCGCTGACCGTCCACCCTTGCACCTGTTCGCTCCACGTGGACCGGTAGACGTACGCGCCAGCTTCGAACCCGTACCGCAAGCCCGCGTACCACCTGTACGGCTCGACGGTTAGTGAGACGCCCAGCGCGCGGCCTGAGCCGGCGAACAACGCCGTGTGGCGCGTGGCGTGCGCTGCGTAGTCGCTGTCCGAAGTATCGCATTGACAGGACGACGACGCGCGGCCCAGGTTCACGTAGTCCGCGTGCCAGTCCACGCCCCCGGCGCCGCGCGAAACGATGGCGCCTGTGATGCCTACGGAGTACTCCGGTGCGATAGTCGTCAGATCGTGTTGCATGCGCTGCTGATACCAGCGCCCGTCCTCCGTCTCGTACGACGTCAGGCCGGCTCCCGCTTCGTACTCAAACCACGAAGCGTGGGCAGCGACTGGCAGGGCAAGAAGCAGGAGTAGCGGTTTCATTTGATTTCCGGTTTATCAGAAAGCCCAAGCAGGAAGTCGGCAGACACATCCAGCGTCTTGCAGATGCGCAGAAGAAGTTCCATGCTTAGAGCGTTCTTATCCATCCGCAGGCGGGCGACAGTTGACGGGTTACAGTCCAGTTCCGCCACTAGTGTTTTGCTTCGCATCCCTTTCCGGTTCATTGCCTTTATCAGGCGTACCCCGAAAGTGTCCGGCTCGTGCATTTTCAATCTCCTCTACTGCTTCCGTGAATAATTTCGCGAAGCCGTGCATTTGCAACATGTCGCACGTGATCGCTGCGTCCAATAGTCTTTGAACAAGCGGTGTCATACGCAATCCTTATAGTGTTGGCACTTCGCGCACGCTTCAGCCAGATCCCCGCGACGCAGTTCGGGAAGCGCCTTGTGTCGCCCACGCTTCGCAATCGCCGCCGCTGACTTCTCGATCCGCCCCGCCAGTTCGCTACTGGCCTTGCGCGTGCCGTACGACAGCTGGTAGAGAAGACTGAGCGAGGTTTCCGCGTGCGCCGCCAGTTCGCGCTTCTCGTCAATCGTTGATTCCTTCATCCAGCTCTTGAATTTGGCAATCGTCATTCAGGCTTCTCCGATTCCTGTTCCCATTCATTGAGAATCTCGCGCAAAGCGCCCGCAAGTTCGCGCCAGTCCTCATTCTCCAAAAGTAAGGCAGCATCCCTCATCACTTCCCGTTTTTCGTGAGTCAACTTCATCAAAGCCCCCTATCCTCAAAGTCCTTCCTGTTACGACGTTCAAAGCGACGCGCCCACTCGTCGCGCTCTTTCTTAAGTAGTACTTCGCGGATCATGGCGAAGATGCACAGCATGCCAACTGCTGCGCATCCCACGATCAGACCGATTGATGTGTCGTCCATGACTCATTTCTTCCACTTCTGACCGTGCTGCATACGTGCAGCAATGCCCGCGATTGCGACAGCTTCCCAATAAGCAAGTTTGTGCTCGTCCGCGTAATCTGACAGTTTTTTGCTTGCTGCTTTTTGCTCTCCAGCTTCGAGCATGTTAGCGAGTTCAAGGGCCAACATTTCACCTTTACTTTCTACGGCTTGAAGGGGCTGTACCATGTCTGTTCTCCGTTGTTGATGACTTCACTATAGCAAATGCGAAACAGCAATGCAAGTGCAAAAAGACCTTGACACGCGATTTTTCCGCGACTAAATTACGAACCGCAGTCACCCACCAAAGGAGATACAAATGTCATTGGAAGCAAAGATCGAACTGCTGACAGCAGCAGTGCGTGACCTTATTGACGTCATGCATAACCAACAAGGCGTTGTGCTTCAGCAAATTGCGAACCCGACACATATTGCGCTCGACGAAGACGGTCGCGCTGCCGCATACAAATTGGCCGAAGCTGAGCGCGAGGCGAAGGTGGATGCCTCAATCCACGAGGCGATCATTAACGAAAAAACCGAAGTCCCAAACGAACCGCCGAAATCCTCGCCCACTACCGACACTTCGCCGCCTTCCTCGACCGAATCGCAAGCGGTGACTTACGATGATGTGAAGGCCGTTACCATCGCGGTTAGCAAGATCGACAAGGCGAAGGCAGTTGCGGGCCTCGCGCGCTTCGGTGCGAAGAACGCGAAAGAACTGCAAGAAGCTCAATGGCTGGAGTACGTGGTCTACATGAAACTTGTCGCGGCTGGCGAAATCGATCCGGAGTCGTCGCATGAATAAGAAACGTTTCTACTTTTCCGCACAGGCAACGAGCGTATACGGTTCGCAAACGTACTACGTTGACGCCGAATCGGTAGAAGAGGCGCTTGAAGCCGTCAAACAGGGCGACGGAGTATTCGTTTCGGAAGATCTGGAAGTACAGGATCTGGGCAACTTCTTTTTAGACAGTGTGGAGGAAATCCCGAATGAGTGACGAATACCACGCACTCGCAAGCCCCTCATCGTCCGCCAAGTGGCTGAACTGCGCGAACTCGCTGGCTATGGAGATCGGCCAGCCGCAAGGCGACACGGGCGACGCAGACCTCGGCACGGACAAGCACGAACTGCTGGCCTTGTGTCTGGAGTTCAAGCAGGATGCAATGGTCTACGAAGGGCATATCCTCAAGAAGGGACACACGGTCAATAAGGAGCTTGCCGCCGATGTTCAAACTGTTCTGGATAGCGTGCGTGAGCGCATACGGGCTTACGAGCTTCGTGGAGCTACTGTTACTGTTCAGATCGAGCAGGACGTACCGATTGACCACATCACTGGGGAATCTGACGCAACGGGCCGTGTTGATATCGTCCTGCTTGTGGCTTGGCCAGATGGCAATACAGACGCTGATGTGATCGACGCGAAGTTCGGCTATCAGGAAGTGCTAGCGGAGAACAATACGCAGGGTCTGATGTACATGTCCGGCGTTGTCGAGAAGTTCTCACTCGTTGACGAGTTCCGTGATGTTACTTTCGTGATCGAACAGCCGTTGCGCACGAACAGCGAGTGGACGGTTACGCCGGCGGATATCGAGGAGTGGGTGGAATGGGCCTCGCCGCGCGCCGCAAAGGCGATCCTGATTCACAAGATGGCAGGCGAACGCGCGCTGAAGGAAGAGGACTTCGCGCCGGCGGAGAAGACCTGCCAGTGGTGCAAGGCAAAGGCGGTTTGTCCTGCGCTGAAGGCGAAAGTGGAAGAGGTGATCGGGATGGACTTTGACGTTATCCCAAACTCGACGCTTGGTGCGGCTGTGCATCTCGTTGAAATCGAGGAATTGGGCGGTATTTTCCAATCTCTCGAACTCATCGAAGACTGGATCAAGGCGGTACGCGCACGCATCGAAGCGGAAGTCCTGAACGGTCGCCCGGTGCCCGGCGTGAAGGTAGTTGCGGGCAAGAAGGGTAACCGTGCATGGGCTTCAGACGAAGAGGCGGAAGCCCTGATGAAAAAGTTCAAGATGAAGCAAGACCAGATGTACAGCTTCAAGCTGCTTGGGCCTAAGCCGATTCTTGCTGCGCTGAAGGATCAGCCGCGACGCCTGAAGCAGATCGAAGCACTGGTCGTGCAGCCCGCCGGCAAGCCGCATGTGGTTCTGGAGTCGGACGAGCGTCCGGCGATTGAGATTACACCTGTCGAAGATGGCTTCGACACTGTTGATGAACTTTGTTAAGGAGATTTGAAAATGGGTACTATCGTTCAACTGAAGCACGTCCGCATCGCGTTCATCGATGATCTGTTCGAACCGGGCCAGTACGAGGGCAAGGGTGATTTCCGCCACACCGCTACGTTCATCGTGGAGCCGGGTTCGGCAAACGACAAGGCGATTCAGGCCGCAATCAAGCAGGAAGCGGTGACCGCGTGGGGCAAGATGGCAGAGAGCAAGCTCGAAGACATGCGAGGTGACAAGAAAGCCTTCTCCTACCAGAAGGGCAAGAAGAACACGAAGGGCGAAATGTACGAAGGGTTCGAGGGCATGATGTCCCTGTCCGGCGTTCGCAAGGCGAAAGATGGCGCGCCGCTCTTCCTGCACAACGTCAAGGATACCGATCCGGACTCGAAGCACTTCGGCAAGGCGCAGCGCCTGACGGGTAAGGAAGGCGTCATCTACGGTGGTTGCTACGTGAACGCGAAGGTGGAGATGTGGGCGCAATCAGGCTCCCACAGCGGCATGCGCTGCGGGCTCCTGGGCGTTCAGTACGACGCGCCGGGCGATAACTTCGGTGGCGCTTCGCGTCCCACCGATGATGGGTTCGACGCCGTCGATGCGGAAGAGACCGACGATCTGGCATAAGTATTACCCGTCGCCGGCTACGGGAACCAGAAAGCCGGCAATAACGAAGGAGATGCAATGGCCCGCAAGAAGGCTTTTCTTGACCTGGAAACGTTCAGCACGGTTCCTATCAACGACGGAACGTGGCGCTACGCGGAGCAAGCGGAAATCCTGCTGTTCGCGTATGCACTGGAAGACGGCCCTATCCACGTGTGGGACGTAACCCAAAACGCGTTGATGCCTGACGATCTGGTATCGATCCTGCGCGACCAGAGCATTGAATTGTGGTTTCATAACGTGGCGTTTGACCGGACCATAATCCGACACGCGATGCCGCTTGTGTACAAGCTGATTAACGAAGACCGCTGGCGATGCACAATGACCCAGGCACTCTGCCACGGCTTGCCCGGGTCGCTCGGGACCTTGTGCGACATATTCCGCCTGGGCGCCGACGTAGCGAAGGACAAGCGCGGCAAGCAGCTTATTCGTATGTTTTGCATGGAACAACCCGCGAACCAGAAACTGCGCCGCAAGACACGTGAGACGCATCCCGCCGAATGGAACGAGTTTATCGAGTATGCGTCGTTCGACATTGCATCCATGCGGGCGTTGATAAAGAAGCTTCCTGCCTGGAATTTTCCGAATCACGAATTCGAATTGAAACTTTGGCAACTCGATCAGCGGATCAACAGTGAGGGAATTTATGTCGATCTTGAACTATCTGCGAAAGCCATCGAAGCGGTTGACGTTGCGCAAGCCGGCCTTGCAAGCGATGTTAGCGAAGCAACGGATGGTGCAGTCACGTCCGCCACTCAGAGAGACAAACTCCTTGCTCACATTCTCGCCGAGCACAACGTATCACTGCCGGACATGCGAGCAGAAACTATCGAGCGAAGAATCGCTGACCAGTCATTACCGGAGGGGGTGCGAGATCTTCTGGCTATACGGTTGATGGCGTCCACGTCGTCAGTCAGCAAGTACAAACGCGTATTGCGGTGCACTTCTTCCGATGGGTATCTCCGGGGGGTTATCCAGTTTTGTGGGGCTGGACGAACTGGGCGGGACGCGGGCCGTCTCTTCCAGCCACAGAACCTGATGCGCCCGACGCTGAAAGCCGCCGAGATTGAGACGGGCATCGAGGCTATCAAGGCGGGATGCGCGGATCTGGTGACGGACAACGTGATGGAGTTGTGCGCGAACGCGATGCGCGGCGTAATCATCGCGCCGCCCAGGCACAAGATCGTGGTTGCTGACCTGTCGAACATCGAAGGGCGGGTACTGGCTTGGCTAGCTGGCGAAGAGTGGAAGTTGCAGGCGTTCCGGGCCTATGACAATGGTGAAGGGCCAGACTTGTACATCGCCTCATACGCGCGGACGTTTCGCGTGAGTCTCGAAGAAGCAAAGCGACAGATCGGTAAAGTGCTAGAACTGTCGATGGGTTTTCAGGGCGGTGTTGGCGCTTTCGTAACGTTTGCTGCGGCTTTTGGTATCGACCTGGAGGCGCTCGACGGTGGCGCGATTCCGTACGACGTGTGGGGCGAAGCGGAAAACTTTTATGAATGGACGCTCGAACAGAAGAAGCCTACGTTCGGGTTGAGCAAGAAAGCATTCATGACTTGCGATTCGCTTAAGCGCCTGTGGCGTCGAGCGCATCCAGGGATCGAATCACTATGGAAGACGGTAGAGAGCGCGTGCACAAGAGCGGTCGATAATGAGGGTGAAAACTTCATTGCTGGTAAGTGCGTAGCGATCCGTAAAGGCAACTGGCTTCGTATCGTCCTGCCCTCGGGGCGCGCGCTGTCGTACCCCGCGCCGCGTGTAGAAGACGGGAAAATAAGTTTCATGGGTATCAACCAGTACAGCCGCAAATGGTCCCGCATCACCACGTACGGTGGCAAGCTGGTTGAGAACATGACGCAGGCCGTTGCGCGTGACGTGTTCAAGTCCTGCTATCCGCGAGTCATTGAGGCCGGTTACTCTATCCGCCTTCCAATCCACGATGAACTGATCTGCTACGCGCCAGACGGCATGCTGTACGGTCCCGACCACCTGGCGGGACTCATGGCGCAGACGCCTTCATGGGCGCCGGGATTGCCGCTCGCTGCCGCCGGTTTCGAAGCGTACCGATACCGAAAAGAAGATTGACATTGCGTTTTGCAATTGCTATAGTCTGTTCAACAACCAAGGAGAACGGCATGCAAACCCTCAACGAACGTGCAGAAGAAATGCTGGATGACATGCTCGACTATTCCGAACACCCGGAACTTGGCGGAGATTTGATTCTCGGCGCGTTCTACCGTAAAGAGCGCGCGCAAGTCTGGATTGTCGATATGTCTGAAGCAGGTTGCAATCTCGACGCTGGCAAGAAGATCGGCCTTGTTCTTAACCGGAGCCTGTGAAATGTTTTCACGAGACGCAAAACACTACCGCCCAACGCCTCGCACGACTCAGCAGGCGTTCGGCGCTTACCACAACTTCTACACGACCAACACGCCGAAGAAGCACGAACGACTGGTCGCGATTGTCGGCGTGATCTTCGCCGGCGCGGTTCTCGGTTTGCTGTTTGGGTGGAGGGGATAATGGACGGCGAAACCTTTGAGGCTTTTGTGCTGTTCGCCATGTGGGCGACGATATGGGG
>Ga0247670_1000092_pt1 | contig 28575 bp, 21 predicted proteins | sample CNK11_metaG_FD_183042 | JGI IMG/M metagenome (GOLD analysis project Ga0247670, IMG submission 183042) | Soil microbial communities from Purdue University Martell Research Forest, Indiana, United States - CNK11 | ecosystem: Environmental > Terrestrial > Soil > Temperate forest > Bulk soil...
CTTGCGCGAGCGGTTCCAGGTGGATGTCACCTATCATCTCAACACGCACGGCGACGCCGACGTGGTTCTCACCGGCGTCATCACGCGCTACCATCGCCAGGGTTTGAGCTATTTGAACAAGGACGCCACGACCACGCAAAATTACCGGGTGGATATCGTGGCGCATGTCATTGCCCGTGAACGCGCCACCGGCAAGACGCTCTTCGATAAAAACGTGACCGCTTACACGCTGGTCAATGTCGGCGCGGATCTGGCCTCTTCCGAACGGCAGGCTTCGCCGCAACTGGCGGAGGATCTGGCGCGGAACATCGCCGAACTGCTCACCGACGGGGCGTGGTGAAATTAGTTGTATTTTCCGGAACCGGTTTTAAGTTGGTCCTGTCTCTCAAAACAAACCATCAACCAAACAATCCCCATGAAAACATCCGTCCTAAAGGCCACCGTCCTGACTTTGTTTGCGGTGGCGATTGTCGTTGCCCCCGCGGCCCTGCGCGCCGATGAATCCACCAATGCTCCCGCCTCCGGCCAGGAAGGGGCCAAGCATAAGAAAAGCGAACACGCCACCGTGCCGTTCCGCGGGAAATTGACCGCGATCGACAAGCAGGCCATGACGATCACGGTCGGCGAACGCACGTTTGAGATCACCTCGGAAACGAAGATCACGAAAGATAATCTGCCCGCGACCCTGGCCGACGGCGTGGTCGGGGAAATGGTCGGCGGCGCGTATAAAAAGAACGCCGACGGAAAATTGAGTGCGACGATGGTTCACTTCGGCCTGCCCGCTGGCGAGAAGAAACCGGAAGGCACAAAGAAAAAGCAAGCGGACATGGAGAATGGCGAATCCAGCCCCAACAGTCCGCCGCAATAAGACCCCAAAATCCCGGCAGCTTTCAGGCGGGCGGCAACGCCCGCCTGTGTCATTTCACTGACGCCGCCACCAGCTGGTAAGCCCTTTGGCCTTGGTGGAGCTTTGGGTTTGCGGCGAGTGTGAGCGTTCCCGGAGCAGCAGGCTGCGCGCAGCCTCGAGTTCCATGATGAATTCGTCGTAGCTCAGGAACCGATCCGACGGATTTTTTGCCATGGACTTCACCAGCGTATCGCTGGTCCGCTGCGACACTTCCGGCAGGACGAGGTTCGGCGGCGTCAACGGCGTGTGCACCTGGGCCGTGATGACTTCCTCAACCGTGGGCGCGTCAAAGGGAACGTGTCCGGTCAGGGAGTGATACAGCGTGGCGCCGAGGCTATACATGTCGGACAGGAAGGTTTCCGGCTCGCGCTTGATCTTTTCCGGCGCGACATAATACGGCGTGCCTTCGGTGACGGAGGATTGCTCCTGCTCCGCTTCGGCGCTTCGTGCCAGACCGAAGTCCACCAGCTTCGGTTCGTTGTCGTAGTCGAACAGAATATTGCCCGGCTTGATGTCGCGGTGGATCAGATTGTGCTTGAGCGCGAGGTCCAGGGCCGAGGCGATTTTGATGCCGATGTCCAGCACTGCGAGTTCGTCCACGCGCGTTTGCTTGTCGATGCGCGTATCGAGGCTGCCGCGGTCGGCCAGTTCCATGACGAGATAGCGCAGGCCTTCCCATTCATCGAAGGTGTAAATGTGGATGATGTTCGTGTGGTTCAGCCGGGCGCAGGCGCGGGCTTCGCGGTAGAAACCTTCCAGGGCCGCCGGATCCTCCAGCAATTCTTTCTTCATCAACTTCACGGCCACGAGCCGTTCCAGCACCGTGTCCCAGCCGCGATACACCGTGCCGTTGCCGCCCGAGGCGACGAAGCTGCGCAGCTCGAATTGTCGCAGCATCATCGGCATCATGATCGGCCGACCGCATTTGGAACAGGGCACGGTCGCCAGCGGCGCGAGATCGCCGGGAATGAACACCTTGGTCTCGCAGGAGCTGCACGTCACCATCTTTAAGGCTTTGTCACTCATGATTTGCAGCCAATCTAGCACTCCACCGGAATCCGACAACGCAATTTTCGCCGGGCAAATCCGGGAGCGCGGACGGCTCGTCCGCGAGTTAGTTGTAAAGGCACGTTTTGCGAATCCGCCTGCTTGCCCCCAATGTCCACATTTGACAAAGCATTCATCCATCGGGACACGCGGACGAGCCGTCCGCGCTCCGCGCAATAGTTTGACAAACACCCGCTGATCGTGTTTCCTATGCGCGTCGAATATGAAGACCACGTTTTCAACCATGCTGAATTCCGTGCAGGCCAAAGGACATACGTCCATTTGGATGCGCGTTGATTGCCAGTTTGGCATCGTGGGAATGAACTTCTGATTTAACTGACCAATTTCAAAAGACCCGCGATTGCCAGTCAATCGCGGGTTTTCTGTTTTATTACCAGACCTTTTTTAACCAAAGACGAAAGAGAGATAGCATATGAAGAAGAACAAAACATTTGTGCCAACCCGGTTCGGCCCGGAAACGCGCTTTGAGCTGCGGCCTGTGCCGACGGCTCCGTTCCGCGCCACGCAGGAAACGGAATTTGAGCGGCTCAAGAGCCAGCTGCTCGCCCAACAATTGCAACAGGTCGCCGAGGTGGAACTGATCCCGCCGTTGCGGCGGGCGGCCAACGAAGCGGCGGCACTCGCCTGGGTGACCTTGTTCCCCTTGCTGGTGTTCCCGGTGTTGTTCGAGGAAAAGACGGCGGCCGCGTTGCGTCAGGCCGAACGGCAGGCGCGTATCTACGCCAACACTCGCGAACTCGTCGCCGCATGAACTCGTCGCGTCATGGCAAAGCGGCGGCGGAATCGCGCCGGCAAATGAAGTGACGGGTGACAAGTGGCCAGTGACGTTCGCTCATGTCACCCGCCACCTGTCACCTGTCACAACTTTTGTGGGGAAATGATCCGGAGCGCGGACAGCATCTTCGCGTCGTCGAGGTGAAAGCTTCGGCCGGATGCGGAACTGTTCGCGCTCCTACGTCGTTGGCAAGAATCGCGTCGTGACTCTTTCACAAAATCATTTGGCAGTTCCTGATTCGTCGTTTAATCCCTGATCAATGATTCTGCTTCTTCTTGCTCGCCGAGTTCGTAGCGTTCTAAGATTTCCAATATGGTTTCTGTGGAAAGAGACGTCCCTGTTTTCACCCACGCGATGACGCTGCGCGCTGTCTTGTGACGTGAGATGGAATTGTCATAAGTGGCATGACCAAGTTCCATCAGGCATCCAAAACGCAGACTGCGCCACGAATAAGAACGCGATGATTCTTTGCGGTGAGCGACCAGTTGCTTGCCGATATGGTCATTTGGCTCAATGGCTACAATGCCTTCGATTGTCTCATGTCATTTTTGCTTAACGGGATAGGTGGCCGCCCGTCACGAATCGGATGGTGCAATTCAACTTTCTTCTTATCGAACGATTCGGGAGCAACGGGGCATCCCTGTGCCAAGTCTTTTAACTCCTCGCGAACATTGCCGGAGATCAGAAAACGATCCATCGCCGATTGCTCGGCTACCGTCCATTGTTTCAGCGAATTCAGCAGCAGGCAAAAAGCCCGCACTTCGCGAGTGAGTTCGTCGCCAAGGCACAGTGGCAACGTGTTTCTTTCCAGAAAGGCAATCATATCCGGATCGCTCGTGGCCAACTCCTTGGCCCGGCGTTGCAATAGAGCGCCGATTTCACCCAAGAATTTCTCGAAGGTTTTCCGGGGAAGCTTTTGATTCATCAAGCCGGGCGACGCAGCGGCGATGCGTGCATAATGATCAATGTATTCTTGAAGTGCTTTGCGCCGATTGTTCCCTTCAAATTTTTTGGTTGCTCTATACCGTTGAAATTGGCGGTTGGTTTGTAAAGGAGTCATAAACGAATCAGTCCCATATTTTGCAGTCGGTGGATTTCATTTTAACGCCGCGCATGATCGGCAAGATGCAGATTGAGAATTTTTATGCGCCGGTCGGCGTGATCCTGCCAGAACTTGACGGCGTATTTGCCGCAGATGTGGATGTCCACGCGGCGGTCGGTGTGGTCAGGTTCGGTGTAATCGGAAAATTTTTGTGGATCATTGCGGATGGCAGCGAACCGGTTGCGCAAAAGCCGTTGCTCCCGGCGGGAAAGGGTTCCGAGAAACTCAATGACCTCAATGAGCAGTCGGTAGTTCAAGGTCAGTTGTCGGACAAGCCCAGCCGACGGTCCAAATCTTCCAGCGTGGCAAATTCCGAGGCGGGCCGGTCAATCTTTTCCGCGAGCTTTTTGCGGTAAGCCTCATCGCGCGCATCTTGCAACGACACCAGAAACGCCGTCAACTGCCGTTGCTCATCCGCATCCAGCGCAGACAGTTCTTGTTTCAATACGTCAATGCTCACGGCCGTATTCTAATGCCTGATTGCGTGGCAGCAACCGGCATTTTTGATAGTGGTCTAGTATGAAAGGCGATCGTTGGCGCCCGAAAGCGGCGGTAAACCGCACGCAGTCCAGACGCTCCGCGCGAGGTGAAGGCGTTCGTTGATCGCGGAGCGTCTGGACTGCGGTTGCTTCAGCACCGCTTTTCAACCGGCCCAGACCGTCGCTCCATCCAAACCATACCACTACCAAAATTTTACCGGGAGGAGACGGCGCTCCCCGGCGGTTCGGGGCATCACTTTTCCTCGACGCGTTGAATTCGCGCGCCGAGCTGCTTCAACTTCTCATCCATCTTCTCGTAGCCGCGATCCAGATGGTAGATGCGGTTCACCTGCGTCGAGCCTTTCGCCGCCATCCCTGCGATGACCAGCGCCGCCGATGCGCGCAGATCGCTCGCCATCACCGGCGCACCGCTCAACGGCTTGCCGCCCTTCACGATCGCGCTTGGCCCTTCAATCTCAATGTCCGCACCGAGCCGCGCCAATTCGCTGACGTGCATGAAGCGCGATTCAAAAATCCGTTCCGTGATGATGCTGATGCCCTTGGCCAGCACGAGCAGCGACATCATCTGCGCCTGCACGTCCGTCGGGAAACCGGAATACGGCAGCGTGGTGATGTCCACGGGTTTTAATTTTCCCTTCCGGCGGGCGATCAGATTCGCTCCGCTCCGTTCCACCGCCACGCCGGCCTCGCCCATTTTATCAATCACCGCGCGCAAATGCTCGGCTCGCGCATTTTTGACAATCACCTCGCCATTGGTCGCGCCGGCGGCGATCAAAAACGTGGCCGCCTCGATGCGGTCGGGAATCACTTCATGCTCCGCGCCGTGCAATTTATCCACACCCGTGATGGTGATGGTCGGGCTGCCCGCGCCGGTGATCTGTGCGCCCATTGCGTTCAGGAAATTCGCCAGGTCCACCACTTCCGGTTCGCACGCGGCGCTTTCAATGACCGTCATGCCGTCGCCCAGCGTTGCCGCCATCATCACGTTCGCGGTGCCGAGCACCGTGGGGCCGGCGCGCCCGCCGAGGAACACGGAGTTGCCGGTGATTTTCTTCACCGTCGCATCAATGTAACCGCCCTCAATCTTGATTTTGACGCCCAGGGATTCAAATCCTTTCAGGTGCAGATTGATCGGCCGGGCGCCGATGATGCAGCCGCCGGGCAATGAAATGCGCGCCTTTTGCAACCGCGCCAGCAGCGGTCCGGCGATGCAGATGGACCCGCGCATTTTGCGGACGAGGTCGTAGTCGGCGTAGCCTTTGATCTTTTTGGCGTGGACGGTCAGCGTGCCGTCTTCAAATTTTGCCGTGGCGCCGAGTGATTCCAGGATTTTCACCATGAAGCGCGTGTCGCTCAGGTCCGGCACGCGGCGGATGACGCACGGTTCGTCCGTGAGCAGCGTCGCGGCCATGATGGGGAGCGCGGCGTTCTTGCTGCCGCTGATGGTGACCTCGCCGTGCAACGGCACGCCGCCTTTGATTAAAAAACTGTCCATGTAAAAAATTGGATTGGTGGATAAATGGATTGGTGGATGGTTGGGTGGAAAGCCGGTCGCGCGCGAAAATCCAATTATCCAACAATCCAAAAATCCATAAACCCGGATTAAACGTCGTTCCTTCGCGCGATTATGATTCTGGCGCGCTGAGAGTAGTCTTCCTTGACCGCTTCGACAATCCACTTTTCCGTTTCAAATATTTTGCGGATGGCGTCAGCCTGGCCGTCGCCGAATTCCACCATGATTTTTCCGCCCGGTTTCAAGCACGCCATGGCTTGGGAAGCGATCAACCGGTAAAACTCCAGGCCATCTTTGCCGCCATCGAGTGCGAGGCGTGGGTCAAAATCGCGAACTTCCGGCTGGAGCGTCGCAATTTCGGAGGAAGGGATGTAGGGCGGATTGCTGAGGATGAGGTCAAAGGAGCGCGGGCGGCTCGCCCGCATGTCTGCATCCAACTCGCGGGCGGGCCGCCCGCGCTCCTCTACGACATTCAATGCCGCAAAACCATCGCCTTCCAGGAATTCAACGCGCTCAACAACTTTGTTTCGCGTCGCATTTTCCCTGGCCAGTGCGAGCGCGTCAGTGGATATGTCCGTGGCGACGATTCTTGCATTTGGACATTTCGCCGCCAGCGCGACGGCGATGCAACCGCTGCCGGTGCAAAAGTCCAAGGCAGTTGAGGGTTGAGAGTTGAGAGTTGAGAGGAATTGCCAGCCGAGTTCGGCGAGCAGTTCGGTTTCCGGACGCGGCACGAGCACGTGGCGGTTCACCGTGATTTCGTAGCCGCAAAAGGACGTTGAACCGGTGATGTGCTGGAGCGGTTCGCGCTGGCTGCGGCGTTTGATAAGCTCGCGCAGCGTGTCGGTTTCCGTTGTCGTCAGTCCGCGCTCGAAATTCAAATAAAGCTTCATGCGCGGCATTTTAAGCAGGTGCGCGAGCAGCAGTTCCGTTTGCAGGCGCGGCGAATCCACACCTTTTTTGGTGAGAAATTCGGTGCTCTTCTGGATGGCTTCGAGGACGGTCACGCGGAGAGTCTAAGTTCAAATCACCGCGGATAAAATCCTTTTTGCCGGAATCATTTCTTGTCGGGAGCGACTTGATTCGCCGGTGATGCCCGCGGATTGTAGCGCAGAGTGTCACTCTGCTGTGTCGCGGATTGGCAATCCGCAGGCCGTATTGCAATTTGATACCCAGCCGACTACCAGTCGGCGAAACAGCAGGTTGCCAACCTGCGCCACGGCAAGGCGGCCGACAAATCAAGGCGCGGTCTTTTTGTCGCGCGTGTGGACGAAGAGGCCGAGGTAATAAACGATGTAGTAGCCGGCGATCAGGCCGAAGAGGAAATAAGTCAGCGCGCTTTGGAAGGGCGGTGGTGTGTGGGGAACGCCGGTGGTATGGCGCAACGCCAGGAACCGATACGCCAGCCGCCCGAGAAACAACAGTGACAGCGCGACGCCGATCTTCGTGTTGGGCGTGTAGAAATGCCCTTCCGCTGTCGTTTCAAACTGCGTCAGCCGCAGGCCGACGAACCCCAGCGCGACGCCGAGTGCCAAACCGCCGCCGATGCCCAGCATCAACTTCGGGATGCCCAGCGACAGGAACAGCAGCACTGCGCTGGCGACGGAAAAAATCACGATGGAAATCGTGATGCGGACGGGGCGCAGTTTTTGCCGGCCGATGTTGCGGCGTAAGCGGCGATGAATGCCCCACGCAACCAAACCGCAAAATATAATCGGTCCGATCAGTGAAGCCATGCGCGGAGATTAGATTTTCGAGTTTGCTTGTCCAGACGAATTCTTGCGGGTGCGGACAAACATCATTTTCCCTCCACACCTTTGAGATACGCAAAAATAAGTTCCGGCAGATCGTTGCTGTAACCGCCTTCGAGCAGGCTAAAAAACGGCACGCCAAGTTGTCGCAGCGACTGGCCGATCCAGTGAAAATCCTCCGCCAGCAGGGAGGCTTCGGCCAGCGGGTCGTGGGCGTAGGCGTCAAATCCGGCGGACACGGCGACGAGGTCAGGCCGGTAATGTTTCAGATCGCCCAGCGCGTGGACGAGTGCGGCGCGATAGGTGGCGCGCGGTGCGCCCGGGGCGACGGGATAATTGAAACAGTTGCGTCCGCGATTTTGAGCGCCGGTGTTCGGATACGCCGGATGCTGGTGCACGGAAAAAAATTCGATGCCGGGCAGGTTCAGCAAAATGGCTTCCGTGCCGTTGCCGTGGTGCACATCGAAATCAAAAACCGCGATGCGCTTGAATCCGTCACCCCTCACCCCGGCTCTCTCCCCTCCGAGGGGAGAGGGAGAAGAAATTACCGCCGCTTCCAGAACGGCGATGGCGATGTTGTTCAGATAGCAGAAGCCCATGGACTGTTCGCGTGTGGCGTGATGGCCCGGCGGGCGCATCAGGCTGAAGGCGTTTTCGCCGGCGCGGGCGGCGGCGAGCGTAGCGAGTGCGGCGGCGGCGGACGCGCGGGCATAATTTGCGATGCCTTCGTAAAAGGGCGTGTCGGCATCGAAGTGCTGCGGGATTTGCAGGCGGGCAAGCATTTCGGGCGTGTGGGCGCGGAGGATTTGTGCATCCGTGATCCGGCCGGGCTCGTCAAAGGTGAGGGAAAGTCCGGTCTGGTTGCGCAAGCGTGCGAGCGTGCCGGTGATGCGCGCCGGGTTTTCGGGATGACCGGCCTGCGCAAATCCGGCGCAGCGTTCGTCAGTGATGATTTTCACGGGGAAAATTGAACCATGAACGGATGCCGGTGAACAAGAATTTTACCGGCGCGGAATGTTTTTGCAATGGCGGCAAAGTCCGCTAAATTTGCGGCCCAAACAGGGACGATTTAAATATGAATAAACAATGGTTCACAATCGCGGCGGCACTGGGTGCGTTCACTTTGAATGTCGGCGCATGGGATTATGACGGACATCACATGGTCAACGAACTGGCGCTGGCGTCGCTGCCGAAGGATTTCGGCATTGACCTGACGCCGGCGATCAAGGGCCGCATCGCGTTTCTCGCGGGCGAGCCGGACCGCTGGCGCAACGTGCCGGATCTGACGCTGAAACACTACAACGGCCCGGATCATTATCTGGACCTGGAAGATCTGGGATTGTGCGGGCTGACGCCGGCGACGCTGCCAGTCATGCGCTATGATTTTGTCGCGGCCATCGCGAATGCGCGCACGGCGCACCCGGAAAAATTTCCGGCGATCGATCCGGCGAAGGACGCCGATCACACGCGCGAGCTTTACGGATTTCTGCCGTGGGCGATCACGGAATATTATTCCAAGTTGAAGTCCGATTTCACCTCGTTGAAGACCTTTCAGCAATACGGCGGCACGCCGGAGGAGATCGCGAATGCCAAGGCGGACTGCGTTTATGTGATGGGCGTGATGGGGCACTATGTCGGCGACGGCGGTCAGCCGCTGCATACAACGAAGCATTTTGACGGCTGGGTTGGGGAAAACCCGCAAGGTTACACCACCGGTCCAGTGAAGGACGAGCGGGCACGGATTCATTCGTGGATTGACGGCGGCTATTTCAAAAAAATCGGCGGACTGAAGTTTGACGCGCTCGTCGGGAAGATTCATCCGGCGGAAAAAATCGCCAATGCGGATGAGCCCGAGGGGATGTTCCGCGACGTGGTGACGTATATCCTGGACCAGAACAAATTTGTCGCGCCGCTGTATCAGATGGAAAAGGACGGCCAGCTTTCCGGCGAGGGCGAAAAAGGGATGGAAGGCCGCCCGTTTCTGGAAGGCCAGATCGTCAAAGCCGGCCAGATGCTGGGCAACATCTGGCTGACGGCGTGGCTGGATGCGCCGGAGGACAAGTATCTTCAACAGCAGCTCAAACAGCGCAACGAAAAAGCAACCGCGGCGAAATAAATCCCGCCCGCTCCACGAGCCATGACCAATGCGACGGCCATGCGGATCAGCGCCGCGACCGGATTTCTGGCAGTGACGCTGGGCGCCTTTGGCGCGCATGCGTTGAAGGAAATTCTGGCGCAAAACGGAACCACCGCGATCTGGGAGAAAGCGGTGTTCTATCACTTCATCCACGCGGTGATGCTGTTCGTGATTGCGGGACGAAAACCGTTTCAGGCGGGCGCATGGTGGAGCTTTTTGGCGGGCATCCTGATTTTTTCCGGCTCGCTCTATCTCCTGGCGGTCACGAACATCAAATGGCTGGGCGCGATCACGCCGTTTGGCGGCGCGGGTTTTCTGGCCGGCTGGGCCTGGCTGTTCTTTTGCCGGAAGAACGACAATTGATCGGGAGTGATTTTATGCAGGCAGCCTCCGGCTTCCGTGCCGAACTTGGTTCCTTGCCGGGCGAACACATTTTGAAACACTCCGTCGTGATCTCATGAGTTTATTTGTTCCAGGCCAACGATGGATGAGCGAGTCGGAGCCGGAACTCGGGCTGGGCACGATCGGGCAGACCGGCGGTGGCCGCGTGCAGGTCGAGTTCACAGCGGCGGGCGAAACGCGCACTTACGCCGTGGACCAGGCGCCGCTGAAGCGCGTGCGCTTTCGGGCAGGTGACCGGATCAGAACGCGAGCGGACAAGGAATTCATTGTTCAGGAAGTCGTCGAGCAATCGGGCTTGCTGATTTACGTTGGTGAAAAGCAGCAACTGACCGAAGCTGAGTTGAGCGACCGCGTCAGTTTGCAAGGACCGCAGGAGCGTTTGTTCGCCGGTCGCTTTGATTCTTCAAAGGCGTTCGAGTTGCGTCGCCGGACGCTGGAGTTGCTTCATCGCGCGCGAAAATCGCCGGTGCGCGGCTTTGTGGGCGGCCGCATCGATCTGATTCCGCACCAGCTCTACATCGCGCAGGAGGTCGCCGACCGGCACGCCCCGCGCGTGATGCTGTCGGACGAAGTGGGGCTGGGCAAAACCATCGAGGCGTGCCTGATCCTGCATCGTCTGCTGTTGAGCGGACGGGCAAATCGCATCCTGGTGCTGGTGCCGGAATCGCTCGTGCACCAGTGGTTCGTGGAGATGCTCCGCCGCTTCAACGTGTGGCTGAATATTTTTGATGCGGAACGGTGCGCGTCCATCGAGGCCGGCGAACCGGGCGCGAATCCGTTTCTGGATGATCAGCTGGTGCTGACCAGCATTGATTTTCTCGCCGGCGATCCGCGCCGGTCAGAACAGGCGGTGGCGGCGGGCTGGGATGTGCTCGTCGTGGACGAAGCGCATCATCTTGAGTGGTCCGAAACCGTGCCCAGCCGCGAGTATCAGGTGGTCGAGGAACTCAGCCGCAAATCCCAAGGCTTGTTGCTGCTGACGGCCACGCCGGAACAGTTGGGTGTGGAAAGCCACTTTGCGCGGCTGCGGCTGCTCGACCCGGACCGGTATCGCGACCTCAAAACGTTTCAGGGTGAATCGAAAGATTACAAAGCCACCGCCGAACTTGCCGCGAAGCTGCGCGACGAAACCAAGCTTTCAAAGCAAGACATCACCTCGCTGCGCCGCTTGCTCACGCATGATTCCCAACTGGAGCCACGCCTCGCGGAGCTGGAACAGGGAAGCCTGGCAGCGCAGCATGCACTGCTCGAAGAGCTGCTGGATTTGCACGGACCCGGTCGTGTGCTGTTCCGCAACACGCGCGCTGGCATGAAAGGTTTTCCCAAACGAACCGTGCGGCTGGCGAAATTGGATCCGGGCCCGGAAGCGGAGCATTGGCTGGATCGTGCCTCCACTGAATTTGCCGGGGACACCGGCGACACCCAGTTGCAAGCCGGGTTTGATCTGGCGAAAGATCCACGCGTGCTCTGGTTCGTAAAACTGTTGGAGCAACTCGAACCGCAAAAAGTCCTGTTGATCACTCGCAGCATCGAAAAGGCCGAAGCCATTGATGCGGCGCTCCGGCGTCATCTCACCGTCAAGACGGGCATTTTCCATGAAGGACTCACGCTGCTGCAACGGGATCGCAACGCCGCCTGGTTCGCCGAGCCGGACGGCGCGCGGCTGTTGATCTGTTCGGAGATCGGCAGCGAAGGGCGCAATTTTCAATTCGCGCGTCACCTGGTCCTGTTCGACCTGCCGCTGAATCCCGAACTGCTGGAGCAACGCATCGGACGGCTGGACCGCATCGGGCAGAAAGCGGACATCCAGATCCACGTTCCGTTTCTTGCGCAGAGCCCGCAGGAAGTGTTGGCGCGGTGGTATCACGAAGGATTGAACGCCTTTGAGAGCAACCTCGAAGGTGGCAACGAACTGTTGCACCGGTTCGGGCGGGCGGTGCACGACCTGGCGTTGGAATTTCCCGTGGCGGATCATGCCAGTGCCGGGGCGGAACTGGCCGGCTTGTTGAAAAAGACCAAAGCCGCGCGGCAGGAAATCCGCCGCGTTCTCGAACAAGGCCGCGATCGATTATTGGAACTGAATTCATTCCGCCCCGCCCGGGCGCAGAACATCATCAGCCAGATTCAGGAACAAGACGGGCAACCGGACTTGGAAAATTATCTGCTCGATGTGCTCGATCACTTCGGCGTTCACATCGAGGAACTGGCGCCGCACACCTGGCAATTGAATCCATTGGGGATCACCACGGATTCGTTTCCGTCCATGCCCGCCGAAGGCATGATCGCCACCTGCGACCGCCGCCGCGCGCTGAGCCGGGAAGATGTCGGATTTCTGACGTGGGATCATCCGATGGTCACCGGGGCCATGGAATTGCTGCTGGGGGCGGAAACGGGAAACTGCGCCTTCGCCGTGCTTCCGACCGCCAACGACCGGACGCTGCTGCTGGAATTGATTTTTGTTTTGGAGGTCATCGCTGCTCCACGCCTCCATGCGGATCGTTTTCTATCCCCGACGCCGGTCCGCGTGATCATCAGCCACAAACTCGTGGACGTCACCGAGACTTTTCCCGATGCCGCCTGGCAACAAAAACTGGAGAAAGGGTCGCCTTACAGGCTGATTGAAAATGCGGACATCGCCCGGCGGACTCTTCCGGCCATGTTCACGTCTGCGACCGCGCTGGCCGAAACCCGGGCGGACAAACTGCGTTCCTCCGCCCTGACGGAAATGAATCATCTGCTGGGCCGCGAAGTGGAACGCCTGCAATCCCTCGCCCGAGTGAATGACCACGTGCGCCCGCAGGAAATCGAACTGGCGAAAGATCAGCAGCGCGAACTGGCGGCCATCCTGCAAAATGCCCGGCTGCGATTGGACTCGCTGCGTCTGATTTGGAAAGGTCCGCCCGAAACGCTGAACACCTGAGGCTGGATGGTTTGGCGGGCCCACTCGGATTTCGATGACTCCAAGCTTAAACGTAGTATCACCTGTTTAGGTGATTTTGACATGACTGTTTTAAGCGATATACAAGCGAGGACTTTCACCTATTATGAATTTCTATCAATTTAAAACATTCTGAGGCTGCGTTTAATCGCTAGTGTGTTGAAACAGCCATGAATTTGCCTTCAGATTATCAATGAAAATCGGGCTGTTAGGACATTGTTTGAGGATCGCACTTTTTATTGCCAGTATCCACGGTGGCAATGTCCTCGCTGCTCTTCCGATTGTAACCACCAACACCCAGCCTGTGACTGCCGTGGACGTGGTTGGCGGCCAGATCGTCTTCAAGGCAGCTTTTAGCGGCACCAGTCCGATTTTGTATCAATGGCAGATTATTGGCAGTGGCATGACAAATAGTATTCCCGGAGCCACCAATACTATGCTGACACTCAATAACCTGCAGCTTGCAAACACGGCCTCCTACCGGCTGCAGGCTTCCAACAGTTTTGGAGTTGCTGTAAGTGCCGCGAGTTCGCTTACGGTTAATTCGCTGGCACCGGCGGTGAACAACATTATCACCTCGTTTGCCGCACAGACGGGCCTCGGCAGCGCGCTCACCAATTTTGTCCCTACTTGGATGGTCGCGTCTGGCAGTTTGATTGCAGGAAAGTCTCCCAGTAACGTCGGCAACGGTAATTTCAGTGATCCGAATGGCGGTGGCGCGGGCGCGGTGGCAGTGCTCACCGACGGCAATTTTGGCTGGCTCAACTATTGGCCAAATGTGGGGCATAGCACCACCGAAGTCACGTGTGGCACCGTTGGCGGCGGGGCAGGACAATCGGTGACCTATACTCTAACGGGCTCAGCCAGCGGATACAATCTCACGAACATCATTGTTTACGGGGGGTGGGGCGATGCAGGCCGGGACCAGCAGGCCTATACGATTTATTATTCCACCGTGGCGTCTCCAACAAATTTTGTTGCACTGACGAGTGTCAACTACAACCCCGCAAATCCGGCCAATGTGCAATCCGCCACCCGAATGACGCTTGCCTCGACCAATGGTTCTCTTGCCACCGGGGTTGCCGCCGTGAAATTTGATTTCACCTCTCCACCAGGAGAAAACGGTTATTCCGGTTATTCAGAAATTCAGGTGTTTGGGGTTCCCTCTGGCGCGCCTCCGGTTGCCAACCAACCCACCTGTTTGCCTGATTCGCCCGTCAGTGCCGGAACCCTCGTGACGTTCAATGAAACCGCCAGTGGTGTGCCGCCACTGCAATATCAATGGCAGTCAGACAACGGCAGCGGTGGGGTCGATTACACAGACATTGCGGGTGCCACCACCACGAACTATGTGCTGAATACAACCAATTTCGGCAACTTCACCCTCAACTTTCGCGTGCGTGTCACTAATCCCAATGGATCTGCGACCAGTCCGGTGCTGCAACTCGTCGTCACCAACGCCAACAATTCCTCGTCGGCGGCCACCGTGGAAAATTTGCGATGCGAGCATCTCCAAAATCCTTTGGGCATTGACGTTCGCAAGCCGCGTTTGAGCTGGACCATGAATTCAACACTACGAGGCGAGCATCAAACCGCCTTTCAGATTTTGGTCGCATCATCACCGGCGACATTGGCACATGACCAGGGCGATCTATGGAACAGCGGAACAATTGTATCCGACCAGTCGGTGCTGGTGAGTTACGCTGGCCAGGCGCTGGTTTCAGGGCAGATGTGTTATTGGAAAGTGCGGGTTTGGGACGCGAACGGAAATCCTTCAGCCTGGAGTTTGCCGGCGATTTGGAGCATGGGGTTGCTTAACATGTCGGATTGGACTGCCCAATGGATTGGGATGAATGTAAACACCAATATTTCTCCGGCGCCGCCCAGCCCCATGCTGCGGAAAACCTTCTCGATCAGCAAACCAGTGGCGCGTGCCACTGCCTACATTTGCGGACTGGGTTATTATGAATTTCAGATCAACGGGGCGAAAGTCGGCGATTATGTCCTGGAGCCGGCTTGGACGCTCTACAATGACCACGCGTATTACACCACCTACGATGTGACGACAAACTTGCTGCAGGGATCAAACGCCTTGGGCGTGCAACTGGCCAATGGGTATTACAATCAATGGACCGGCGACGCTTGGAACACCGCCACTGCCCCGTGGCGCGCCTTGCCGCAGATGATTCTGCAGGTGGTGATTCAATATACCGACGGCACCAGTAATTTGGTGGTCAGCGACCCGTCTTGGAAGACTGCTACCGGGCCCCTGCTTTTAGACACCACTCGACTGGGCGAAGTTTATGACGCACGCCTGGAAAAAGCCGGTTGGTCAACAGCAAGCTATAATGATTCAGCATGGACCAACGCGATTTTGCGCGAAGGCACGACTGGTTCGTTGTCGGCTCCGGATGCCGAGCCGATCAAAGTTTTTCAAACGGTTTATCCCACCAAGATCATCCCCGTTTCCGGGCAACCGGGAGTTTACACCTTCGATTTTGGGCAGAATTTGGTGGGCTGGGGACAATTGACTGTCAGTGGTCCGTCAGGAACATCCGTGACCATGGTTTACGGAGAGTTGACCAACAGCGACGGTTCAGTGAACCAAAATAACATCAATGTTTATGTAAACTTGCAGCAGTATTTTCAAAAGGACACTTACATCCTTAAGGGCAGCGGCACTGAAACGTATGCGCCGCGGTTTACCTATCACGGCTTTCGCTACGCGCAGGTCTCCGGACTCCCATCAGCGCCGACGACCAACACGCTGGTGGCGCAGGTCGTGCACACGGCGTTTGATCCGGCCGGAAGTTTTTCATGTTCGAGCGCTTTGCTCAATCGTATCGAAACGAACACCCTTTGGTCCTACCTCGGCAACTTTGTGGGCATCCCAACGGATTGTCCGCAACGGGAAAAGAACGGCTGGACCGGCGACGCGCAACTGGCCTGCGAAATCGGATTGACCCATTTTCACAGTGCGGCGGCCTACACCCGATGGATTAAGGAATTTGGACCGGGCCAGCAGGCCAATGGAGTGTTGTCTGGTGTCTTTCCCAACGCCGGCTGGGGTTATGCCGAGGGTCCGGCCTGGGAGTCGGCATACTTGTTAATTCCTTGGTTTGTTTATCAGCACTGCGGTGATGCAGGCATCCTGACAAACAATTATGCGGGCATGAAGGCTTATGTGGACTACGAAACCAGCGTCGCCTCGGGAAACATTGTCAGCTATGGTTTGGGCGACTGGGAGCCCGCCAATACCATCACACCAGTTTCGGTCACTGACACGGCCTATTACTATCAGGGTGCCTTGATCATCGCACAGACGGCGGCCCTCATGGGCAAAACATCCGATGCTCTGCAATACAGCAATCTGGCGGCTCAGATAAAAGTGTCGTTCGACAATTCGTTTTTCAACTCGTCCAATAGCCAGTATGCAGGCGGAACGCAAACCGCCCAATCCGCCGCCCTTTATCAGGGATTGGTTGCCAGCAATCAGATTTCTGCCGTGGTCAATGCTCTCGCTGCGAGTGTTCAACAAAATAACAACAACATAGACACGGGCATCCTCGGCTCGAAATATCTGCTGCGCGCGTTGTGTGATAATGGACGCGCCGACACGGCTTTTGCGCTCGCCACGCAAACCTCGTATCCGAGCTGGGGTTACCAGATTGCGTCCGGAGCCACCACCCTGTGGGAAACCTGGAGCGGTGCCGGCTCCATTGATTCGTTCAACCATGTCATGTTCGGCGACATCTCGGCGTGGTTTATCGAATACGTGGCCGGCATTCGTCCGGGCGCTCCAGGTTACAAAACCGTTATCATCAAGCCGGACGTCATGAATGGGCTGGCCTCGGCACAGGCAACCCGCGATTCGCCATATGGAATGATTTCGAGTGCCTGGCAGATTAATGGGCATTCAGCCGATTTGAGTGTCACTATTCCACCGGGTGCCACGGCCACGGTGTATTTGCCCATGCTGGGAACGACCGAGACGAATGTGGTGATTCAGGAATCTGGCACAACCATCTGGCAGAATGGTGCGGTCGCAAATAACGACCCCGGTGTGGCCTTCCGTGATTTTGAGGGCTTCTCCACGCAAATCTATTCGGTGTGGATGGTGACGTCTGGCAGCTACACATTTGCCTGGCAAATATTGGTTCGCGCGCCGTCTGGATTGATCGCTAATGCGGGTAATGAGTGGGTCAGTTTGAGCTGGGGAACTGTGGCCGGTGCTACCGGTTATAACGTCAAACGATCTAAAACCAGCGGCGGGAATTATACTGTCGTGGCCAGTCTAACGAACAGCAGCTGCACCGACACAGGGTTGGCCAATGATACGAACTATTACTATGTCGTCAGCGCAGTGGATTCCAGCGGCGAATCTCTCAATTCGGTGGAAGTGAGCGCAACGCCCACCTTTACTGTAAATCTTGGGTTTGAGACTCCAAGCATCGGTGGGTATCAATATGCTCCTTCCGGAGCGTATTGGGAATTTAACGGTGCGAGTGGAGACGGTTCCGGTCTGATTGCCAATGGCAGCGCATTTTCAAATCCAGATGCCCCGGAGGGCATTCAGGCGGCATTTGTTCAGAGTCACGGAAGCATCTCGCAGATTTTGTCCGGATTCACTCCTGGAACAAATTACACCGTCACTTACTCTGCCGCGCAGCGATCCGGCGGCAATCAACATGGCGGCGAGTCGTGGAATGTCACGATGGATGGCATCGTGATAAAAACCAATGGCCCCGGCGGAACCAGTTATGCTGACTACACCGCCAGTTTTATCGCTTCGGCCACGGCCCATACGCTGGCCTTTGTGGGAACCGACCTGGCAACGGGTGACAACACTGTCTTCCTTGATGACGTCAGGGTCTCCCCATCCATTCATCCGGCGTCCGCGTCAGTGGCCATGACCAGTCCGGCCAATAACACCAGCCTCACCGCACCTGCAACTCTGAACCTCACGGCCACCGTGGCGACGAATGGCAATATTATAAACAACGTCCAATTCTACGCGAACGTTACAAACCTTATAAGTCAGGACTTCTCTCCACCCTATATTTGCATTTGGACCAATATCGGCCTGGGAGATTATACTGTGCGTGCCCGTGTCAATTTTAATGGCGATCGATATGCCGATTCGACGGTTGTCAACATTGCCGTCGCCAACCTTCCTCCGGTCATTCAAGCCGTTGCTGTGACTGATGGTGGCTTGTCACTGGCTGGCACGGGTCAGGTCGGACAAGCATATGTTCTTATAACCGCCTTGAGTCTGACGCCTCCAATAAAATGGTTGCCGGTGACGACCAATCAGCCCGATGGCAGCGGCCGGTTTTCTTTCACAAATCTGCCTGCCACAAATTCACAGCAGTTTTACCTGATTTCCGTGCCGTGAAAATTGTCATGGATGACATGCCGGTTTTGATTGTCGCCAACCGCCGGATGAGCCGGCGTCATTCAATCATCACCTGTTTCGGTGATGGCTATTTAACCATGTTTGGGGATATGCAATAGCCGGTTTCCCCGTATATTTGCAGTGAACTCACACAAAACAGAGAATGAACCAGAAATATTCATTGCACCGATTAAAGTTCCGCCATTAACCAAAACCATAAAGTGCCCATCAGCAACAACCCTGTAGCAAATCCCAAAAACCAACAGAAATCATTATGAATACACCGCAAGCAACTAAATGGAAAATCACCGCGAGTCTAATTTGCATGGCTCTGCTGATGTTAGCCGGCTCCGCCCCGGCGATGCTGGTCACTGCGACAGATTCTCAGCAAGGTTCTACCACGGTATTCAGTCCGTCCTGGGCGCCAGATGCCGCCAACAGCCTCATCAATGGTCTTGCCCCCAGTTCTACAGTTGGCAATTTTGACCAGGAAAATAATTGGGGTGATCGGAACGTCACCAACCTGACTTATTCCAGAAGCGGATGGCTTGATGTCGCTGCCGGGCACAACACCGGCAACGATACCACCACTAATAATTACGTGGCGGTTGGTCAAAATGGTGGCAATTCACTGGTTTACACTTTGCCATCCACAACCTACGGATACAATATCACCAACATCGCCGCTTTTGGCGGGTGGGCTGATGGCGGCCGTGACGCGCTGCGATTTAACGTATCTTATTGCACGGTTTCTGACACGAATACGTTTATTCCGCTGACCTATGTAAATTACAACCCTTCGGTCAGTGGCAAGCGGTCCAACCGGGTCATTTTCAGCGATTCGAACAACTCATTCATCGCGCCCAATGTCGCCATGGTGAAATTTGATTTTACTTCTCCAAGCGCAGAAAATGGCTGGGAAGGTCTCGCGGCGATAACGATTGGCGGAACCGCTGCAACCGGCCTGACAAACCTGCCCCTGGCAATCACGTATTCAAACTCAACTTCGCCCTGGACCATTGAAGGTGACAGTCTGATTGCCGGGCAGGTTCCAGCCACGGCCGCCGGTAATTTTGCGCAAGAAAGTGCAACTGGCACACCGGCTCTGACTGACGGCGCGTTTACGAGTGTTACCGGCGTGGGGTCCTATGCGACCTGCGGCAATAACGCCGGACAAATTGCCGTTTTTTCAGTAACCAATTCGGCCAATGGTTCGGATATCACAAACATCATAGTGTATAGCGGCTGGGGAGATGCTGGGCGCGATGGACAATTCTATAACATTAGTTATTCCACGCCAGCGGCGCCGGTGACGTTTATTCCTCTGGCGAGCATATTTTACAATCCTGCCGCCGGCACGCCGAGCGCCAATCGCGTGGCGATTCACCGGGCGGATGGTGGTCCGCTTGCTGTCAACGTTGCCAACATCAAGTTTGATTTCACACCGCAAACCGGAGAGGTGGACAACGGCTATTCCGGTTACGCTGAGATTATTCTTGAAGGAACAAATTCCTCTCCTTTATCTGTCGCCCCGTCGCCTTATCTGATTTCGGATACCTTGCCGGGCACGGCTTCCGATGTTATCGGCGGCAGCGTATCCTTCTCTGCAATTTACAGCAATTCTCCGGCGGCAACATATCAGTGGCAGGTCATCAGTGGCGGGATCACCAATGATATTGCCGGAGAAACAAACACAACACTGACTCTTAACAATCTACAATTAGCCAACACTGGTTCCTACCGGTTGAAAGCGATTAATGCGACCAACAGCACGGGCATCGCGTATACCACGGCAAGCCCGCTTACCGTAAGCAGTGTCCCGTCGCCGGTGAATAACATTATCACCGCCACGGCCAGCCAGACAGGCCTTGGTATCAACGGTGTCAGCACCAATTTTTATCCCACATGGATCGTTCCAACCAACAGTTTGCTCCATGGGTTTGTCATCGGCAGCCCTGACGTGCCTGGACAATTTGTGCCCGGGTCAGGCAACTACGGTCTGGCTAATGCGAATTCAGATCCCACCATTTTGACCGATGGGGCCAATGGTTGGTATAGTTTTTGGCCGGGGTTCGACAGTAGTGTCAACCAAAATACCTGTGGAATTGGTGGAGGCGGCACTTCATTGACGTATACCATAGATACCAGTTCCGCCGCGAATGGTTTTGACATCACCAACATCGTGGTTTTTGGCGGGTGGGGTGTCAATACTCATGACCAGCAAAAATATAGGATTCTTTTCTCTACCGTGGACGCACCGACCAGCTTTCAATCCATGGAACTGGTGGATTACACCCCGGTGACTCCCAACGGCGTGCAGTCGGCAACGCGAGTCACCCTTGCTCCGGCGCCGGGGGTCGCGGCACTTGCCCGACATGTCAAGGAAGTGAAGTTCGACTTTAACCAGTTGCAGCCGCCAACGCCGAAGGGCGGTTATGAAGGCTATTCCGAAATCATTGTGGCCGGACGGCCAACACCTCCAATTCCGACGATAACTACGAACGCCGCGCCGTTCGTGGCCTCAGATGTGGTTGGTGGCCAGATCAGCATCTACGCCGGTCTTACTGGTGCAACGAGCCTGCAGTGGCAGAAAAATGGAACCAACATTCCCGGAGCCACAACGGCGGTGCTTACGTTGAACAACCTGCAGTTGACGAATACCGGCAATTATCGCCTGGTGGGATCCAATTCTTTTGGCACGGAAACCACTCTTGCCTGTGCATTGACGGTGAATCCTCTGCCGGCACCGGTCTCCAATGTCATCACCGCCATCGCCACCCAGACTAAAACCGGGGGATCCTTTGGCGGCACTTGGGACAATACGACGCTTGGTTCGAGTTTGATTTACGGAACTTCTCCCAGCAGCTCTGGTAACGGCGATTTTACAGCCTTATTCAACAATGAAGGTGCAGATGGACCATCAGTTCTAACCGATGGCAGCTTTGGATACATTGATTTTGCCCAGAGTGGCAGTCATTCAAGCTTCACCTGTATCGGATCAGACAGCCAGGCCGGTAATTTTGTCACCTACACACTTGCCGGCCCGATGAATGGATACGACCTCACCAACATCGTGGTTTCTGCGGGTTGGAACGACGGTGGTCGCGATCAACAGGCCTACACGGTTTATTATTCCACAGTGGCGAACGTTACAAACTTCATCCCGCTGAAGAGCGTTAACTTCAATCCGGTGAATCCGGATGGAACCTCTCTCAACAAAGTGACGCTCACACCTGCAACCGGGGCGCTCGCACAAAACGTCGCTGCGATAAAGTTTGACATGACTTCCCCGGCTGGTGAGAACGGCTATTCCGGTTACAGCGAAATCGCCGTATACGGATCTGCTTCGGCAGCACTCGTGATAGCGCCGTCGATTGGTTCGGCCACTCAATCTGGTGGTAATTTAGTTGTGACGGGCACCGGCGGGTACCCTCCAAACAGCGGCTATACCTGGCTGACGGCGACTAATTTGTCCGCTCCGATTATTTGGACAACGAACACCACCGGCGTTCTGGATGGCACTGGTGCATTCTCAAATTCGATCCCGATCAACTCCGCCACGCCGGCTGGGTTCTTCCGGTTGCGGATACCGTGAGTTTGGTCCGGGTAAAATGTCAAAAGCCCGGGGACTTAGGTTCCCGGGCGCTTGGCTCAAAAAGCTGAATGATGTTAGAAACGTAGAAATTATGGAGCAATCTTTGTCCAGCGAAGCAATGCAGGCAGCCGATCCGATTATTAAGCTGTCATAAAATCAATATGAATAGATTAGACATAAATGATCAAGGAGGGCGTCCACAGAGCAGGGGATTTACCTTGATTGAATTGTTGGTGGTAATAGCCATCATCGCGATTCTGGCGGCGATGCTGTTGCCGGCATTGGCCGCAGCAAAACAAAAAGCCTACCGGATCCAATGCACCAGCAACCTCAAACAATGGGGGCTTGCCATCATCATGTATGCTGGAGACAATAATAATCGCTTTCCCGACCTCACCACCGGCAATCCTGATGCCGCCGGGGCCCATGATTTGGCATGGATGCCCATCAAATTCAACACAACGTTTTATCCGGAATATTTGATTAGAAACAGGGTGATTGGTGATGAGCGACAAAAAAATGATGTGTTCTATTGCCCGACTGATCTTTGGCATCCGTTTGTTGAAACTTCACCTGTTTACGCTCCTTATTACACAAATTTGATAGCTTACAACTACTTGCCTGGGCGGGATGCGGCCGGGGGGGCGAACTATGGCAATTACGCAGGCAATGTAACCGGGTGGATGACCGGTCGCCCCAAGATGGGGGGAAGATATGGAAAGGCTCCAATGATGACGGATCGCATACAATGCACAAGCGGATATGCTTGGAGCAGATTTAATGTTCTTACCGGGGTTCATCGCAACAGGTCGGGTATTCCCACCGGCGGCAATTTTCTTTACGAGGATGGCAGTGTCATTTGGCAAAAATTTGCATGGGATCGATTTAACACTGCGGTCGCGGACGCAACCATCGGCATCGGGGCTCAAGGTAATGACATTGTCTATTTTGTTCCGGCGGGTTTGGGGTATGGCCCATGGTAAAGACATGATTCGCTGCCGCCCATTTGAGGGCAACTAATCAGAACTCGATTCTGTTTTATTTGCCTGGGATTCGCATGGCATAAATCCCGCTTTGTATTGCGTCCAAAATATGCTAGGCTAAAGCGCTTGCACCATTATTTATTTGTTTGTTTTACAATTATCAGACCATGGCGTTGGCGTTTACCATTAAAGTCAACCGCTGCCGTTTTTTTGTATTTATGCGTCGCCTCGGTCGCTCCGGAACTTGCCGTCGCGGGTGATGCAGAAAATAGAAGCATCGTTTCCGACCATTCGGATCCTTATGTTAGTCCGACCAACGGGCTTGGTTCCTGGATTTGGGCGGACAAAACATTTGATGGGCAGACCTGTCAATTGTGGAGGTCGTTTGAAATTCCCGCCGGAGGCATCATTACCCAGGCGCGCCTCCTAATGACGGTGGATAATGAATTCACATTGTTCCTTGACGGGCGTGAGGTTGGACGTGGAGCGGAGTGGCGTGAATTATTTGACTTTAATTTAGCCCCGTTGCTGGCCCCCGGCAGGCACATCCTGGCGGTGAGGGGGCTTAACTCTTTTTCTTATGCGGGCTTGATACTTGGCTTGCGGGTTGTTCTAGCTGATGGACAGGTCATTGAAGTCAAATCAGACCAAACTTGGAGGATTGTTCCGGAGGGGACAAAAGGGTGGGAGAAAAGGACCGAAGCTTTGGCTGGATGGTCTGGCGCGACCATCGTAGGTGCCATGGGGGTCGATCCCCGATGGGCAACCCCCCAGAATGTGAATGTGATGCCGGCGCTTCAACCGATCAAAATCTTCTTCTGGCAGACCGGTTGGTTCCAAATCGCGCTGCTATCGGTATGCGGACTGGTTATTCTGATCAGCTTCCGGCTCATGGCGCAGCTGGCGCTCCATCAAAAGGAACGGCTGCTTTTACAGGCGGAGCGCGCCCGCATTGCCAGAGACATTCACGATGATATTGGGGCGAGGATGACTCAACTGGTGTTGCATGGAGAAGTGGCGCAAAACGACCTGCCCACCGACTCGGAAATGCGCCAGCAACTTGACTGGATTTGTGAAGAGGCTCGCGGGTTGTTATCCACCATGGATGAAATCCTCTGGGCCGTAAACCCCCAGCGGGATACGATTCGCGACTTTTCATCGTATGTTTGCAACTACGCGCAGAAGTTTTTAAAGCCCACCTCAATTCAATGTCTGTTTGAAGTGGACCCGGCGATGCCGGCGACAAGCTTTGACCTTCCGCTCCGGCGCAGCCTGCTCATGGCCATCAAGGAAACACTCAATAACGCGGTTAAATATTCTGAGGCGACCGAACTGTTTCTAAAGATCCAGTGGCAGGAAGACGACCTGATTGTGGTGGTGCAGGATAATGGCAAAGGTTTCGACCCGATGACGGTAAAACCAGGCCGCAATGGCTTGAACAATATGACCCAGCGCATGAGCGAATTTGGCGGCAGTTGCCTCGTCACCAGCCAGCCAGGCCAGGGATGCCGGGTTGAATTCCACATTCCACTGGTGCATTTGCGGCGGCATCCATTATCCTGGATTTGGAACGCAAAGCAATTTTCCGAGCAAATCAGTCTAAAGCAGAGAACCCACACCAATGAGCCATCCCAAAACCATGATCCAACCAAGTGCTAAAACCACCAAACCGGTTAAAGGGGGCTCTTCTGGCGAACCAGCGTTAAAAAAAACGATCAAAGTCGCCTTGGTGGAAGACCAGCCGAAAGCCCGCGAGAGCTGGATCAAGCTCATCAACTCCTTTCCCGACTTTGCCTGTATTTGTGCCTGCGCGACCGGGGAAGAGGCCTTGCGAATCATTCCACAGGAGCAGCCTGACGTGGTGCTCATGGATCTTTTTCTGCCGCGGATGTCCGGCCTCGAGTGCACTGTGAGGATCAAAGAATTACTGCCCAAAACCCAGATTGTCATTCTCACAGCCATGGATGACCAAGAATTGGTGTTCCTGGCGCTGGAAGCCGGTGCTGACGGTTATCTGTTAAAGCGAACAAAGCCGGCGGACCTGCGAGCGGCGCTGCTCGATGTGCTGGCAGGCGGGGCTCCGATGACGAGCCAGATCGCCCGCCGGGTGATTGAGTCATTTCGCCAAAAATCAAAAGCCCGGGATGAATCACTGCGCCTTTCCATAAGGGAAGAACAAATCCTGATGCTGCTTTCCCAGGGTTATGCCAACAAACTTATTGCCGACAAACTCGAATTGAGCATTGATACGGTGTGCAGTCATTTGAAGCATGTTTTTAACAAATTGCATGTGAGTTCGCGCACCGAGGCGGTCATTCGATACATGGCCACCAAAACTTCCCGGCAGAAGCCGGACGCCCCGTCGTAATACTCTTCATAAACCTGACAGGCTGGCAGCCCCGTCATCGGTTGAAGCGGAAATTCCTGAACCATCACCTATTTCGGTGATTAGGGTCTCACTATGTTCGGGGTGTGGACGGATATGTGGATTCAAGGTTAAAGTATCACAAACACATTGAAGTTCGCGGACGGCTTCACTAACCGTTGCCACGGTTTGGCGGGTCGTGAGCAGAGTATGCTTTAGCTCTTTCATAAGCCAACTGGTCGACGTTTGTTCAGCTCATGAATTATGAAATCAAGCATGGCTTTCAAAACAAATAACTATGCAGCAGAAAATTTTATGGCTGGCGAGCATCATGCTTGGCCTGCTACCGATGGCAGCCAGTCCGCAGCATGCCGCTGCCGCCGTCGTGATGAACTACGGGGCCTCCGGCAATGATTACTATCGGTTCACCACTCCCTCCATGGCCTTCATCAAGGCTTCGGGATTCACGACGCTGATTCCGTTCGCGATGCACGTCAACCCTGACGGCACCCTGATGATCGGTGGCGGGGCGTGCGCAAGCAACGGCGTTTATACCGGCCCCACCAACTGGAATTCGCTTGTGGCTGCGGTGAAGACACCGCCCACGACCGTCACCCGCTATGAAGTGTGCATCGGAGGCTGGACGGACACCAGCTACGACAACATTAAGAGTCTGGTCAATACGCAGGGAACGGGCCCCGGCAGCATCCTTTATAAAAATTTTCAGGCCTTGAAAAATGCCGTGCCGGGAATTGACGCGATCAACGATGACGACGAGCAGACCTACGATCTCAGGTCGTCCACGAACTTCGCCAATATGCTCGGCGGCTTGGGTTATAAGTTCACACTGGCTCCCTACACCTCACAGAGTTTCTGGGTGAATCTCAAGAATGGCATCACCAACTGCGACAACATCTATCTCCAGTGCTATGCCGGTGGCGCAGGCAACGACCCGGGCCAATGGAACGCCGCTTTCGGTCACGGCGTGGTGGTGATTCCCGGGCAGGAAAGCAACACGGCGATCCCGGCGACTTTTCGCAGTTGGCATCTCGCAACCGGAGTTGATGGGGGCTTTTATTATCCTGATGCTGTTTTTAGCACCACCTATTGGAGTGCGGCCATCATTGAAGCCAACGGTGCAGTGCCGGCAGCGCCGACGGGATTGACTGCGGCTCAAGGGGGCGAACAGGTGAGCCTGGCGTGGAACATGGTTCCTGGAGCAATTTCCTACAACGTGAAGCGTTCAACGAGCAGTGGCGGAGAGACCACCATCGCCAGTGTTTCTACGGCCAATAAAAACTGGCCCGCCTCCAATCAATACACCGACCCCGGGTTGGCCGACGGCACGACTTATTACTACAAGGTGTCGGCAGTCAACACCAACGGGGAAAGCCTTGATTCCGCAGAAGTCAACGCCACGCCGCAGCCATCAATGGTGTCGAACTTTGGCTTTGAGACGCCCAGCGTTGGCAGTGGCAACTATCAATACAATCCATCCGGAGCGACCTGGACTTTCAACGGTGCCAGCCCCAACGGTTCGGGCATCATCGCCAACGGCAGCGCATTTGGTAATCCGAGCGCACTACAGGGTGTTCAGGCGGCTTTTGTTCAGCAATATGGGACGATTTCGCGCGCCATTTCCGGTTTTATTCCGGGGACGAACTACACGATTCTCTATCTTGCTGCGGAACGATCAGGCAACGCTCAGTCATGGAATGTTACGATTGATGGCACGGTGATTGGAAGTTACAATCCCGGATCAACTGCGACCAGTTATTCGCAATATAGTGCCACCTTCACGGCCACGGCGACGACGCATACTCTGGCTTTTGTCGGAACAGACCTGGCGACCGGCGACAACACGGTATTTATCGACGACGTGCAGATTACAGCGCCACCGTTGCCTGTTTTCATGCTAACCAACACATTGCCGGTGACGGCGGCGGATGTGGTGGGCAGCAAGGTCATCTTCATGGCGGCGTTCGCATCGGCCAGTCCGCTGGCCTGCCAGTGGCAGGTTCTAAAGAGTGGAACCACGAACAATATTCCCGGAGCGACGAATACGACATTGACGCTCTCCAACCTGCAACTGACAAACACGGCGTCTTATAGATTGTATGCGTCCAATGTTCTGGGATCTGCCGTGAGCGCCGCCAGTTCGCTCATCGTCTCCAGCGTGCCGGCGGCAGTAAACAACATCATCAGCGCGTATGCCGCACAAACGGGGCCTGGCAGCGCCAGTCCGGTCACGAATTTTGTTCCCACCTGGACCGTTGCGCCGGGCAGCCTGATTGCCGGCCAGTCACCCAGCAGTGTTGGCGGCGGCATTTTCAATAATTATAACAGTGGTTCAGTTGCCGTGCTGACGGACGGGACCTCTGGATGGCTGAATTATTGGCCGGGCGTCGGCAGCAGCCCGACCGCAGTCACCTGCGGCACGGTCGCTGGAGGTGCCGGTCAATCGGTCACTTATACACTGACCGGTTCTGCCAATGGATACAATCTCACCAACATTACTGTTTATGGGGGGTGGGGAGATAATGGCCGGGATCAACAGGCCTATACGATTTATTATTCCAAGGTGGCGGCCCCGGCGGCTTTTATCTCGTTGAGCAGTGTAAATTACAATCCGGCGAATGCGTCAAGCGTGCAATGCGCCACACGGGCGACACTGATGCCGGCGAATGGTGTGTTGGCCACCAACGTGGCAGCGGTGAAATTTGATTTCACCAATCCCGCCGGTGAAAACGGTTATGAAGGCTACTCGGAAATCGGCTTATACGGGACACCCACACCAGTTCCGCCGTCAACCAATCCAACGAATATCACTTTTCAAATCGCGGCTAATATTTTGATTCTCAATTGGCCCAGCGACCATATCGGCTGGCGGTTGCAGGTGCAGACCAACGATCTGACTCAAGGAATGGGAACCAGTTGGTTTGATGTTCCCGGTTCAACTGTCACCAACGAAATGTTCTTTCCTGTCAACTTAATCAACGGAAGTGTCTTTTACCGTCTGGCATATTGATCTCAACCGAAAAACAAATGAACTTTTCAAAAGCTATTTTAATCGTGGGAGCCGTTTTACTGGCCGGCATTTGCCAGGCGGCGGTCGTGACCGAAAACCTCCGTTGTGAGTATCTC
>Ga0247670_1000093_pt1 | contig 28568 bp, 13 predicted proteins | sample CNK11_metaG_FD_183042 | JGI IMG/M metagenome (GOLD analysis project Ga0247670, IMG submission 183042) | Soil microbial communities from Purdue University Martell Research Forest, Indiana, United States - CNK11 | ecosystem: Environmental > Terrestrial > Soil > Temperate forest > Bulk soil...
CGAGCAGCCAGTCCATCCATTTCTGCGCTTTCGCTTTCAGGCCGGCGTCATTCAAAACATAAGCGAGCGGAACCAAGCCCTTGAAATAATAGGGGCTCTTCTCCCAGTTATCGCCGGTGCCGCCGATCCACGCGCTGTTCGTGCCCAAATCCGCGGCGTAAACCGTCTCGGCATTGCCGGTGAGCCCGTCCCGCTGCAACTGGCATTGCGTGAGCAGCCAGCCTTGCGGGCGCACGCTGCCCAATGGCAGCGGTGAAAACGGCGTGGCGAGCAGAGGCGCTCTATTGGTCACGACCGCCGTGGGCGGAAGATTCGTTGCGGATGGAACGCCCGGCGCATCGGTGCTGGCGAACAGCACGCCGGTCGGCACCACTTCGCGCGTCTGGCTGGCGCTGTTCCATTCCAGCCTGGCCGACGCATCACCGTGGGCCTCGTAGTATTCGACGCGGATGTCATACTTTTGGCCGCCGATCAAATCCATGCTCCCGGCGACATCAGTGCCCGAATCATCCCGCCATTTGTCGATCACCAATCGATTATTGATCCACAAACGACAGCCGTCATCGGCGGTCAGGTGGAACGTATAACCCTCGGAATAACGCGGCTGAATCCGGCCGGTCCACCGGACGGAAAACAGTTCGTTGGAGACGCCGGCGGCGGGCGAATTGTGTCCCCAGTTGAAATTGATGTTGGGATCGGTGCGGTCCACCACCGGCGTGTTCAGGTTGATGCCGTTGAAATATTCGCCTCGCAAGCCGGTGCCATTCTCAATCCACGAGGGCAACGGCGGCAACGGCGGAGCGGCGGCCAGAACCGTTTTCACGTCCAGACCGACATCAATGTATTGACCGCCGGCGGTCTGATGGCAATGCACGGCCAGCGTATTGTTCGCATTCAGCATCAACGCCGCGCGTCCGTCGTCCAAAATCGGAAAATGCTGATAGGCCGAGGTGTAACCGCCCGCCGAATAGGCGGGCGCGCCGTTGAGGTAAATCTCCACGTTCTCATCATGATGAAGATTAAAGACAAGATTGCTGACTTGCTGTGCAGTGAGGGTGCCGGGATTGAATGTGCGACGCAGCCAGATGTCCCCCGTATTCCAAGTCGTCCGCACCACGGCACCCGGCGTGCCCGCCGTGCCGAAGCCGCCGAAACCGCTGCTCCACGTGGCGTCGCTAAAGTTCGCAGCAAACCAGTTCGTGGCTGGCGAAGTGGTCGTGTATTTCCACACCTGACCGTTGTTTTGCGATGAGGCCACCACCGTGGAAAAACCATACTGCGCGAGTGGCGCGAGAATCGCCGCTTGCATCCGCCGCAGGTTTGGTTTGAGGACTTTGCGGTCGTAGGTCAGCATGCCGTTGAGTTCGGTTTCCACGTCGGTGATTTCGGTATAAACCGCCGCGCTCAAACCATGGTTTTGAATAAAGTCTGATAGCTCGGTGGAGAAATTCTCAAACTTCGCGGCCAGGTCGTCGCCATCCGTCGCGCCGACATATCCCCAACCGGGCGCCCACGTGTGATTCGTGATGCCGAGACCAACCCCGCCATATTCACCACAAACCACGGCCTTGGTCGAACTGACGGCATAACCCGGATCAGGATAGGCATGCACATCCGTGATGTCGCCCACATCAGCACTATTGTCGCCGCCGCTCGCCTGATTGACCACGCGCGACGGATCCAGGGCCTTGACTTCAGAAACGAGCGCCGCCGTATCGTGCTGCCCCTGGCCCTCGTTGAAGATCACCCAACTGACGATTGCCGGACTGTTCCAATGATTCGTGACCATGCGGACCAATTCCGATTCAAACTGCGGCGCGTCGATCGGCTTCGGGCTGCCCGTGTAAGAATTCCCGCTCGGCATGTCCTGCCAGACCAGGATGCCCAGTTTGTCCGCCCAATAATACCAGCGCTGACGTTCCACCTTGATATGTTTGCGAACCATGTTCCAACCCAGGGCTTTTTCCTGTTCAATGTCGCTCTTGAGCGCCAGGTCGGTCGGCGCGGTGTAAATGCCATCGGGCCAGAAGCCCTGATCCAGCGGGCCGAACTCAAACACGAACTGGTTGTTCAGGAAAATTTTCAGGAAATTATTATTCGTGCCGATGCTGACCTTGCGCATGCCGAAATAACTGGCAACGGAGTCCACCTTGGTCACGCCATTGGAAAGCGTGACATCCAGGTCGTAGAGGAAGGGATTTGTCGGACTCCACAGATTCGGACCCGGCACCGGCAACTGCAAAACCGCGCCGGGCGCACCCGAGATGCTGCCCACCACATTCGTTCCGATCCGGGCAACTGCGCTGACGGTGATGCCGCCGGTCGATCCGGATATGTTGGCCGTGACGGCGAGCCGTGAGTTATCAATGTCCGGCACTAGCTTGATACTGGCGATGCTGCTGGTGGACGGCACCGGTTCCAGCCACACTGGCTGCCAGATGCCGCTGACCGAGGTATACATGATGCCGCCGGGCGACAACGTCTGTTTGCCACGCGGCTGCCCGCCGGCATCGGTCGGATCGTAAACGCGCACGATCAATTCCTGCGGTCCGCTGCCGGTCACATACGGTGTGATGTCGTAGGTCACCGGATCGTAGCCGCCGCGATGAACACCCATGCTGTGCCCGTTAATAAACACTTCCGATTCCCAGTCCACCGCGTCGAGATGCAGGAGCAGATTTTGTCCGCTCCAGCCCGCCGGCACGGTGAAGGTGCGGCGATACCACGAAAACGGGTAGTAATGTTTCACGCCGGAAATCGCCGATTCCATGGGGAACGGAACGAGAATCTCGCCGGTCAAAGTTTGACCGGTCGGGACGGGATTGTTGGTGGCACCCGCTTGAAACTGCCAGAGGCCATTCAGGTTCATCCAATTTGACCGCACCATTTGCGGGCGTGGATATTCGGGCAGCGGATTGTTCGTATCCACCTGTTGCGCCCAGTCGGTCATCAACGGCGCCGTCTGCATCTGCCAGGCCCCGACCGAAATCACGGAATGAATGGCCACCACCAGGAACGCGGCCGTGACGGTGTGGATACAACGCTGTTTCATGAATGAGTCAAGATACTGGCCGCTGATGATTCCGTCACGTGGCATGAAAAGGCCACAACGGGTGGACAAAATTGAAGCCAACAGTTTTAGATCGCTGCCCGCAGCGCTTTGGGGAAGTTATTCAACATTGGCAAAACCTTTGAGGTTCGACCCGGCAAAATACGCCTTTATTTTTCCCCGCGAGCTGGGAAAACCGCCAGCCGTTTGCCGGACTGAAATTGAGAGCCGAGCTGTTTAAGGGGCAGGTTTTTTGGCAGAAGTTCACCGCCGTTGACGCCAAGGACTTTTGCCAGAAAGATCAGTTCGCAGTCCGGCACCCGGCGCAGTTGCGCTTCGAGTTTTCCGACCGAGCCAAGGCTGACACTCCAGCCCTGCAATTGGAGTTTTTGGGCGAGGACGGCTTGCGTCCATCCCTTGCGATTGCGGAATTTCCGCACTTGGGGGCCGACCACGTTCAAACCGAGCTTCATCAGCCAACGACGCTAGCGCAGGCCGAGGCTGAAATTACTCCCACATGAGAATTAAAATTGTTTCCCTTGTGTTTTCCGGGCAATCGGCTAAAACCCAGACGAACTTTTTCAGAAGATCAATTCGGTGAACGGGACAGGATTATGAAAACAATCAGAGGAGAAAAGCATCGTCCTTGCAAACTCATATCAAATTTTGCCCACGCCTTCGTGGTCGCGGTTTTTTTATTTGGCCTGCTGCCGGTGGTTCACGCCATTTCGATTGACCCTGGAGACGGCAGCACCAATTCGAGCCCGAGCTACACTCCGCTGGATTCCTGGTGGTTCAGTGACCGCACCAACTGGACGAGTGACACTGGTTACGCGCCGGTTTCCTTTAGCAATGTTGCCTTTTCCCCGCTTGGCAACCTTGCCTCGGTGTTGGTAGACAGCACGAACGCGGCTTGGCTGCAATACAACGTCTATGAAAGTGACGGAGCGACGAACCTCGCGGTGGACACCGGCACGGTGATGTTCTGGTTTGCGCCGGGTAATTGGTCGAGCACGAATATGGGCGGCATCGGGCCGGGCGGATGGGGACGCTTGTTTGAACTGGGCAACTACACCACCAATTCGAGCTATGGCTGGTGGAGCCTTTACTTTGATCCTGACGGGGCCAACCTTTATTTCTCGACCCAGACCAATGACCTGTCAGGCAATTATTCCAACTACCTTACCACCCCGATTGCGTGGACGACGAATTATTTCCACTTTATTGCACTCACCTATTCGGCCACGAACACCGCCCTTTATCTGGACGGGACATTGGCTACCAACGGCCCGCCGTTGACGGTTTATCCCGGCCCCGATGTGCTGACCAATGGCTTTTTCATCGGGAGCGATCGCAACGGAGATTATCAGGCGCATGGTTTGTTCAATAGCGTGGTGACTTACAATGTCCCCTTGGACGCTGGCATCATTCAAGACATTTTCGATGATGAATATTCCTACTACATGATGAATCCCTACAACATGGCCATGGAAATACTTCACTCGGCCCATTCGAGCCCTTCGATTTCCTCCACGCCCAACGTGGTCACCGGGCAGGGCAACCTGCAAAGTTTGGGAGCGTCACCGATTTGTTCCTACGGCACCAACGCCTACCAAGTCTGGATTACCAACATCACGGCGACGGCGGCAGGCGACGGAACCATGAACGTGACGTTCACTATTGCGGGCGGCGATGACGGTTATTTTTATGACGTTTTTGCGACGAGTGCCTTGCACTCACCGCTTGGCACAGCGTTATGGGCATGGCAGGGCCAGGGCCAGCATTGCCAGATTTATTCGCTGACGAACATGCCCAACACGGCGGTGTTTTTGATCCTTGGCACGCCTCTGGATTCAGACGGCGACGGTCTAACCGATGCCTACGAAAGCTTGGTCAGGCACACCGACCCCAATAATCCCGATACAGACGGCGACGGCCTCCTTGATGGCTGGGAGGTCTTGCTGGGGTTGAACCCGTTGACGAATGACAACGCCCAGCCCGCATCCCGCGCAAATTACAACTACACGCTGGCGGACTGGTTGAACGAGATTTCAGGGATCAAGAGCGGGACGGTTGGTTTGGACAACGAGGGCAATGTGCTTTCGGCTTCTCAATAATCCAGAAGGCAATCACATGAAAATTATCCAAATCCTTTGTTTACTTGGCCTGACCGTCACCGCAAGTCTCGCGCAGGACGACCAACCCGCGTCTTATGACGACGGCTGGTATCTTCCAACAAACGCAGTCACTCCCTGGACCGAGATTTCCGGCATTCACCCTTTAATCTCAAATCCGACGTATCCGGGAGGCTCCAGCGCCATGGCCGAAGCGATCTCGCCTGACATTGCAGCGTTGGCCCGGAATTTGGAGAACGACCCGACGCGCATCTTCAACTACGTCCACGATCACATTCGCTACGTCCACTATTTCGGCTCGCACAAAGGAGCCGAGATGACGTTGTTGGAACGCAGCGGCAATGACTTTGACCAATGCGCCCTGCTGGTGGCGCTTTTGCGGGCGGCTGGATGCGCGCCCAGCTATGCGTTCGGAATGATTTCCATCCCCTATTCCGTCTCCAACCAGCAGGATTATCAACACTGGGTGGGTGCCATGCTGCCGAATACGAACTGGAACACAACGAAACAATTGGCCGCAACCATCAACGGGAACTTTGGTTATCCAAAGACGATCTATTTCACCGGGAACACCAACGATGTTCTGTTTCACCACGTTTGGGTGCAGGTGACGCTAAATGGAACCAATTACACTCTGGACCCGGCTTACAAGGTCAATCAGCCGATTGGCGGCATCGGTTTGGATGGCGCGATGCAACTGAACACGACCACACTCATTTCTTCGGTCTCTTCTGGCAGCACCGCAACCGCCGATTATGTGCAAAATCTGAATGAGGCTAACTTGCGCAGCACGTTGGGTTCGTATAACTCGAATCTCTTGAGCTACATTCAAAGCACCTGCCCCAATGCCTCCGTCCAGCAGATTGTGAGCGGCCAATCCATCGTCCCGTCAACCGGGCAGCCTTTGGGTCAGTCCACTCCATTCACGATTCAGACTCAAAACGGACAGTGGCCCGTATCAACGTGGACATATATTCCCACCAACCTGATGGCCGTGTTGATCGTCAACTTGCCGGGAACGAACAATTTCTTCTACCTGCCAAACCTGGCCGGCAGCCGGCTCTCAATCATTTGCACTGCCAGTGGCGTCGCCCAATTATGGCAGGAGGACACCATGGTTTCATCGGTGCAAACCACGGGAACTGGCGCGACGTTCACTCCAACACTTGGCATCCAGCATCCGTTCGGAACCAATTGGGACTTCACCACGCCCGGCTTTGGTCCGGCACGCTACCCTGGATACGATCAATCCGTCTCGACCCAACCTTACCAGCGCACCAATGCCACCTATGTCTTGCTCTATGGTCTGGACGCCAATTCCGCATGGCTGACTAAACGGCAACAGCAACTGGACAGCTATCGTGAACAGGGTTATGCCGACTCGTCCCGAGAGGTCACATCCGAAACACTGAACGTCATGGGTCTTGGGTGGCTCGTGCAAACGGAACTCGCCCAGGAATTGCTCGCCGGTCAAACGGCCACCATTAACCATTTTGATCATCGTCTTGGGCGGATGGCACAGGAAACCGGCAAAGGCTATTACATTGACGTTTATGCGCAGCTTATTCCCATCGTCTCAAACAACTCGATAGACGCCAGCGGCAGTTACGCGCAAAACCAGGCGTTTCAAATTGGCGTCTATTTTGGCAGCGCGATGGAACATGCCATCATTGAGCAACTGCAAAGCAGCAACCTTGTGGCGGCCTCAACGGTGAAACTGTTGCAACTGGCAAGCGCCAATGGGCAAAAAATTTATCTGGCAACATCCGCCAACTGGACTGCGGGCGCGAATGTCTCCGGGAATATCTCCAATTATACCACGAGCAGTCTCTTCACCAACTTCGTCAATCAGGGCTATTATCTGCTGCTGCCGCAGAACGGCTCTGTCCAAACCGCCGGAAGCGGCAGCTGGGCCGGTTCGGGATTTGTGGCCTATCAAGCGCTGGCGGATGGAGCGCAGGTCAAAATGATTATTGGCGGAGGATACAACGGTGGATTTGTCAGCAGTCGCACGGCCACCCCCAACACGCCTTTCATCCAATCGGCCGCTGCCTACCAATCCCTATACTTTAACCGGCAATCGGCCACCTCCTCGTTTATCACCCCCACCGGCGCCGACCCCGTCAATATGGTGGATGGCAGCTTCCTAATCTCCGCTGCCGATCTTTCGCTCGGCGGAGTCGAACCGCGCGGCTTGAACTTGACGCGCTATTATTCATCGGCCCGCCGCAACTCCAATGTGGCCGGAATGGCTCCCGGCTGGCTGCACAATTATTACTGCCTGGCGGTTCCCACGAGCGCCGCGCTGGCCAGCTTGGGCGGCACGACACCGCAGCAGATGGCCCCCATGATCGTTGCCTTGCGCGCGGCAGCCAACATCTATGATAGCAGCCAGCCTACTCCGAAGGGCTGGATGACCACCGCCCTGATCGCCAAATGGGGGCTTGACCAGCTCATCAATAACGCCGTATCCGTAAATCTCGGCAATGCCACGATTCAGTTTGTGAAGCAGCCGGACGGCTCCTACACGCCACCGGCCAATTGCACCATGACGCTCATTAAAACCAACGGCGCCTATTGGCTTTCGGAACGGCATGGCCGCACTTTCAAATTCAGCACCAACAGCCTGCTTGCCAGCATCACTGATCAATACGGCCAGTCGCTGAACCTGACCTATACCAACAACAATGTGAAAACAGTTTCCGATTGGAAAGGACGCACACTAACATTCAGTTATACCAGTGGCCAACTGACTTCTGTTTCAGACGGCACGCGCTCGGTTTCCTACGAATACACCAGTGGCGATTTGACCTCATTTACCGATGCCGAGGGCAAAACAAGCACTTATGCCTATGACGCCAATCATCAAATCACGGCGACGTTCGACGCGTTGAGCCGGCTAGTCATCACCAATTCCTATGACGCCTATGGGCACATAACCACGCAGCTTACGCAGGGAAACACAAACAGTACTTGGCAGGTTTTTGCGTCTGGCTATGACACGGTGGAGGTTGACCCGGCTGGCGACCAACGGCAGTTCTCTTACGATGACAAGTCAAGGGAAACCTCCTTTCAAGACGCCTTGGGCAACGTCACCCAAATGGTTTATGACGGACAAGACCATGTCGTGTTGACCATCTCGCCGTTGAACGAAACAAACCGGACCATCTACGACGGCAACAATAATCTCATCGCTTCGGTTGACCCGCTTGGATTCACCAACCAGTTCATCTATGACAGCCAGAATAATTTGACCCGTTCGATTGACGCGCGCGGTAATCCCACGACCTACGGTTACAATGCCCAATTTTCCCTGATCGGCCAGACCAATGGCGCGGGCGATTTTGTGAATTACAATTTCAACAGTGACGGCACGCTTCACACCCGCGCTGATGCTGAGGGCACGACAATTTATGATACCTATGATAGTTACGGGCAGTTGACCCACATCACTTACCCCGGCAGCTTGGGCGGTGAAAGTTTTGTGAACAGTTCGGTTGGCGACCCGACCAGCCACACGGATGCCAACGCCAACGTGACGAGTTTCCAATACAACGCACGCCGTCAACTCACGAACTCGATTGCCCCGACCAATCTGACGGCGAAAGTTAGTTTCGATGCCGTGGGCAATCTCGCCAGCACCACCGACGCGCGCGGCAATGTCACCAGTAACCGCTGGAGCGCCACCCGGCATTTGCTGGCGACCGTCTTTCCGGTCACGCCCCAAGGCGTGCCGGTAATCACCAACGCTTACGACAACCGGGATTGGCTCACGCGAACGGTTGATCCATTACAAAATCCGACACTCTTCAGCAACGATGTGGCCGGGCGGTTGATTTCGGTGACTGACCCGGTGCAGCGCACCACGACGTTTGGCTACGATGCAGACGGCCACAAACTCGCCGCCACCAACGCGGCGCAGGAAGTCACCAGTCAGACTTGGGATGCTCGCGGCAGTTTATTGAAATTGACCGATGGCGCGGGACATTTTTCCACGCATGCTTACGATGCTGCCGGAAATCAAATCATCCTCACCAACCGCAACGGCAAGAAATGGCAATTTCAATTTGACGGCGCGAACCGGCTGACCAACATCATTACACCGCTCACTCGCAGCACGTCACTGACGTTTGACCAGCGCGGCTTGTTGAAAACCTTGCGCGAACCATCCGGGCAGATGGCCACGAATTTTTACGATGCCAAAGGACGCCTGACCAATCGGGTGGATGGCGTGGCCTCGACCCTTTACGGTTACGATGCCAATGACAACGTGACCAGCATCACCAATGTGGGACAGGCTGGCAGCCTGTTGCAAACCTTCGATGCGTATAACCGGGTCAGTTCGTTCAAGGACGTGTATGGAAACTTGATTCAGTATAAGTATGACGCCAACGGGAACCTGACCAACCTCGTGTATCCTGGCGGCAAAAATATTTATTACGCTTACGACAGCTTGAATCGGATGACGAACGTGACGGATTGGTCGCAGCGCCAGACCACCATCAATTACGATCTGGCCAGCCGCATCACTGGCATCACGCGCCCAAACGGTTCCTACCGGACGATTGGCTACGACGCAGCAGGACAGGCGACCAACATCATGGAGCAGATGTCCAACAGTCTGCCGATTGCGATCTTTCGTTTGAATTGGGATGCTGCGGCTCGGCCGCAATGGGAATTTGCCGCGCCGCTGCCACACACCACGACCATCCCGACGCGGAACATGACGTATGACGATGACAATCGTTTGGCGACGGTCAATGGTTCGTCGGTGACCAACGACCTTGATGGAAATTTGACCGGCGCGCCGCTGACGAACGGGACGTTTGCCAGCTACACTTACGATACCCGGAACCGCTTGCTGAATGCAGGCGGAGTCACCAACGCTTACGATGCGGCTGGAAATCGGGTAGGACTGGTGCAAGGCACGAACGCCATGGTGCTGCTTGTAAATCCAAACGCAAAACTGCCGCAAGTGTTGATGCGGATCAGGAACGGCGTTACCAACTACTACATTTACGGTGCGGGCTTGCTCTACCAAATTACCGAGACGGCGACGGCCACCAACACGCTGACCTATCACTATGATTATCGCGGCAGCACCATTGCGCTGTCAGCCGATAGCGGGCTTGTCACCGACCGGATTGAATACTCAGCCTACGGACTGATGACATATCGCACCGGCACGAGTGACACGCCATTCCTGTTTAACGGCCGTTATGGTGTCCAGACCGACCCGAATGGGTTGTTGTTCATGCGCGCAAGATACTACAACCCGTTTCTTTGCCGCTTCATCAGTGCTGACCCTTCTGGTTTTGGCGGCGGGTTGAATTGCTATGCCTATGCGAATGGCAATCCGGTGAGCTTGATTGATCCGTTTGGGTTAAATGCAGCGTCAACGGGAGATTCGTTCTTCAGTTGGTTAGACCCAAGTTTGAACATTCCAGCTGCGAATCAGCGGATGATAGATTTTTACGGCTCGCAAAACACCGACACGTTCATGAACGCGCTCGATTATTTAGGGGATTTATATACAGCATTTAATCCGCCACCGTCTCCGGGCATGAAGATTGGCATCGTTCCATTTCTTCCTGCAGGAGGAGGGTTTGGCGCCATTGAAGAAATCCCAGGATTAACTGCCGCAGAGGGAACAACGCTGCGAGAAGGCAGTTTTTCGATAGTCGATTGGAGTGACTATCCTGCGAACGTGCCAAAACCAACAGGGTCTTTCAATCTTTTGGAAGGTGCGGAGTATGACGCGGCCAGAACAGAAGCGAACGCCGCCAATCGAGCAATGCACCAAGCCGACCCGTCTCTGAATGGTCTTCAACTTCATGAGATACAACCGGTGAAGTTCGGCGGCAGTCCTACCGACCCATTGAACAAAATCCCACTGACACCACAGCAGCACGCGCCGGTAACAACTTGGTGGAATCAACTACAACGTGATATAACTCAATGATGACTCCATCGGACAGAGATCGGCTACTTGCAAAATTTAATGGCAATCTGCCATCGGATACTGCCGCAATTCGGCAGTTTGAAACCGAATCGGATTTTCGCTTGCCAGATGACTACGCTCGGTTCTTGCAACAAACGAATGGGGGCGAAGGATTCGTCGGCAACGCGTATGTTATCCTCTGGCGCGTAGAAGAGTTGTTTGAAATGAACAAAGCCTACCAAGTTACCGAGTATGCTCCAGGTCTGTTCCTATTTGGTTCAGACGGCGGAGGCGAGGCTTTTGCGTTCGACACACGCTCCGATGCAAACCCAATCGTCGCCGTTCCGTTCGTGGGCATGGAGTTGAAGCTGGCTCGCCCAGTGGCCAAGAGTTTTGAAGCTTTCCTGGAGGAACTGTTCAAGTGTTGAACCTTTAGCTATGCCAGCGCCAAATGACATCCGCAAAAATCGATTCCAAGACTGTGTCGGAAAAGAGGTCTTTGAAATCCAGCCCGTCATCTTGGGAGGAAGTCCGACAGACCCGGCGAACAAGACTATCCTCACGCGGCAGCAACACATTGAAGCAGTGCGTTACTGGAATAAGGTAATTCGAGACCTTCGCAAGAACAAGCGATAGCAGAACCGGAGTTCTAAATCGAACCCGACACGCCAACCAAGTCACGCGGGATGCTATGAAAATAAACGCTGGCGTGGCTTCTCGTCCGACGAACCAAGTGAAAGTTCGGCCTACATCAAACTGAACACCCAAATGCCTTGCCCGCCTCGTGGCATTGTCCCGGCCAACCAAGAATGTTGTAGGAGGCTCTTTCACTCGCAACATTCAGTTCGCCCCTCGGTCATGGATGCGACCAGCCCAGCTGTTACGAACTTTTTTGGCATCGTAAAAATTGCCGAACTGCCGTCGCAAGCTTTTCGGGTGTTTGGCCGCACTCGGATCGTAATTCGCAGCCAAATTGCCGCGCTCTGATCGTAAGGTTATGACGCGGCTGGTTCGTTTTCGGATTTTCAAGTGACCGGGGGATTTCTCACCGCATTGGCATCGTAAGCGACCACTGCTCCGTGGGCTTGCCGCACTGGCATCGTAAGGTTGGCTTTTGGCCGTTGCACCGGCTTTTGGCCGAACTGGCGTCGTAGTGTTACGACGCCGGCGGCCGGATTATGTGCCGGTGATCTGGCGCATGGCGTCGTGGAAGGACAGGCCGAGGACCTGGACATGGAAGTCAATGGCATTGCCGGCGAGATTCCGTTCAGGCCAACGCCAGTAGCTGTCTTTGACGATGAGACCGGGATAGGCGGGCAAAATAAAATTGCCCGCCTCGCGAGCAACCAATTGGAGGCCGCGTTGCTGGAGCAGCGGCACCAGCGGTGCCAGCCGGGCGGCGCGGATTTGTTCGCGCGACCACCGGGGGCCTGGTGAACGACTATGCGGCGATGGGTTGGTCACAGTCTTTTCTCCAATGGGGTTGAATGAGGACGCGATTGACTTGCTTGAGATCCACGATGCGGGTCTGGTCACGCACGGCTTCGATGAGCGCGCCCAGACACAGGTTGCGGGTGCGGCGTAACAAGCCTTCGCCGGAACGGACGATGAGTGCCAGCGCTTCGGGCGTGAAGGCGTTGTGACCGAGACCGGCGCGATCCAGTTGATCCAGGATAAACTGCTCCACCGTTTCGGGAGCCAGCCGCGAGAGCAGTGCCGAGTAAGTGACGCGGGAGCGGATTTCCTCATTGATGGACAGTGAGAGCGATTGCAACAGTGGCGGCTGGCCGATGAGCACCAAGTTATGCGAACGCGGAAAGTCCTCGCACAGCAGGCGGAGTTTGCGCAGACAGTCCGGCGGCATCAGGTGGGCGTCGTCAATGATGGGCACGAGCATTTTGCCGGCGCGATGGACGCTGAAGGCTTGCTGCACCAGCAGTCGTTCGCAGTGATGGTCGCGGCCTTCAAACTCGATTTGAAAGGCTTCACAGAGGATGCGGAGCGTGTTGTGGTAAGTGTGCAACGTGCGATTCACCACGGGCGTGATCATGCGTTTTGGATCGTGCGTCAGGAGCGTTTGTTTGAGGACGCTTTTGCCGGTGCCCGGTTCGCCGAGCACTAGGCACAGGCCGCCCTGCTGGGCATGGACCCGGAGGATGTCGAAGATTTCCTGCTGGTGGGCCAGCAGCGTGAGGGTTTCCGGGTCGAAGGGATTGCGTTGCAGACCAAAATGGGAGCGGATCATAAATTAAATTTCAGTTGGCGGGTTGAGCGGTTTGCGGTCATTGGCAATGGCGTCAAGCAAACGCGCTTCGCCCATGCGTTCGCCTTTGTAATAAACCACCACGCGACTGACCGGCTGCGAACGCTGGAAGCGGATGTGGATGGTGCGATCCGGCAGGTGGCGGGGTGCTTCCCAGCGGAGCGATTTGAAAGCAAAGGTATTGTCGGCGCGGACGTGGCGCTCTTCCTCGACAAAGAACAGTTCATCGTTGGCTTCATTGGGCGGCAGAAAGCGAACCCACTTGCGATCCAGCGCGTAACGGTCGAGCGGACTCATGCCGAGGGCGGAATGAACCTGGGCATTGTATTGTTCCTCGACCCACTGCGTGAACTGGCGATTGATCGCGTCCAGGGAACTCAAATCCAGGTCGCGCGCTAAAAACTGGTCGCGGACCGTTCTAAAAAACCGTTCGATTTTTCCCTTGGCCGCGCCGTCCCGCACCGGCGTGTGATGCAGCAGGCAGCCGACGCGGGCGCAGATTTGGATGATTTCTTTGGAGGAGTAAATGGAGCCGTTGTCCACATAGAGCGCGTGCGGCACACCGCGTTTGTAAAACGCTGCGCGGAACGATTCGATGAGCGTGTCCACATTTTCCGCCGGGAAGAGCTGGCCGTGACAGCAGACGCGCGAGGCATCATCGATGAAAGCGATGAGCCGGGTCTGCACGGGCACGCCGTTGATTTTTACAAAGGGCCCGTAAAGCGTGTCGGCCTGCCACATTTCGTTGGCGTGGGCCTTGGCGAACGCCATGCGGATTTTCTTGCTGGCCTCCGCGTCAGGCTTGAGCAACTCAAACTCCCGCACCAGCCGGTTGAAGGTGTTGGGCGCAATCTGGGAACGGTTCAGCAAACCCGCCTCGATACACAGCCGGTAGAGCAACGCTCGCGCCGGTGTCTTGCCATGGACTTTGGGCAACACCTTTTGCACGGCCTCCAGCACGTCTTCGATCACCACTTTGCGGCGCTTGCCCTTGTCGGAACGCGGTTGGTTTTCCATGACGGTCACGCCGTGTTTCTGATAGCGCGAATACCAGGTCTGAATGGTGCGCCAGGTGAACTGGCGTGGATAACCTTCCTCATCAGTGAAGGTCATCTGGCTGACGGCCCGGATGCGGGCCTGAATCGAGTTGCCTTCGGCCATGTCAATGGCTCCGAGCACGCGCATTTTCAAATAGGCAGTGGGATTTCGCATGAGTGATGTTTTAAGGAGTGGTTTGCATTCACGCCGACGACACTACCGCTGCCCGGCCGCCGATCGGGAGGGGATTGTCGTGTTGTCGCCGGCCCGCAAAACCACGCCGGTAAAATCTTGACGTGATAATCCGGCAAAAGTCAGCAGCCCTGATGGCCGGTTTATCCCAAAAACGGACGCTGAAACCGGAGTTGAAATGCCGCCGGTGGACACGAGTGGCCAGAGAAGACTGCCCGCAGATGCTCCACGGTTTGAAGTAATGGATCGGTGTGTGCGCTGACCGGCGGCGATTGTTCCCGGTAGAGCCGCGTTCGCACCGAAGCCAGGCACTGCCGCAATCCGCGCCGTAACCGATAGACCGTTTCCAACGCCAAGGGCAGCCGCAGTTTTTCGGCGGCAGCTTTGATGGAAAGTCCCGCCAGCACTTCGACCAACCACCGCCAGACCAGCGCGGCGGTCAGCGTATGGCGCGGCAAAATGTCCGCCAACACGAGGGAAAAAGTTTTGCCGCAGCCGCCACGTTGCCCGCGATTGGAGCAAAACACCCGCCGGCCACGAATAGATCGTCCGTCGACTTGAACCGGATCGTTGCCACGAAGGACGCTGTGCCGGTTCAGGGTTTCACTTTGTCCGCAGCGGGGGCAGCGCTGCTGTTTGAGCGAAAAAGCCGCGTGTTCAACTCATCGTGGTCGCGCACAAAATGAAAAGGCCGGTGGAACATCCCGACTGGTTGCCCAAAACCACCGCCCGCGGCGAGCTTTTTTCTCACGGCACTTCAAGGCGGCGGGACTCAGTTCAAGAGGATTGAGAGAAAGGAGGACGGCGCTGACGGCACTTCGGCCGCACTGGGATCGTAATCCCAACCAGAGTTACGATTTCAATTCGGCACAAACACGACACTTCTTACGACGGCACTGCGGCACTTAACACCCAGCTATGTCGCCCATTTTCTATCGGCTTGAACCAATGCTGATAATTTCTTTTGGATTGTAAGCGTCACACGGAGCCACCTATTGACAGAGCAACTGCAGCGGCTTCGTGAGTGTGAGACGTATTCTGCTATGTAGAACATTAAGCGAACCGTTGCACCGACTGCCTTCCTTAACTATCGTGCCATTTCAGGATGCCGCCGGAAAATCCGCGCTGCCGGTCGGCGTAGATTCGAAGCGGCGAAAGTTTTCAGCAGCCGGGTCGGTTGCCATCATTTATTTAATACGTTATCCCCGTTAAACAACTTTTTTGGATGAGTGTGGAAAATGATCAACTTGGTCGCTCTCAATTGGCCTGGACGTTCACCAGACCGAAATCGACATATTGTCCGCCACCGGTCTGATGGCAGTGGATGGCAATGAGGTTTTTGCCCGGCTTGAGGGCGGCCGCACCGGCCGGGGTCAACGGAAACGCATCGTAATCGCCCGCGAAGCCGCCGGTCTTGAGCGCGAGCACGCCATTGATGTAAACCTCGGCGTCCTCATCATGGTGCAACCAGGCATTGACGTTGCCGTGATTCCCCGCCGGAAAATCCAATTCCCGGCGCAGCCAGATGTCCCCGGTATGCCAGGTGGTGCCCACAATCGCGCCCGGGGTCCCGGCGGTGCCGAAACCGCTGGGACCATGCTTCCAGGATGAGTCGTCAAACTGTTTTTGCATCCAGTCGCCCGGCGGCGTGGTGGTGGTGTAATCCCAGACCGCCGGCTGCTTGTCGGCGGCCGGAACGATCACGGTCACCTTGGGCGCTTTCGGCATGGGTGCCCAGTTCGCCCCCTGGGTCTTGTCGCGTCCGGCATACTTCCGCCAGACCGGCTGGTTGTAGAGCATTTGCAGGAACACGCCGCCCACCACCGGCCGGGCAGTGAAGCCAACCTTCTTCGCCGTCTTCGTTTGATACCAGTCGGTCATCGGCGAGCGGTCGGGCGTCGCATTCAGGAAAGTGATCACCGGGGCGATCAAGGCATCAAAGTCCTCGCGATTTTGCGTGAGCGTCGCCGTCCACGTGATCCAGTCAAGCTTGGTGTAGGTTTCACGGTTGTCGAGCGGGAGGCCGTATTGATTCTGCTTCGTTTTGTAGAAGGCCATTTCCGTCTGCGCGACTTCCGCCGGAAACAGGTTCAATCCGAGAATGCGGTCCCAAACCAGATTGTATTTCTGACTCCAGGTTTCCGGACGATCAAACGCGAGCCGCAGATGATCGCCGTCGTTGGCTTCCTTCGCCAGCCGCCGGGCATATTCACGGGCCAGTTTGAAATACTCATCGGCCGTTGCCTGGTCGCCGCGCATTTCACACAGCTTCGCGAACGAACCCAGACCACAGATTGCTTTCACACTCAAATTGACATTGTGGGCGAGATGCCCGGCAAAATCGTCCGTGCACAGCTGGTTTTCCGGATCGAATCCCTTTTCCTTCAGATACCCGGCCCATTGCTCGAGCTGCTTCCAGTAAAGCCCGGCAAACTTTGCGTTACCTTCCATCTGCGCGATGGCGCCAAAGAGGCAGAGCAGGTTTCCGCTCTCTTCGACCGGCATCTGGTTGTTCACGCCACGCTCCCCATCGCCATAAACCTGGCCGTTGGCCTGCGGATAAGTGCCCAGATCGTGCGGGGCAAACGGGAATTTCCAGCGCTCGCTCGCCGCGTAATCCATGAACGGCACGATGAATGACTTGGCCAGCGTGGGGCTGAAAAATAAAAACTGCGGCGCCATCGGATAGAACACGTCCGACGTGCTGATGCAGCCGTTGGAATGATTTTCCTTGCAGAACTGCAACGGCTGGCCGTTGTCGTCGACCGCAAATTTGCCGGCCGCAAAACACTGTCGATACGCCAGCGCACCCAGCAGCGCATAATTCTCGCCGCCGGCGTTGCGCAAATCCGCCATCAATTCAGTGTCGAACGCCACGCACCGCTTCTGCAACGACGCGTAATCATGCGCCGACGCCTTCAACAGATCGGACGCCTCCCAGCCGTTGCGCCGCCAATACGGCCGCAGATTTTTCTTCATGTATTGAATCGAATACAGATCATCGTAGGCGAGCATCAGCCAGCAGGAGACCGCCTTGCCCTGGACGGTTCCCAGATTCACCGCAAAGGCGATGACGGAATCGTTGTGCGACGTATCTTGAAGCGCGGCTGCGGGAGCAGTCGCCACGAGGCGGCCCCCTGTGATAAAACCATCGCGGACGGCTTGAGCCAGGTTGACCGTGGAGCTGGCGCGTTTGTCCCTGGCCATGGCCACATAGAAATATCCCCAGTCGATGCGAATATCGTCGCCCTTCTTTTTCAGAATCCCCTGCTCCACCGTGCCCACACGCCAGGCCTGGATGCCCGAAACGTCGGCGTTTTGGAAAGTGACCGGCTGGTCCGGATGGTTGACGGCGATCTCCGAGCTGGCATCGAAATAAACCGACACGTTGTGTTTTTGCGTGTCGGCCGACTGCGCTTCCCAGGTGACGTAAGTCACCGGCCGCGACAGCACGTCCAGATCCTCCGGCAACGCCGCGGTCATGAACGTGAGCGTGAGCGTGATGCCGGCGCCGGCGAACGTGTAGATCGTCCGCGTGGGCAGGACTTGCAGGCCGGACTGCGGCAGCGCCGGAACCGTCGACGGCTCCGCGCCCATGAGGCGGAATGTCTTTCCGTCAATCCGCACCATGCTGGTCATCCGTTGCTGCTTGCCCGTCCAATGGGTGGTGGCGGTGTCCGTCAGCTTGTCCGCCGGCGACCAGATGCTGAAATACGGATCACAGGCCACCAGCGGCACGGACGGCGGCCGGAAGGTTTCTGCATGAGCGGCAACTGCAGCGCCCATCGTGGCCAGAAATAACCACAAACTGGTTTTCAAGGGGCGGAGGATTTTATTTTTCATGGAAATTAAAGCATGGTTGAAACCGGCCGGTTGCCGGCGGCCCGCGCCTGGACGAAATGGATTTGATTTTATTTTCATGAGCCGGTAACAAACATGCATGGTTAAATTCAGTTTTGACATTCAAACGCAATCCACCACTGGCGCACCAAACGGAGGCGCGGCGTTTTCACGGGTCGGCTCCAAGTTACTCATGCCACCGCCCACCGTCATGTGGCATAAATTGGCCACGTGCAATCCGACCCCGTTCATGTAGAATCCTCCAACATCACCATGAAACATAAAGACACCCGCACGCTGCTTCCCCGGAACTTACGATTCAACCTCGGTTTGATTTTCGCGCTCTCCGTTGCGGCCTGTTCCGCCAAATCACTGGTCGATTACGTGAACCCGATGATCGGCACCGACGGCCACGGCCACGTTTTCCCCGGAGCCACCGTGCCCTTCGGCATGGTGCAGCTTTCCCCCGACACCCGTGACAATACCTGGGACGGCTCTTCCGGCTACCATTATTCCGATGCCAGCATTCTGGGCTTTTCGCACAATCACCTGACCGGAACTGGCTGCCCGGACCTGGGAAATATTTTGCTGATGCCGACCGTGGGCGCTTTGAAGCTGATCCCCGGCGCACATCCGGGCGAAGGTTATCGCGCCCGCTTTTCGCACGAGCAGGAAACCGCCCGCCCGGGGTATTACAAAGTTTTGTTGCCGGATTACAACGTGACGGTGGAATTGACCGCCACGGCCCGCGCTGGTTTGCATCGCTACACGTTTCCAGCCACCAGCGACGGCCATGTCGTGGTGGATTTGCAGCACGGCATCGGCAACAAAGTGATCGAGGCACAACTGACCCTCGAGAACGATCACACCGCGAGCGGGTATCGCAAGAGCGACGGCTGGGGCGGCGACAAAACATTTTTCTTCGTGATGGAATTCTCCCGTCCATTCGATTCTGCGGGCGTGGCTCAAGGCGACCAGGATGTGGCCGGCAAACAAACCATCGGAAAGGAAACCAAGGGCCACTTCGATTTCAAGACCAAGGCGGGTGAACAAATCCTTGTCCGCGTCGGCGTCTCCACCGTCAGCGTCGAAGGCGCGCGCAACAATCTGCACACCGAAATGCCCGGCTGGGACTTTGAAGCTGTGGCCGCCGCCGCCCGCAAACAGTGGGAAGGAGCCTTGAGCCCCTTGATGGTGGAAACCAAGGACAACAATCTGCGGGAGACTTTTTACACCGCACTGTATCATTCGCTCGTCGCACCCACGCTGTTGAGCGATGTGGACGGACAATTCCGCGGACCGGATGGCAAGGTGCACACCGCCAAAGATTACGATTATTACACGGAGTTGTCCTTGTGGGACACCTTCCGCGCGGAAAATCCCCTGCTCATCCTGACGCAGCCGCAGCGCATCAATGATTTCGTCAACACGATGCTCGAACATTTCAAGATTTTCGGCCAGAACACGCTCCCGGTCTGGGCCAACGGCGGCAAGGAAACCTGGTGCATGATCGGCAACCACGCCATTCCGGTCATCACCGAGGCGTATCTGAAAGGTTTCCGCGGCTGGAACGCCAATGAGGCGCTCGACGACATGATTGCGTCCACCGACAAGAATCGCGAACAGCTCGATGCCTACCGCGACAAGGGGTTCATCCCGACCGGCAACGGCGTGCAAAGCGTCTCCAAGGTTTTGGAATATGCCTATGACGATTCCTGCATCGCCCGTTTTGCGAAAGCGCTCGGCAAGGACGACCTGGCCGGGAAATATTCCCAGCGTTCGCAAAACTGGATGAATGTGTTTGATCCCTCGACTGGTTTCATGCGCGGCAAAAATGCCGACGGCAGCTGGGTGACACCTTTCGGACCAAAGGAAATGAACAGCATCACTTTCAACGAATACACCGAGGCCAACGCCTGGCAATACAACTTCTTCGTGCTGCACAATGTTCCCGGCCTGATCGAGAAACTGGGCGGCGACGAAAAATTTGCCGCGCGACTGGATGAAATGTTCGATACGAAAGAACAGATTCCGAACATCAAGCAGATCCCGGATGTGACCGGCATCCTCGGCATGTATTCGCACGGCAACGAACCCGATCATCACGTCGCCTATCTTTATAATTACGCCGGCCAGCCGTGGAAGACCCAGGCCCGCGTCCGCCAGGTCGCGACGACATTTTACACGAATAATCCCGCCGGCATCTGCGGCAACGATGACTGCGGTCAGACCTCGGCCTGGTATGTGTTCAGCGCACTCGGCTTTTATCCGGTTGACCCGGTCAGTGGCATTTATATTTTGGGCAGCCCGTTCGTGGACAAAGCCACCCTGCACCTGAATTCAAAATTCACCAAGGGCGGAACGTTCACGGTCACCGCCAAGAACAATTCCGACAAAAATCCCTACATCCAGTCCGCCACCCTCAACGGCAAACCCTACACCCGGAGCTGGATCTCCTACGACGACATCGCCGCCGGCGGCAAACTGGTGCTGACCATGGGCCCGACACCCAACCAGGCGTTCGGCTCCACACCGGCGGATCGGCCGCCCAAGATTTGAGGGGAGCGGATGGTGGCGGGCATCCAGGCAGCACGGGACAAATAATTGCATGAAACTAAAAATGGCGCTCTTCGCCGGTTGTTTATTCGCGCTGGCAACCTGCACATTTGCGGCGGACCACGCCGGTGATAAATCCGATTTATCCGCGACCGCAACGGAGTCCTACCAGATCCGGAACAAAAAATTCGGCGACCTGCTGCGCCCCAAAGACGCCAACAACGCCGAGGGCACCCGCATCGTGTTATATCCCGCCGAGCCGTGGAAATGCATGACGTGGAAATTACGCCCCGCCGGTGAATCGACGTTTCACGTGCAGAATCATTTCACCTCCAAAACGTTCACCGTGAACGCAAGCCACGGTGAGACGAACGTGATCCAGACCGCCTTCGCCCGTGAAGCCGGCGAACGTCCGGTCTGGCGTTTCACCAAACTCGCGGACGGTTCTTATCAGATCACCGACGTTAAATCCGGCGCTGCGCTGACGGCGGTTGGCGGCGATGGTCAGCCAGTCCGCGTGGTGGTTGCGCCCTGGCAGGATCAAGACGCGCAAAAATGGGAACTGGAAAAGACCGACCCGGCCAAGCTGACGATGTGATGTTTCAGACCCGCCATGTAGCTTTGCTTGCCGTCGCACTCAGCCCGCTTTACTCGCACGGAGAGACGGCGAGCAACGCACTCGTCCGGGCTACCGCCGCCGTTGAAGCCGCCGCGCCGCGCGCGCAGGCAGATTCCACGCGTCCCATTTTCCACATCACCGCGCCCTCACAATGGATCAATGACCCGAACGGCCCGATTTTCTACCAAGGTTTTTATCACCTCTTTTATCAGTTGCATCCCTTCAGTGATGCGAGCGGACCGAAATACTGGGGCCATGTCCGCAGCCGCGACCTGGCAAAATGGGAACATCTGCCCATTGCCCTCGCGCCGTCCGGCGAGGCAGGTGAAACCGAAGTCTGGTCGGGCTGCTGCACCCTCAATGGCCTTGGCCAACCGATGATTTTTTACACCAGCATCGGCCCGGATAAGCCGGCCTTTGATCATGCCGACCAATGGGCCGCCATCGGCACTGATGACTTGGTCCACTGGCAAAAATCCCCGGCCAATCCGGCACTGTCCGACGCCACCAACGATGGAACAAAAATTTACGACTGGCGTGACCCGTTTGTGTTTCACGATGGCAACAAGACGTTTCTGGTGCTGGGCGGCAGCTTGAATGAATCCAAAGGCGGACAGGCCGTCGTGAACATTTACGAAGCGGAGAATGCCGGGCTGACGAAATGGAAATATCGCGGGGTGCTCTTTCAGCTTCCCGACGCCGACGCACGCACTTCAGAGTGCCCGAATTTTTTCAAGCTGGGCGATGAATGGGTGCTGTTCGTATCGCCCTACGGCAAGGTGCAGTATTTTGTCGGCGATTTCGACGCGACGACGTGCCGTTTCCATCCACGCACGCGCGGCGTGCTGGACTACGGACCCAATTTTTACGCGCCGAACACCATGCTCGTCCCCGACGGCCGCCGCCTGGTGTGGGGCTGGGTCAACGGATTTCCCGGCGGTCGCGGCTGGAACGGCTGCTTGAGCGTACCACGCCTTTTGAGTTTTTCACGCGACGGGCAGCTGCGGCAAAATCCCGCGCCGCAGTTGGAAAAATTACGCGGCAAGGAAACGGGCTGGAACAATGTCATACTGGATTCCACCGCAGCAACATTTCCGCTGCCGGCAACCAACACGCTCGAAATCGCCATGGAGATTGATTTGCAGACGGCGTCGCGCGTCAGCTTTTCGATCCCGAATGGCGGCAATAATTCTCAGGTCACGTTAAGCTATGACGGTTTGGAATTGCAGGTGATGGACGTCAAAGCACCACTGACCTTGCCCAAAGGCGATCGAAAATTGAAGCTGCGCATTTTCCTGGACCGTTCGGTGCTGGAAGTGTTCGCCAACGAAACGGTGTGCGTGACCAAAACCATTGCGCCGCTGGAGCCGGGTGTCTCGTTGGCAATCCGCGCCGAAGGCGGGCAGGCCAGGGCAAAACAGATTCAAGCGTGGCCCATGAAAACCATCTGGTGACGTCGAAAAGGTTGCGGCGCACTGGCGCCCTTACGGTGCCGTTGCCGTGACTTGAATCCGGAAGAAGGCTCGCCCGGAAACGTTCACGAGCTGGTCCGTCACGATCTCCACATTTTTTCCGGCCACCGGCTGCGTGGTTTCAGAAAAGATTCCTTCAGCGACAGGCAACCAACTAACGAGATCATCCGACTTCAATACCGTGTAGATCAGCCCGGAAAAACCGGTGCGTCGCGGAAAGGTCAGACGCAGGGACCCATTCAACGCACTCGTAATTTTAAACGGTGACGCATCCGATTGGAGCGGATTGGTATCGAAAGCATATTCGATCAGATTGGGCTGGCCGTCGCCGTCGGGGTCTGCCGTTGAACTGGATAACCCCGCTGATACGCCGGGCATGGCGGCAGCCACCCAGGAAGCATAGCCGCCGCTGGCGGCGAGCGACGCCACTTCCGCATCCGCGAGCGCCCGGTTGTAAACGCGCATCTCGTCCAGCTGTCCCAGGAAATAGCGACCATCCCCGGTGTTGCCGCCGATGCTCACCGATGAATTGCTGGTGAGCAGATTGGTGCCCCCAAAATTTGCCCCGTCCAGCAACCCATTCACAAACAGCCGGCGTTCGCCGGTGGACTTGATGCGCACCACGGCGACATGCGTCCATTTGCCATTTGAAACATCCTTCGTGCCGTTGAGCGAACTGTCGGGGTTGCCGGTGAAAAATGACAGCCGGTTTGTTCCCGCCGTGCTGCGCGTGCCGCCCAGGATAAAATCATTATGCGTTCCGCCGACGTCCGACCAGAAGATGCCGGTGCCGGCATAAGTGTTGTCCGTCTGCGGAAAAAGCTGCGTGCTCTTCATCCAGAGTGAAATGGTGAAATCACCGCCAAGATTATTGCTCACGGCGACGTAGCTGTTCGTGCCATTGAAGGAAAGCGCGTTGCCCCAGACGCCGGAGACGCGGCTGCTGTTACCGAGGTTCTGAAGCAAGCCATTGTTTCCCGATGCCGAACTGTCGAAGGCCGTCGCGCCGTTGGTTTCATTGAAGGCCCAGTAATCGGCCAATCCCATGACGGGAACCGCCGCATCCAGCACCGTCACCACCAGATCGGTCGACGCAATATTACCGTAGCCATCCGCATCCGTCACGCGGCTGGCCGGAATCCGCACCGTCACCGATCCGGAAGCGTCCGGCGTGATCGTGAAGCCATACACTCCGCCGTTGCCGGTCAACTGGCTGGCATGACCGTTCAACACCACGACGTCGCCCAGGCCGAATCCGGATACCGATTCGCTGAATGAAGCGGTGACTTGAAAAAGATTAGTCACCGTGACGGCAGCGGTGGCCAGCGTCACGGTCGGCGGGGTGCTTGGTAACAACGTCGCGATTTCTCCCGGCGTCAATACGCGCGAGTAAAACCGCACATCGTCCAGCGCGCCGTTAAAATAGCGTCCGTCCAAAGTATTCCCGCCGATGTTGATGATCGGGTTGGCATTCAACACGGCGGTGCCAGTGGTGCCGCTGGCATCGAGCACGCCGTTCACATAAAGTTTCACCGCGCCGCTGGTGCCATCGCGCGTCACGGCCAGATGCGTCCATTGGCCCGTGCTGATTTCCTGCGTGCCGCTGATGGTCGCGTTGCCACTGCCGGCAAAGAATGACAGGCGGTTCACGCCGCCGACGCTGCGCGTCCCGCCCAGCACAAAATCATTCGCCGGGCCGCCGACATCCGACCAGATGATGCCGGTGCCGTTGTAGGTCGGATCCGTCTGCTGAAACGTCTGGCCCGTCTTGATCCAACAACTGATGGTGAAACTCGCGCCCAGTTGATTGTTGATCTGGACATAATTATTGACGCCGTCAAACGTCAGCGCATTGCCCATAATGCCCGAACTCCAGGCAGCGGGGAGCATGTTCAGCAACGTTCCAGAATTGTCATGGCCCGAGGCATCGGCGGTCGTCGTCCCGGTGCCCTCATCAAACGGCAGCCAGGTGGAGAGAAATAGATTGAGCGGGTCGTAATTGACTGCCAGCGGATTGGAGGCGTAATTCCCCTGCCCGGTCGCACCTGTCACTTGACCCGCGGCATATTGGAGGTTCACCGCGCCCTTCACCTGCGGATTGATGACGATCGTGTAAGCCTGGCCTGAACCGGTGAGGCTGGTGATCTGTCCGTTGTCCACGATGAACTGGCCGGATAAAACGCCCGACACTGGTTCGGTGAATTGGACGTTCACTGTGAACGGCCCGTATATGGGTGCGCCATTCGTCAGCGTCAACGCCACGCCCGGTCCGGTCGGGAGGCTGTTGATCCAGTCGGCAAAAAGCTGCACCGCCTTTGTGTCCACCACGTTTTTTGCGAGTGGCGGCATTTGCAGCGCGCCGACGCGGCTGGCCCGGTTGTGCATCATGGAATGCAGCACATCCTGCGGCCGCACGACGCGGTCTTCCGGGCCGTTCACCGCATCCAGCACGGCGCCGTAAATCAAATTCTGTTGTTCGAGCGGCGTGACGTAACGCGCGTCAAAGTTGGCGCGCTGGCCGCCGGGCCGATGGCAATGCGCGCAGTTCGCGTCAATGTAGGAACGCACGCGGGTCACGAGCGGCTGGCTCGTGTTGGTTGGATTGCAGGATTTAAGATAATTGCCGATCTGTGCCTCGTGGAATTCCGAGGTGAACATTCCCAGATGGCCCAGCGTGCGGAGTTGATTGTCCGTCCGACCGGTCTGCGGATAAGTCACATCGCCGTTGAGCTGATGTGTCTTGAGACCCAGCACGCCGTGCGCATTGGCGTTGTGACAGGTCAGGCAATCCAGCCGGCTCGGAAAACTCCAATGCTGCGTCCGCACTGTGTTCGAGGTGGTCGTGATATTGTAATCCGCGCTGTCGCCGGTCAAAAGCAGATCGGCATCCGATCCATCGGGCCGCCATTTGTAAGTCACGCCATAAACACCGCCGTTCTGGGCGCGCACGAGAAAACGGGTTTCCAATCGTTTCACGATTGCGGGATTATTTTCATTCACGGGCAGATCGAACTGTTTGACGAAAACGGTGCCGGCGGGAAACAGCCATTCGCTCGTCGCAGAGAAAGTGATTTTTTCCGCGGCGGAGTCGTTCGTGCCATCGCTGGGCACAGCCATCCAGCGTTGCTTGGCCGCGCCATCCGACCACAACGGCGCATTGACGTCATACGGAATCAAGCCGGGCGCGGGTGCGAGCGTGGCCAGATTGGTGAACGCGCCGACCTGCGACAGCAACGCGGGTGGATCGGGAACCACCGTGGTGGTGCGGGCGAGTTTGAAAACCTGACCCGCGCCGTCGCCGCCGAATTTTAGAAAATAAATTTCACCCTGCCCGTCGAGCGCGCACGAGGACGTGCCGCCGTATACCGAACCGGACGGCATGTTGGCGAGATACTCGACGTTCGTGAGCGTCATGCCGTCGGAATTGATGGCCCAGATGCGGCCGGAGACGTTGTCCGCCCAGATATATTTTCCCGTGAGAAAACCAGCATGCTCCACGCCGCGATAAACATAGCCGCCGATGGCGCAGCCGCCCTGGTCGCGGCCGTAATCCCACAGCGGCAATTTCTCAAAACCATTCGTGACGGCTGGCGGCGCTTTCGGACCAGCCACCGTTCCCTCGCGCCAGGCCCATTGGTAATTCGCGCCGGGCACGAGAATATCAATCTCCTCACGCGTGCTCTGGCCGCTGTCCGCCAGCCAGATCAAACCGGTCACTGGATCGCGCGAGAACCGGTAAGGCTGCCGAAAACCCAGCGCATAAAATTCCTCCAGCACGCTGCCATTGGGATTCACAAATGGATTGTCATTCGGAACAAGATAATTGGTCGTGTAACTTTCCGGCCAGCCGGCGGGCGTGGCGGGATGATGAAACGGCTGCCGCCGGATGGCGTGGCTGGTCGTCGGATTTTGATTCACATCAATCCGGAAGACGCCGGACATCAGCCGCTCGTTGACGATCTGAGTGACGTTGTATTCGTCATTCGCGCCGCCCTCGTCGCCGATGGAAAAATACAGATACCCGTCCGCGCCGAACAGCAGGCAGCCGGCGTCGTGAAATTCCTGCCGGTCGAATTGCTGCATCAGGATGACTTCGGAGTTGGGGTCGGCAACGGTTTGTCCATCCGGCACGGTGAAACGCGAAAGCCGGATGTAGGCGTAATCTGGAAATGCCGTTCCCACCGAAGTTGGCCGGCACTTGTAGGTGACGTAGAAATATCCACGATTCGTTGATCCCGGCTGCCCGAACTCCGGATGGAACACGCAACCCGTCATGCCGGAATCCGACACGGTGAACGTCCGTGAACTGATGTCGAGAAACGGCACTTCCTCCGCCGGCAACGCATTCCGCCGGTTGGGAAACGTGGTGATGCGCCCCTGCTTGTGAACCATCACCAGCCGGTTGGTTCCCGGATACGGCAGCATGAAGATCGGCTGGTCGAAGGTGATGTTCGTGAACGCGACTTCGACATGCCACGAAGCCGAAGAGGAGGGTGCCGTGTGCGGGAAAACATTGTTCAGATACGCACCAACGGGCTGCGGCTGATCCAAGCCGTAGGGTTGCGCGCACAAGGAACCGACGGCAATAAACAAGGCCAGTATGACACTGGCAAGAGCGGAAAATTTCATGACTGTTTTGAAATTTATTCCGGGCAGATCAGGCAACAGAATTGCGCCATGCAGGATGGGAATCGCATCTCGTCAGGTGGAAACATTGGAAGATTCTCGCACCGCACAGCACCTCCGTCAACGTGGCATGAAATGGCCACACGAAGCAATATTGAGCCAGTCGGTGGTTGTTGCTAACCTGTCGCCACTCCACACCACCATGAATCATTCACCCACGAAATCTTTGGACTCAATTTTAGTCATTCGTCAGGTCCGGCAGGGCTTCAAGTCAATCAGCGTTCAAGCACTCTTAATCGTGAGCCTTGCTGGAACAGCCTGCGCCCAGACCAAATTTGACTTCAGCGGGTATCAAAAGGATTCGGGCATCGCCGTTGTGGCGGCGGACACAAATACGTTGCGGATCACCTGGCCGGCTTCAAGAAATCTTCAGGCGGAAATGATCCTGGATTTTCACGCCGACCAGCCATTGATCCGCTCACTGGGAGTTTCTGAGAATGGTGAACCCGTCAAAATCATCGCAAGCCGGCTTGATCCCGTTACTTCATTGACCATCGGCGAACGCGACAAGCAAAAAGCCGCCGAAGGCTATCAAGGGATGGTCTTCTTTGAAAAACTCTGGCAGCAGCCGCACCAGACTTGTCCCGTCACGCTGACCAACCGTGCCGCGCGCATTTCCAGCGTGGACAATCGCGCGACCGTCAGCATCAGCGGCGTGACCGCCGGTTCATTCACCGGCGAATTACGATTTACCTTTTATCGCAACAGCCCGTTGATCCACGCGGACACGGTCGTCAGCACGCATGAAAAATTGCAGGCCATCGTCTATGACACGGG
>Ga0247670_1000094_pt1 | contig 28513 bp, 21 predicted proteins | sample CNK11_metaG_FD_183042 | JGI IMG/M metagenome (GOLD analysis project Ga0247670, IMG submission 183042) | Soil microbial communities from Purdue University Martell Research Forest, Indiana, United States - CNK11 | ecosystem: Environmental > Terrestrial > Soil > Temperate forest > Bulk soil...
TCCGCCGCCCCCGGTGGCCGAACCCAGATTAACTCCACCGGTATAGGCAAACTGGTCGGTGAAAAACAAGGCGGCGCTGCTGGAAAAAACGGTCATCAACGCCAGCACGCCAACGGCGATCTTGCAGCAACTGGAAACGGTTTTAGCGGCAGGTGCGAAAAAAGATGAAACGGTCATGCGTGTAACAAATAAATTGGATTCATGACATCCTACTTCAACCCCTCCGGTTGTCATCTGTCGTTGCCTGCATTTAAGTTTGAAATTAATGCACCGCTGGGCGGAGCGCGGACGGCTCGTCCGCGAATTGCGACCACTGGCAGACAACACGCGGACGAGCCGTCCGCGCTCCAATCATTTCACCGCCGGCAGGCCGGCTACTTCCGCATTGTCCAAAATGAACGGCTCGCCCTTGGCCACCGTGACGGTGACGTTTTTCAACTGGATGCCCTTTGCGTTGCGGATCTCGAAGCTTTTCGCGGCGGAAATTTTCACGTTCTCCAGCACCACGTCGGTGATGCAGCTTTCCGGCAGGCCGGTGATGACCCCCGCTCCCTTGGGACAGGTCGCCGTGAGATTGCTGATGCGGATGTGGCGATAGGTCGGGATTTTTTCGGAGATCTTCGTCGCCTCGTCCGCCGCCGCCGGTGGGGTCGTGTCGCCCGAAGAGTTGTTCGCGTAAAAACAGGTCAGCGTGATGGCCGGATTCACGTTGGACATGGTGATGCCGTCGCAGACCAGGTTTTCCACGATGCCGCCCTTGCCGCGCTGCGATTTGATGCGGATGCCGTTTTCCGTGTTCGCAAACGTGCAGTTCATGACCGTCACATTGCGCACGCCGCCTGCGGTCTCGCTGCCGATGCTCATGCCGTGACCGTGAATAAACGTGCAGTCCGTCACCGTGATGTCCTCACAGGCAAACTCCCGTCCTTCGACCGGCTTGCCCGCCTTGATGGCGATGTTGTCATCGCCGACGTCAATTTTGCATTTGGTGATGAGAACGTTTTTGCAGTTGCTCGGGTCAATCGCGTCCGTGTTCGCCGCGCGTTCGGGTGCCAGGACGGTCACGTTGGAGATCACTACGCCCTCGCATTCGGTTGGCACGAAATGGAACTTGGGCGAGTTTTGCAGCGTGATGTTTTCCATGCGGAGGTTCGTGGCGCGGTTGAGGACGATCAGGTTCGGGCGGGGCAGGGTGTAGCCGGATTTTATCTGGCGTGCTTTCTCCGCCTCCTCCCACCAGACCGCGCCGTTACCGTCAATCACGCCCGTGCCGGTGAACGTGACCTCCTTCAAATCCTTGCCGCTGATGAACGGGATGAAATCGACGCCGCTCTTCGCCTTGAGCCAGTCGCCCGGCACCTTCATGAAATCCGCCTGGTTCGTGCTGGCCAGCAACCTCGCGCCCGCATCCAGCTGGATCGTCGTTTTGGTATAGATGGTCAGCGGCTGGCTTAAATAGGTCCCCGCCGGAAATTTCACCGTGCCACCTGACGGCTTGCAGGCATCAAGGGCTGTTTGAATCGCCGCCGTATCCATGGTGGTGCCGTCACCTTTGGCACCGGAGTCACGCACGTTGAAAATTTTGGTGTCGGTCTTTGCCGGACTTGGATCAGGCACGGGTGAACCGGCGTGACAACCCATGGTGGTGAGGCACAACGCGGCGAACAGGGTCAATAGTTTCATGTGGTATAGGATGGGATTGCCTGGGAAAGGTTGCGGGCCAAACATAATGCACTGCCGAACCCGGGCAGACCACGATGTGGCGCTCACTTCCGCTTCTTGGTTGCGCCCGGTTTTTCCGGGTCATCAGCCACTCCGGGGAAGGCCAGGTAATTTTTGGCGTTCGCGTAGCAGATGTTTTTGATCATCGGGCCGACCAGCTTTTCATCGTTTGGAATCTCACCGTTCTCGATGTCACGGCCGACGAGGTTGCACAACGTGCGGCGGAAATATTCGTGGCGCGGGTAACTCATGAATGAGCGCGAGTCGGTGATCATCCCGATGAAACGCGAGAGCAGGCCGAGATTCGACAGCGCGTTCATCTGCCATTCCATGCCTTCCTTCTGGTCCAAAAACCACCAGCCGGAGCCGTATTGAATCTTGCCGGGAATCGTGCCGTCCTGAAAATTGCCGATCATCGTGGCGAATGCGTAATTGTCCGCCGGGTTGAGATTATAGATGATGGTCTTGGGCAGGGAGTTTTCGGAATCCAGCTTGTCGAGATAAGCCGCCAGCGTTTGCGTCTGCGGGCAGTCATTGATGGAATCAAAGCCGGTGTCCGGTCCGACCTGCCGGAGCAGGCGCGTGTTGTTGCTGCGCAAGGCGCCAAGATGAAGCTGCTTCGTCCAGCCGCGTTTCGCATCGAGCTGGCCAAAGAACAGCATCATGAACGACGCGAACTGGCCGTATTCCACCGGCGATACGGCTTCATTGCGTCGAACCTTGTCAAAAATGCCGGCGGCAATCGTCTCCGAACAAAAATCCGCGAAGCAATGGTTCATGCCGTGGTCGGATAACCGGCAGCCTTGCTCATGGAAAAAGTCGTGGCGCTGTTTCAACGCGCTGAGGAAGGCGCTGAAATTGTTGACGTCCACGTTGGCGGCGGCAGCGAGCTGTTCCACCCATTTGTTGAATCCGGCCGGCGAGTTCACGGTCAGCGCCTTGTCCGGACGGAACGCCGGCAACATTCTCGTCGGGTGGCCGGATTTCGCAAAGGTGCGATGATGTTCCAGGTTGTCCACCGGATCGTCCGTGGTGCAGACCACCTTGACCTTGAATTTTTTCAGGATGCCCTGCGTGGTCATCGCCGGCGTCGCAAGTTTTGCGTTCGCCACCTTCCAGATTTTTTCCGCGGATTTCCCGTCGAGCAATTCCGTGATGCCGAAATAGCGCTTCAACTCCAGGTGCGTCCAATGATACAGCGGATTGCGGAGTGTGTGCGGAACCGTGCCGGCCCAGGCCTTGAATTTTTCCAGCGGCGTGGCGTCGCCGGTGCAAAATCGTTCCGCGACGCCGTTGGAACGCATCGCCCGCCATTTGTAATGATCGCCTTCGAGGCAGATCTCAAACAGGTCTTTGAACTGCCGGTTTGTGGCGATGTCGCGCGGCGGGATGTGGCAGTGATAATCGAAGATCGGTTCGGCCTCGGCATAGTTGTGATAAAGCCGGCGTGCGGCTTTCGTGCTCAACAAAAAGTCTTCGTGAATAAAAGGCATAGGTTTGCTCTCCAGGCCGGAAGCTCAAGCCGGGACGGCTTCGCGGACTGGCAGACTTTTAACCGGTTCCTTGACGCCAAGCAACAGCGGTTTCATGTGCCGTTCGAAAAGGTTTTCCGTCACGTTTTTGGCCACGATAGCTTCATGCTTTTTGAGGGCGTTCAGGTAGCGGTCGCCTTTTTTAGCCGCCACCTTGAAGCTGACGTGCAGCAATTGCCGGAGGCTGGGATTGTATGCGGGATTTTTCTGATCGTGACGCAGCGCAGCGGTGAACTGCTTGGAACTCCAGCCATTCACCACGGCGGCGCCCGGCAACTTCGATTTATCAATGTCAATGACGCTGGTGTAAGGTGCGCAGAATTCATCCACGTGTTCCATCGCGTAGGCGTAAATTTCCTTCACGATCTCCAGGCCGTCGTCACCCGCTTCCGCCAGGCCGATGAGTTCTTCGAGCCAGGTCGTGCCGGCGGTCTTGATGTGCACGCCGGCGTCAAATTTCTTCAAGGCGCGGCGCATCGGCTCGTAGATGGAGAACTTGTCGCTGCCGGAATGGACGCTCAATTTCAGCGACGGTGGCAGGCCATATTTCCTGATCGCAAACGCGATGACCGCGAGGTCTTCGTTGAATTCCTTCTCGAATTGTTTCACATCGCCCACGTAGTCCACACCCTTGTTGAAACGGCCGGTGAACTTGGGCGCGATGGTCTGGATGGGGATCTTTTGGTCGGCGATCGCGGCGAGAATGATGAGCAGTTCCGGGGGCGTCTGCGGGCTGTCGGTCTCATCCATCGAAACCTCGGTGATGAAATTCTCCGCGCCCTTGGCCGCGAGGATGTGCTGATAGATTTTCCCCGCATCCTGCACGGCCAGCAGAAATTTATTGGCGACCCGTTCCACTTCGGCGCGCGAAATGTCAAACGGCTGGACAATGTGCGGAATGGAAACGGTGCCGGTCAGTTCAGGATGACGGTCCACAAACGCCTTGACCTCCGTCACGCTGGCGGGCTTGCCGATGCTGTCGGCCACGTCAATGGTGAAGAAATCGGAAGGCGCGATGAAACGGTCCACGGTTTCGAGGCGGATATGGTCGGCGTCCACGTGATAGGACTGTTTCCAGCCCAGCGCCTTGACCGCTGCATCGGCTTCGGCGCGCAAACTCGACGGTTCGGTGCCGATGAAGGAGTGTTCGCGATTCGACTTGTTCCAGACCGGCACGAAATGCACCCCCAGTTCGGTGGCCAGCACACAGGCGCGGAGCTGCGCCTTGCCCTGGTGCCCGAATCGGTCGCCCATGCCGAAGGATAATTTTCCAAGCGGTAAATACTCATTCATAATAATCTCATCACAGCCGTGTCGATTGAATAAGCGTAATCTAACAAGTATTTTCCCGGATGCGCCATGCGAATTCTGCAAGCTTATTTGATATATTTGCACCAGAGAATCGCCAGAACTGGCTATGCTGGCAATTGGACAATCGTTCTACCGCCGGCATTGATATTGCGGGCATTTTATCTGAAACCGGATCACGGATTGCCACCCAATCCGTTGAGCAGGGCGGACGGGCGAGAATTCGGGCTTGCCAAAGGGCCGGGGAAAATTGAAACTAACCATCCGCTTCGAGTGCGCGGTTAGCTCAGTGGTAGAGCATTACCTTGACACGGTAGGGGTCACAGGTTCGAACCCTGTATCGCGCACCATTCTTTTATTTTCAATGGATCAATGCGGTTTTAAACCCGAACCAGCGTAAAACCAACAGCGGATTTAAATATTTCAATCTCCATGGCCACCATCGCCGAACCCGTCACCGTCCCCGAACCGGTCATCAAGAAACGGACCCGTTCTGACGACGACCTGGCGCCCACCTATCATGTCATTTGCTGGAATGACCCGGTGAATTTGATGGTCTATGTCACGCACGTTTTCATGAAAGTCTTTGGCTGGAACAAACAGCAGGCCGAGAAACATATGATGGAGGTTCATGAACAGGGGAAAAGCGTGTTGGTCAGGGAAGGTGCGGAAAAGGCCGAGTTTTACGTCCATCAACTTCAAAATTACAAACTGCAGGCAACCATGGAGCGGGCGGAATGAATCTGGTGAAACAAGCGAAGGGAAACTGGCAGTATCTGCTGAATGCTATGGAGGCGAGCTTGCTAAAGGACCTCCTTAAAAAGTTTCCGGTCACCGGGGATGTTCCCGCCCGGATCACCCAAACGGACACCGATCCGAAAGCGGCTGAACGCGAGAAGCTGCTGAATGAATCACTGGTCGAACACCGGCAGTCATTGAAGCGGCAGGCCATGGATCTGCTGAACGCAAACCATTTCAAGAAAACCGAACAGGATTATCGGTTCACGCTCACATCCGGAGAGCGGGAAATATTGTTGCAGATTCTGAATGATATCCGGGTTGGCTGCTGGGTTTCGCTGGGCAAGCCCGAATCGCTGGAGCCACCCACAACCTTTCCTTCGGCATTGGAACGCGCGCGCCACAACTGGATGAACCTGGCCGGATATTTTGAACACCATCTGGTGGATCAGGAATAAATCAAGCGGTAGTCGCATTGATTCCCGGCAGGATGTTTGCGGGTTTGACGGGACGCTTGATCCAGGCCTGGAAGGATTCCAGGTAGAGATAGACCACCGGCGTGATGTAGAGCGTCAGGCATTGCGATACGACCAGGCCGCCGACGACGGTGAGACCGAGCGCCCGGCGGGATTCACCGCCCGCGCCGAGTCCGAGCGCAATGGGCAGCGTGGCCATGAGTGCGCACATCGTGGTCATCATGATGGGACGGAAACGCAGCAGACAGCCTTCATGGATGGCCTCGGCGGGGTTTTTGCCATGCTCGCGTTGTGCGTTGATGGCGAAGTCAATCATCATGATGGCGTTTTTTTTCACAATGCCGACCAGCATGATGAGGCCGACAAATCCATAGATGTTCAAATCAATTCCAAAAACCATCAGTGTCAGCAGCGCGCCGAATCCCGCCGACGGCAGGCCGGACAAAATCGTGAGCGGATGGATGAAACTTTCGTAGAGGATTCCAAGGATGATGTAAATGATGAGAATGGAAACAATGAGCAAGGCCAGGAGTCCCGCCTGCGACGATTGAAAAACCGCCGCCGCGCCTTGAAAGCTGCCGGTGATGGTCGCGGGCAGATGCATGTCGGTTTCAATTTTTTGCAACTGCTCGACGGCGGTGCCCAGCGACATGCCGGGCGCGAGGTTGAAGGAAATGGTCACGGACGGGAGCTGGCCGACGTGCGAGATGCTCGTCGGGCCGACGGTGCGCGTCAATTTTGCGACCGCGTTCAAGGGAATCAGGTTGGGCATCCCGTTCGTGCCGGTCACGGAACTGCTGATGTAAAGCTGTCCGAGCGCGGCGGGGTCGAGCTGGAATTCCGGCAGCACTTCGAAGACGACCCAATATTCCGCCACGTCGGCGTAAATCGTGGAGGCCTGCCGTTCGCCGTAGGCGTCGTAGAGACCGTTTTCAATCTGCTGCGGCGTCACACCGAGTGCGGCGGCCTTGTCGCGGTCGATCTCCACGTTGACCTGCGGCGCGGCAATCTGCAGATCGGTGGACACGTCTTGAAAACCGGGCTGCTGTTTCAGCTTGTCCATCAGGAGCGGTGCCCAATGAAAAAGCTCCTTCACGTCGGTGTCCTGCAGGCTGTATTGGTAAAGTCCCTTGCTCTGCATCCCGCCGATGGGAACGATCGGCGGATTTCGCAGATAAACATTCATGCCGGGCAATTGCGCAAATTTCGGGCGCAGTTCCTGGATGATCTGGTTGGCGCTCAGTTTTCGCTGGTCTTTCAGGCGAAAAAACATCCGGCCATTGTTCAAGCTGGCGGAACCGGTGCCGGTGCCGATGACCGATATGAAGCCGTCAATATTCGGATCGGCGGCGACAATTTTCATCGCGGCCAGCTGGTGTTCGCGCATCGCATCAAACGAAATGTCCTGCGCCGCCTCGGTTTGGGCCTGGATCCGGCCGGTGTCTTCGTCGGGGAAAAATCCCTTGGGAATCACGACGAACAAATACACCGTCGCGATGAAAATCGCCAGCGACACCAGCATCGTCGTGAGGCGATGGCGCATGACGATCTGCAACGTGCGGTCGTAAGCGTCGCGCGTCCCGTCGAAGAAACGCTCAAAAGCGTTGTAAAGTTTCCCGTGCTTTTTCTCTTTTTCCGAATGCACAAAACGGCTGCACATCATCGGCGTCAGCGTCAGCGAAACGAAACCCGAAAACAAAACCGCCACCACGATGGTCACGGCGAATTCGTGCAGCAATCGTCCGAGCAATCCGCTCATGAACAAAATCGGGATGAACACCGCCGAAAGCGACAGGGTCATGGAAATGATCGTGAAGCCGATTTCCTTCGAGCCTTTGAGCGCAGCTTCCATCGCCGGCTCGCCCATTTCCATGTGGCGCACGATGTTTTCGAGCATCACGATGGCATCGTCCACCACAAACCCGACGCACAGCGTCAGCGCCATCAGCGAAAGATTGTCGAGGCTGTAATTGAGCAGCGCCATGGCGGCAAAAGTGCCGATCAGCGACATCGGCAGGGCGAGGCTGGGAATGACCGTGGCCGAAAGATTTCGCAGGAACAGAAAAATGACCAGGATCACGAGACACACGGCGAGGAACAAGGTGTGTTCCACATCGGCCACCGATTTGCGGATGGTCAATGACCGGTCAATGAGCACCTCCAGACTCACCGATGCCGGAATGGCGGCGCGGAACTTCGGCAGCAATTGTTTAATGTTGTCCACCACTTCAACCGTGTTCGCGCCCGGCTGGCGCTGGATGGACAATACGACGGCGCGCGTGCTGTTATACCACGCCATGCTTTTGTCGTTTTGCACGCTGTCGAGCACATTTCCCAATTGCTCCAGCCGGACCGGCTTGCCGTTGCGATACGCGACAATCATCGGGCGAAAATCCGCCGCCACGTTGAGCTGGCCGTTGGCCTGGACGGTGAACGCCTGATGCTTGCCGTACAGCGTGCCGAGCGGCTGGTTCACGTTGCCCGCTTCCACGGCCTGTTCGACCTGATCAATGCCGAGTCCGTAGGCCGCAAGTTTGTTCGGGTCAACCTGGATGCGGACGGCATACGGCTGCGCGCCGAACACGCCGACCTGGGCGACGCCGTTGACCTGGGAAATCTGCTGCGCCAGCAGATTTTCCGCGTAATTGTCCACGTCCGACATCGGCAGCGTCGGTGAGAACATCGCCAGAAAAAGAACCGGCGAATCCGCCGGATTGACTTTCTGATACGTCGGCGGCGTCGGCAGGTTCGGCGGCAACTGCCGCGACGCCTTGGAAATCGCCGACTGCACATCCTGCGCCGCGGAGTCAATGTTGCGGTCCAGCGAGAATTGAATGGTGATGGAGACCGAGCCGACCGAGCTGACCGACGACATCGAATCCACCCCGGCGATGGTGGAAAATTGCTTTTCGAGCGGCGTCGCGACCGACGACGCCATCGTCTGGGGGCTTGCGCCGGGCAGACTCGCCGAAACGGAAATAGTCGGGTAATCCACGCTCGGCAGATCGCTCACCGGCAGCTGGCGAAAACCGATGAGGCCGAACAATAAAATACCGGCCATGACCAGCGTGGTCATCACCGGCCGGCGGATGAACAGTTCGGGAATGCTCATGGCTCGTTCGTGGCAGCCATCGTCGTGGCGGCAGGAGCAGAATTTTTGATGCTGACTGTCGCACCGGGCGCGAGGCGCAACTGTCCGTCCGTCACCACGGTCTCGCCGGCGACCAGACCTTTTCCCACCACGGTCTCGCCTTGGTAAGTGACGCCCGTCGAAACGGGGCGGTTTTCGACGATCTGAATGGTTGCGTTGGTCGGGTTCGGTTTCACGACGTAGATGAACTGGCCCTTCTGCCCGGTCTGCACCGCCTGCGACGGCACGACAATCGCATTGGTTAATTCCGAGAATTTCAACGTCACCTGCACAAATTGTCCCGGCCAGAGTTCGTTGTCCTCATTGGCAAACGTCGCCTTGAGCAGGATCGTGCCGGTCGTTGTGTCCACCGTATTGTCGATGAAGGTCAGTTCACCCTGCGGCGGCGGGCCTTCCAGATTTTCATACACCGCCGTCACCGCCAGCGGTTTTCCGTTCAATTGCTTTTTGATCACCGGCAAATATCGTTCCGCCACGGCAAACACCACATAGATCGGATGGATTTGATTGATCGTCAGCAGGGTGTCGTCCGGCGCTTTCACCACGTTGCCTTCGTGGAATTGGAGGCTCCCCGTCCGTCCGTCAAACGGCGCGCGGATTTTGGTGAACTCCAGGTTCAGCTGCGCGTTGGTCACGGCGGCCCCGTCGGCCGTCACCGTGCCGATGAGCGCGTCGAGCGCCGCCTTGCTCGTGTCAAACTCGTCCTGGGAAACCAGCTTTTGCTCAAACAGCTTTTGTTCGCGGTCAAACTGGATCTGGGCGTTCTGCCGCTGCGCCGTGTCGCGGGCCAGCGCCGCGCGGGCCGCATCCAGCGCCGCCTGCGTCGCCCGTGAATCAATGGTGAACAGCAGGTCGCCCTTGTTGACGGTCTGACCTTCCTTGAAGTTCACCTCGCTGATGATGCCGCCGACTTGCGGCCGGATCGTGACGGATGAATAGGCCACCACATGGCCGACCGGCGGCGGATCGATCTGCACCGGCACATTCGTGGTGAACGCCTGCGCCACCAACACCGGCGCGGCGGCCGCCTCCGGTTTGCCTTTGCCGCGCGAACAGCCGCCCGCGAGGGCTGCCGCCATAAAGATCACCGCGAGGGCAGGGTGGATGGGGAATTTGATTTTCATGTTCATTGGCCGGGAAGTTTTTCTGCCGGCGGTGTTTTCACCGGCCGGAAAGCCGCTGCAAATTTTTCCAGAAAAGCGGCGTGGGCGGCCTGGAATTTTGGGTCGGTGGCGCTTTGGCCCATGAGCAGGCGGGTCAATTGCGGGAACGCCATGGGATACATCGTCAGCGACTGCATCGCCAGGGCCAGATGCCGCGCGTCAAAATCGGCGGACAATTCGCCGCGGACCTGCCGCTGGCGGAGGCGCTTCAACCATTCGGCCGATTGCGCGCGCCGTTCGGTTTCGTCAATGACCTTTTTTCCGTCGCCCTGGAGGGCCTCCCATTCCAGCAGGCGGATCCAGTCCGGATCGGCACACGCCGTCTTGAACCAGAAGGGCAGCCGCTCCGCCGGGTCGCTCGCCAGATTGGCCGCCCAGGCGCGCCGTTCGGCGATTTTGTGGCGCAGCACCGCGCGGAACAACTGTTCCTTGTTGCCGAAATAATGATAGAGCATCCGCTTGTTGATCGCCGCCCGGCGGGCGATCACATCCACGCGCGCGCCGGCAAACCCCTGCGTGGCGAATTCCTTGAGGGCGGCGGCCAGGATCCGTTCGCGGGTGCGTTCCGGATTGCGCGTCTTCACGTTTTGGTTTTTGGCGGGTCTGGCCATGCTGGGTGATAAGTAACCATTAAGTTACTTGTAGCGCAAGCCGGTTTTTCCTGCGGCGGGGGACGGGATCAGTCATCCGCGCGCTTCACCAGGATGATGACTTCGCCGCTGTCGTCCGCCTGGATCAGCAGCGGTTTGCCGAACGTGACCACGAAGTTGGAATTCAATCCCACTTGAAGCTGCGAATAGGAACTGCCGCTGCCCGGGCCGGAAAAGGTGCTGGTCACATACGGCACCGTGCGGCCGAGGAACAATTGGAGCCGGCCTTTTTCCGGGTTCAATTCCTGAAGCGAACCGGAAAGTTTCACCGTGGTGGGCACGTCGGCGTTGTTGATCTTGACCGCGCCGGACACGGTGTCCAGTTGGAAAGAACCTTCGGTGGTGACGATCTGCAACGCGTTCGTGCCTTTTTTGGCGTCCTTCCATTCCACGCGGATCACATAGTTGACAGCGGGTTTGGCGGGCAGGGGTTGCTGCATGCCGGGCGGCTGGAAGGCGTTGGGCGGCATTCCGCCGGATCGCGGCAACGGGGCTTGCGGCGTGGCGTTGGGCGGAACTTGTGCCAGACAGGTGCCGGCCAGCAGCATGGCAACAGCCAGAAGGCGGAGAGGATTCATGGGAACGCAGCTTTCAAAGCCGCGCTCGAATCGTCAAGGAAAAAGCGCCTGCCGCTGGATTCCCTCTCCGCCTCTAACGGGTTTGAACGCAAAGACGCCAAGGTGCAAAGACGCGGCGCACGTTTCTTCCTCTCCGCGCTGGGGAGAGGGTGATATCGGCGTTAATCCGCGTTCATCAGCGGTTAAAAGTTTTGGCTCTCCGCAGCTTTGCGTTCAAATAAAAAACCCACGGCGCGGGCCGTGGGTGCTGATCGCAAAAAATATTTCAACCTTTCGGACGCAGCTTTTTCAACAGCCAGCCGAATGGATCGTAGAACTCATCCACCACGCGTTCCTTCAACGGAATGATCGCATTGTCGGTGATGGTGATGTGTTCCGGGCAGACCTTGGTGCAGCACTTGGTGATGTTGCAGAAGCCGATGCCCTGCGACTGCTTGAGTTCCGGCAGGCGGTCTTCGGTATCGAGCGGGTGCATCTCCAGCGCGGCGGTGTAAACGAGGAAGCGCGGGCCGATGAATTCGTCGTGCTTGTGATGGTCGCGCAAGACGTGGCAGACGTCCTGGCAGAGAAAACATTCGATGCACTTGCGGAATTCCTGCACGCGATCCACGTCCTCCTGCTGCATCCGCCAGGTGCCGTCCTCGGCGTCGGGCTTGCGCGGCTTGAATTTTTTGATCTTCGTTTTGACGCGGTAATTCCACGACACATCGGTCACGAGATCACGAATGCTCGGAAACGCGCGCATCGGCTCGATGGTGATGGGCTTGTCCGTGTTCAGCGTGTCCATGCGCGTCATGCACATGAGCTTCGGCATGCCGTTGATCTCCGCCGAACAGGAACCGCATTTGCCGGCCTTGCAATTCCAGCGGCAGGAGAGGTCGTTCGCCTGCGTCGCCTGGATCTTGTGGACAACGTCGAGGACGACGAGACCCTCGGTGATCTCCGTGGTGTAATCCACGAACTTGCCGCCGGTGGCGTCGCCGCGCCAGATTCGAAAAGTAACGGTCTTGTTCATTTCAATTTTTTATTCGTAGCAGCCGACGTGAGCCGGCTCATTTTAATTTGAGCGGACTCACGTCCGCTGCCACCGGTGGTTACTTCATTTCCTCGATGACTTGTTTCAACGCTTCAGGCATGGCCGGAATCGGCTCGCGGCGCAATTGCATCAGGCCATCCGCACCTTTGGAAATGACGCTGTTGTATGTGGCCGCCGCCGGATCCTTGTCCGGGAAATCTTCGCGGAAATGGCCGCCGCGGCTTTCCTTGCGGTCAATGGCCGCGCGCGTGATGGCCTCGGAAATCGTGAGCAGATGTTTCAAGTCGATCGCCGTGTGCCAGCCGGAATTGTATTCGCGGTGGCCGTAAACGCAGACGGTCTTCTCGCGCTCGTAAAGTTTGCCCAGCCCGTCCAGTGCCTGTTTCATCTCGTCTTCGCGCCGCACGATGCCGACGAGCTTCTGCATCATGTCCTGCAATTCATGCTGCACCTGATACGGGCCGTTGGCGGTCGCGCCGGTTTTCTCACCACGATCATAGGGTGCGAGGGCTTCGCGCGCGGCAGCCTCGACTTGCGAGTCGTTGATGGAACCGGAGGAGTTTTCCTTGGCAAATTTCGCGGCATATTCGCCGGCGCGTTTGCCGAACACGATCAGGTCGGACAGGGAATTTCCACCCAGCCGGTTCGCGCCGTGCAGGCCGGCGGCGCATTCGCCCGCGGCATAAAGTCCAGGCACGTTGGTCGCCTGCGTGTCGCCGTTCACGCGGATGCCGCCCATCGCGTAATGCGTGGTCGGGCCGACTTCCATCGGCTCCTTGGTGATGTCGAGGTTCGCCAGTTGCATGAACTGGTGATACATCGAGGGGAGTTTCTTTTTGATGTGCTCCGGCGCGTTCGACATCTTTTCCTTGATCCAGGAAATATCGAGGAACACGCCGCCATGCGGACTGCCGCGGCCGGCCTTGACTTCGCGATTGATGCAGCGGGCCACGTGATCGCGCGTCAGCAGCTCCGGCGGACGCTTCGCGTTCTTGTCGTTCTGCGTGTAACGCCAGCCTTCCTCGGGGTCGGTCGAGGTCTGCGATTTGTAATTGTCGGGAATGTCGTCATACATGAAGCGCTTGCCGTCCTTGTTGCGCAACACGCCGCCTTCGCCGCGCACGCTCTCGGTCACGAGAATGCCCATGACGCTCGGCGGCCAGATCATGCCCGTCGGATGAAACTGGATGAATTCCATGTCCAGCAATTCTGCGCCGGCATGATACGCCAGCGACACGCCGTCGCCGGTGCCTTCCCAGGAATTGCTCGTGACCTTGTAAGCGCGGCCCAGCCCGCCGGTGCAAACCACGACGGCCTTCGCCTTGAAAACCCGGAAACGTCCGCGCTCGCGGTCGTAACCAAACGCGCCCACGACCCGGCCGCCGTCCTTGAGCAGGTCCACGATCGTGTATTCCATGTGCACCGTGATGCCCTGATGGATGCCGTGATCCTGCAGTGTGCGGATCATCTCCAAGCCCGTGCGGTCACCAACGTGCGCGAGGCGCGGATAGCGATGGCCGCCGAAATTGCGCTGCGAAATTTTTCCTTCCTTCGTGCGGTCAAACACCGCGCCCCAGGCTTCCAGTTCATGAACGCGTGCCGGCGCTTCCTTGGCGTGCAACTCGGCCATGCGCCAGTTGTTGACGTATTGCCCGCCGCGCATCGTGTCGGCGAAATGAACCTTCCAGCTGTCGCGGTCGTCCACGTTGCCCATCGCCGCCGCCATGCCGCCTTCGGCCATGACCGTGTGCGCCTTGCCCAAAAGTGATTTGCAGATCAATCCGACCTTGACGCCCGCCGCCGACGCTTCGATGGCCGCGCGCAGTCCCGCGCCACCGGCGCCGATGACCAGCACGTCGTATTCGTGAGTTTCGTAATTAGTAGCCACAGGGGATTTTTTTGGTTCGGGTTTTAGAATTTGAAGAAAATGAAATCGTGGATGGTGCCGCTCGTGCAGAGGCGGATGTAAACATCCGTGAACCCGACCCAGAACAAACTGATCCACGCCCACAGCATATGGCGCGTGTTCAGGCAGCTGACGCAGTTGTAGGCCTTGGCGCAGGTGGGTGCCTTGGACTTGGAATCCAGAAAGCCGCCGATCAAATGCCGCAGCGAGTGGCAGCCGAAAGTGTAGAGGCCGAGAAAAACTGCGTTCAAGGTCAGCACAATCGTGCCCACGCCGATGCCGAAATGTTCCTTGCCGATCGCATCCGTGAACCACAGGCCCAGCCAGGCGTCATAGGAAAGGATCACGATGAACAGGGCTGCCACATAAAACATGTAGCGATGGATGTTTTGGATGATGAGCGGGAACGACTGTTCGCCCAGAAATTTTTTGCGCGGCTCGCCGACGGCGCAGTTGATCGGGTCGGCCCAGAACGCCTTGTAATACGCGCCGCGATAATAATAGCAGGTGAACCGGAAACCGGCCGGAGCCCACAAAACCAGAAAGGCCGGCGAGAACGGCAGCAAGGCCGGCCACCAGGCCGGTTTGCCGCCGAACAGCGCGTGCGGCGAGTAGCCGAATATTTCCGGCGAGAAAAAGGGCGAGAGATAATTCGCGCCGTTGCCGTTGAACCAGTAGGCGCAATTCCCATCGTGTAACGGGTTGAAGGCCGACCAGGTTGAATAAATGATAAAGGCGGAAAAACCCAGGAACACGAACAGCGGTTGCACCCACCAGGCGTCGGGGCGGGTCGTTGCCCCGAACGGGCGTTGTTTGGGAAGCGTGTCAGCGTAAGCCATAAGCCTTAAGAAACTAGTTATCTATCAGGCCAGCGTCAACGCGGGAAAAAAGTTATAAGCCTTGCTTGGGGGATGGTTGCCACCGGCTTATCGCTTCGCGGTCCACTCGTTGAGACCGCGCTCGCCGGTTGGCGCCGGTGAACACCCGAGCAATTCCAGCGCTTCGCCGACCAGATACAGCGAACCCGTGACCACGATAAAACCCTCGTCTTTACAGGCGATCAACGCCTCCGCGATGTTTTTACAGGCGATGACGTCCGTTCCCGGGTTGGCGGAACGGAATGCCGCCGCGAGTTCGTCCGCCGCCACCGTGCGTTCGCTGGCGACGGGCACCGTGAAAATTTTCGCGGCGAACGGCGCGAGGATTTCGCACATCGGCCGCCAGTCCTTGTCGCCGAGAAAGCCGGCGATGAGCGCGAACGGAACGCCGAGCACCGTCTCGGCCAGTTGCGGCTGACTTTTGTAACTTGCCGAGACGGTGCTCGGCGTTCCACTCGGCAGCGCCGCGCGCAACGCTTCCACGCCTGCGACATTGTGCGCGCCATCGAGGAGGATTTTCTGCCCGCCGCGCTCGATGAGCTGCAACCGGCCTGGCCAGTTGACTTGCGCAAGGCCGGCGCGGATTTGCTCGTCGGTTACACGGATCTGCTGTTGCAAAACCTCCACTGTGGCCAGCGCAAGAGCGGCATTGGTTTTTTGGTGTTCGCCCAGAAGCGAGGCATGATGCGTGATGCGTGATGCGTGATGTGGTTGGACCCGCGTCAGCGCTGCACAATTTTCGCGGGCTATGCGCTCAATCACACGCAATGCCTCCGGCGCATCCGTTGCCGTGACGACGGGCACGCCCGGCTTGATGATGCCGGCCTTTTCCGCCGCGATTTTCTCCAGCGTGTCGCCCAGCCATTGCTGATGGTCCAACGCGATGTTGGTGATGACGCTCGCCAGCGGCGTGACGATGTTCGTCGCGTCGAGCCGTCCGCCGAGGCCGGTTTCCCAGATCACCAGGTCGCATTTCTGTTCGGCGAAATACTTCAGGGCCATGACCGTGACGAATTCGAACAAGGTAGGCTGGATGGTTTGCCCGCCGGACGGAACGCCGAGCACCGTCTCGGCATGTTGGTGATGGGTTGAAACCGGCCGAGACGGTGCCCGGCGTTCCAAACTCGTGCGCAGCTCATCTATCAACCGCACCACGTCCGCCTCGCTGATGAATTGCCGGTTCACCTGAATGCGCTCGCGGAAGGAAACCAGGTGCGGCGAGGTGAACAAGCCGACGCGCAAGCCCGCCGCACGGTAAATGCTTTCGAGCATGGCGCAGGTCGAGCCTTTGCCGTTGGTGCCGGCGACGTGGATGAAGCGGAGTTTGTTTTGCGGATCGCCGGCGAGCGCGGCGAGATGGCGCGTGGTTTCCAGCCCGAAATGCGAGCCGAACATTTGCAGGCCGTAAAGAAACTGGATGGCTTCGGAATAATTCACGGCGAAAATTTGCCGATTACCGTTCGGCAATAAACGTAATGTCGTAGGAAGTTTTATCGGTGGATTTCACCACTCGCGGGCGTTCGCGTCCACCATCGTCGTGACCATCGCGCCCGACGCTGTAAATCACATAACCTTTGGCGAGACGATGATAGAGGAGTGGTTCACCAGCGAAAGGATCATTTGGAACATTCGTAAGAAATTGTGGCGTCAGTTCATTTAAATTTTCTAGCAACTTTCCGCGTGCCAATCGAAAGCGTTCGATGGCAATTGCGGTTGTCGCCAAACGAACGCGTGCAAAACTATCGGCTTCCTTAATTACTGAACCGGACATGGCTGGTAAAAGCATCGTTGAAAAAATGCAGTAATGTCCGCGCGCGGTTTCAGCCATTTTTTCAGAGATATTTGTTATCGCCATACTTTGCGGTGGGGGGAGTTTGGCAAAAGAAATATTGGTTTCCATTGCTTCCAAATAAAAATTCAAGTCGCGTTCAAAAATGCCGGTCGCTTTCAAAAGCTGTGACGACCTTTGCGGTGCTGGCGATTCGTCTTGGGGTGCTTCAAAGTTTGAAAGTTGCTGTTTCATCTTCGCCAAACTCGGACGGAACACCGAAACAGCCATTGCCCGTTCGCCAATCAATCCTCGCGCAATGAAATTGGTTTCTTTTTGTTGCGTAAAAACGCCAGCCAAATTGGTCAGCTCCGCATTGTTCAATTCACCGGAGTTAAAACGATTTTCTAATGTCGCGATTCCAATCCTGACCAACGCAAATCGCACAAGTTGTGAGATCAGCGTCGGTTCTTCATTAAGTGTTCGCGCTATTCCAAGAATTTCTTTAACAGAGACGTCTGCATTTGCTGGCTGGCTGGAATCAATGGCGAGTGCGGCTCGATATTCACAAAGGAGCGCCAACTCTTTCACTTCGTCCAAGTGACGCAATAATGTTTCAAATCCTGGTGAAAAATCTACCGGATAACGACTTTTTGATAATTTTATGGCTTCACTCACTTTGGCAAGCGTGTTGGAATTCATTTCGACATAGCCAGTGAGTAATTGAACTTGGTCGTTCGTTAAATGTTGTCCGCGTTCGGGAAATTGAAATCGGTCAACTTCATTGGAGCGACTGCCGGGATAATTTTGCAAAAGCACGAAGGCTTGGGTCATTACTAATGCGGCATTTTCATTGTCAGGGACGGTGGGATAATAGTCGTTTAGTTCGTTGCCATTTGTTGGCAAGCCGACGGCGCGAATCGCAGCAAATTTCGCACTCACTTCATGCCCCAGATTTACGCGCCAAATGATGAAGCTAATGACTATCAACGCAAAAAATAAAACGCAAATTCTGAAAAAGATGCGTTTCATAATTCACAGCGGCTTGTGGTGGATGTATTGGTGCGCCGCCGCAATGAAGCCCTTGAACAGCGGATGCGGCTGGTGCGGCTTGCTCAAAAATTCCGGGTGGAACTGGCTGGCGATGAAAAAGGGATGCTCCTTCAGTTCGATGATCTCGACCAGCTTGCCGTCGGGCGAAGTGCCGCTGAACAGGAAGCCGGCCTTCTCGAATTTTTCCCGGTAATGATTGTTGAACTCGTAACGGTGGCGGTGGCGTTCGTGGATGACGAACGAGCCATACAGTTTGCCGGCCATCGAGCCGACAATCAGCTGGCAGGCCTGCGCGCCCAGCCGCATCGTGCCGCCTTTCTTGGTCACCTTTTTCTGCGCGTCGAGCAGCGCGATGACCGGGTGCGGTGAATTTTCATCGAACTCGGTCGAGTGCGCCTTCTCCAGTTTCAGAACGCTGCGGGCGAATTCAATCGTCGCGATCTGCATGCCAAGGCAGAGGCCAAGGTAGGGGATCTTGTTTTCGCGCGCGTATTTGGCGGCGAGGATTTTTCCCTCGATGCCGCGTTCGCCGAAACCGCCGGGCACGCAGATGCCGCCCAAACCGCTCAACATTTTTTCCGCGCCGAATTTTTCGATCTCCTCCGCGTCCACCTGCACGATCTCCACGCCGCAATCGTTGCCGATGCCGCCATGGATGATCGCCTCGTAAACCGATTTGTAGGCGTCCTGCAGGCCGATGTATTTGCCGACCACGCAGACGCGCACGCGATGCTGTGGCGCGATGAGCTTGCGGATGACCTCCTGCCAGTGCGTCATGTTCGGCGCGGGCGTGGCGAGATGCAACAGCCGGCAGACCAGATCGTCCAGGCGTTCGCGTTGCAGCATCAGCGGCATTTCATAGATGGAATGATCCACGTCCTTGGCCTCGATAACGCCTTCGAGGGGGACGTTGCAGAACATGGAGATTTTCTCGCGCAATTCCTTGTCGAGCGGCTTCTCGCAGCGGCAGACGATGACGTGCGGCATGATGCCGATTTCGCGCAGCTTGGCGACGGATTGCTGCGTCGGCTTCGTCTTCAATTCACCGGCGGCCTTGATGAACGGAACGTAGGTGACGTGCAGAAAAATCGCGTTGTTGTAGCCGACTTCCAGCGCGAACTCGCGGATGGCTTCCAGGAACGGCAGCCCCTCGATGTCGCCGGTGGTGCCGCCGATTTCCGTGATGATGACATCCGCCTTGGATTTTTCGGCGAGGACGTGGATACGGTTTTTGATTTCGTCCGTGACGTGCGGAATCACCTGGACCGTCTTGCCGAGATATTTTCCCTCGCGCTCGTTGTTGAGCACGGTCTGATAAACCTGGCCGCTCGTGAGATTGTTCAGGCGCGTGAGCTTGACGTTCGTGAAGCGCTCGTAATGGCCGAGGTCGAGGTCGGTTTCCGCGCCATCGTCGAGCACGTAAACCTCGCCGTGCTGATACGGCGACATCGTGCCCGGATCCACGTTAAGATACGGGTCGAACTTTTGCAGCGCGACCTTGAGCCCGCGGTTTTCGAGCAGCGTGCCGAGCGCCGCCGCGGTCAAACCCTTGCCGAGCGAACTCACCACCCCACCGGTTACAAATATGAATTTCATCTTAGTTAAGTTGAGAGAATTTTGAGTTGAGAGTTGAGTGTTGCGCGCTTCTCTCAACTCTCAACTCAAACAACTCTCAACAATTTCTCCACCCGCGCCACGTCTTCCGGCATGTCCACGCCCACGCTGTCGTAATCCACTTTCACGACGGCGATCTGGATGCCGTTTTCCAGCGCGCGCAACTGCTCCAGCTTCTCCGCGTTTTCCAGCGGTGACACCGGGAACTTCACCAGCCGCAGCAGCGTCTCGCGCCGGTAGCCGTAAATGCCGAGATGCTTCAAAAAAGGAAACGCCGCCAACTGTTCAGTCACCGGACGGTTGGCGGCCTCGCGCAGATACGGAATCGTGCGCCGGGAAAAATATAACGCGTGACCGGCGGCGTTGACAACGACTTTTACGACGTTCGGATTGTCCAGCTCGGCAGGATTTTTGACCGGCGTCGCCGCCGTGGACATTTCGTTCTGCGCCAGTGCGTTCGCCACCGCGTCAATCACCGCCGGATCAATCAGCGGCTCATCGCCCTGGATGTTCACCACCGCGTCGCCACCGCAGCGTTCGGCCACTTCTGCGATGCGGTCCGAGCCGCTGGGATGTTCCGGGCGCGTCATCTCGACGCGGCAGAAATTCTGCGCCACCTCCCAGATGCGCGTGTCATCCGTGGCCACGATGACCTCGCTCAACGACTTCGCCCGCTGGCATTGCTCGACGACGTGTTGGATGAGGGGCTTGCCCGCGATGAGGTGCAACGGCTTGCCGGGGAACCGGGTGGAAGCAAAGCGCGCGGGAATGATGCCGAGAATTTTCACGAGGACTGATTAAGCCACAGATTGGACCCGAACCGCAAGCGCGAGGTTGATTTGCATCAACGCTTCGACTTGTCAGTGTTCAATTTTTCAAGGTAGGGGCTGCAAAGCGGATCGCCGATGACCACGTCTTCCCAGCCGACAAAATGGGACGCGGCATAAAAACTTTCCGCCAGCGTGTAGCCGGCGGTATAGCGGTCAAAAACGATCGTGGGCGACGCGATTGCCTGCAAGAGCGGTTCGTCCGTGTATCCTTTTGCGCCGGTAAGCCCATGCGCGATCAGATCAACCATCAAGGATTGTCCGCCGGTCGTTGGCAGAAAAGTCCGCGCGCTGGTGGAAACCGCCGTGTCAGACAGCGCACCCGGCGCAAAATAAAGCGAGCGGTAAGCGTTGGTGGAATAGAAATCGTTGCTTTCCCAGGAGCGTTCATCGTTGCTGCCCCATGAAAAATACCCAAGGAGATTGGAACGACCGCCGATGAATTTCGTGGTCAAATCGAGTTCGACCGGAATGCTGCGATTCGTCAACACGTCATAAGCATGGCGCATGTCCGCATTGAATTCGCTGTAATGCGATTCCGCCGGAATATTCGTGCCGGTAATCGGTCCGGGTTGTGTGGCTTTATCGCCCAAGCCAAAAATTGGTTCCACGTCCAGCAAGACTTCTCCCCGGGCCAGGATTTGCGCGATGTTTTGTTCCGCTGCCAGTGAACGCGCCACCAAAGCCTTGGCATCGGCGGCGGTGTAACCGTCCAACCGGGTCACCAGATAGCCGCCAAACTTCGCGTGGGAAAACGGTTCGGTCGCATTCCAATAGCGATTGGAATACGCGCAGCCGGTCGCGCCGGAACCGGTGATGTCAATTTTAATCGCGCCGGGCAGGCTGGCATAATCCAGCGCCGCCAAAGTGCTGTCCACCGACGGATGCCCGCGAATGTTTTTCGGCTCATGACTGTGTTCGTCACAACTGCCCAGGGCCGAACCAGTGATGCGGATCGGAATGCCTTTGGTCAGCACGATGAAGTCAATGTTCGTGTGCGCCGCCAAATAATCACGAATCGGGTTTTCGATGGATTGAACATAATCTGCCAGGGCAATGGTTTCATTCTTCGTGTTGAGCGCCGAATCCTGGCAATGGATTGGAAGCACATTAGTGATCCTGCGTTTGAGCGCATAATCATCCGCAGTCTCACGCGAAACCGGGCTGTTCATGTTGATCACGAGCAATACTTGATCCGGACTGCGTTTTTTCGAGTTCACCTCTACGGAATAAACGGATGACGGCAACAACCAGAAAAGCAATAAAAGCTGGAAAAATTGCGCATTAGATGCAACGAGTGCAAGCGGCTTGCCGGGGAACCGTGTGGAAGCAAAGCACGCGGGAAGGATGCCGGGAATTTTCACGTGGCACATTTAGCCACAGTTCGCGCCGATTCGTCACGCCGAAACGAGGGCGGGATTCATCGCCCCACGGCAAAAAAGAGGTCGGATTTGCCAACTGACGTTTAGCCCGTTGCCGTCCATCGCTGTTATTGGTTAAAGCGTCAATATAGTTTATGGCATGGCTGTTATCGGCCTGTAACCAAGTTTCCTTTAGATTATGACTACCGCAGAGAATCGAAAAAATCACCGGTCCAACCATGTCCTGCCTGTCAAAGGCGTGGACTGGCTGCACAACCCGGTTTTCAACAAGGGCACCGCGTTCAGCGATGCGGAACGCGATGCGCTCGGCCTGCGCGGCTTGCTGCCGCCGCACGTCCAGACCATGCACGAGCAGGTGGCGCGCGTGATGAGCAATTTCCGCAGCAAGTCCAGCGATTTGGAGCGTTACATCCAGATCGTCGGCCTGCAGGACCGGAATGAAACCCTCTTTTATCGCGTGGTCATGGACAACCTGGAAGAAATGATGCCGATCATATACACGCCCACCGTCGGCAAGGCGTGCCAGGAATACGGCCATATTTTCCGCCGTTCGCGAGGGCTGTTTGTGTCGCTGAATGACCGTGGTCACATTGAAAAAGTTTTGCGGAACTGGCCGACGCACGACGTGAAGGTGATTGTCGTCACGGACGGTGAACGCATCCTCGGCCTCGGAGACCTGGGCGCGTCCGGCATGGGCATTCCGGTCGGCAAGCTCTCGCTTTACACCGCCTGCGCCGGCATCCATCCCACGCAATGCCTGCCCATCACCATTGACGTCGGCACCAACAACGAAGCTTTTCTCAAGGACCCGCTCTACATCGGATTGCGCCAGAAACGGCTGAAGGGCGGGGAATTCGACGCGGTCATCGAGGAGTTCATGGTCGCCGTCGAAAAAGTTTTCCCCGAAGCCCTCGTGCAGTTTGAGGATTTTGGCAACAGCAACGCCTTTCGCCTGCTGGAAAAATATCGCGACCGCGCCTGCACGTTCAACGACGACATCCAGGGCACCGGCTCCGTGGCGCTCGCGGGCATTCTTTCCGCGCTGCGGCTGACCGGGGAGAAATTGCCCGACCAGCGTGTGCTGTTTCTCGGCGCGGGCGAGGCTGGCATCGGCATTGCCGAAAACATTGTCAACGTCTTGGTCGAAGACGGGCTGCCGCTGGCGGAGGCTCGCAAACGCTGCTGGTTCGTGGATTCCAAAGGCCTCATTGTCCAAGGCCGTGATCAGCTCACCACCCACAAATTGCCTTACGCCCACGATCACGCGCCGTGTGCGGACCTGCTCTCCGCCGTGCGATCTCTCAAGCCCACGATGCTCATCGGCGTCTCCGGTCAGGCGAAAAGTTTCACGCTGGAAATCATCAAAGCGATGGGCCAATTCAACCAGCGTCCGGTGATTTTTGCCTTGTCGAATCCCACCTCCAAAGCCGAATGCACCGCCGGGGAAGCCTACATCGGGACCATGGGCCGCGCGGTCTTCGCCAGCGGCAGTCCGTTCGCGCCCGTCAAACTCAACGGCCAGACGCATGTGCCGGGGCAGGGGAACAACGCCTACATTTTCCCCGGCGTCGGCCTGGGCGTGGTCAGCACCGGCGCACGGCGGGTGACCGATTCCATGTTCATCCAGGCCGCGCGCACACTCGCATTGCTGATCCGCGGGAACGAACTGGCCGAAGGCCGCGTTTATCCCTCGCTGAACCGCATCCAGGAAGTATCGCTCGCCATCGCCATCGCGGTGGCCGAGGAGGTGTATGCGAAAAAGCTGAATCGCCTGCCGCGTCCCGCCGATCTGCCCGCATATCTACGTTCGCAGATGTTCAAGCCGGAATATCCCGATTACTGCAAGAAGTGAACGCCGTGTGAAATCGCCCGGACGGATCACTCATTCACTCTTTCAGGAAAATCGCTGAACACGCCGTCCACGCCGAGCGCTCGCATCGCGGCGATCTCCGCCGGCTCATTGACGGTGTAAACAAACACCTTCAGCCCGCGCTGATGCGCATCGGCCACGAGCTTGGGCGTCACGCAGCGTTTGCTGGCGTGCAACGACCACGCGCCCAGTTCTTCCGCAAACTGCGCCAGTCCGCGCGGCACCTTTGTGATTAACGGGGCGATGCGGATTTCCGGACACAACTCCTTGACCTCGCGGATCTGCGCGTGGTCGAACGAGGAAACCAAGAAGTCGTCGAAGCTCCAGCCGCGTTGGTTCACGTATTCAGCAATGAGCGCAACGACCGGCGCGGCGGTGTGCGGGCCTTTGAGTTCGACGTTGATGATGGCACGCCGGTTCACCGCCTCGAAGATCTCCGTCAGCGTGGGAATCTTTTCACCCAGGCCGGCGTCGAGCGTGCGGAGATAGGTGAAGGACTTTTCCATCACGCGACCGTGGCCGTTGGTCGTGCGTTCCAAAGTATCGTCGTGGATCACCACCAACTGGCCGTCCGCAAGATACACGTCCACCTCCACCCCGTCCGCGCCCAGTTTCAGCGCGCGGAGCACGGAACGGACCGTGTTCTCCGGCTCGTGTCCGCGCGCGCCGCGATGGCCGAAGCAGAATAATTTAGATGTCGTCATTGACGATGTTGGAGAAAGCGAGTCGCCCAAGGCGACCTCATGGCAACAGCACTGACCGATAGAACTGCTGATCTGCATCCGGCATGGCCGAATTTGTAAAGCCGAACACGCCGTTCACCGGATAATTTGTGCAGATGCCCGCCCAATTCAGGAGGTCCGAAGAGGCTTGGATGGCGTAAGCGTGATCGTCATATCCGGTGAACTGGACCAGCGGCCGGCCGTCTGCCAAAGCTGCCGAGCCGATGGAATCGGCACGCAGCCGCGATAATAGCTGGCTCGGAATTATTTCGTAAGCTTCATCATTGATCCGGTTGGTGGTGTTCAGTCCAGCGAGGAATGGGGATTTGTCCGTCAATTCTGGCGTGATTAAAATATCGCCAACATCTGTGAAAAATTGTCCGGGCTGAAGCGATCGTTTTGATTGGATGGCGTTGGCAATGAGCGACGCTTCGGTGGAATTCGACGAGATGAGAACGGCGTCAAATTGGCCGGGGAGGTTGGTGTAGGCTGTCAGCCCATTGAGCAGTCCCTGCCACGCATTCGGATCAGGATTATTCACGGAAAAAAGCGACGCGAGGTTGTTAGTGTTGAGTAACGCCGCCAGCAGACTTGCGATATGCCAGTCACGAACGGGTGCGGTGTTAGTGGCATCAAACCGGTTTGCGTTGCCAGTCCAGTTCGTCCAAGTAGCGAGACCGCTGGTGCTGCCGGTTAAATTCAGGATGTTGGTCGCCTTGAGGAAAATCGTCTGCCACGGCGTGCCGCGATGGATCCGGCCAATCCAGTCAGGACGCAACGGCTGGCCGTCAGGGAAATTCCAATTGTCCGATTGTTTCACCAACGGATCTTTGTAAGCCCGGTTAAACCCGTTTTGATCGATGCCTGCAAAGGGTTGTGAAGCTCTGCCCCACGGCTGATAGCGGGCGTTCAATTGGCCCATGTCAGGTAATATGGTCAAAGGTGAATGCTGTGCCAGTCGATTAATTCCCGTGTGCACAGGTGAAGCTGCATTTGGATCATAGCCCGAAAAATTCAAGTCGCTCGCCAGGGAATGCACCAGCGGGTCGTTTGCCTGCCACGATGTATATTCGTAAGTCGTGACCGTCGGCGCAAAGGGAACCTGCACGGTCAGATTGGTGAGATAACTATTGTAGACCCCTTCATAGCCTGGTGGCAGAGGAACAGGCATTCCACTAGGGCTTCCGCCCATGAAAACGTAAAAGCCATCTATCTCAGCCTTCACATGGTTCTGGTCGGCTTCATCCCAATATGAAAAATTCACACTAGGCGACCCTTGTGACACGCCCATCTGGCTTGCGATTCCGTAGGGTATGCCGCGAAGGCTCACGTTTGTATCCCACATGTTGTCGTAGGAGGCTTTTTTCAGACTAGTTTGAACTTCGGCAGTCAAATCGCGCCGGCTGTTTGGCCCGTTGAAATGAACATAATCAATGACGCGCACATTGCCCATGGAATCCGTGGCGAGGATGAAGGCTTGCAGCCGGTTCGTCGTCTCCAAACCAAAGTGCGGCAGCAACAATTCGGTGCGGTTGACCTGCCAGCCAACGGTGGCCGCCGGCAAAAAGCCGCCGCCCCATTGATACGCTTGATTCGCCATGAAGTTGATGTTGGTTTGGATCGGAAGATAGAAGGCATTCGTTGGAAGGGATGAACTGACGGCGTGAGTGTCCAATGCGCCGTCGTTGCGCCAGATTGAACCCGGCCAGTAATTGAAACTATAAATTTGTGAAAGCGGCTGGCTGAACGGCTGGCTAAAACCGACATCATTGGTCAGGTTGGCTCTCACCTGATCAAACACCACCACCTGCAACGCGTTGGTGTAGGCATTGGTGTAGGAATTCCAGAATTCAATACCGATTGCATTGCTGATACTGAAAACATACTGGGCATTGGTGGCGATCATCCTCGCCGGGGGAGTGTAGTCCGAGCGCGTGACCTGCAGCTTGCGGGTGACCGTTACCATGTTCTGCATTGAAACCTCATTAAAGTTCGGAAAACCTTTTTTCGCACCGATGATCCACGGCACGCCATAGACATTTAACGGAATATCCACACCCACCAATCCGGAGATGGCCGAAGCATCAAACGGAGTTGAAAAAACCAAATCAGCAACTCCGGAGACGGTTGAGACGTTGGTGTATCCCGTGATAAAAACATTGCCGGAAGCATCCCCGGAGAAGAGCGGACGGAATACTGTCGGGAAATCCTGACCCAATGCAGCCGTGCGGTTTGTCGTCGCGTCGTAAAGATTCGCCGCGACTTGTAACAAGCGATGAACGGCTGGGGTGTATTGGTTCGTCGGATAGATCTGAATACGTGTCAGATTGAGATTCAGCTCTGTGGCCAACAACCGGGAGGCGACGTTGGTGAAAAAGCCAAGCGGATTGGCGGTGTCGAGAATCGGCGCGGCGGTCGCCATCCAAGCCATCACCATGAGTGCGCAACCGCAGAGAAAAAGTTTCAGCCGGCGATGGATTAAATGTTTCAAAGTTCCCCGTTCGAGGTTTTCATCGGCGACTTCCTTGACCGATTTCACACACTGGTAAAGACTACGGGATTCCAACCGATTCGCAAGGCGCTAACTTCACACCATGGCCGCGCAGTCGTTTACTTGCTGCGGCTGGGGAACAACATTTTCAATGCGCCAGACCCGGATTTCTTCAAAATAAATTTTGCGTATTCCGCATGACTCAACTCATCGGCCATCAAATCCAGATGCCGGCGCGGGATGCTCTGGCTGCGCGGCAAGGCCTTTGAAAACAAAAACTGAGAGGTTTTAGGAAACAAAAGATATCTCAAGAAATTCGCCTGACGGAATGAACCGGCGATGGTCGCATACCGCTCTCCATACAATTCCAAGGCGGACTGTGGCCGGGCGGCGGACAAGGCTTCCTGGATACTCTCGGCGGCAAACGACCCGCTTAACATCGCGAAGGCGATGCCTTCCCCGGTGATCGGTTCCACCAGCCCGGCGGCATCGCCGCACAGCAGGACGTTTCCCCGGCCGGGCGTTTTGCGGAAATCACCAAAGGGGATGAAGTGTCCTTTGATCTTGGCCGCTGGCAACCGGCCAAATCTTTGGGTCAGAAAATTCTCAAAGTCTTCCCGCATTTTTGGGTTCTTCTTCAGCAGTCCGCCCACGCCGACGGTCAGGGTTTTCCCTTTTGGAAAAACCCAGCCATAACCCCAATCCAGCAGGCCAAAATAAATTTCCGGTTCGGTGACGGTGGGGACTTCCGTCGAGAGGGGAACTTCCATTTCCAACCCAAACCCGATCGTGTCCCGGTTGAACGCTTCGCCAAAAACCGTTTTCGCGACCAGGCTGTTGACGCCATCCGCACCGATCAGAAAATCGAAATGGAAGATCGTCCCGTCCGAAAGTTTCAGCGACGACTCTTTGAGATCGATCGTCTGCACCTGCGCGCCCTGGACTACCGTTGCGCCGCGTTTCCGCGCCAGATCGAGCAGAAAGGCGTCATAGTCCCGCCGGCAGGTGAAAAAAATGTCCTTATGATCCGTGACGGCGTTCAACAACTGTTGTTTGAAATACAGTCGCGCGCCGTTGGACTTGGTTTGAATAACGGGCGACCAGTCAGTTTTGAATATGGCTTGAAAGGTCTTTTGACTCCGGAGGGTCAACAGTCCGCCGCAGAGCTTGTCGCGCGGGAAAACGCTCCGGTCAATCACGCACACGTTGATTCCGGCAGCCGCCAAGGTGTGAGCCGCGGAGGATCCAGCTGGTCCGCCGCCGACCACGACTACTTGGAATTTAGACACGAGATTGATCGTGACAATAAACTTTGATGCTGGAGTCCGCAATAAGATGTTGAATTTCGAATATGGATGCTGGGGCGTGTTTTCAGATTCAAAAGCCGGTGTCAGCGGCGCGCCGAGGCGATGGATTCGGAGCGCGCCCATCCCCCCGGCGCAGCAATCTCGGAAAGACGTGCGGTGGAGTTCTTCGCCGTGCCCGGAAGATTCACCTTGCAGCGGCCGGGACGGCCACACTCGTGCGCCTGAGAAGGCGAGCAGACCGAGCGGTGGAAGTCCGCTCCTGTGCGGCGAAGAGCCGTGCGGTATCGAACCGTAACTGCGTCGCAGCAATGCGGGGTGGAGAGCCACGGAACGAGAACGAC
>Ga0247670_1000095_pt1 | contig 28308 bp, 22 predicted proteins | sample CNK11_metaG_FD_183042 | JGI IMG/M metagenome (GOLD analysis project Ga0247670, IMG submission 183042) | Soil microbial communities from Purdue University Martell Research Forest, Indiana, United States - CNK11 | ecosystem: Environmental > Terrestrial > Soil > Temperate forest > Bulk soil...
CTTTTTTGTGACGCTGTTTTTTGTCAGCCTGGGCATGGCGATTCCCCTGCCCACCTGGGGTTATGCGCTTTGGACGATGTTTTTCTGCCTGTTCCTGATCGGCAGCCGGCTGGTGACGGTATTCCCGGTGCTGTATGCGCTACGACAGGGGCATCGCGTGAGCCTGCTGCCCGCCGTCAATCTTTGCCAGATGAGCGAACTTTCCCTGGTGCTGCTCACGCTGGGCGTCCAGAGCGGCGACGTGAGCGAAAACATCCGGGGCATCGCGGCCTTTTCCTTCGCGTTCCTCGCCGTCGGCTCCACCTACGCGATCCTGCAAAGCGACCAGCTCCTCCGCCAGGCCGTTCCGTGGTTCAAAAAAATGGAGTTGCATGATCTCGATCACACGACCTTCCTGACTTCCTCGGCCGAAAAAGCCAAGCGCATCGGCGTGCTCGGCTTTTCCTGGACGGCGAGTTCCCTGATCGAGGAGATCCAGCGCGAACAGCCGGGGCTGCTGGCGGAGATCACCGTGGTGGATTTCAATCCGCTCGTCCACTCGCGCCTGCGCCAGCGCGGCGTGCGGGCGATTTACGGCGACATCACCCAACGCGACGTCCTGGTCCATGCCGGCCTCGCGGAATCGGAGATCATCATCTGCTCGCTGCCCAATACGCTGTTGCGCGGCGCGAACAATCTGCGCATCCTCCGGCAGATCCGCGAACTGAACCCGACCGCGCACATCGTCGTCCACGCCGAACTGCTCACGGACGTTCCGGCCCTCTACGAAGCCGGAGCGAGCTATGTGAGCACGCCGCGCCTGCTGGAGGCCGCCGATCTGCTGAACACCATCGAAGCCGCCGAGAAGCAACTGATCGAAGAAAAACGCCTCGCGCAGCTGGAGCGGCTGGAAAAGCGCAATGAGGTCATTCCCTGAACATTGGAACGCCGGGCACCGTCCCGGCAAGTTGAGGCAGCGTTATGTTCGAGCCGGGACCGTGCCCGGCGTTCCGGCCAAATGGCAGCCATGCCGCGGGGGCATCCGGACACTGCCCCCGGAGCGCGAGTTGTCCCAACTCGCAGCGTTTGGACAGACATCGGGCGCTTGGGATGATTCTAATGCCGGTCTGTCAGGCAACGCGCTGCGGTTTGGGACAAACCGCGCTCCGGGGCTGTGTCAAGCGCCTCCGCTTCCGGTTTGAATTCCCGTTTCGTTTCCATCATCATCCGTTTCTGAATCAAATGAAATCTGTTTCACTGAAACTCGCCCTCGCCACGGCCGTCAAGGCCGCGCGCGCCGCCGGAAAAATCATGCGCGCCAACTGGCACCAGCCCAAGCACGTGAATTCCGCCGAGGCCCACGACATCAAGCTCGAACTCGACGTGCGCTGCCAGAAGCTCATCGAGCGGATCTTCTTCGCCGCGTTTCCGCAAATCGCGCTGCTTGGCGAGGAAGGCTGCTCCGGCGATGCCAGCGCCGAATACCGCTGGGTGGTGGACCCGATTGACGGCACGGTGAATTATTTTTTCGGCATGCCTCACGCATGCGTCTCCATCGCGCTGCAAAAACGTGACACGGGACAGGTGGCAAGTGAGCAGACGAGCAAACAAAGTCGCACGCAGCCTCCGGTCACAAGTCACCCGTCACATGTCACCTTGCTCGGTGTGATTTATGATCCGTTCACCGGCGAACTCTGGACGGCCGAGCGCGGTGGAAAAACCAGGTTGAACGGACGTGTGGTCCGCTGCAGCGAACGAGGTGAGGCCGGCGAATCGGTCGTGGCCATCGGTTTTTCCAAGAGCAAAGAAAATCTGGCGAAAAGCCTGCCGCACTTGAACCGGCTGGCGCGCCGCACCAAAAAAATCCGCATCATGGGCTCGGCGGCGCTCGAACTTGCCTACGTCGCGAGCGGCCGGCTCGATCTTTACGTCGAACGCACCATCAACTTGTGGGACATCGCGGCAGGCGCGCTGATGGTCGAATGTTCCGGCGGCGAATGCTGGTTGAAGACGCTGCCGGACGGACGCTTTCGGATGTGCGCCGACAACGGCCTGCTGCGGAAAAAACTTCAGCTTGGCAGCCTGCTAAAATAGTCGCGAAATTACGTTTCCACGCTATATTCTGCGGCATGAATTTTCGGGTGTTTCTCCGACATGCAATTTTTATGTTTGCGCTGGCGCTTTCCGCGATTGCCGCGCCGGTGATTGATCCCATCGGCAACGTCAATATACCCGCCGGCAAATCACTCATCATCCCGGTCACCGCCACTTCGCCGGGGGGACTGCCCCTGGCCTTCACGGCCACCAGCAGCACGAACCGCATTACGGTGGAGGTTCACACCAACAACCCGTTCTGGAAAATGTCGGTGGTGCAGGTGGCGCCGGCCAACGCGCCAGGCGCGTTTCAAACGCCGTTTCGCGGCGGCGTTGCCACCGTCACCAACGTTGGGGACATGACGTTCATGCTGTTCCGCGATGTTGCGCCGCACACGGTGGATGTGATTCAGGGTTTCACCATGAGCGGACTTTACACGAGCAACACCATCTTTCATCGCGTGGTTCCAGGCTTTGTCATCCAAGGCGGCGACCCGAACACCAACGGCTCGGGCGGACCGGTGTTTCGCTACGATGACGAGTTCAACCCGCAAGCAATCTTCAGTGGCAACGGGCAGTTGGCGCTGGCAAACTCCGGAAAGGACACGGACGGCTCGCAGTTTTTCATCACGGCCGGGCCCCAACGTTTTCTGGACTTTGGCTACACCCTGTGCGGGCAGTTGCTGCGCGGCTTTAACGTGCTGACCAACGTCATCAACACGCCGACCAACGGGGCCAGCCGCCCTCTGGCCGATGTGATCATCACGCGCGCCTCGTTCGTGCCGGACAATTTTGACACCGTTCTCACGCTCACCGGCACCAATCTCGCAGGGGTTGCGGGAACGATCAGCGTCATCGCGGACGACGGCGCGGGCGGGCGGACCACGAACACTTTCACAGCCACCACGGTCACCGACACGCAAAACGAGCCGCCGTTCCTATATCCAGACACGGCCACCAATCTCGTCGCGCCGGTTAACGGTCGGTTGACAAACATTGTCACTGCGCTCGACCTGGAATCGAATGCTCCCTTTTGGACCTATCAGTATCTTGATCAAAATTCGTATTTGAATGGCTCAAACTCCGCCTTGAGTATCGTCAACGGCCAGCTGCAAGTGATAACCATTCCGAACACAAATTACGTCGGCCCGGTGAGCTTGATTATTTATGCGGGCCCAAACTCGTCATTTAGCACCTTTGACAAACAGATTTACACCTTTGCCTTTGGCGATACTCCCGTTGCCGCGCAGGCCACCAACTTCACCGCCTTTGCACTCACCGCCTTCACCAATCAACTGATGGCCAAGTTCACCAACGGCGTGTTCAATAGCGTGGCGGCCAGTTTCACCGCGCTCATCAACTGGGGCGACAACTCGACGAGCAGCGGACTGATCGTGACCAATCTGAACTGGAAGGAAGTCCGCGGCGCGCACACTTACACCAACGCGGGAAATTATCCGGTCTATGTCACCATCCAGAGTGCGCTGGGCGCCAGCGCGACCGCCGTTTCCACCGCGAGCGTTCCGCCGCTCGTGTCTTTGACGCGGTCGGGAACCAACAACACCATCCGCTGGCCAGCCTGGGGGACCGAATATCACGTCCAGACAAATGCAAGCCTCGCTACGACGAATTGGGGGACCATGACAAATTTCCCCGCCCTTAACGGCTACGACAACATCATCACCAACGGCACGACGAACGGGAGTTTTTATTTCCAGCTCAAGAAGTGAGCGGCGGCAACCTGCGGAAATAAACTTCCACTCCAAAAACGCAGAGAGGCGGAGGCAGCAGAGAGACGCCGGGAAGAAACGGCGGTTCTATTTTTGAAATCACCCTGGAAACAGCAGTTGAACCCACGAAACCCACAAAAGAGACCAGGCCTTGCCGAACCTCGCTATTTCACCCGGAGGGTGAATGTTGGAATGGAGACAAAACAGGCGTTTTATCCTTTGTTTTCGTGTGTTTCGTGTGTTTCGTGGTTCCTCCCTACTGCGGATTTTAGCATCAAGCAACTCTGCGTTTCTTTGCGTGCTCTGCGCCTCTGCGTTATTCCGGCTTTTGTTCTCCGGTTACTTTACTATAAAAAACTTCTTCAGTTTTTCCAGCGCCTTGGCCCGGTGGCTTAGCTTATTTTTCACGTCCTCGCCGAGTTCCGCGAAAGATTGCGTGAATCCATCCGGCACAAACAGCGGGTCGTAGCCGAACCCGCCCCGGCCGCTGGCGGCAAGTTGGATTCTTCCTTCGCACGTGCCGTCGAAGCTTTGCGCGGCAAACTCCTCCGCATAACAGACCGGCGAGGCGCTCTCGACTTTTCCGCGCACCACCGGGACCAGCGCGATCACGCAACGAAAACGCGCCGTGCGTTCCGCCACCGGCACAGCTTTGAGCAGCCGCAGCAGTTTCGCGTTGTTGTCGGTGTCAGGAGAATTTTCGGCGGAACTCGCGGACGGACCGTCCGCGCTCCGGTCCAGCGCGGCAAAGCGCGCCGAATGCACGCCCGGCGCGCCGTCCAGTGCGTCCACCTCCAACCCGGAGTCGTCGGCGAGAACGTAGTTCGAGGCTGGACGTTGAATGTTGAATGTTGAATGTTTCGCCGCCAGCCAGCGCGCCAGTTCCACGGCCTTTTTCGCGGCATTGCCGGCGAACGTGTCCGCGTCTTCCATCACCACGGGCGCGCCGGGAAAATCATTGAGCGTGAGAAATTGGAACTGCGGACCGAGGATGGACTGGATTTCCCCGACCTTGTGGGCGTTGCGCGTGGCGATCAACAGCGTCGTCATGCGCCGAGTTTAAACCGAAACCAAAAGCGAAACCAACAGGAGAAAACAGAGGGAACGGAGATTTCTTTACCCTCGCCCCTCGGAGGGGCGAGGAGGCCGGAGGCGCCCGCTCCGCATTTTCCGGTTCTCTCCGTTGTCTCTGTTTCCTCCTGTTAAAATTGGTGGCGCGGGCTTGACGCGAAAAATATCAACGGCAAAATCATGCGATGAAATTACATTTCGCCCTGATCCTGGGTCTTTATCTGGCGGTGTCCACCAGCGGAATTGCCGCCGCCGAAACCGTCTGGCTGGATGAATTGAACGTGAACCTCGCCGCGCAGGACTTTGGTGAACCGCACAAAAACAAATCCGTCGAGGGCCATGGGTTGACCATCGGCGGCAAACCGTTTGAGCGCGGCTTCGGCACGCACGCGGAAAGCCTGCTCGGCGTCAACCTGGCCGGCGGCGCGCAGAGTTTTTCCGCCAGTGTTGGCGTGGATGACGAAGTGAACAAGAATCCGGAGGCAAGCATCGAGTTCATCGTGCGCGGTGACGGCAAGCTGCTTTGGCGGAGCGGTGTGATCCGCGCCGGTGATGCGGCCAGGGACTGCGCCGTGAAGCTTGACGGCGTGAAATCGCTTTCGCTCGAAGTGACGGACGCCGGAGATGGGAACAGCTATGACCACGCGGACTGGGCGGATGCAAAATTTGAGATGACCACGGGCCAACCGGTCGCCGTGGCGGGCGAGCTGTCCATGGCACCCGTCGCACCCTACCTCCTCACGCCGGCTGCGCCCGCCACGCCGCGCATCAACGGCGCGAGCGTCTTCGGCGTGCGACCTGGTTCGCCGTTCCTCTACATGATTCCGGCCACGGGCGAACGGCCAATGACATTTTCCGCGAGCAAACTGCCTCGGGGCTTGACGCTGGATCCGCAGACCGGACGCATCACCGGTGCCTTGAAAAACAAGGGGGAATTCACGGTCACCTTGCATGCGAAGAATTCGCTCGGTTCGGCGGAGAAAAAATTCCGCATCGTCTGCGGCGATCAGATCGCGCTCACGCCGCCGATGGGCTGGAACAGCTGGAATTGTTTTGCGCACGCCGTCTCCGCCGACAAGGTGAAAAGCGCGGCGGACGCGCTGGTCAAGAGCGGCCTCATCAATCACGGCTGGTCTTACATCAACATTGACGACTACTGGCAGAATCACCGCGATTCGAATGATCCGACGTTGAAAGGGCCGTTCCGCGACGCGCAGGGCAACGTCGTGCCGAATGCGCGCTTCCCTGACATGCAAGGGCTGGCGGATTACATCCATGGCCTTGGCTTGAAGGCAGGCTTGTATTCCTCGCCCGGCCCGTGGACCTGCGGCGGCTGCACGGGAAGTTTTGAGCACGAAAAACAGGACGCCGAAATTTACGCGAAGTGGGGGTTTGATTATTTAAAATACGACTGGTGCAGCTATGGTTCCATCGCCGATGGAAAACTGGCGACGGACAAAAACATTCCCTCATGGTCGGAGGGCAAAGGCAAGCGCGACGAAGCCGTGGCGATCTATCCCTACAAAATCATGGGCGAATTTCTACGGCAACAAAACCGCGACATCGTTTTCAGCCTTTGCCAATACGGCATGTCGGACGTGTGGAAATGGGGCGGCTCGGTGGACGGCAATTGCTGGCGCACCACCGGCGACATCACCGACACCTGGCGCAGCATGAGCGGCATCGGCTTCAAACAGGACAAGGCCGCGCCGTTCGCCAAACCGGGAAACTGGAATGATCCCGACATGCTCATCGTCGGTGAAGTCGGCTGGGGCAACCTGCATCCGACCCACCTGACGCCGGACGAACAATACACGCACATCAGCCTGTGGTGCCTGCTCGCCGCGCCGCTGCTCATCGGCTGCGACATGACCAAGTTTGACGACTTCACGCTGAATCTGTTGAGCAATGATGAAGTGCTGGCGATTGACCAGGACGCCCTTGGCAAATCCGCGACGTGCGTCATCAAGGACGGCGACCTCCGGGTTTATGAAAAGGAACTGGAAGACGGCGGGCGCGTGCTCGGCTTTTTCAACCTCAGCACCGCGCCGATGAAACTGGATTTCAACCAGCTCGCGAAACTGGGCTTCAAAGGTAAACAGCACGTCCGCGATCTGTGGCGGCAGAAAGACTTGGCCACGGTGGACGCCGCCAGCGGCGTGTTGCCGCTCACGATACCCGCGCACGGCGTGGTGCTTTACAAGCTTACGGCGGTGAAGTGACTTGGTTCTGTCCCATTATGGGGCTGAATCACGGCCAAAAGTGGCGAGGTTGTGGCATTCGCATTGCTGGCTATTCCGGTCTATGACCTTAAAATGGCTGGCCGCCGGGTTTGCCCGGATTGTGTTCGTGACGACAGCCGCATTGATGATATTCGGTGTTCATACATCTGCCGCCGCCCTCACAAACACAATTCTCTTCGTCACCCAGGTGCCGCAGCCCACCGAGGTCAACGACAACACGGTCACCAATGTTTTCCTCGGCATTGGCGCCGGCTTCGGCAATCACCTGTCCGACACGCTGCACGCGCCGCGCGGCGGCGATCTGTGGCTGCGCAAAAGCAATGGCACGCTCACCAACCTGACCCGCGGCCTCGGCTTCGGCCTGGCCGGAACACAACATGGTGGTGGCATCGCCGTCCGCGACCCGCTCGTGAACTGGGATGGTGCGCGCGCGTTGTTCAGCATGGTGGCCGGTGCGCCGGCGAGCGCGACGGACACGAACAGATTTTTCTGGCAGCTCTACGAAATCACGGGCCTGCCGAACGGGCCGTATGCGATCACCGCCATCTCCGGCCAGCCAACCAATTACAACAACGTCTCGCCCTGTTACATGCCGGATGGGCGCATCGTCTTCGCCAGCGACCGGCCGCGCGACGGTTCGCCGCATCTCTATCCGCAATTGGACGAATACAACGAGTTCCCGACCGTCACGGGTTTGTGGAGCCTGGACCCGGCGACCGGCGACTTTCACCTCATCAACCATACGCCCAGCGGCGTGTTCTCGCCGAGCGTGGACAGCTTTGGTCGTTTGATTTTCGTCCGCTGGGATCATCTGGTGCAGGATCGCAATGCAACCGATGACCGTTTAAACATCGCCACCAACGGCACGTTCAATTTCACGGATGAGTCGGCAAACTCGACTTTTAATCTGGGTGACCGAGCGGAATTCTTTCCCGAGCCGCGCAATTTTGATCCGACCAACCTGGCGGCGCTCGGCGTCAACGGCAACGCGCTGAATTCCTTTTTCCCGTGGTCGGTGTTTCCCGACGGTTCCGGCGAGGAGATTTTGAATCACATGGGGCGGCATGATTTGATGTCGAGTTTCAAACGCAGTTTCACGAACGATCCGAACCTGGTTGACTTCGCCATCACCAACCGGCCGCTGTCCACAAACTTTCTTTCCAGCGCCAATTATTTTTGGATGCGCGAAGATTCGCGCACGAACGGCGTCTATTACGGCATTGATGCACCGGATTTCGGAATGCACGCGGCGGGGGAAATCGTCACCATCACCGCGCCGTTGGGATTGGACGCGGACCATTGCTTCATCACTTACGTCACACCCAAATCCACAGCCGGGGTCAATGCTTATGGCGTGTATCGCAATCCGCTGCCCTTGAGCGACGGCGTGCTGGTCGCGGCATTCACAACGAACGCGAACGCGGCTGATTCAAACATTGGCACATTCACGCTGCCGCAACCGCGCTTTCATTTCCGGCTCTATTCACTGACGAACATCGGCGGCGTGTGGTTTACCAATGTCCCGCTCACGACCGGCCTGAGCAACAGCGCAAGCGGGAGCGTGGTCCAATATGTCAACGGCCAGCTCGTGACTAACACCGGCGCGCTCTGGGAACTTTATCCCGTCGAAGTCGTCGCTTCCAAAGTTCCGCCGACATTGACGAACGTCATCAACGGCACCGAGCAGCAGGTGTTCGACGAGGAGGGCGTGGACGTGGCGCTGTTCCAGGATTATCTGCGCGTGAACAATCTCGCGCTCGTCGTCAGCCACGATGTCACCAAGCGCGATCGCGCCGACAAACAGCAGCCTTACAACCTCCGCATCGCCGGCACGGCAACGGTGACCACGAACAACAGCGGGAAGATTTACGACATCGCTCACATGCAATTCATCCAGGCCGACCAGCGGCGCGGCTTCACCGCCAACACCGGCGTCATCCAGCCCGGTCGCCGGGTGCTGCCCACGCCGTTGCATGACCTCGCCGCGGACAATGTGGTGGATCTCACCGGCCCGCCCGGCAGCTTGAAGCTCGGCAACGACGGTTCGGTGGCCGCACTGGTGCCGGCGCGGCGCGCCATCACCTGGCAGCTCATGGGCACGAACGCGGTGGACATGACGAACAGCATCGTGAAGGAACGGTTTTGGGTGACGTTTCAACCAGGCGAAATCCGCACGTGCAAAAATTGTCACGGCATCAACACCGCCGACCAGACGGGCGCGCTGGGCGGACCGAACAACGAACCGCAGGCGTTGCACGACCTGCTGCGTTACTGGAAAACCAATAATACATCGGTCGTGGGTATCACCACGAACGGCGGGGAAAATTACCTTTCGCTCAAGTTCAAGCGGCGCATTGGCGTGAGCAACATCACACATACCGTTCAGGTTTCCCCGGACCTGCTGAACTGGACGAATGCCTCGGTCTATTCCGCGACGGGCAGTGTGCCGAACACAGCGTTGACCAGCGAAGTCAGCCGCGGCGGCACGAACAACGAGACGATTGTCATCCGGGAAAATGCGCCCATCAATTCGGCCCCGCAACAATTCATGCGTGTGCTGGTGACGTCGCCGTGATGTTAACGGATAAGGCGGAATTCCGGATTCAACGCAGAGACGCGGAGGCCGCCGAGTCGCACGGAGCGGAAAGCTGGATGGAAAAGAAGTGCGCTGATTTGCCTGCCAAACTTTGCGATTCTCTGCGCCTCTGCGTTAAGCCGTCCCTGGGTCAACTGCTTGGTTACGGCGGCGAATCATTGACGTCCGGCGGCGGATTGGCGGATTTCGTCGGCAAGCCGGGCGTGGGCGGCGGCGTATTTTGCTCGCGTTTCCTCAAGGCGATGACTGCGATGACGCACGCCGTCCAGGTGGGCAGCATGTCCACCCCGGGGATGAATTCCACCGCAAACGTGGGCAGCAACAGCAGATGAAACCCGATCGCCCAGACCGTCAGCGCGAAGGCCACCACATCAATCGCCTGGTCAACGAACACCCAGCCGAGCGGGCCGAGAAAAAATTGCAAGCCATCGGCCGTCGCCGCCACCGCGAGCGCCAGAACGATCCGCGTCTGCGTCAACTTTGGCGCGCGAAACATCTGGTTCAATTTGTCCGGCGCTTTCATGACTGACAGGGTTCATCAAATTCCGATCAACGCCGCGCCGATGACGCCGGCGGAATCGCCGATCTGATGTTTGACAATGGGCGTTTCCAATTGGTCGTTGAAGACAAACCGCTCCACCTCGGCGATGCCTTCCGTGTAAACGGCGTCGAATTTGGAAACCCCGCCGCCGAGCACCACCAGGTCGGGATCCAGGATATCAATCAGATTGGCCACCGCGCGGCCGAAATGACCGAAGAAAATTTTCATGAACGCCACCGCGTTTGGATCACCCGCGTGATAATCCCGCTCGATTTCGCGGAACGATTTTTTCACACCGAACTGCTCCGCATAGCGGTTCTGCAGCCCGCCGCCGCTGATGAGCGTTTCCACGCAGCCGAGCTGGCCGCAGTAACATTTCGGGCCTTGGGGATCAATGGACATGTGGCCCCATTCACCGGCGATGCCCTGCGGGCCGGTGAGCACCTCGCCGTTGTGGACGATGCCGCCGCCGCAGCCCGTGCCCATGATGATGCCGAACACCAGCTTCTTGCCCTTGCCCGCGCCGTGCAGCGCCTCCGCCATGGCAAAACAATTCGCATCGTTCTGGATCTCGATCTTCCGCCCGATCAGCTTCTCCAGATCCGCCTTCACCGGCTGGCCGTTCATGCAGACCGTGTTGGAATTTTTCAGCAGCCCGGTGCGCGGCGAGACCACGCCGGGCGTGCCGATGCCAAACGTGTGTGGTGCGTGGGAAATCTTTGAAGCCAGTTCACCATGCACCGATTTGAGCCGGTCCAAGATGTGGGCATAACCTTTTTCGCGTTCGGTCGCCACGCGCTGGCGGAACAGTTCCCTGCCCTGCGCATCCAGAACGATGCCTTCAATCTTCGTGCCGCCGAGGTCGATGCCGATGCGAAACATATTTTGCCCATCATCGGCAAAGGCGGAAGGTTGTTCAAGCTCTCAAACGGCAACCGCGATTTTCCGGCGTTCTGGACGGATTTATTCGGCCTGCGGCTTGAGCAGAACATCGCCGACGTCGAGGATCGGGACGCCAGACTCGGACTGGCTGGCGAGATTGGTGCCACTGTAACTGCGCTGAAACATTTCGTAGCCGGAACAACTGAAGCTCACCGGCACCGACCACCAGCCCGTTTGCCGGAATGGCGCCAAGATACTTTCACCGGCCAGCAGAAACCGGCCGTCGGCATCCGTCCGCACGCCCGTCGACTGCATCAGCACCTGGCCGCCCTTGGGCGGGACGAAAGATTCAGAGGGTTGCGGTTGGATCCGCGCGACGTTCGCCCCGGCCAACGGCTGGCGGGTATCCGCCGCCAGCACCCGGCCGGAAATCTGTGGTGAAATATAATGGGTGAAGGCGCCCGACTGGCATCCAGCCAGCAGCAGCAGCAGCAAAACACCGGGGACAACGAATTTTCCGGTTGAAGGTTTCATGGTTTGCCCGTTCACATGCTGGAAAGTTTTACCCGCTGCAAACGGCCGCGGCAATTCCTAATCACGCTGGATAAATCCAATACCTTGAAATTATCTTTGGTTCCAGTCAGATTGGAAGCCATGGGCCGGACGTATCATTTTCACTGCACCCAGTGCCAGTATCATGCGGACGTTTCCGGCGGCGCGGACAGCGGTTTGAATTGCGACGTGCAGACCATCCACTGCCGCGAGTGCCGGGAATTGTTCGACGTCTTCACGCGGGTGCGCCGCGAGGCCGGGCACCAGGAACCGGCCCGGAAATTTTCCGCCTGCGTGCGGCCGGAAATCCCCCCGGTGCTGCTGCGCGACAGCCTGTTCGCCGCGAAGCGCGCCGCGCCGCGCCGGTTCGAATGGCAGAAAATAAAACCGGCCTGTCCGGTGGCGCCCAAACATTTCGTCGAGACCTGGAAAAATCCGGGCCGCTGTCCGCGCTGCCACGCATTCATGGCCCTGGAGGGAATTCCGTTCCGGGTTTGGGAATGAACCTCACTGGCCAAGGATCGCCCGGTAAAACTGCCGGGCGAAGGGCAGGCTGTTGGTGTAGGTCCACCGGCTCGTCGTCAGCGTATTCGTCGCCAGCGATGACCAGCCTTGAAGATCAACTGAAGCTTGAAGCGTCATTTTTTGACCGGCGACGCCGTTGACGCCGATGATGAACTGGGCGGGCCCCGATTTCACGATATCCAGCACCGGCGATTGCAGGATCGAAAGGATGGTGACCGTTTCCGGCGCGTAAAGGTAGCGGACGTGAGTGCCGTCGCTGATCCTGGCATAAACCGCGTAACTGCGGGGCGCGACGTTGGTGGTGGCCAGGCCAAGACCGGGATAATAGAAAACCGTCCCCGTCCCCGTCGCCGGCGGTTGCAACGAGAACGCCGGGATGCTGTTCGAATTATAGGGATTGCAGTCCGGATCAAAATAAATCTGCGCCGTGAGATTCGACGGGCCGCCATACTGATAATACATTTTTACGCCGACCGGATCATTCTGCACGACCACGTTGGTTCCCGTGACATTGAGTTTGATGATGTCCGGCCAGGTGCCGTTGTTTGCAGACAAAAGCGTGCGATTGGTATTCAGACTGCCGGCTCCCAAATCCCAATACTGATTATAGCCGTCCCGAATGATGGGATCGCCGGGAAGTCCCAGCGGGAAATAGGCGGTGCGGTCGCCGTTGCCGATGAGGCTGTAAATAAAACCTGCGTTCGTCCCTTGATTTTCGTAGGTGGCCCACCAGCTGTTCCGCTGGGTGGCGGTGATGGACGCTTCGCTGTCACTGGTTGGTGTAATCAAATCCAGCGTGCCATGATACCAGAGATGGACATCGGAATGGGCGCTGCTGTAACCGCCGGAAAAGGAGGTCAGCTTGCGCACATACGCGCCGGACACCGGTTCGCCATTGATCGGATACGAACTGTTTTGCCAGTAATTGTCGTGAAACAGAATATTTTGATAGGTCGCGCAAGGGGCATCGACTGCGTCGTATAAAATGAAATCCAACGGGAAATTCGGATCGTTCAACGGGTGCGGATCCAGCGTGGTCAGGTGATCAACCCAAACCCCGTTGGTCCCCAGCAGGCGGCTCGTCTCGCACATCAGGGAGCCGCCCCGGCTGTGGCCGACCAGGTGAATCGGCAGTTCACACAGCGCATGGCCGTTTAACTCCGGAATGAAATTTGTGCTCCGCAATACCGCGTCAAGCACGCCGGCAATCTGATAGGTGTTGTAGGAATTACCGTCGGACAGCTGGCTCCAATCGAAGGCGATGAAAATCTCGCCTGAATCCGTCAAGGAAGGCGGGGCACCCCTTAGCCGCAACCACGCGGAGTTGTAACCGCTGCCATTGGGAACAAAATAGACCTTGTAAAACGAGTAGTTGGTTCCGGGGAACCGGTTGTAACCGGTGATTTTGCCCGCCATGTTGGTAACCCAGCCGTCCACGCTGCCATTCAGACCATGCGTGATGACGGTCACGCCCGCCGCGTGGGCGGAAATGAAACAGAAACATGATAGACTGATGGCTAAAAAAGTTTTCATCAGGATGGATCTCCAACCCGTCGCTGAATACGTCCGTTTTTGATCGGTGTCCAGGGCAATTTGTCGGCGGTAAGAACCATAGCATCGATCCGCTCCTCCAGACCTAATCTGATTGGCTTAATATGCGTAGGGCATTTGTTCTTTTACCCGATAGGGCCTGGGCTCATTGACTACGGCGGAAAGGCGATACATTGAGGTTTCGTCCGGGTTGTATTGGGCCGTCCGTCCGGCGCCGCCTCTGACAGTGCGCCTGGCATTCCGTTCCTGGCCCTGCACCTGCGTGACGCCGTCCTCCGTGAGCACGACATGCACCGGCGTCACCATGCCGGCCACGGCTTCGACGTCGAAAACCGCCGGCTCGCGGACAACGCAGTTCAAAAAAGTCACGCGCAACTGGTATTTACCCGGCGATAGGGCGAGGCGCAGCACACCCTGGGAAAGCGGTTTGAATTCCGAAAACACGACCGCGTATTTCTGCGAGCGGGCATCAAAGCGCGCCACCTCCCAGTTCAGATCCGCTTCCCCCGTCGTGTAGAGATCAACATACCCGGTGTCCGCGCGCGCCGCCGGCGGATTGACGTTATGACTGGCGCATCCGGCCAGCAGGCACGCCCCGGTCAGGAGTATCAGCAGTTGATTCATAGATTGCATCGTCGCCCGAAACGTCCTCGCTCGTGACATTGGATTCAAGATGTGGAAATTATCGCCGCGTTCAAAGCAAATTTGACCGGCGACCAACCGGGGCAAAACCGGTCAGCGCGCCAGTGTCACGCCCATCAGACAGTGGCGGTTTTTGCCCGGCTCCCGGCTCCGTCCGTCCTGTTCCCTCCTGTTCAGAAGAATCGTTCCCGCTTAAGCCTTGTGTCCGCGCGACTGCTTTTTGACAATGCGCCCATGACTCTCCGCCAACTCACCAGCCTGTTCGCTGTGCTGCTCATCGCCCCCGCCGCGATCGCCGATTCGAACACGGCCACCGCGAACGCACCGTTTCCAGTGGCCATCCGCGTGGACGCCGGAAAATCCCTCGGCGAACTGAAACCCATCTGGCGCATGTTCGGCGCCGATGAACCAAACTACGCGACGATGCCGAACGGCCGGAAACTCATCGGCGAACTCGGCGCGCTCAAGCATGGCGATGTTTATTTCCGCGCGCACAATCTGCTGTGCACCGGCGATGGCACGCCCGCGCTCAAATGGGGGTCCACCGGCGTCTATTCCGAAGACGCGGACGGCAAGCCGGTTTACAACTGGAAAATCCTCGACGCGATTTTCGACACCTACCTGACGAACGGCGTGAAGCCTTACGCGCAGATCGGTTTCATGCCGGAAGCGTTGTCCATCCATCCGCAGCCGTATCAGCATCACTGGCAGCCGGGCGCCAAATACAGCGACATCGAGACGGGCTGGGCGTATCCGCCGAAGGATTACGCCAAGTGGGGCGAACTGGTCTTTCAGTGGGTGAATCACTGCATCACGCGTTACGGCCGCGCCGAGGTGGAAACGTGGTATTGGGAAGTTTGGAATGAAGCCAACGGCGCTTACTGGATGGCCAGGCCGGAGGAGTTCCAGAAGCTGCACGATTACGCGGTGGACGGCGTGAGGCGCGCGTTGCCCACGGCGCACGTCGGCGGGCCGGACGCAGCGGGTAGCGGCGACAACTGGACGCGCAGTTTTCTCAATCATTGTTTGACCGGGACGAATTACGCGACCGGCCAGATCGGCACGCCGGTTGACTTCGTTTCCTTCCATGCGAAAGGTTCGCCCACGTTCACCAACGGCCACGTCCGCATGGGCATCGCCAGCCAGTTGCGCGCGGCCGACGACGGCTTTCGGATTGTCGCGTCCTATCCCGGGTTGAAGTCCAAGCCCATCGTCATCGGCGAATCGGATCCGGAAGGCTGCGCGGCGTGCCAGGGCGAACAGATGGGTTATCGCAACGGCACGATGTATTCGAGCTACACGGCGGCGAGTTTCCCGCGCCTGCTGGAACTGGCGCGACGTCATGGCGTGAACCTGGATGCCGCGCTGACCTGGGCGTTCACGTTTGAGAATCAGCCGCTCTTCGCCGGCTTCCGCCAGCTCGCCTCCGGCGGCCTCGATCTGCCGGTGCTGAACGTGTTCCGCATGTTCAGCCGGATGAACGGGCAGCAGCTCGCGGTGATAAGCGATGGCGCGGTTTCGCTGGACGACATGAAACAGAACGGCGTCCGCGGACAGCCGGATGTCTCCGCACTGGCGAGCCTTGATAAAAACCAGCTCGCCGTGCTGGTCTGGTATTATCACGATGACGATCTGCCCGGCCCGAAGGCTGCGATTGATCTGGCGCTGAACAATCTTCCGCTCAAGAGCGGCAAGGCGACGCTGACGCAATACCGCATTGATGCCGGCCACAGCAATTCCTACGAAGCCTGGCTGCACATGGGTTCACCGCAATCCCCTTCGCCGGCGCAATACGCGGAGCTCGAAAAGGCCGGCCAACTCGCCCAACTCGGCAAATCAGAAACGGTGCACGTGAACGATGGCAAGGCCGAGATGAAATTCAAACTGCCGCGCCAGGGCGTGTCGCTGCTGATTTTGAATTGGTAAAATGCAGGTGTCCACGATGAAATCAGATTATGCAAATGCTGCGCAAAAGCCGCCGAGCAAGATCTGGCGGATTTTAAAAATGCCTTGCGATTATTACTAGAATTGAAAAACTGACCGTATTGAAAAATCTCCCCTGCATCCTCGCCGCCGCTGCGCTGCTGACTGGCTGCACATTCAGTAACGGCAGCCAAAAAATGTCCGCCGACAAGCTTTCGCAAATTAAACCCGGCGTCACCACGCGCGCCGATTTGATTCAATGGTTTGGATCGCCAGTCTCACAGGGGTTGGACGAAAGCGGCCAAGCCTCCTTTAATTGGTATCATGCTGAAGCCACCAGCGGCTTGATGACCGTTCACATGAAAAACCAGATGTTGACGGTGATCATGACCACAAACGACGTGGTAAAGAAATTCGTCCTGACGGATGATTTGAATCCCGCCAAATAAGCCTCTTCCAACTCGACACAAGCGCGGTGGGCAATGCGCGTCGCTCCGCGCGCGCCGGACTTGGCCAGACAGACGACAGTCGGTGTGAACGATGGCAGGGCGGAGGTGAAATTCAAACTGCCGCGCCAGGGCGTGTCGTTGTTACTATTGAATTGGTGAGTCGCAAATTTACATCCACCCCGATTAACATTGCACCCTTCAAGTGCACAAGTATGTTGGGCGCTCAGATTATCCCATGAAACTCATATTCAGCTTTATCACCCTGTGCCTCCTGCTGACGGCGTGCGGCCGCAGCGACGCAAAACTTCAGCGACTGGTAACGGGGACCTGGGTGGTGGAGGCGGGCAACAATATCCAAAGCGTGAACAGCATCAAACCCGACGGCGCTTATGCGGCAAAGGTCACTGGTTTCACCAATGGCAGCGTGGTGATGATTGAGGGAACGTTCCGGGTCAAAAATGGAGCATTGGTTGAAACCGTGACCAAAAGCAGCCAGCAGAACGAGCAAGTTCCCTTCGTCGTTCATGGTCAAATCATACGCCTGAACGACCAGGAGATGGTCGCCAAATGGGATACCAAGCCGGTTAGCGTCATCGTCGTCGCGCGGAAGGTTCAGGATTGATGCGGGTCAAAATATTTCGGAAGTAAGGGAGAGAAATTCAAATTGGTGGAGGGCGGCCAATGAATGTCCCGCCGGGACGACCGAAAACCTTGTCCGAACAACCGGAATGTCTGTCGTCCCTCCGGGATTTTTTCATTTCATCACGTTCACCCGCCGTTGAAACTGCGGGCTGTTGTCTGTCGCCTCTTCGCGGCTTAACGCAACGACTGCCGGGGTGGTTTCTTTTTCCGCCGGAAATTTGACGCGTCACCAGTTCAAGCCTACTGTGAAATCACAGCCGTGATGGCGGCTGGCAGTGTAACAGAGAATGCACGGTGTCGGCACCCGGAAACGTCAGAACGGTGGGTGCGGTGTATTTCGGGTGTCCGTCGCCGGGCGCGACGGCAATGAACATTGGACGAGCAATTAATGATTGGCAACGGCCGCTCGACTTTCTGGCGAAGGCTCCGCTGGGATCGCTGATGGCACGCGGTCAAGTCAGGCGGTTCGCCCCGGAGACACCGGTGGTCGCGGGCGATCCTCCGGCCGGGTGGGCGTTTCTGATTTTGAGCGGAAGCTGCCGGTTGCAACGTCGTTTGCCGGAGGAGGCCGGGAGGGAGATTCTGCGCACCTTCAAACGCGGTGAAACCTTTGGCGGCCTTTTGCTGCCCGACACACACGTGATTGCCACCGAGGACAGTTCGGTGTTCTGCATCCGGTTGCAGGATCTGGCGGAGCTGGTGCCCAAAGTGAGCCGCCGTCGTCCGGCGGGTTCGCCCGCAACTGACGACTCCGCGCGGTTCGCCTTCACCCCGGATGCGCCGGAAGGGAAAATCGTCATGCTGGCTTTTTTTTCCGATTCGCTGCCGGGTGAATTTCTGGCCGAACAGATTGCCCAACGACTCCGCTCGGAAACGGCCGCGGCCGTGCTGCTGCTCCAACTGGTCGCCTCCGGCGATGAGCCGGCGGACTGCGTTCTCAATGACGATCCCGACCTGCCAACTGAATTGCCGGAGGTGGCGGACGGAGTCCGGCGGCTGCGAATCCGGCTGCCGGGTGAGCCGCCGGCGCCGGAAGTTTGGGGCGGGCTGTTTGGCCGATTGCGTTGCCGTTTCGACTATGTGCTGCTGGATGTGTCCGCCGAACGCATTCCGATGTCCGTATTGTTTGAATCCATCAAACAAACCCGGACGGCCTATTTTTTCCTGCGCCGCAGTTCCGGGGACTTGTATCATCTGGACCGGTTCCTGCACGAAGTGCGCCCGGTCTTGAGCGGCCGGTCAACCATCGAACTTAAATCCGTTCTCTGTCTGGCCGGGAATGAATCCGTTGGCGGTTTCGATGCGCGAATTGAACGGGCCGGAATTTCATCCCAGTTTTTCATCCGCCAATGCCCGATGGCCGCCGGCACCGGCATGGCGCCCGGTGCATCCCACCCGGACATCCGGCGGATTGCCCGCAGCATCGGCGATTGCCTCGTCGGTCTGGCGCTCTCTTCGGGCGCGGCCAAGGGATTCGCCCACGTCGGCGTGCTGCAAGTGCTCGAGGAAAACGGCGTGGAACCGGACGTGGTCGCGGGCTCCAGCATGGGCGCCTATGTCGGCGCGCTCTGGGCTTACGGCTGCGACGGCGCGAAACTGGAAAAATTGGCGCGCGACATGGAGGTCAAATGGGCGCTCTGGAATTTGATTGATCCGGTGTTCCCGCCCCGCCAGGGAGTCTTGAGCGGCCACGCCATCAAGCGGCGGCTCCAGCAAACCATCGGCGACGCGCAATTCTCCGATCTGCTGCGGCCCCTGCTGGTCCTGGCCACCAATCTCGATACGCTGGCCCGCGTGGTTTTTTCGAGCGGCGATGTGGCCACCGCCGTGCATACGAGCATCGCCGTGCCGGGCATCTTCGTGCCGATCCGCATCGGCGAGGAATCGTTTATTGACGGCGGCATCGTGGATCCGCTCCCGGTGGACGTGTTGCAGGAAATGGGCGTGCGCAAAATCATCGCCGTGAATGCCATCCCCTCGTCCGACCGCATCCGCGCCTGCCAGCAGGCCCAGCGCGAAGTGGCCCGAAACACGGAACGCCGGGCGCGCCGGCTGGCGAAAAAATTCCTGCCGCTTAACCAGCACATGAATTATTTCGCGCGCGGAAACATCCTGGAAATCCTCATGCACAGCATCCACGGCGCGCAGATCCGGATGGCCGAGGCGAACGGGCGGCAGGCGGACGTCGTCCTCCAGCCGGACATCTGCTCCGACCGCTGGGTGGATTATCGCAATCCCGGCCAATACATCCGGGCGGGCCGTGAGGTTGCGTTGCGAAAGCTTGACGAAATCAAGGCCGTCGTCCAGGAGAAAGGAACCCTTCATGAAATCAAGCCGGCTCCAGAAGCAATGGCAGCAGTTGCCTGAAGCGGAAGTCCGCCGATTGCAGGTGGAAAAACTGCGCCACTATCTGCGCACCGCCGTCCTTCCCTTTTCAGCCTATTACCGCGAACTCTTCCGCGCACAAAACCTGGAGGCCGGCTCCATCCGCACGCTCGAGGATCTGCAACGTCTGCCGTTCACCAAAAAATCCGACCTGCTCCCGACGCCGGAACATCCCGAACGTTTCAAGGAATTCATTTTAACGCCCGATCGCGAAACCCTGGCCCGCCGGCCCGCCACGATTGTGCGCGCCCTTCTGCACGGACGGAAAAAAGTGGAGGCCGAATTGTCCGCCGAGTTCCGCCCCGTCTCGTTGTTTTTCACGACCGGCCGTTCAGCGGAGCCGCTGGCGTTCCTGCTCACGAAGCAGGATCTCGATAACATGACGTCCGCCAGCCGCCGGTTGATGGAGGTCTGCGGCGCGCGGCCGGAGTTCCGGATGATCAACGCCTTTCCGTTTGCGCCGCATCTGGCGTTCTGGTTCACGCATTACGCCGGGGTTTCCTTTGGCACGCTGACGGTCAGTTCCGGCGGCGGCAAAGTCCTCGGCACCGAGGGCAACCTGCGCCTGATGCGGAAACTGAATCCCGACGCCCTCGCCGGCGTCCCGACGTTCATCTATCATCTGCTCCAGCAGGCCATCGAGGGCAAGGTCCGCTGCGACAATCTGAAGATCATCGCGCTCGGCGGCGAAAAAACCAGCGACGGCCTGCGCCGGAAACTGCGCGACATGGCCGGCGAACTTGGCGCGCGCAACGTGAATGTGCTGTCCATCTACGGCTTTACCGAAGGCAAGCTCGCGTGGGCCGAATGTCCGTTCCCGCACGATCAGGAATCAGGCGGTTACCATTTATATCCCGATCTCGGAATCATCGAGATTGTTGATTCGAAAACCGGCCGCGCCGTTCCAACCGGCCAGCCCGGGGAAATTGTTTTCACCCCGCTCGACGCGCGCGGTATGGTGGTCTTGCGCTATCGCACCGGCGATTACACGGACGGCGGACTGACGTATGAGCCATGTCCGTATTGCGGCCGGACGCTGCCGCGCCTCGTCGGCCGGATTTCCCGCGCGTCCGAAATCCGGGAAATGAACCTCGACAAACTCAAGGGCACGCTCGTAGATTTCAACCAGTTGGAGCATGTGCTCGACGACGCCCCGCACATCGGCGCCTGGCAGCTGGAATTGCGCAAGGCCGGCAACGACCCGTTCGCCCTGGACGAACTGATATTGCATGTGTCGAAGACAGACGGGACGACCGACTCGCAGCTCAGCCGCGAATTGCAGGACAGGTTTTACAGCCACACCGAGATTCATCCGAACCAGATTATTTTTCACGACGCCGAGGAAATGCGCCGGCTGCAGGGCGTCGGCGTCGTGATGAAGGAACAAAAAGTGGTGGACCATCGTCCGCGCCTGGATGGCGACGCACCGCACTCGACGGCAGTCAAACCAGAACTAAATAAAACATCATGAGCACCGAGCGATTGGTCATAGTGGATGGCGTGCGCACCCCGTTCTGCAAGATGGGCACGGACCTCGCCGCGCTCGGGGCGGACGAACTCGGGCGCATTGCTGTGAGTGCATTACTGACCCGCACAGATCTTGATCCCGCGCTCATTGACGAAGTGATTTTCGGTTGCGTGGCCCAACCGGCGGACGCCGTCAACGTCGCCCGCGTGATCGCTCTGCGCGCCGGAATCCCGCAATCCGTGCCCGCCATCACCGTTCATCGCAACTGCGCTTCCGGATTTGAGGCGTTGACACAGGCGCATGAAAAAATGCTCGCCGGTCGCGGCAGCATTTTTGTCGTCGGCGGAACCGAAAGCATGTCGAACATCCCCCTGCTCTTCAATTCGTCCGCCGCGAAAAAATTCGGCCGGCTCGCCCGCGCCAAAACGCTCCTGCAACGCGCCGGGGCGCTGGCCGCGTTCCGGCCGGCGGATTTCAAGCCGCGCATCGGCCTGATGCTCGGCCTGACCGATCCGGTGTGCGGTCTCAACATGGGCGAGACCGCCGAAGTGCTGGCGCGCGAATTGGGCATCAGCCGCACCGAACAGGACGCGTTCGCATTGCAATCGCATCACCGCGCCGCCGCCGCGCGCGCAAAATTCGCCGAGGAGATTTGCCCGGTCTTTCCGGCCGGCAAAAATCCCGTAACGCAGGACAACGGCATCCGGGAAAATCAGACGTTCGACGCGCTCGCCAAACTGAAACCGCAGTTCGACCGCCGGAACGGCACGGTCACCGCCGGCAACGCCTCGCAGATCACCGACGGCGCAGTGGCGCTGCTGGCGATGACTGAATCGCGGGCAAGGGAATTGGGATTCACTCCGCTCGGCGCGTTGACCGGTTACGCCTATGCCGGCTGCGATCCGGTGCGGATGGGGCTGGGCCCGGACCATGCGATAGCTCTGGCGGAAGAGCGCACCGGACTGAAACTCGGCGACGCCGACATCATCGAAATCAACGAAGCGTTTGCCGCACAGGTTTTGGCCGTCATCAAATGTGCGACCTCGAAAGAATTCGCCCGCGACCAGCTTCATCGCGCCACGCCGCTCGGCGAAATTCCGATGGAAAAATTAAACGTCAACGGCGGCTCCATCGCGCTCGGCCATCCGGTCGGCGCGTCGGGGGCGCGGCTGGTGCTGACGGCGTTGCGGGAATTGAAACGGCGCAACGCGCAGCGCGCGCTGGTGTCATTGTGCATCGGCGGCGGCCAGGGTGCCGCACTCTGGCTGGAAAGGATGTGAACCTATGAATGTGCTGCCAACAACAACCCCTGGCGCGGAGGCGATCACCGCGCCAATTCCAGCGCTTGCAGCGGAACGAACGATCCGCTCCACCGTGCGCCATGATGGCATCTGCGTGCTGACGTTTGACCGGCCGGGGTCGTCCGCGAATATCTTCGACCTGCGCACGCTCGACGAGCTGGCCCGGGAACTGGAGTCGGTCGCGCTCCAGACCGAACTCAATGGCCTCATCTTCACCAGCGCCAAGCGCTCGGTTTTCATCGCGGGCGCGGACCTCAACGCGATGCGCCAGGTTGCCTCGTCCGCCGAGGCCCGCGTGCTGATTCAACGCGGCCAGGCGGTGATGAACCAGATCGCCGCGCTGAAAATTCCCACAGTGGCGGCCGTTCACGGCGCGGCCGTCGGCGGCGGTTACGAACTCTGCCTCGCGTGCGATTACCGCATCGCCTCGCCCGATCACGTGACGAAAATTGGATTGCCGGAAACGAAAATCGGCCTGCTGCCGGGCTGGGGCGGCTCGACGCGCCTGCCGCGGCTGATCGGACTGCCCAAAGCGCTGGACATCATTCTGGCCGGGAAAACCGTGCCGGCAAAGCACGCGTTGAAGCTGGGCATGGTGGACGAAGTGGCACCCGCCGAATATCTCGTGGCGGCGGCCGTGCGAAAAATCAATTCCGGCAAACCGATTTACCCGGATCATTGGCTGACGAACAACCGGTTGGTCGCCTCGGTGATCGCGCCGCGCGTCCGGAAAATCCTTTTGAAGAAAACGCGCGGGCATTATCCCGCCGTGCTCAAGGCGCTGGAGGTCGTGACGCGCGGCATTTCCCAGACCGTCGAGGCGTCGCTCGCGCTCGAACGCGACGGCATCATCGAATTGATGCAGACGGACGTTTGCCGCAACTTGATCAACGTCTTCTTTCTGCAGGAACGCGCTCGGAAAAGAACTGTCCCGACGGCCGTGCCAGCCACTGAGTCGAAACCCATCGCGCACACGTCCGTCATCGGCGCGGGCGTCATGGGCGCGGGCATCGCGCAATGGATCAGCGCGCGAAAATTGCCGGTGATCCTGCGCGACATCAACACCGAACAGGTCGCGAAAGGCATGGCCACCATCGCCAAACTGTATCGCGATGGCGCCAAACGCCGCATCTTCACGGCGCACGAAGCGCGTGCCGGCATGGATCGCGTGCATCCGGCGCCGGCCGAAGTGCCGTTGCACCGCACGGACATCGTCATCGAAGCGGCGGTGGAGAATCTGGAGCTCAAGAAAAAGATTTTCCAGCGGCTCGACGAACTGGTTTCGCCCGACGCGATTCTCGCCACCAACACCTCGGCGTTGCCCATCTCCGAAATGGCCGCCAGCACCCGCCATCCCGAACGCGTTGTTGGTTTGCATTTTTTCAATCCCGTCCACCGGATGCAGCTCGTCGAGGTCATCGCCGCGCGCCAGACCGCGCCGGAAACCATCCAACGTGCCCTCAAGTTCGCACAGCAAATCGGCAAGCTGCCCGTGGTCGTCAAAGACAGTCCCGGCTTTCTCGTGAACCGCATCCTGATGCCGTATCTGATCGAGGCCGGAAATCTGTTTGAAGCCGGTGCGTCCGTGGAAAACCTCGACGAGGTCATGCTCGATTTCGGCATGCCGATGGGCCCGATGCGCTTGCTGGATGAAGTCGGTCTGGACGTGTCGCTGCATGTCGCCGCCACGCTCGCCGCGCATTTCGGCAATCGCATGCAGGTTCCTGAATGTCTCAGCCAGATGACCAGGGACGGCTTGCTCGGCCGCAAGAACGGCAGCGGATATTATGTTCACGAAAAGGGGCAGGAAGCCCGGCCGAATCCGCAGCTTTCCGCTTACGTGCAAAACCAGAAAGCCCGCGAGATGACCCGCGAGGAACTTCAGGAACGCATGGTTTTCCTGATGGTCAACGAGGCCGCGCGCTGTCTGGAGGAGGAAATTGTCACCGACCCGGCGGACGTGGATTTTGCCATGATCATGGGCACCGGATTCGCGCCGTTCCGCGGCGGGCCGTTGCGCTATACCGACACCGTTGGCGCAGCCAGGCTCGTGGGAGCGATGAACCATCTCGTCGCTTCCGGAACGGCGCACTTCGAACCATGCAAACTGCTGGCCGGCATGGCTGCCAGCGGCGAAAAGTTTTATCCAAAAAATTGAGGGCGTTATGAACCACCTCCAGAGACCGCCCGAAGAACAGCAACCGCTGATTGACACCTCGAAGATGTCCACCGGCCAGCGGGCGGCGATGGAACTGACCGAAGCCGCGCGCGAATCCGAACACGCGCGGACCTTTGCCGGCGGCATGTTCATGGGCGAATTCAACCTGTCCACGGTGCATCCTTTCCCCATCCAGAGCGTCGAGGACCGCGACCAGGGCGATGCGTTTCTCAAACAACTCGAAGCCTTGCTGCGCGACCAGGTGGATGCCGACGAGATTGATCGCACCGGTGAAATTCCCCGGCCGGTGATTGACGAACTCGCCCGGCTCGGCGCGTTCGGGATCAAAGTCCCGGCGGAATATGGCGGACTTGGGTTGTCCCAAACCAATTACTGCCGCGCGGCGATGCTGCTCGGCAGCTGGTGCGGCAATCTCACCGCGCTGCTCTCGGCGCATCAATCCATCGGCGTGCCGCAACCGCTGATTCTGTTCGGCACCGAACCGCAGAAACGCAAATACCTGCCGCGCGTCGCGCGCGGGGAGATCTCGGCATTCGCGCTCACGGAAGTGGACGTCGGCTCCGACCCGGCGGCGATGGCCACGCGCGCCGAGCCGGAACCGGACGGAAAGCATTTCATTTTGAACGGCGAAAAACTTTGGTGCACCAACGGCACCAAGGCCGGCGTGATCGTCGTCATGGCCAAGACGCCCCCGAGAATCGTGCACGGAAAACCGAAGGAGCAGATCACCGCGTTCATCGTCGAGATGGACTGGCCGGGTATCGAGGTGCGGCACCGCTGCCATTTCATGGGCTTGAAGGCGCTCTACAACGGCGTCATCCATTTCACCAATGTCCGTGTGCCGGTGGAAAATATTTTGCTCGCCGAAGGCAAGGGGCTGCGCGTCGCATTGACCACGCTGGACACGGGACGGTTGACGCTGCCCGGCGCGTGCATCGGGCTGGGGAAACGTTGCCTGAAAATTTCCCGCGAGTGGGCCGGCAAACGAAAACAGTGGGGCGCGCCCATCGGCAAACACGCGGCCATCGCCGACAAGCTGGCGCGTATGGCGGCGGATGTGTTTGCGATGGAATCCATGACGCTGCTCGCCGCCAGCCGCGTGGACCGCGACAAACACGCGGATGTCCGCCTTGAAGCCGCGCTGTGCAAACTCTGGGCGACCGAGGCGACCTGGCGGATTGTCAACGACGCCGTGCAGATCCGTGGTGGGCGCGGTTACGAGACCGCTGCGTCACTCAAAGCGCGCGGCGAGCCGGGCATCGCGCTGGAACGGATGCTCCGCGACTGCCGCATCAACACGATCTTCGAAGGCTCGAGTGAGATCATGCGGCTGTTCATTGCGCGCGAGATGCTCGACCCGCATCTCAAGGTCAGCGCGGCGGCGTTGAATTCACAACTGCCGTGGCTGCGGCGGCTGGGTGCGGCGATCAAAGCGGGGATGTTTTACGCACATTGGTATCCCAAGCAATGGCTGCCGTTCGCCGGCGAATTTCACATCGTAAATCTGCAATCTGAAATCGAGGGGAGCAGCGGCGTGTTGTTTGCCCGGCACCTGCGTTACGTGGCGCGGATGAACCGGCGGCTGGCGCGGGCGATCTTTCACGCCATGCTCCGGCACGGCCCGAAACTGGAACGCCAGCAGCTGTTGCTCGGCCGCTTCGTGGACATCGGCGCGGAACTGTTCGCCATCATGTCGGTTTGTCTGCGGGCCGAACAACTGCTCCAGGCCAGGGACGCAAGCAACAAGGAACAAAACCTGCCTGAGTTGGTTGCTTATTTCTGCCGGGGCGCGCACTTGCGCATTGAACAGCATTTTCACGCTCTGCATCACAACACCGACCCGGCGGGTTACCGGCTCGCCCAACATTTGCTCGCGGACAAATTCGCGGAATTGGAAACCGGCATCGTGCAGGGCGTGGCGGCAGGAAACGTCTCACCGAAAATGCAACCACGGATGGACACGGATGAACACGGATGAAAATTTGGTGACTACGGCGCGGCCTGATGAGGTCAGACCGTCGCGAAGCGTCTGGACTGCGGGTGCTTCAGCTCCGCCTTGGAACGCGCGACGAATGCTCAATCCGATGACCTCCCGCACCGGCTCCCGCAACCGCACCTTGGAAATCGGCTCGTCATTGGGTGCGGTTTTTTCTGAATTCCCTGTTTTCACCTGCGCAGGACTTAAAAGGTTCTCGACAAAAACGAAAGCCAGAAATAAAGTCGGCTTCATGGATGAAATCGCCCCACACGGAGCGGTTGAAGAACAATGTTAGGCCACATTCGCACCACACACTTGTATGAGCATCGAAGCCAGTTACAGGCGAGTTACACCACACGAGTTTGCTAAGCTCCAGAGCGACCCCAAAGCAGCGTCATCCTTTTTCGGCACCAATCTTGATGATTTGGAATTGGATAACCCGGAAGCATTGCTTGCCAAGATGCAGGAGCAGGAGAGCAGCGACCGTTACCTCGACATCGGCAAGGATTGGCACGCATTGCATTTTTTACTTACTGGCGATGGCGAGCTTGGAGAGCACGTCACACCCCCGCCGCCACCACTCGGCAATGTCGTGCAGGGCGGCACAGAGACAGAGTGGGATTGCACATATGGACACGTCCGCTCATTGACGCCTGACGAGGTTCGCGCAGTAGCTGAAGCACTCGGCAAGATTTCAGTTGGGGATTTGCGTTCCCGTTTCAGTGTTGAGTCTTTCAACGCCGCAGATATATACCCTCACGGCTACAGAGCGAGTTGGACAGAAGATGAGGCTGAATCGGTATTCGAGATTTATCCAAGCGTCGTCGAGTTTTTTCAGCTTGCAGCCAAAGACGGCGATATTATTTTACTTTCGTCCGATTGAGTTATGACCATATGGCCTAAAGTCGCCGGAGCCCGATTGGCGCTTTGGATTATTCGAGAACGCCCGTTGCGCATCTCGTCATCGGTTCGGGTTAGCTCAGCTTTGGTCGTTGACCTCGCACGCGATGAATGATTCTCGATCAGACCAGACTCCGAAGACACAGCCTGCTTCTGCTGGCGGTCCGCCACCACCGCCCAAGAAGACCGCGCGAGATCTTGGCGACGAATTTCCGGATGACTACTTCGGGCCAAAGGTAAATGTGGTCGACCTGCAGGCGCAGGATCGCTGGCAGGCCATCGAGGAGCTCATGAATCACCTCGTGGGCACTCACAAGATTCAGTCTCCGCATAGGGATTCAATCGCCGAGAGCATCAGAAAACGTGAGTTGTCGATGAGCACAGGTATTGGGTTTGGCATAGGCATTCCCCATGCCTCCACGACATTGGTTTCTGAAGTGGTGGCGGTAGTCGGGCGTTCCCGAAAGGGAATTCAATTCGATGCCCTTGACAGTAAGCCAGTCCATTTGGTGTTCCTGTTTTTGGTGCCGGCGGGCGAGTTCCAGAAGCATGGCCACGTGCTTGCGAATGTTGCGAAGTTGCTTCATCGGCAGGACTTCCGCGATGGCTTGTCGAATCGTTTCATGTAAGCCATGAAGAAATCGGCTAATAATTCGCTGCAGGCAATGCGGGATGGC